>RRZT010807007.1_pt1 | contig 20689 bp, 16 predicted proteins | sample 2165551 | NCBI WGS metagenome assembly RRZT01 (sample SAMN10456910, study PRJNA506462) | wastewater metagenome | biome: wastewater; feature: sludge; material: wastewater sludge; isolation source: wastewater sludge with Escherichia coli K12::gfp cells carrying plasmid... | place: USA: Moscow, Idaho... | reverse complement strand
TGATCCACGGTAAATACGGCAGGGTTTTAGGTATGGTTCTAGCGGGAGGCAAAGGCGAGCGTCTGATGCCTCTGACAAGATACAGAGCAAAACCGGCAGTGCCCTTCGGCGCCAAGTACAGAATAATCGACTTTGCTCTTTCAAATTTAGTAAACAGCGGACTTTTCTCAATTTACTGTTTAATACAATTTAAAAGTCAGTCTCTGCACGAACACATCGGCAAAGGCTGGCAGTTTGGCGGTGCTCTTCGAGGACGTGATTTTTTTGTCAATGTCGTTCCCGCACAAATGTGGGACGGCGAGCGCTGGTATGAGGGCACGGCTGACGCTATTTTTCAGAACATGCACCTAGTGACCCTCTTTAATGCCGATAGAATATGCATTTTCGCGGCAGACCATGTCTACAAAATGGACGTAGAACAGATGCTTCAATACCACGTGGAAACAAAGGCCGACATCACAGTAGCGGCTTACGTAGTTCCCTCTGCCGAGGCTAACCAGTTCGGCTGCATTGCCACTGACGAAAGCGGACGCATCATCGATTTTGTCGAAAAACCTACGGTACCTCCGGAAATACCTGGACGTCCCGGATTTAGTTTTGTCTCTATGGGAAACTATATTTTCGAACGTGAAATTCTCGAAGAGTCGGTAATATCCGATAATGAGTGCAAAGAGAGCAGCCACGATTTCGGACGGGATATTCTCCCCAAACTATTTAAGACACATAAATTAATGGCTTATGACTTCTCCACCAATGTCTTGCCCGGAGGGGACGACAAGCCCTACTGGAAAGACGTCGGCAGCATAAAAGCCTATTGGGAAGCTCACATGGATTTGCTCAAGCACCCATCAGACCTCAGCCTCTACAACTCCCAATGGCCCATAAGGACAGTCTCATATTCAGATCCTCCGGGATTCACCTATCCCGCCGATAACCATTCCTGCTCTGTTGATGCCTGCTTGCGTGCCGAGGCCAGCCGTATACTTGGCGCCTATGTGCGCAAAAGTGTTTTGTCGCGCAATTGCGTTATCAAATCAGGCTCGGTTGTGGAAGAGTGCATCATCGGTCAAAACGTGGAAATAGGCGAAAACTGCCGCCTGCGCCGCGTGATAGTGGACGCTCACAACGTCATTCCGCCGGGAACATCTATCGGCTACGACCATGAAGAAGACGCTAAACACTACCATGTGGATAAAGCCTCTGGCATTGTCGTTGTGGAGATGCCTCGAATTCAGCTGCGCAAAAAGCTGCAAATGCCGGGGACTTACAACGAGATGTTTAAGATGTCCGACGGCGCCGATTTCTAAGATTAACAAAATTAAGGCAAAAAACATACAAAAAACAGAAATTTGCGCACAGCGCGCCTGAAAGGGGCAAGTGTTATGATTCAGCATGTTTTGGACGAGGCTTTAGCTTACGCTAAGGGATTTTTGCATGAGGGCAAAGTGGCAACTTATATTCCGGAACTTTCAAAGGCCAGCCCAGAAAACCTCGGAGCCTGCATTATGACAATTGACGGCAAATGCTTCCACTCCGGAGGCTGGCAGGAACCCTTTACCATTCAAAGCATATCCAAAACCATTGCTCTTATACTTGCTCTTCAGACAAGCGGCTACGATGCGGTTTTCAGCAAAGTGGGGCTTGAGCCCACGGGAGACTCTTTCAACTCCATTGTCAAACTCGAAACCAGAGACGCACGACCATTAAACCCGATGATTAACGCCGGAGCCATTGCCGCTACAGGCTGCATCAAGGGTGATGACCCCTTCGCCCAAATATTGGCGCTGGCAAAACTGCTTTGCGGCAGTGAAGAGATTAAGCTGAACGAAGCGGTCTTTTTATCTGAAAAGAAGGCAGGGATGAGAAATCGTTCGATGGCCTATTGGATGAAGAGCGAAAATATTATTGAGCAAGATGTAGAGGAGCTTCTCGACGTCTATTTTCGTATGTGCTCCATGGACGTGACGACAGAAAACCTTGCCCATTACGCCATGATACTCGCCAATAACGGCGTTAATCCGCTTACAGGAGAAAGGCTGATTGAAAGTTGGATTGTTAGAATTGTGAAGACTTTCATGCTTACCTGCGGCATGTACGATGGCTCTGGTGAGTTTGCCATCCGTGTGGGGATCCCCTCAAAAAGCGGTGTCGGCGGAGGCATACTTTCCACTGTGGAGAAAAACATGGGAATCGCCGTTTACGGTCCCTCTCTTGACCACAGAGGCAACAGCGTCGGCGGCATGAAGCTGCTCGAATTCCTCTCGCGTCAGATGAATCTGCACTATTTTGCCGGCTGCGGCCACGAGAACGTCATTAACTAAAAGAACTCAAAGATGGCGGCTTACTTAAATGAAGCCGCCATCTTTAATTTATTTTTAATTCCGCTCTAAGGTGTATCTTCCTATCTGCGCTCCAAGGCACCGCGCAATGCCGCAAGATCTCCTCCTCGTTTTACAGCGATTATTTCCGCCATCACAGAGACGGCTATTTCCTCCGGGGTCTCCGCTTTAATGGGAAGTCCGATAGGCTGGTGCAGCCTGTCTAGGTGCTCTTGAGTGACACCTCTTTGCAGCAGCATTTTACGCACTGCGGCTATTTTGCCTCGCGAACCGATCATTCCATAGTACGCTCCCGGCTTGTTATCTGTAATGGCGACAGCCTCAGCATCAAGGGAGTGCCCTCTGGTCATTATGACCACGTAGCTTCGCTCATGCAGATTAATACCATTTTCATAAATTTTATCGATGGGACAGCATACAGTAGCGGCGTATGGTATTTCTTCCTTATTGGCGAAATCCTCACGTTCGTCCCAAACCGTCACATTAAAACCGGCAAAGGCTCCCAGCCTTGCCACTGCTTTACCAACATGTCCCGCTCCAAAAATCACCAAATCATCCTCGCGCCCTATTACCTCCATGTAGACGGTAACATTGCCGCCGCAAGCCATTCCGTGCTCCTCATTGAGCATCCTTCTCCAAGTCATGTAAGGCTCTCCTGATGCCAACAGTTCGCGCGCCCGCTCTATCGCTTCATATTCCACCAGCCCGCCGCCAATAGTTCCTTCAATCGAGCCATCGACGCGCACCCACATAGAAGCACCTCGGCTCCGCGGAGTAGAACCTGATTCTTCTGTAACAGTGCAAAGCACACCGCAGCAGCCGGCTTGAGTCTCTTCATCTATTAAATGCAACAGTTCTCTGTTCATCGTCTTTCTCCCTTTTGTTGTCGAATATTTTCCTCTCGTCTGCCCTCTACGATCCGGCGGCAAAGGAGCAGCTGGGATAGCGGCACACCGGGCAGTGCTCACACAACCCGCCGACGCCCCAGCGCCTCACAAAATCCCCCGGTTCTATTCCTGCAAAAACAAAAGGAAGCAGCTTATCGAGAGCCGTTCTGTCGTCAAAAGCCACGCAGGCCGGCGCACCGATAACCGCCACGTCTTCCCCATCTGCTGGAGATTTGGCCCAACCGAGCATCAGCATCGCTCCCGGAAGAGCCGGCGTTCCCTGAAACGATATTTTCCGGCATACGGAGCGTATGGCGCCGGGCGTTTTGTCATCGGCGTCGACACTCATACCGCCGGTACAAATAATAACTTTGGCCCCTTCGTTAAGAAAGTTCGTGATCGCGGCGGAAATTTCTTCCACCGTGTCACGCGAGTAACGCTGCCCCATAACCGTACCGCTGAGGCGTCCCAATTTTTCATCAAGCTTGGGTCTGAAGGCGTCTTCGACACGGTTGTCAAAGAGCTCTTTTCCTGTGGTGACAAGCCCCACCCTTAAATCCAAAAATGGCAAAATTTTAAACGGTTTACTGCCGCGTACAGCTGCCACTGCGCGCTCTACACGGTAATCCTCCAACACTAAAGGACGAATTCGAAATCCGGCCACGACCTGCCCGGCAAGGACAGGACGATGCGGCGCCAGAGCAGAAAGCACCCAGTCCGGGTCCTGGTTGACCCTATTTACCGTTTCCGCTAGATAGCACAAAAGCCCCGATTTTTCCGCCACCAAATTACAGCGACCTTCCTCGGGCTGGGTAAGGCGTAGATTTTCGCCGCAAAGAACTTCTCCAAGCGCTAAGGCAGCATCATCCTCATGCACATCGCCCGGTGACATTTCCATTACCGAAAGGTTTTCCCTGCCCATGTCTCTCAGTGTGGGAATATCCTCCATGGTAATAACTTGTCCTTTTTTAAAGCGCGCTGATTTTTTATGATTTTTCGCATCTATCTGGGTAAGGTCGTGGGCAAGAGGACGCCCCACCGCTTCCTCAAGCGGTATCGAATTTATTTTCATCGGCTCACTCCTTTATTTTTCCGCAGGTGCGCAATTTGTACAGCAACCATATACAACCATCTGTTTGCCTTCGACAGTCATTCCGTGAGGAACCTCTACTCTCGGCATCTTCTGGTCTGTGAGACAGAACATTTTGCCGCAGTAAAGACAAAGAAAATGCGGATGATCCCCAGGACAACTTGCGGAATCAATATCATGGGCGCAAAAACGCCAAACTCCGTCAAGCCCCTGAACTTGATGAACGATCGCCGACGTTCTGAGAGTCTGCAATGTTCGATAGAGTGTAACTCTATCAAGAGGTTCTGTAAGCATTGAAGATATCTCACTGTGGGAAAGGGGCTCTCCCTTGGCGACCAACAGATCAAGCACAACTTTTCTCTGTTTTGTGGACCTAAGTCCGGCAGAGTTTAGTATCTTTTCGGCATTCATGAGCTTTCTCCTTTCCTTGCAACAACATTGCAAGTTTATTACATATTATCCTTTGCATCAAGAATTTATTTACTTTAATTCCCACACATAAATCGCTTATCTCAAAAACATTAAACAATAGTAATATTTACAAAATAGCCTTTTATTATTAAATAGATTTTTAATTATACATTATAATCATAGCATTTTTATCCTTTATAGTTACTATTCACCAACGTAATTTTATGTTTTTTACAAAGGAATGTCTTTAAAGTTGTTGACATTTCCTGGTCTTGCTAGTAGTATCTCCACCAATGTAATCTTAAGCAGAGAAAATGGCATCGCCATGGAGGGTGGGACAGTAATGACGAATATTAATTCTATAGTAGGTTTTTTCAACATAGTACTCGTAGTCGTCGTTATTATTAGCAGCGGTGGGTCCCCCGAGATGGCCGGCGCTTAATTGCCGTGTTACTTTCGGACCGGAACCCACACGGGTTTCGGTCTTTTTTTTTGGTGATTATGACGATTATACGAAGAGGGGTTTTAAAATGAAGAGCACTTTCAGCATTCTGTCAGAAGACAATCCGGGCGTGCTTATGAGGATAGCGGGACTTATCTACAGAAGAGGCTACAACATCGAAAGTCTTAGCGTAGGGCGCACAAACAGAGAGGGCATCTCACGCTTCACTATCGTCATTGAAGGAGAAGAAAGCGTCTATGAGCAGATACGCAAGCAATTGGAAAAGCTTATAGAGGTCATCGAGGTACGCAACCTTACAAAAGAAGGCAAGTTTGTGGAAAGATGGCTTTCTCTGGTTAAGGTCAAGGCTCCTCTGGAAATGCGCCCACACGTGCTGCAAACGGCGGAAATTTTTAGATGCAGAGTCGTAGACCTTGGGGCTGAAGCTATCACTATGGAAGTTACCGGAGATCAGGGGAAGCTTGAAGCTTGCATGGAAGCCTTTAAACCATACGGAATTTTAGAAACAGTGGCATCGGGACAGGTGGCTCTTTCAAGAGCAGGTTTTATGAACACCGAAAAACACTAATCAATCTTCACCTCAGTTTTGTTTATGGATAGGCCTCCGTTAGAGACTTACGCATATATAAATTAGCAAGCCCTCATTGGGCAAAGGAGTGTTTTTGTAATGGCAAAAGTATATTATGACCGTGATGCAGACCTTAATCTTCTTAATGGTAAAACAATCGCCATCATTGGCTATGGAAGTCAGGGACACGCTCACGCGCAAAACCTTCGTGACAGCGGCGCCAACGTGGTAATAGCCCTCCAGCAGGGGAGCAAATCCAGAGCCGTAGCGGAAAAAGACGGATTCTCCGTCTTTACCGTCGCGGAGGCAGCAAAACAGGCAGACATGATGATGTTCCTGCTTCCCGACCACCTCCAGGCGGCCACTTTTAATAATGAAGTTCTCCCCAACATGAAGCCTGATGCGAAGTTGCTTTTTGCTCATGGATTTGCCGTACACTTTGGACAGATAACTCCTCCCCCCTCACACGACGTCTTCATGGTCGCACCTAAGGGACCGGGACACATGGTCCGCCACATGTATAAAGAGGGCAAAGGCGTTCCCTGCCTTATCGCTATCTACCAGGACGCCAGCGGCAAAGCCAAAGATTTCGCTTTAGCATACGCCTCAGCCATCGGCGGCGGCAGAGCGGGAGTAATTGAGACAAGTTTCCGCGAAGAGACAGAGACAGACCTCTTCGGAGAACAGACAGTACTTTGCGGCGGCGTCAGCGAACTGATGCAGGCCGGATTCCAGACCCTTGTTGAAGCCGGATACCAGCCGGAGATGGCTTATTTTGAATGCATCAATGAGATGAAGCTGATTGTGGATATGATCTTTGAAGGCGGACTAAGCTGGATGAGGTACTCCGTCAGCGACACGGCCAAATTCGGCGACATGACCGCAGGACCTCGTGTTATCGGCGAAGAATCACGCAAGGCGATGAAGCAGATTCTCAAAGAGATACAGGACGGCACCTTCGCGCGTGAATGGATACTTGAAAACCAGACAGGACGTCCGAGAATGAAGAAGTGGGGCAAGGCGGCTCAGGAAGCCCCCTGTGAAGCCGTAGGCAAAGAGCTCCGCAAGATGATGCCGTGGATGGAACAGAAAGAAGTCCCCAAATTCTAGCAGAGAGCAAGCTTAGTTGAAAGATTGCGGGGCAGGTGCTGATGTAAGGCGGACGATTACGGCAGCTAAAAATCATCATATGCTGCACAAGTACCGCAGAACATTAGCTCTGCTCCGTTATTACAGACAAGAAAACAGGAAACTGCAAGGGGGACATAGTAATGATCGACCGTGTGCGGATTTTTGATACTACTCTCAGAGATGGAGAACAGGCAGCTCATATAAATCTCGCAAAAGAGGAAAAACTTCAGATAGCGCGGCAGTTGGCCAGGCTTGGCGTTGATGTTATCGAAGCAGGCTCCCCTTCTGCCTCTCCGGGAGATTTTGAATCCGTCCGCGCTATCGCCTTGGAGGTTAAAGGGCCTGTAATCGCCGCTTTGGCTACCACAGACAGAGAGGAGATTATCAGTGCAGCAGAATCCTTAGCTCCGGCAGAACACCCCCGTATCCATGTGTACATTGCTGCAAGCCCAATACATATGGAATATAAGTTGAAACTGGACAAGAGCACCGTCCTGTCAAAAGTCCGCTCCGCAGTGACTTTAGCTCGCTCCCTTGTGGAAGATGTCGAATTTTCGGCGGAAGACGCCAGCCGTTCGGAGCTATCTTTCCTGATAGAAGTGTTTAAAACGGCGGCCGAATGCGGAGCCACTACGCTCAACATTCCCGACACAGTCGGCTACGCGCAGCCGGAAGAATTTAATTCCTTCGTCAAAGCGATAATAGAAGGTACAAACGCGCCGAAAAATGTAATATGGTCTGTTCACTGCCACAACGACTTAGGACTGGCAGTGGCTAACTCTCTTGCTGCAATAAAGGCAGGAGTCCGCCAAGTAGAGTGCACGGTAAACGGTTTGGGAGAACGCGCCGGCAATGCGGCAATGGAAGAGATTATCATGGCTCTTGAGACCAGATTTGACCTCTACAAGGTAAAAACGGCAGTAGAGACAGAGAGGCTATACAGCACAAGCAGACTCGTTTCGCGGCTAATAGGCGTAATGGTGCAGCCCAACAAAGCAATAGTCGGGGAAAACGCCTTTATCCATGAGCCGGAAATACACCGTCAATCGATGCTCTGCAACAGGGCCATTTACGAAATCATGACGCCGGAAACGGTCGGCGCTGCTGCGGCAGAACTTACACTTGGCAAACATTCTCAGCTAAACACCTTCAAAGAGAAGGTAGAGCTACTAGGCTACACCCTAGACGAAGACGCGATGTCAACAGGATTCGCTTATTTTAAAGATCTTTGCGACAACAAAAAAGACGTTTTAGACAGCGACATTGAAGCGCTGATACTGGATAAAGTGCTATCCTTCACACCGGAGAATCACTTTAAATTGATAGATTTCGCCGTTCAAATAGGCACAGGGTGCAAGCCGACTGCCAGCGTCACGCTTCGGTCAAACAGCGGAGAAAGCACCGAAGCGGCGGTAGGCAACGGACCGGTTGATGCGGTTTACAAGGCCATCATCAAAATACTTGGCTTTGAGCCGCACTTAGCAAGATTTCGACTCGGGGCGGTAAGTGAGCGCTATGACTCTCAAGCTGAAACAAACGTAGTCCTTTTTTATAAAGATATAAATTCATCCGGATTGGGAAGCAGTACCGATATCGTCGAATCATCGGTAATGGCATATATAGACGCTGTAAACAACATGTATAAGGCGGCAGCGGCAAAAAAGATAAGGTTAAATTAATTTTACCACTGCAAGGGAGAGAGTATATTATGGCAAAAATGAACGGGGCTCAAATGGTAGTAAAGGCACTGGAAGACTCCGGCGTTGATACTATGTTCGGCATTCCCGGAGGGACCGTCATTCACCTCTATGATGCTATCTATGATTCAAAAATCAACCACATTTTAATGCGCCACGAACAGGCAGCAGCCCATGCGGCTGACGGCTATGCGCGCGCCGGCAAGAAACCAGGCGTCTGTGTGGCCACCTCAGGCCCCGGCGCTGCAAACCTTGTAACAGGGCTGGCCACAGCTAATATGGACTCAGCTCCGGTGGTGGCGATCACAGGACAGGTACCCACAAACGTCATCGGTACAGACGCTTTCCAGGAGGCGGACATTGTTGGTGCAACACTGCCGCTGATCAAACACAGCATGCAGGTTCGCTCGCCTGAACAAATACCAGTGGCAATCAAAAAAGCCTTTTTTATCGCTTCAACAGGACGTCCGGGAGCAGTACTCGTAGACGTTCCAGCTAATGTCCAAAAGGCTATGGGTGACTACCATTTCCCTGAAAAAGTAGAGCTCCCAGGATACCATCCTCAGAATATTCTGGATATCAGCGCACTTGACGAAGCTGTGGCTATGCTGGAAAACGCACAAAGACCGGTAATTTTTGCCGGAGGCGGCGTAATCTGCTCTGGTGCCTCGGAAAAACTGACCAAATTCGCGGAAAAAATGGAAATACCCGTCACCACAACATTGTTAGGCAAAGGGGCATTTCCCGAATCACACCCGCTGGGACTCTCCCTCGGTATGGCTGGAATGCACGGACACCCTGCGGCCAACAAAGCTCTAATGACAGCAGATGTCATTCTTGCCATAGGTTCACGCTTCAGCGACAGAACCACGGGTAACCGCTCGCGCTTCGCCGCCGATGCAAAAATAATTCATATTGACCTCGACCCGGCGGAAATAGATAAGGCAATAGGCACTGATGTGTGGTTAGTGGGAGATGCCGGCTGTGTAATAGACGCTCTGGCAGCAGCAGTAAAGAAAAAAAATAACAACCGCGGAGAATGGCTCAGCGAGCTTGAAAACATAAAAAAGAAAGAACCCATTCCCCGCAATAGCTTCCAAGGACAAATTGCTCCTTGGCAAATACTCGAAACGTTGCGGGAGATGACCGGAGGACAGGCGATATTGACTACAGAAGTTGGACAAAACCAGATGTGGTCCGCCCAGCACTATAAAACAGAAGCACCACGGAGTTTTCTGACTTCCGGCGGCTTGGGAACCATGGGCTTCGGCTTTCCAGCAGCGATTGGAGCGACATACGCACGCCCTGACCTGCCGGTATTCTGCGCCGCCGGTGACGGCAGCTTGATGATGAACATACAGGAATTGGATACATGTTCCCGATATAACATCCCCGTGAAAATTTTGCTCTTTAACAACGCCTGCCTCGGCAATGTCAGGCAATGGCAGCAGATGTTCTATAATAAACGCTATTCAAACACCATCTACAGCAGCAACCCCGACTTTGTCGCCGTTGCTGAAGCAATGGGAGTAAAAGGATTTTCCGCCTCGGCTCCCGAAGATATACGCAGTGCTCTTGAAAAAGCTATGGCGGTAGACGGTCCCGCACTTATAAACTTCTGTATCCCACAGGAGGCTCTCGTAATGCCCATGGTCACCCCGGGAGACGCAATCGACAAAATGGTCTTTAATTAAACAAATCTTTAACTCCCACCGTTACGGCCAATAGCGCCGCGACGGGTGGGGGTTAAATATTTTTTTACAAAAAATACTATATGGAGGCAAAATAAATGAACAGCGATAAAGCAAAAGCAGGGTTTCAAAGAAGTCCGCACCGCTCTCTGTTAAAGGCGGCAGGTTATTCCGATTGGGAGATTGAGCGTCCGTGGATAGGCATCGCCAATTCCTACAACGCAATCATTCCCGGGCACATACATCTTCGTACAATTGTTGAGGCGGTAAAAGCTGGAATATACGCCGCCGGAGGACTACCGATAGAATTTCCGGTAATCGGTGTCTGCGACGGCATCGCCATGAATCACGAAGGCATGAAATTCTCTCTTCCCAGCAGAGAACTAATTATGGACTCTGTAGAGATAATGGCTCGCGGCCACGCATTTGACGGTCTCGTATTAGTACCCAACTGCGACAAAATTATTCCAGGCATGGCGATGGCGGCAGCTAAGCTCAACATTCCCGCGGTAGTTATCTCCGGAGGTCCGATGATGGCAGGCTCACACAAGGGCAAAGCGCTAGATCTCAACAGCGTCTTTGAAGGAGTTGGCAAGCGCGCTGCGGGGCTGATAAATGACAAAGAGCTCCGCGACATAGAAGATAACGCCTGCCCTGGCTGCGGCTCCTGTTCAGGCATGTTTACTGCCAACACCATGAACTGCATGATGGAAGCACTGGGACTGGGACTCCCAGGCAACGGCACAATACCGGCAGTGCACGCCGGGCGTGTGCGTCTTGCCAAAGAGGCCGGACGCGCTGTCATGAACCTTGTAGAAAAAAACATCAAGCCGCGCGACATCCTCACGCAGGAAGCCTTTGAAAACGCAGTGGCAGTTGACTTGGCACTCGGCGGCTCTACCAACACCTCCTTGCATTTACCGGCAATAGCTTGGGCTGCCGGGCTTAAGCTGTCTCTAGACGCATTTAACACAATCGGCGCCAAGGTCCCTCACCTCTGCTCCATGAGCCCCGGAGGACAGCACCACATTGAAGATCTCTGGCAGGCTGGAGGAGTTCAGGCCCTAATGGCTCAGCTTCTCAAAGGCGGACTGCTTGAAGGAGAAGTCATCACAGTTACCGGCAAAAAGATGAAAGAAAATCTTGAAGGCTGTGAAGTTGCAGATGCGGAAACGATCCGTCCCTTAGACAGACCCTACCATAAAGAGGGCGGACTGGCCTTTATTAAAGGAACGCTGGCACCTCTTGGCAGCATTGTCAAACAAGCAGCTGTAGCTCCGGAGATGCTTGTCCACGAAGGGCCGGCGCGTGTATTCGAATGTGAAGAAGATGCCAGCCGCGCCATCCTCAATAACGAAATCAACGACGGCGACGTAGTTGTCATCCGCAACGAAGGACCCAAGGGCGGCCCTGGAATGAGAGAGATGCTTACTCCCACTTCAGCAATAATGGGACAGGGCAAGGGCGGCACGGTGGCCCTAATCACCGACGGTCGCTTCTCCGGAGCCACAAGGGGTGCGTCAATCGGACATGTATCTCCCGAAGCTGCTGCAGGCGGCCCCATCGGACTGGTTGAAGAGGGAGACCTCATCTACATCAACATTCCCGAAAAAAGGCTCGATCTCAAAGTAAGTGAGGAGGTTTTGGCGGAACGCAGAAAACATTTCACTCCCAAGCCGCAAAAGGTGGAAAGTGCTTTCCTCAATCGCTACAGAGCCTTCGCTACCAGCGGCGTAGAAGGTGCTGTTCTGAGAGAAGAATAAAAAACAGCAGGTAAAAGAGTCCCCTCCTAGCAATACATTAACATTAAAACCAGCCGAGGGGACTTTTCTTTTTCTCAAAACTGCGGCAAAGATAGCTCCAATAAATATGCAATATCAGATAATACCATAATTGAAAACCACGAAAGACATCTTAAAACAAGGTGGAATAAAAAATGAAGTTTATTGAAAAACTAAGCAATCTTGTCGGGAAATACATGGCTGTTATCGTTGTCCTCGTCGCAGCCACCGCACTCTTTATGCCAGAGACACTTATCTGGATTAAGACAAAATGGATAACCACTTTGCTGATGATAGTAATGTTCGGCATGGGGCTTACCCTCAAACCAGAAGATTTTGTCATCGTTTTTAAAAGACCCAAGGATATAATTCTGGGCTGCGCTGCTCAGTTCATCATCATGCCGTTCTTGGCCTTCGCTCTGGGCAAAGCATTTGCACTTGATGACGCTCTGCTTGTGGGAGTAATATTGGTAGGAACATGCCCCGGAGGAACAGCCTCAAACGTCATGACATATCTGGGCAAGGGAGATGTGGCACTATCCGTGGGCATGACAAGCGTTTCTACACTGCTTGCGCCAATTCTCACCCCCGCTCTCACCTATTTGCTGCTGAAAGAAACTATCACAGTGGATACCGCTGCCATGTTCCTCTCCATTGTAAAAGTAGTCATTCTCCCCATCGCCGGCGGATTTCTTATCAACAGATACTTTAACGAAGCGACACAAAAGGCTGTCAAGGCTCTGCCGCTCGTCTCTGTTGTGGCCATTGTAATGATCATAGCCTCTGTCGTTGCAGCCAATTCAGCAAAGATTATGGACACAGGAATGATCGTTTTTGTCGTCGTTATTCTGCACAACCTTCTTGGTTACGCGCTTGGCTACGCCGCAGCTAAAATAGCGCGCGCGCCGCTCGCCAAAAAGAAAGCCATAGCTATCGAAGTCGGAATGCAGAATTCAGGGCTGGCCGCCAGCCTTGCCGCTACCTCATTCCCCTCTTTGGCACTAGCCACCGTTCCCGGCGCCATCTTCAGCGTCTGGCACAACCTATCGGGAGCGATATTGGCAAACATCTTCGCCAATATGGAAGATAAAGAACAATAACGTAGAAAAAAGAGCGTCTGCGCCGCAATAAGGCGCAGGCGTTCTTGGTTAACTTGCAGAGATACTATAAAATAAATTTGCCAATTCAGACAAAAAACTTATCGCAAAGGAAGAGATAAACCATGGCAGGAGAAATCAAAATAAGCGCGGCATGGGACAACGCCATTTTCTGCACCTGCGTTGATCGCGCTTGCCCCAATAATCCTGCGAACTGCGCTTTGGGCTGCACCCCTTGTGTTGAGAAATGCCTTAGTGAAAACGAAATTCCCGTTTGTTTTTTTAGAAAACAGCAGCCTAACATGGATCGCAAGCAAGATTATTCCTTCGAGGGATTCGCCCGTTTTACATTAAAGAACAGCGACAGCAAGGAAAAGCTGAATAAATAACAACCCTTTAATGGCACAATGCGTGTATTCCGCTGACTATAAGCAGGGAGCAAAAATCAAGCTTGCTTTCTTCACTAATCGCCTATTTGCTCTCTAGATACGCCCACATCAAAGGCAAATAAGATAAATTGCGATAATCCCTCATAATAATATAAGGCATAAAAGCCGTTTAACCTTTAATAGCAACAGAATGTTAAATAGTACAAGATAAAACTATTGCTATATTTTCATTTTGCTTACTTTTTAATGGTTTTACTATTTTTTGTAAATTATCTGTTGACAAAAACAGAATCCAAACATATCATTAAAAGATGCAGTCCCAATAAAAGTTAAACGCAATGATGGAGTTAAGCCCCGGTTTATGGACGTTACAGAGAGTCGGCAGAAGGTGAGAGCTGATACCGAAGTAACCGGACGCAGTCTCGCTCCGGAGCGGAGTCCCCGAACGTATTACCATTAAGGGACTACGGACACACCGTCAAGTGTTTAATAGAGAGGCCGCGCGTATCTTTGCGGCAACCAGGGTGGTACCGCGAATAAATTCGTCCCCGGGGCATTGTTTGCCCCGGGGATTTTTATTACCAATTTGAAGGGATGAAGAGACATGACAAGAGTAAGGCTGACAGACATCACACTGAGAGAAAATGCAAAAGCACAGGAGAACACACTCAGTTTCAAAGAAATGATTGAGATTTCCAAAATACTGGACAGGCTACACCTTGACACGATCACACTTGCTCCGATAGTTAACGTAAAGGTTGACTCTCTCCTCGTGAGAACTATCGCTTCGGCGGTAAAAAATAGCACCTTGTCCATTCCTGTCGGTTTTTCCTTGGAATCTGTAGATGACGCTTGGAATGCTGTGTGCAATGCCGTTAACCCGCGCCTGTGCGTTGAAATACCTGTTTCCATCGTGCAAATGGAATTTGTCTGCCGCCAAAAACCGGCGGATGTTTTAAATATGGTCTCATCTCTCGTCAAAAAGAGCAGAGAGTATTGCGCCGATGTTGAGTTCGCCGCTCTTGACGCAACACGCAGCGAAATGGACTTCCTCATCAAAACAATAGAAGCCGCCATTGAGTCAGGTGCCTCAACGATCACTCTCTGTGACTCTGCGGGAATTATGTTCCCCCATGAATTCAGCGAATTTATCATCTCACTGTACGAAAAAGTTCCCGCGCTTAAAAATGTAAATCTGTCCGTGCAATGCTCCGATGCCTTGCATATGGCGGCGGCCTGCGCCGTTACCGCAGTACAGAATGGAGCTGCGGAAATCCGCGTCGCTGTTACAGCAAAAGAGGTCCCTGCCATTGAAACCGCAGTTCACATTATCGGCAGCCGCGGGGACAGTGCAGGATTCACATGCGGAGTGAAGACAACAGAACTTCACCGCCTCTTAGGCCAGATTAACTGGATTACCAGAGCAGAACGCAGCAAAACTTCGGCTTTTGACACCGGCGTGAAAATAACCCACTCAAAAGATATACGCCTGGACCTGAACGACAATATGAGCACGGTCTGCAAGGCGGTGCGAGAGTTGGGCTATGACCTCTCGGAAGAAGACCAAGCGAAGGTTTTTGAGACTTTCACTAATGTCGCCGAAAAGAAGTCTGTCGGCACCAAAGAGTTGGAAGCCATTATCGCCTCTGTGGCTTTGCAGGTGCCGCCTACTTATAAACTGGTAAGCTTTGTCATTAACAGCGGCAATATTATCAACGCTACCGCCAACATCCACTTTAAAAAAGATGACCAGGACCATTTTGGACTCGCAGTGGGAGACGGCCCAATCGACGCCGCCTTCCTCGCCATAGAGCAAATAACCGGGCACCACTATGAACTTGATGATTTTCAGATTCAGGCCGTCACCGAGGGTCGGGAAGCCATGGGCTCCACGTTGGTAAAGCTGCGCGCCAACGGCAAACTTTACTCCGGAAACGGTATTTCCACCGACATTATCGGTTCCAGTATCAGAGCATACCTGAATGCACTGAATAAAATCGCCTATGAGGAGAATCACAGATAATGAAGCTCTCTTTTTCAACCTTTGGCTGGACTGGCTGCACATGGAACGAACTCTGCTCCATGGCGGAAGATATCGGCTTTGCCGGCATAGAAATTCATAATATTCACGAACCAATATTTTCCGGCAAGAGCGGGATCTTTGACCCGCCCACAGCAAATGCGGCATACCGAGACATGTCGGAGAGGGGCATCAGGATTCCCTGCATCGACACCTCCTGCGATATCGCCGACCCATCAAAAAAAGACGAGGCAATCGGCGAGATTAGCACATATATAGAAAACGCCCGCAGCCTGCACATTCCTTATGTGCGCATCGGCGCCAGAAACTGCGGGGCTGATAAGGATATTCAAAAAGCGACCACCGAGGATGTCATCAAAGCTACTTTATCTTTGGCGCAGAAACATGGCATCACGCTGCTTGTAGAGACAATCGCCGCCTATTCTGATACCAAATTCCTCTGTGAAGTGCTGGATATTTTCGCCTGCGACAACTTAGGGGCACTATGGGATATGCAGCACACAGTACGTACCGCAGAAGAGAGTCCCGAAACCACAGTGAAAAATCTCGGCGCCTATATTAAGCATGTCCACCTTAAAGATTCTGAGGTTGTGAACGGACAGATGGAATACAGACTTATCGGCGAGGGCAGCCTGCCCATCGGAGATATGGTGCGTTCGCTCTACTCGATTAACTATGACGGTTTTATCTCTTTGGAGTGGGAACCTCATTGGATTGAGGAAATTGACAATCTTGAGCTGATCGCTCTCCATTTCTGTAACTTTATGAGCCGTTTCGGAGATACAGCACGCCAGACAAAGGCAAAGCGCCTCTATGATAATAAACGCGGAACAGGAAAGTTCGTCTGGCAGAAGGACAAACTGATAGACTATACGTTCCCTCAGTTACTTGACAGACTCGTCGAAGAGTTTCCCGACCAGTACGCCTTTAAGTACACGACCTTGGATTACACCAGGACGTATTCTCAATTCCGAGACGATGTGGACAGGTTCGCCCGAGCTCTAATATCATTGGGAGTCGGCCCCAGAACACATGTGGCCATTTGGGCTACAAATCTGCCTCAGTGGTATATCGCCTTTTGGGCAGTAACAAAGATAGGGGCTGTGCTGGTAACAGTAAATACGGCTTATAAAATTCATGAGGCGGAATATCTGCTGCGTCAGTCTGACACACATACGCTGATAATGATTGACGGTTTCAGAGACTCTAATTATCACGACATCGTCAATGAACTCTGTCCCGAACTGAAAACAGCAAAAGCTGGAAAGCCTCTGACGTGCAAACGCCTGCCATTTTTGCGCAATATCATCACCGTTGATTTCCGCATGGATGGCTGTCTCACATGGGATGAAGCCATGGCACGATATGAAATGGTACCTATAGAAGAAGTGCGCCGCATGGCGGCGGCGGTCAACATTCACGATGTCTGTAATATGCAGTACACATCTGGTACCACCGGGTTCCCCAAAGGCGTTATGCTCACACATTACAATGTGGTCAACAACGGCAAGTGTATCGGCGATAGAATGGATCTTTCAACTGCGGACAGAATGATGATACAGGTACCGATGTTCCATTGTTTTGGCATGGTGCTGGCGATGACAGCCGCCATAACGCACGGAGCATCTATGATGCCCCTGCCTTATTTTTCTACCAAAGCCTCTCTTTCATGCATAAATCAGGAGCGTATAACCTGCTTCCACGGCGTACCAACAATGTTTATCGCCATGATGGAACATGAAGACTTCGCCAAGACAGATTTTTCTTATGTGAGAACGGGAATTATGGCGGGAAGCCCCTGCCCGATATCAAAAATGCAGGACGTTGTCAATAAGATGAATATGAAAGAAGTAGTTATCGTTTATGGACAGACTGAGGCAAGCCCCGGCTGCACAATGAGCTGCACTGACGATTCCGTGGAAACACGTGTCGCCACAGTGGGCAGACCCCTGCCGGAAATTGAGTGCCGAATCATTGATCCGGAAACGGGACTTGAGCTTCCCGACGAGGCAACAGGGGAATTTGTGGCGCGCGGCTATAACATCATGAAGGGCTACTATAAGATGCCTGAAGCCACAGCAGCCGCTATAGACAGCGACGGCTGGCTGCATACAGGAGACTTGGCCTGCCGCACCCCTGATGGCAATTACCGCATCACCGGAAGGCTCAAAGACATGATCATCCGCGGTGGGGAGAATATCTATCCTAAGGAGCTGGAGGAGTTCCTCTACAGTCATCCGAAGGTCAAAGACGTACAGGTTATCGGCGTCCCAGACGAAGAGCTGGGAGAAGAAATCGTCGCCTGCATTATTATGAAGGAAAACGAAAGCGCCACGGAGGAGGAGATTAAAGCTTTCTTCCGTGCGAACATGGCACGGCACAAATGTCCCCGCTACATAGATTTTACCGATGAATTCCCTATGAATGTCGCGGGAAAAATCCTCAAGTACAAGATGCGCGAACAAGCGATAGAAAAATTTCATCTGCAAAAAGCGGCCAGCATCAAAACCGCATAGTAAAAAACGAACTGCCGAAGACTTCCCCATCGTCCTTCGGCAGTTAATTTTGCACAGTAAAGAGCTTCAAAAAGTTACCTTTTTCCAATGACCATTCTAGCTATCGCCGCACCGCTCTTCTCAAGAGGCCCTTCCATCAAAGAAGCGACCTGTTTCAGATTTTCCCTTATCTCCAAATGCTGCGGACACCTAGCTTCGCACTTCCCGCAGCCTACGCAGCTTCCCGCCCAATGAGCAAGACCGTCCTTGGTTCTCACCCCGGCATAGACAGCATGGTGTACTCTGGCGCTAACTTTGGAGAATAGCTGGTAGTTATTGAGATTTTTAAATACAGCGGGAATATTAATACCCACCGGACAAGGCTGACAGTAGCCGCACTCGGTGCATCTTACCGCGAGATTTTGCATATAAGCTTCCCTAACGGCAGCAATGATTTTACAGTCTTCGTCAGTCATGGCATTGGGTTCCGCGCTCTCGGCAACATAGACGTTTTGGCGCACCTGAGACTCTTTATTCATCCCCGAAAGGACAGTAGTCACTCCCTGATGATTCAGTACCCAACGCAATGCCCAGTCGGCGGGGTCTCGCTTAACAGCAGCAGCTTCATAGATTTTTTTAACATCGGCTGGCAAAGGGCCGGCAAGAGAGCCTCCCTTCAGCGGTTCCATAACCATTACGCCCATTCCTTTAGCGGCGGCGTAATCAATGCCCTCGATTCCTGCCTGAAAATGTTCATCCAAAATATTATACTGCACCTGAGCAAAGTCCCAGTCGTAACTGTCAACTATCGGTGCGAATTCATCTTTGGTACCGTGAAAGGAAAACCCACTGTTTCTGATTTTTCCCTCGGATTTTAGTTTATCCATAAACTCCAAAACACCAAGATCAGCCATGCCGCGGAATGTGCGCCCGTCAACAGCATGAAGCAAATAGTAATCTATAGTTGAAACAGACAGTTTTTCCATCTGCTTGGCAAAAATTCTCTCCATATCCGCTCTGCTCTTCACAAGCCAGCAAGGAAGCTTGGTGGCGATATTCACTTTGGCGCGGTAAGAGCCGGATAAAATATGCTCGCCTAAAAAGCTCTCCGATGCCCCCATATGATATGGATAAGCGGTATCAAGATAGTTTACTCCCATCTCAATCGCTTCAATTATCTGTTTTTTTGCTTTTTCAACATCTATGAGAGAAGAAAACTCTCGTCCAATACGCGTCGGCAGTCTCATACAGCCAAAAGCCAGCACCGATAGCGTCTCGCCCGTTTTGGGTATTATTCTGTACTGCATCTAGCCACCCCTTTGGAATCTGCCTTAATACGCGGACATCACATTTAGCATGACAATTTACTAATGTTAATTTGTTAATTTTAGTATAGATGTTAATTCAGCACAATCGGCATTATCGACAAAATCTACGTGAACAAAAATAACTTTAACAGCAACTATGTTGCAAAAATAGTTTTTTCCGCTAAAATCTTTAATAATGACATTAAGTTGCACAAAGGAGAGGTCACTATATGAAACGTTTGGAAAATATCGCGCTAATCACAGCACTGCTTTGCGCCATGGTTTTCTCCCTGCCGGCAAAATCTTTTGCGGCAACGGAGCTTTCGGTGTTCGCAGCAGCCTCCATGACCGAGTCTATGAACAAGATCGCTGACATGTATAAGAAAGTCGCTCCCGATGTAAAGATAGTTTATAACTTTGACTCTAGCGGCACGCTCAAAACTCAGATAGAACAGGGAGCAGAGTGCGACCTCTTTATCTCCGCAGGACAGAAACAGATGAACGAGCTGGAAAAAACACATGTAATGGCAGGTACGCGCTTCAACATCGTTTCCAACAAAGTGGTAATGATCGTTCCCAAAGGGCATAATCCCAATAAAATTTCCGACTTTAAAGATGTAGTAACCGACAAAGTGGCCCTCATCGCCATAGGCAACTCAGATGTTCCCGTCGGACAGTACTCTGTGGAAATTTACAAAAATCTGGGAATATGGGACAAGCTGGAGAAGATGGGCAAGATAACCTACGCCGGCAACGTCAAAGAAGTTCTCTCTCAGACAGCCGCCGGTGCGGTTGACTGCGGCATCGTCTACAGCACGGACGCCGCCACCTCCGGCAAGGTCGAAATCGTAGCCGAAGCTCCCAAAGACAGCCACAAGCCGATCACCTACCCCGCCGCAGTGCTCAAAGCAACAAAGAGTCCCGCCGCAGCCAAGGCATTCGCCGAATACCTTAAAAGCGATGCCGCCACTGCTGTTTTCAAAAAAATAGGCTTTTCAATACCGCAAAAGTAAGATAATTTATTTTGTCATTTGATGCGTCATTACAATCAGCAACCGCAATGCTTCTTGCCGGCGCACCCCGCCGGCAAGACTTTATTTTATTGCTTTTTTGATCTGATACTGCGATACTCTTTGCGACTTTATTTCATTTGGAGGCAAAATCCGTGGACTTTTTCCCTTTATTTAACTCTATGCGAGTAGCGTCTATTTCCACCTTTATCACTTTTTTCGCGGGAATTTTCGCTGCCTACTACATAGCGAAGACACCGCGCGCTGTCAAGGGCGCACTGGATTGCATTCT
>RRZT010998398.1_pt1 | contig 20701 bp, 14 predicted proteins | sample 2165551 | NCBI WGS metagenome assembly RRZT01 (sample SAMN10456910, study PRJNA506462) | wastewater metagenome | biome: wastewater; feature: sludge; material: wastewater sludge; isolation source: wastewater sludge with Escherichia coli K12::gfp cells carrying plasmid... | place: USA: Moscow, Idaho... | reverse complement strand
GGAAAGTATCGACACGGATGAATACAGATATGGTGCTCGATGCATTAGAGCAAGCATTGCACGATCGAGGCATGCCAAAGAATGTGATTCATCATTCCGATAGAGGTGTTTAATATCTTTCTATTCGCTATACCAATCGTTTAGAAGCTGCAAATTTACGAGCAAAAGCAGATTGGCAAGGTTTTGCAGATGTACAACTTGCGACACTAAACTGGCTAGATTGGTTCAACAAAAAGCGTGTACACAGTACACTGGGTTATGTATCACCTTTTGATTTTGAAGCAATGTACTATGATAAGATTAACCCGTTAGGTCAGGTGGCCTAACTTAAATAAAAAAGTCTCCGACAAACCCGGTACGGTTCATAGATCACATTGTATAGTTTTTGTGAATATTCACTCTTTTTATTTAAAACAACCTCATAATTTTTTAGATTTATCCTGTTTTACTTTAAGGTTCTGAGCAAATATGCAAAATGATTACAAATTGCTATGTACCTATTTTACAAGTTCGGTAAAATGACAGAAATTTATTTAAAAGATTTTAAAAAATTAATAATGGAATCTCGCGTGCGACACTTTCAACTGGCTTTTTTATTGGCATGTGGCATTGCCACTACGGGCTGCGCTGTCACCTCTGGTTTACAAACCTATGACTTACCTCACGAAGGGGTTTACACTACGGACTTGGGCACAAAAGTTAATGTAATCCCGCTTACACAAGATACTATGTATGCAATACAGCCTGCAGTACATAATATTCAGCATGACTATGCGCATTTATTTAATACGCCACAGCGTCAATACACTTTAAGTTCAGGTGATATTCTCTCTATTTATTTATGGGCATATCCTGAAATTTCAGGTAGCAATGGTTATCAAATTGACTCACAGGGTTATATTCAGTTTCCTATTATCGGGCGCTATAAAGCCGCAGGTAAATCTTTAGCACAAGTAAACCGTGAGTTGCGCGGACAGTTGGCGCGTTATTTAAAAACGCCAGACGTGATTGTACGCGTTTCATCCTACCAAGGACAACGTTACTCAGTCCAGGGGAATATTGCAAATGGTGGCACATATCATCTATCAGACCAACCTATTAGCATATATAGTGCCTTGGGTGCAGCAGGGGGGATTAATGCACAACAAGGTGACAATGCGTCTATAACATTAATTCGTCAAGGACGCAGTTATATTCTTAATAGTATTGAATTAGAACGAGAAGGATATTCTTTACATAACCTTCTTATTCAGGCAAATGATACCATTTATGTCAATCCTAGAGAAAATCAAAAAGTATATGTCATGGGTGAGGCCGGAAAAAATCACTCTTTAGCTATGCGATCCGAGGGTATGAGTTTAGGAGATGTCTTGGGTGAAAGCTTAGGTATTAACCCTTTCACTGCTAGTCGTAGTAAAATTTATGTGGTGCGTTATCAACCAAATGATCAATTGACTGAAATCTACAATCTTAACTTGACTAGTATAGGAGACTTCGGTCTAGCCAATCAGTTTAAAATGCGCAGTAATGATATCGTTTATGTCGATGCGACAGGCTTAGTTCGCTGGCAACGTATTATTAACCAAATTGTCCCATTTTCTAATGCTGTTTATGGCTTTGAACGCTTGGGGAACTAATGAAAATTAATAATATTTTGGTGGTGTGTATCGGCAATATTTGCCGTAGCCCCATGGCAGAATACTTTTTAAAACAGCAATATCCACACTTACATATTGAATCTGCGGGTATTTCGGGTTTGGTTGGTCACGTAGCCGATGACAAAGCCCGTTTATGTATGCAACGTCACGGCATTGACATAAGTCCACACGTAGCAAAAAAACTCAATACAGAACTGGTTAAAAAAGCCGATTTAATTTTGGTCATGAGCCAAAATCAGCAAAAGCATGTGGAACAAACTTGGCCATTTGCTAAAGGTAAAACCTTTAGATTGGGGCACTGGCAAAGCAAAAACGTCGCTGACCCTTATCAACACGATCAAACAGTATTTGATGACACCTGCGCGTTGATTCAGGCCTGCATTACAGACTGGAAAAAATATATCTAGTTTTTTGATATTCTAGCTTTTTTGATATTCTACTTTTTTGATATTTAAACTATGAGCCAAACCGCCAACACCGAAGACACCATTGATTTAAAGGAATTATTTTTTTCCTTAATCGCACAATGGAAACTAATTATCCTTTGCGTTCTACTCAGTGCAGTATGTGCTTTACTGTATTTAAGAAACACACCAAATACTTATCAAGTTGATGCACTCATACAGGTTGAAAGTAGTAAGGGAGCATCCTCTGTACTATCAGCTAATTTAGCTACAGCAATAGATCAGGCATCGCCTGCGCAAGCCGAAGTTGAAATTTTAAAATCACGTTTGGTGTTGGGTAACGTGATTGAACATTTAAATTTGGATATTCAAGTTTCTGCAACTGAAAATAGTTTTTGGAAGCGTTTACTGGCTAAACATGGATATAGCCGTGAGTATTCAGCGGAATCGGTGCTATTTAAAGACAATCAAAAAAGTTTCGATATTCGCCAGTTCGATATTCCGCAATACTTTCAAGATAAAAACTTAATCCTCAAATTTGCACAAGGCAAATACAGCCTAACGGATGCAGCAACTGAACAGGTAGTTTTTTCTGCACCTTTAAACCAAGCCAGTCAATTACAGTCTGAATTTGGGATGTGGAAAGTTGCTATTTTTACTCAAGACAGCTTTGATAGTACTTATAATATACGCAAACGAAGTCTGCCTGCGGCAGTTAACTCGATTACAGCTAATTATTCAGTAGCCGAGAAAGGCAAAGGTGCTGGGATATTAGTACTGACTTACAAAGGACAAGATAAACAACACATTACTCAAGTGTTGAATGCAATTTTAGCTGCCTATAGCCAACAGAATATTGAACGTCGTACCGCAGAAACTGCACAAACCTTAAAGTTTCTGGAAGACCAACTCCCTGAACTTAAGCAACAGTTAGATGTGGCAGAACGTGAATTTAACCGTTTCCGCCAACAATATAATACAGTTGATGTCACTCAAGAATCGAATCTTTATATCTCACAAAGTATTAGCCTAGAAACAACCAAAGCAGCTCTTGAACAACAAATTGCAGAAACGTCGGCAAAATATACCAATGAACACCCAGCCATGCAGCAAATGAATGCTCAATTGGGTGCAATTAACAAACGAATTGCTGAATTAGACGGCACACTCAAGCGTTTGCCTGAACTACAACGCCAGTATTTACAACTGTTCCGAGAGGTTGAAGTTAAACAGCAGCTGTATACAGGCTTGCTTAACTCTTACCAACAACTGCGTATTGTCAAAGCAGGTGAGATTGGTAACGTCCGTATTGTAGATACTGCCGTTGAACCACTTGCAGCAATTGCGCCTAAAAAACTACAAATTCTGATTTTGTCAGTTTTCTTGGGTGCTTTTCTGGGCACATTGTTGGCATTACTACGTTATATGCTGCGTTCAGGCATTAAAGACTCGAACCAGATTGAAAATGAACTGGATTTACCTGTTTATGCCACTGTGCCACATTCTCCTGTACAAGAAAGTCGTATTAAAATTCTGAAAAAGAAAAAGCATATTCCTATTCTTGCTGTTAAAAACAGTGATGATATTGCCATTGAAAGCCTGCGCAGCATGCGTACCGCCATTCACTTTGCCTTAAGCAGTGCCAAAAACAACATCATTATGATTTCTGGTCCTGCACCAGAGTTGGGTAAATCATTTATTGCAACCAACTTAGCCACCATTTTGGCGCAAAGTGATAAGCGCATATTATTGGTTGATGCCGATTTACGTCGCGGTTATATGCATAAATACTTCAACTATGATGCGCAACCTGGCTTGACTGAATATTTAAATGGTCAACAAGAGTTAGGCAGTGTTGTACGCAGTACTGAAGTTGAAAATTTAAGCTTCATGAGCCGTGGCAAAAGTCCTGCCAATCCGTCAGAGTTGTTAAGCACGCAAAAATTTGCAGATATGCTCACGCACTTGTCTAGTCAGTTTGACCATATTCTGATTGATACCTCACCAATCCTTGCGGTAACCGATGGGATTATTATTTCACAATATGCGAGTGTAAATTTAGTTGTGGCACGTTATGGCAAAACTCAAATGAAAGAGCTTGAGCTGACTGTTAACCGTTTTGAGCAGGCTGGCGTGAAAGTAAACGGCTTTATTTTGAATGATATTCAACGTGAAGCTGGTGGTTATGGCTATGGTTATAACTATGCTTATGCCTATAAAGCCAATAAGGATGATGATTAAACTATTTACTCAACCTCCCTTTTTGCTAGGCTTCCCCCTTTGTCAAAGATGGGCTATATCTCGTGCTAGCCTCCCCCTTTGTGAAAGGTGAGCCATATATGGTGCAAACCACCAACATTCAAAATCCCTCCTAGCCTCCCTTTCTTACGCAAGAGTTTAAAGCTGTGCTTAAACTCTTGCTCAGGGAGGAATATTTCATTACAAAGCCTCTGCTTGTGCTAGCCTCCCGCTTTGAAAAAGGTGAGCTATATGCTCGTGCTAGCTTCCCCCTTTGAAAAAGGTGAGCCATATATGACGCAAGGAGGGGGATTGAAAAAATCTAAAAAATGGGCCGCAAACCACCAACATTCAAAATCCCTCCTAACCTCCCTTTAAAAAAGGGAAGAACTCCACCGTTTACAGAAGAATTTTCTTCTGAAATTTACAACAATACTCAACAATTCACATTGCAAAAATCCACTCAAAAACCTATCTTGGTTACAGTTTATAAATGCTGAGAATATATAAGAATGTTTGCACCCAAAGCGCTGCTGGTGACACTGGCATTAGGCTCATCCTTAACCTTTGCCCAAGGCATTGTCTTAAATGACCAAAACTTACGTACCGATTTAAACTGGCTAAATCAGCAAGGTGTCATTCAAATTAGTACGTCAACTTGGCCCATGAGCGGTGATGAAATTCAACGTGCACTTTCTCAAGCCAAAATCAGCAACAACAATCAACAAAAAGTAATCGATGCAGTGGTTGTACATTTAAATACCAATAACCAACTGCTCAAAGCCTCACTTTTTGCAGAAACAGATCAAAAAAGTATTCCGCAAGCCTTTGGTGACCAACAAAAAGCGCAGTATCAAGCAGGTTTGGAACTCAATGCAGGCAATCAAAACTGGGATGCTAAAATTCGAGTCAATGCAGAAAAAGACCCACAAATTAACAACGATCAAGATGTCAATGTTGAAGGTTCGTATATTGCAGCCAAACTTTGGAATCAATGGCTGATCGCAGGGCAAATTCCAACATATTGGGGTCCAGCACATGATGGCAGCTTAATTCGTGGTGATGCTAGCCGCCCAGTCTATGGCGTAACCATGCAACGTGCCGAACAACAAGCCTTCAGCAACAAATGGCTATCATGGATTGGCCCATGGCAATATCAAGCCTTTGCAGGTCAGTTAGATAATTATGACAAAGTCCCAGATGCTAAACTGATTGGTTTACGTGTGACCGCACAACCTCTGCCTTATTTGGAATTGGGTGCATCGCGTGCCTTTCAATGGGGTGGTGAAAATCGTCCAGAAAGCTTGAACTCACTTTGGGATGCTTTTGTTGGCAATAAAGACAACGGTGGTACTGGCGAACCTGACCCCTCTAACCAAATTGCAGGCTTTGATGCACGTTTGAATCTACAACCATTGGTACAAGTTCCAATGGGCGTCTATGCACAATATGCAGGTGAAGATGAAGCAGGCGGCTTACCTGCTAAAAAAATATATTTGGCTGGAGTAGACTATTCATCGAGCTATCAGAATATGCCATTCCAACTCTATACCGAATGGGCAGATACGCGTACCAATGGTAAAGCACAAGGTATCACTTATAATCACAGCACCTATACCGATGGTTTCTACCAACACGGTTACCCTTTAGCACATGCCATGGGTGGTGATGGACAAATGATTTCAGTCGGTGGTGATATCCGCCTGGATCGTATGAACCGCGTGAATGCACGTATGTTGTTTGCCAAATTGAATGAATCAAATCGAAGCACGAATTATGCTTTCCCAGAAAAAGACCAGTTAAAATCTTTAGATTTGACTTGGACACACTATTTACGCCCAGATATTCCACTTAAACTGAATGGCTGGATCAGCGATTCAGATATCCATGGCAATGATGGTGGTGCATCGATTGGAATTGAGTTTCCTTTGGAAAAAGGGCTATTTTCTTATTAAGTCTATAAGCTAGACCGAAAATACACCATGGATGAAATCAGCACCGATTTCATCCATTTTCCTAAGATCAAAAATTCAGCGTAACTCAGCCATTTAACGCAAAATTTCAGGCAATGCCTTATAACTACGGCTTTTGCTTAATTCAATTTTCATTTTTTGCAGCATTTGATACGGTTGCTGCTGCACAAACATATTCACAAAACTTAAAGGAATCGAGCCTTCAGGGTTGGCGTAGCCATAGGTACTGACTTTGACTTTCTGATTGCCCAGTTTTTGAAATGTCCAGTCGCCTTCATAATCCTGAATGCGTACATAATCTGGGTTCAGTGGATAGCCACCCTCAATGGCTTTATTTTGAATACTGATAATACCTTGTGCATCTTTGCTCATTTTGCCTTTTACCACCAAATCACGGTCTTTCAGCGGAAAAGGAAAGTCCAGCACCATATACAGTAAGAACTCACCTTTTTGGTCATCGCGTGACAAGACTTTTACACTGCCCACATAAGGCACCCATTTTACGGCATGATCGACATCTAAAATTAAGGCAGCGGCTTTTTCTAAAGGTACATTAAAGATGGTTTCGGCCTTATACAAAAACACAGGGCTAGACTGCTGTTGATAGGTCCAGACTTTAATATTGTTTTTATGAATACTCAGTTTGGCATGTTCTATATTTTGTGCAGAGGCTGCACAAATACAGGTGCTTAACCCAAGCATCAGCAGAGTTTTTTTCATTTTATTTTGCATCTTATTTTAGTTTTAGATCGGGTCCGATGCGTTATCATCCATGACATCAGACCCTATTTTTAGCTGTAGATTGAAAATTGTTCAAGTCATTTTATCTATTTCGTATTACTGCACAGTTTTTAAACCTGAATATCGTTAAATCCAAGTACATCTTTCATATCGTATTTACGTGCTTCGCGTCCCACGACCCAAGCTGCAGCACGGACTGCACCTGCAGCAAAGTTCATACGGTTGGTGGCTTTGTGGGTAATTTCCACACGCTCGCCATCGGCAATAAACATCGCAGTATGTTCACCAACAATGTCGCCACCACGAATGGTTTGGAAACCAATACTTTTACGTTCACGTGGCCCTGTGTGTCCTTCGCGGCAGTAAACTGCATCTTGTTTTAAATCACGACCTAGAGTTTCTGCAATGGCTTCACCCATCATCAATGCTGTGCCTGATGGTGCATCGACTTTATGACGATGATGCGCTTCAATCACTTCAATATCTACGCTATCACCAAAGACTTTGGCAGCCAATTCCAACAGTTTAATAGATACGTTTACCCCAACTGAATAGTTGGCGGCATACACCACTGGCGTCTGTTGAGCCGATTCTTCTAAGAGCGCTTTTTGTTCATCATTCATGCCTGTGGTGCCAATCACAATCGCTACGCCTGCTTCACGACAAAGCTTTAAGTGCTGTGCTGTGGCGGCGGGTGCGGTGAAGTCGATCACGACATCGCAGTCAGCTAATACTTGTTCTAGGCTACCCACCACTTTCACGCCCAGTGTACCTACACCTGCCAACTCTCCTGCATCTGCACCCAATAAGCTGCTTTCTGGACGTTCTACTGCGGCTGCCAACTGGTAGCCTGCTTCTTGAACGGCTTGAATTAAGATGCGTCCCATACGGCCGCCTGCGCCTAATACACCAATGCGTGGAGTTGCTGACATAGCATATTCCTAAAATAGATTCTAAATTGTGCTTACTATATCAAAACTCGCTGCCTAGACTAAGTTTGTCAGCCAAGTTTCTGGGTTTATTTTTATCGGAAAGCAACTGTGACTGGGCTGCTGATGATCACTTTAAATATCTCAGGCAAACTTTTATCAAAGCGGTGCTAAAAATTTATCTGAAAATACTCATTTTTTATTTTTATTTCACAAATTTGCAAACTTGTATGCGCAGACTAACCTGCACGAATGATAACAACTGCAAAAATTAAAGGGGATTTACATGCATTCGAAGAAAATTGTATTGGCATTATTGTTGGGCATGAGCACAGCATCCGTATTTGCAGAGCCTGCACTTCAAGAAGGTGATACGCTTGAAAGCCTGTCTAAAGTCCGTATTAGCGTGACACTACAAGAACCTCTTGCGGTTGAAGTCGATGCACCTGAGCTTGAAGAAGTAGCACCAACGGAAAATGTGGTTGTTGCAACCGTTCAACCACAAACTACCGTTGAAACAGCAACGACTGAAATGGTGGATGTTTTAGAGATTGATGTACCTGAAGTCGAATAAGAGTACAGCAGATACAACAAAGGCGATCTTCAAGATCGCCTTTATTTTTGAGTTTAGATGAGGTCGTGCTTTGACATACCTAACCTAGGTTTCCTTAATCAAACAAACGATCAAAGAAAGACTTTTTCTTTGGTGATGACTGACTGCCCTCACCTTCCATCGTCGTCTGCAACTCTTTTAACAATTCACGCTGACGTGCCGTTAAATTCACAGGTGTTTCCACCACAATACGGCAGAGTAAATCGCCCTGCATACTGGTACGCACAGGTTTTACCCCTTTACCACGCAAACGGAACAATTTACCCGTTTGTGTTCCCTCAGGTACTTTCAGGCTCACGCGACCATCTAGAGTCGGAATTTCAATTTCCTTACCTAAAGCAGCATCGGCAATGCTAACAGGCACATCCATATACAGATCAGCACCATCACGCTGGAAGATTTCGTGCTCACGCACCACCACTTCTACGTATAAATCACCCGATTGACCATCACGAATCGCCTCACCTTTACCCGTTAAGCGTACGCGGTCGCCATTGTCCACCCCTGCAGGAATGGTCACTTCAAGAGTTTGTTGACGGTCTGACACCCCCGAACCATGACATTTTTTACATGGATTCTTGATGATTTTGCCCTGACCACGACAGGTACTACAGGTTTGCTGTACCGAGAAGAACCCTTGTTGCATGCGTACTTGACCCGCACCATGACAGGTTGGACAGGTTTCAACATCATTTGGATTTTCCGAGCCTTTACCATCACAAGCTTCACATGGCGCAGGTGCTGTAAAGGTGATGGTTTTCTTAACGCCTTTGACTGCTTCTTCAAGCGTCAATTCCATCACATAGCGTAAGTCTGAACCACGGCGTTGACGTTGCTGGCCACGCCCCCCCCCACCAAAGGCTCCACCGAAAATATCCCCAAACTGGCTGAAAATATCTTCCGCACTGAAACCACCGAAGCCGCCAGCACCACCGCCCATACCACCTTCAAAGGCTTGATGGCCCATACGGTCGTACATGCTGCGTTTTTCGCTGTCTGACAGAACTTCATACGCTTCTGAAGCTTCTTTAAACTTCTCTTCAGCTTCAGGATTGTCCGGGTTACGGTCTGGATGATATTTCATCGCCAACTTACGGTAGGCTTTTTTAATTTCATCATCACTAGCGGTTTTAGAGACGCCCAAAACCTCATAATAATCACGTTTAGCCATGTCTGGCGATGCTCCTCACGGAATTCTATTTAAAACTTAACTGAAGTCTGAAATTGGGGTCAAACTGAGTTTTACAAGGGAAAGCTGTTAAAAATTTTAGCTGAAGTGCTTTAGATGAAGTTCAAGCCATTAGAACACAGCTTTATTTTTCAAAAATTTGGATAGCCCTTTAATCCAAGCATTGATTAAAAATAAGAAGGCAATCACGGCAAAGACTACACCTGCTACGGTGCAGGCTTTGACCCATAAAAAGGCATCCCAAGGAAAGAAGGCCAATGGAATAAACCACAATGCAGCAAACAGTGCCAATACACTGTAAATCACTACATTGCGCATGATCCATAAAGCCTGAGCCTGTAACCAGACTTCAGTGCTATCGACTACAATCACTTTACGCGCATACCAATACGCCAATGCACCACTCACCACAGTAAATAAAGCAAAAAACATAAACACGTAAGAGATCGCAACGGAACGGCGAAACTTTACCAAGTTATCTTGCTTCATAATGTGATTTAACCCCATCTGTTCCATGCTTTATTTTTTAATCTGGCGCATGCTGTAACGTATGCAAAGGCTGAAAATATAAGGTGCTACTATATTGAAATTTTCCAAGTTTCGCACCCGTTATTATGTCACTTTTACAGATTATGTGGATTTTTTTTCACTTTAAACCACTGTGCGTATAACGCAGGTAAAAAGAACAGAGTTAATAAAGTCGCGACAATTAATCCACCCATAATTGCCACAGCCATCGGGCCAAAGAAAATACTGCGGGAAAGTGGAATCATGGCCAATACTGCCGCCAAAGCGGTCAGTACAATTGGACGACAACGGCGAACCGTGGCGTTAATAATCGCGTCCCACTGCGATTCCCCAGCCCGAATATCCTGCTCAATCTGATCAATTAAAATCAAAGAGTTCCGCATGATCATGCCCGATAAGGCAATGGTACCGAGCATCGCCACAAAACCAAAGGGTTTATTAAACAGCAACAGGAACAATACCACGCCAATAATGCCGAGCGGTGCAGTTAAAAACACGATGAATGCACGTGACATACTGCGTAGCTGAATCATCAACAAAGTTATTACCACGGCAAGGAAAAATGGCATGCCTGCATTGACTGACTTTTGCCCACGTGCCGATTCTTCAACCGTGCCACCCACTTCAATTAAATAGCCACTTGGCAACTTTTCACGCAGGGCCGCCATCGGTTCAGACAGTTCTGCCACCACCGTTGCAGGTTGCAAATTGCTACGGATATCGCCACGTACGGTAATGGTCGGCAAACGGTTACGATGCCAAATTAAGCCTTCTTCAAAACGGTATTCAATTTGTGCGATTTGCGCCAACGGCACCGATGTTCCACGTGAAGTCGGTACAGCCAAACTGCTTAAAGATGCGACATCTAGGCGCTCGGTTTGATCGCCACGTAAACGGATTTCAATCAGTTCACGTTTTTCACGATACTGGTTAATTGCCGCGCCACTGATAGAGCTATTGAGGAAGTTAGCCAAATCCAAACTCGACACTCCCATTTGACGGGCGCGGTCTTGATCAATTTGCAATTGAATGACTTTGCTCGGCTCACCCCAATCTAAATGCACATTGGTACTGTTTGGATTGGCACTGATGGTGGCTGCGACTTGCTGTGCCCATTGTCGCACTTGTGCCAAGTCTTCTCCTGACACGCGGAATTGCAATGGATAACCCACTGGTGGGCCATTTTCCAATAATGACACGCGAGTACGCACCTCTGGCAATAACAAGCGAATTTGTTCAGATAAATTACGGCGAATTTCATTGCGGTCTTCTAAAGACGATGCCAATACCACAAATTGGGCAAAACTGGCCTGCGGTAATTGCTGATCTAAAGGCAAATAGAAACGCGGCGAACCTGTGCCAACATAGGCTACATAATTGTCGATGCCTTGTTGTTGCGCCAAGAACTTTTCAACTTTTTTAACGGCTGCTTCTGTGGCTGTTAAAGACGCACCTTCTTCAAGTTTTAAATCGACTAAAATTTCTGCCCGATTGGAAGGTGGGAAAAATTGCTGTGGTACCAATTTAAACATCGCAATTGACAGTACAAATATGCCAACTGTGATTGCAATGACGGTTTTTCGATAGCGCACACAAGTATTAACCCATCCACGAAACACTTGATAAAAGCGGGTTTGATAAGGGTCGTGTAATTCACCTGCGTGCTGTAGCACAGGCTGCGGTTCAGCTTGTTTGCGTACACGCGCCCAAAGACGTTGATACCACGGCGCTCGCTGTGCATGGCGCTGAAAATCTGGCAATAATTTATCGCCCAGATACGGCACGAATAGCACGGCAGCAAACCAGGACACCACCAAAGCTATGGTGACCACTTGGAAAATTGAACGGGTATATTCCCCTGTACTTGAGGCTGCTGTGGCAATGGGTAAAAAACCTGCCGCGGTAATCAATGTCCCTGTCAGCATAGGGAAAGCAGTGGTACGCCACGCATGACCTGCGGCTTGCAAGCGGCTATAGCCCTGCTCCATCTTAATTGCCATCATTTCAATGGCGATAATGGCGTCATCCACCAACAATCCGAGGGCTAAAATAAGCGCACCGAGTGAAATTTTGTGCAGTCCGACATCAAACAAATGCATACCTGCAAAAGTCATCGCCAAGACCAGTGGAATGGAAAATGCCACCACCAAGCCCGTGCGAAAACCCAGTGAAAAGAAGCTGACCAAGAGCACGATAATCACCGCCTCAGCCAACACTTTCATAAATTCATTGACGCTGTGTTTTACCGCAACAGGCTGATCAGAAACTTTTTGCAGTTGCATGCCCAAAGGCAAGGTCTTTTGCAAACGGGCAAATTCAGTTTCCAGATTTTCACCCAAAGCCAGAATATCACCGCCTTTACGCATCGACACCGCAATGCCAATGCCGTTTTCACCCATAAAGCGCATACGCGGTTGAGCAGGTTCGCTAAACCCACGATAAACTTCGGCAACATCGCCCAGTTGAATGGTGGTGCCATTCACTAACAGCGGCATTTGTTTTAGCTCATCAACACTGTGCAACGCACCGCTGACACGTACCTGAATACGGTCTGAATGGGTTTCAAAAAAACCTGCGCTTGCCATGCTGTTTTGTTGTTGTAAGGCTTGCTGAATCGCGGTAACAGGAATACCGAGTTGCGCGGCTTTGGTGTTAGATAACTCAATCCATATTTTTTGATCTTGTAAACCCACCAAATTAACTTTGGCTACATCTTTGACACGCTGTAATTGTAGCTGCAAACGGTCGGCATATTCTTTGAGGGTGGCGTAGTCATAGTCTGCGCCTGTCAGCACATAAATATTGCCAAAAGTGTCGCCAAACTCATCATTAAAAAATGGGCCTTGTACCCCTTGTGGCAGTTCATGGCGAATGTCATTGACCTTTTTACGCACCTTGTACCAAACATCTGGAATTTGGCTAGAACGCATGGAATCTTTGGCAATAAAAGTCACCATGGACTCGCCCGGACGCGAATAAGCCATGATGCGTTCATAGTCGCCCGTGCTCATCAATTCTTTTTCGATGCGGTCGGTGACTTGTAACGAGACCTCTTTGGCGCTCGCTCCCGGCCAATAGGTTTGAATCACCATCACTTTAAAAGTAAACGGTGGATCTTCACTTTGTGCCAGTTTGGAATAGGAAAAAATCCCGACAATGCCCAACAGCAGCATCAAGTAGACCACTAGACCTTTATTTTTCAGCGCCCATTCGGATAAGTTAAAATTCATATTTTAACGCTCCGTCTGTGTGGCCGCAGAAGCTGCCTGAGCTGTTGGATTGACTGCCTGTACAGCTTGATTGTCACGGTTAATCGGGCGAATTTTTTGTCGATCACGCAGTAAATGCACCCCACCCATCACCACATAATCTTGCGGCTGTAAGCCACTCAGTACAGGCACGCTGTCACGTCCATAAGCGCCCAATGTAACAGGAATTTGGCGCACGGTTGAGTCTGGCTGTAAGACCAAAACAAAAGCTTGTTGCCCTATTGCCGACACGCTAGATAAAGGCACATATAAACCCTGATTGGCTTGGCGAGTCAGAAATACCCGCGCACTTTGCCCCAATTGAATCTGTGCATTGCCTTCACGTAAAGCCACTTTGACTTTAAAAGTACGCGACTGATCTGCCGCAGGGGAAATTTCTCGAACCGTACCTGCAAAACGGGTATCGGGTTGTGACCATAAACTTACCGTTGCCTCTTGCCCGACTCGAATTTCACCCACCGCTTGTTCAGGCACGCCAATCACGACTTCACGCTCCCCATCAATCGCCAATTGATAAGCGACCTGCCCTGCCGCTAAAACCTGCCCAACTTCAATATTGCGTTCAGTAATCACACCATTTTTTGTGGCACGTAACTGGTTATAGTCGGTTTGATTACTGCTGACTGCATAATTGGACTGTGCCTGTTTCAACTGTGCCATAGCATGTTGATATTGGTTTTTGACTGCATCATATTGCGAGCGACTGACGGCATTCATGGGTAATAATTGCTGAAAACGCTGTAACTCATCGCTAGCAATTTTTGCAGCAGATTGCGCACTTTCCAGTTGCGCACGCGCGGCATTGAGCTGCAATGCTGCATCTTGCACATCCAGTTTTGCTAAGACTTGCCCAACTTTGACCTGATCTCCCACATCGGCAAAACGCTGTGTAACTTGCCCTGCAACCCGAAATGCCAAAGCCGTTTGCTGACGAGCTTGCACCTCGCCTGCATAGCTTTTTTGCTCAAGATGTAAACTGCTAGGCTGGGTCACCATCACCAAAGGGACTTCCTGTTCAACCTCGGTTTTTTGCTTGCTGCATCCAATTAGGGTGATACAGCACAGCAGCATCAGGCTGGCAATGAGATTCTGAGTCGTGTTCATCAGGTTTGCTCTTATTTAAACGTTTTTTTTAGGGCAGAATACGGTAGGGTTTGCTGACACTTCGTCTATGTTTGCGACAGCGCATATTTTTAGCTGATATAAGGCATGAGGCAGGAAACTTAGTCATTCTAAGTAACTGACTCATAACGTAATAGCAGTAAAAAATATGCTTGTTCCAAAGGACTGTGGCTAAAACTTTCTCAGATTGCGTTATGAAACTTGGTAATAGTCTCGCTATTCCCTGCGTTTCATGCCTGATCTGCTCAGTTTTAGCCTACAGCGCAAGCCATTTATGAAGTGCGTGCAAACCCCTATATTAAATTGATTATTTTTTAATTAATATACCACTGGGTACATTAATTAAAACTGAAGCGTCATTTTCCAGTTGTACTGATGCAAATTAGGATGAGCGTGTGCAGATTCATGTCGGACGACCAAAAGATTTAGAAAAACGCCAACGCATTTTAATGTCGGCAAAACACTTGTTTTTAAAGTTGGGCTTTCATGGTTCTAGTATGAATCAGATTGCACGTGAAGCAGGCGTGACCAAATTAACGGTGTATAACCACTTTCAAGACAAAGCCACGCTATTTTCCTGTGCCATTGAAGAAACCTGTGAAAGTCTGCTCAAAGCACAGCCCTTGCACTTAAGCGCAAATAGCGATTTTCGGCAGGCTTTATACCAAGCCTGTGAACTGTCCTTAACTTTGGTGAATATGCCTGAGGCAATTAAGCTAGAACACTTATTGATGGAACTCGCCTCTGAGCAAAATCCGTTGGCATTACAGTTTTACAATGCCTCACATGCCAAACTTCGCGCGATGTGGGAAAACTTCTTCCGCCAAGCCGTTGCATTGCAGTTTATTGAAGCAGATGCACCCAAAACCCAAACTGAACTAATTGTGTCGCTCCTGCATGGTTTACGCCACCATGAAGTCCTACTTTGTGTAAGAGCCGTACCCACCCCAACAGAATGTCAGCACATTATTAATCACGCTATTGAAATTTTTATGCTGCGTTATGGCTGAACAAGCGAATTTCGCAACCTCCTCTTGCTTGATTTACAAATTCAAATCACGCAGTTTTAAGAAAATAAACAAACTCAACACTAATCACCATTCGATACGCAGGAATGTCATCTACAACCTGCATGGTATTCGTTTTATTACTGTTTCTGCGAAACAATGAATAAGAGATAAACTGTAAGCAGGTTTTGTGGATGACAATGGTTTTGCCTACTTTTCCCGAAAGAAAAGTAGGTCGAACCGAAGGTTAACCCAGCTATTTTTGTAACTTAGCAAAATGCCGCTCCCCTCATCACTACATAATTGGCAGCAACTATGCGTAAAAATACTCTCAATACGCATGAGAATGCACTTGGGACTCTAGCACATTGATTATCCCAGAACCCATTACAAAAAAGGTTTATCTAAATTGGGGTTTCTTTTACCAAATAGCATTCCTCTCCACCCTGTATTTCTCTCCTAAATACTGCCGTTTGGCACTATAACTTCAGATGCGCAAAATCCATGCAACTTTTGTAGATAGCCCGCTTGGATTGTATCTAAATCGGGGTATAGTCTTAACAGAGTAGAAAAACACAGAACATGGAGAACAACGAATGATTCAACAAATTGATGCTCCTCTACGCGATGACGTACGCTTACTTGGCAACTTATTGGGTGAAACCCTCAAGTTACACGCAGGACAAGATTTGTTTAATCAGGTCGAACAAATTCGTGCTTTATCTAAAGGCGCGCGCGATGGACAAGCCGAAGCTGAAAAACAACTCGAAAAACTGTTTTTAAGTCTAGAAGATGACGAAATCTTACCGCTCACCCGTGCCTTTACCCACTTTTTGAATTTTGCCAACATCGCTGAGCAATATCATGTGGTGCGGAGCCGTCGCCAAAGCGAATTTGATGAAAATGGCGTTTCTCCAAACCCGCTAGATCACTTATTTATCAAGTTTAAAGACAACCAAATTTCTGCAGAAACACTCTTTCAACAAGTCTGCGAGCTAAAAATTGAGTTGGTTTTAACTGCGCATCCGACTGAAGTCAGCCGTCGTACCCTCATTCAAAAATATGACGATATTAATGACTGCTTGTTTAAAATGGATCAGCAAAAACTGACACCACGTGAACGTCAGGCAGTTTTGGCAGATTTAAAACAGCTGATCAGCTCGGCTTGGCAAACCGATGAAATTCGCCAACATCGCCCAACCCCTGTCGATGAAGCCAAATGGGGCTTTACCACCATCGAACAAACCCTGTGGAATGCGGTGCCTAAATTCATGCGTGAATTAGACAGCATTGTGCAGGAACATTGTGGACAAAGCCTACCGCTGAGCGTTGCACCTGTACGTTTCGCCTCTTGGATGGGCGGTGACCGCGATGGTAACCCGAATGTCACTCATAAAGTTACTCAAGAAGTGCTGTGGCTGTCACGCTGGAAAGCAGCAGAACTGTATTTACGTGATATTGAAAACCTGCGTTGGGAACTTTCCATTCAGCAATGCAGCCCAGAATTGGCAGATGCTCTGGGACATTTCCATGCCGAGCCGTACCGTGAATATTTACGCGACACCCGCGAACGCCTAAAAGCCACCCGCGACTGGTTAGCAGCGAAACTGCAAGGCAAAGATGCAGATGACAGTTTGGTCATCAAAAGCAAAGATGAGTTGTTACAGCCTTTATTGCTGTGTTATCGCTCGCTGACGGCTTGCCAATTATCAGACATTGCGAACGGCAAATTGTTGGATTTAATTCATCGTGTGAATTGTTTTGGTATTGAATTGCTAAAACTGGATATTCGCCAAGAGTCAGGACGTCATCGCCAAGCCATTTCTGCTATTACCGAATATTTAGGTTTGGGCAATTTTGAAACATGGACTGAACAAGCACGTCAGAACTTTTTGCTTCAAGAGCTGCAAAGCAAACGTCCGTTATTGCCAAAATTCATGCAGGAACCTGCACAAAGCCTGATTCAACATCCCGATGTGCAAGAAGTATTTGCCACCATGCGCACTCTGGCTGCACAGCCGCAGGAAAGTTTGGGTGCTTATATTATTTCCATGGCGGAATATCCAAGTGATGTGTTGGCGGTATTATTGTTGCAAAAAGAAGCAGGCATTCAGCATCCTTTACGTGTGGTGCCACTGTTTGAAACCCTGAAAGACTTGGATGGGGCTGCTCAGACCATGAATACCCTATTTAATATGCATTGGTACAAGCAGCATATTCAGGGCAAACATGAGGTGATGATTGGCTACTCAGACTCCGCCAAAGATGCAGGTTTCATGTCTGCCAACTGGGCACAGTACCGCGCGCAGGAAGAACTGACTGCGGTAGCGCAGCAACATGCTGTGCAGCTGACTTTATTCCATGGTCGTGGTGGTTCCATCAGCCGTGGCGGTGCGCCAACGCAACAAGCATTGTTCTCACAACCACCGGGTTCTATTTCAGGTGCAATCCGCGTCACCGAACAAGGTGAAATGATTCGTTTTAAATTTGGACTTGAAGGGGTTGCCTTACAAAATCTGGAAGTCTACACCGCTGCAACCTTAGAAGCGACGCTGATGCCACCACCTGTGCCGAAGGCTGAATGGCGCGAGCTCATGCATAACATGACCGAACTTTCGGTACAGGTCTACCGTCAAACTGTGCGTGAAAACCCTCATTTTGTGAAATATTTACGCACCGTTACGCCAGAGCTGGAATTGCAAATGTTGCCGCTCGGTTCACGTCCTGCAAAACGTAAAGTCAGCGGTGGAATTGAATCCTTGCGTGCCATTCCGTGGGTGTTTGCATGGACGCAAATCCGTCTGATGCTACCTGCTTGGTTAGGGACAGGCGCGGCAATTAACCAAACAATCGATCAGGGACAAAAAGCCACTTTAGATGAAATGCTTAGCGATTGGCCTTATTTCCAGACTTTAATTGATATGTTGGAAATGGTGTTGTCTAAAGCCGACAGCAATATTGCATTGTATTATGAGTCACACCTGACCGATGACGAAGACCTGAAAGAACTCGGTGAGCAACTCCGTCAACGTCTGCGTGATGCCGTGACGACTTTACTGACCCTTAAAGGTGAATCGCAATTGCTCAGCAGTAATGATGTGCTCGATCAATCGATGCGGGTGCGTAAACCGTATTTATTGCCACTGCATTTGCTACAGGCAGAATTGATGAAACGTCGTCGTTTGTATTTGGCAGAACAGCATGCCGAACATACCCCTGTCGATCATGCCCTCATGGTAAGCATTGCAGGGATTGCAGCAGGCTTACGAAATACAGGTTAAGCCTCTATGAATAGCACAACAAGCAGAGTCATACTCTGCTTGTGGCTCATTCACTCACTTAAACATGATTTGGGACGGATGACTACATATTAGGCTAAGTAGAAAAAATCATAAAAAAACATGATAACTGGCATTTTTTATGATTTCTGTCTCAACTTATTTGAATTATGCTTAGATTAGACAATAAATAAGAGTTTGGACTTGCCTATGCCAGAAAGCTCTACAATGACGACTTTATTAAAGCTAAAAATTTTTAATTTTTTCAAGGGTATAAAAATCTCCTCAGTTTAAATAACATCCAAAAATCACGTGTCGTCAGTGGCTTGGTTTTTTCTTTCATTTACTCTTTTTAGTGGTACTTTGGCTCAGTCAAAGCCAACCCCTGTTTACCCCATACATGCTGCCATGGGTATTGGGTTGTTTAATATTGTATTTGCTGATTGCCTTGGTCTTTATATGTCATCAGCTATCGTATTCCTGAAAATCAGACCACACTCTATTATTTTCCAATTCTGTGTTTAGGCTTTTATAGCAGCTCACTCATGAGTATTGGCTATTTACTGGGTCAAATGACGGTACTCACAGGCGTATTTACCATTGGCTCCATTTTTACAGGCTTATTGTTGTTTAAACGCAGCATTATCTTTTGGGGCACCATTCCCTGCTTGGTGGTATTTTACGGTGGTTCTTTGCTGACCTTGCGCAATATTATCCCCTATGCGCCCGTTTTTCAGCCCTATACGTTTACCAGTGCGGAATTCCAAAATTTCATGCTCATCAATAACTTGATTGGCAGCACCATCATTGGTGTTCTGTTGGCCATTTTATTTAATACTTTTTTGGGACGCTGGATGATTCGTGAAGAACATCAGCAACAACTAATTCTGCTTGATCCACTCACCCAAACTCTCAACCGACGCGGTTTAAGCATAAAATTCAACCAACTGGTGAATCAAAAACAATTGGCGGGGCAAAACAAAGAACACATCTGCTTTGCCCTGCTCGATTTAGACTGGTTTAAGCAAGTAAATGATCGCTATGGACACGATGGAGGGGATCAGGTACTCAAGCAAATTCCAAAAATTTTGCAAAAAAATCTACGCAGTGAAGATATTATCGGACGTTTTGGTGGCGAAGAATTTATGATTATTTTCTCCAATACCTCACCGCAAATTGCCCAAAATGTACTGGAACGCTGCAGAATTGCCATTGAACAACATCGTATTGCCTATGCAGAACATGAGATTCAAATTACCGCAAGTTTTGGTTTAAGTGCCTTATATATTTATCATGCAGATCAACATGAATTAATTCAGCGTACTGATGCTGCGCTGTATAAAGCCAAGCAAAGTGGACGTAATAATGTGCAGCAAGATATTGAATCATGAATATTAATTTTGTATAAAATACAAACAAAAATCGCAGGTCATACAATTTTTTTTAAACTGCGACTATCACTAAGTGACTGCAATACATTCTTTAAATTTATAAATAAAATTACTTATTTATATTAAATGTAAATTTTATCAAATAGTAAAATTTAATCCTAAAAATAAGCAGCTGATCTGTTTTCTGGCAAAATTTTTAAAAAATTTAGGCAATACAAGAGTATGATGTGCTCAATTTAGCTTTTGAGTGCTTACTTTATGTCCAATTGGTTTCCCAAATGGCGCCCTTATGAAGGCAGCATTGATGCACGTCCTGTAGGTACCAATGAGTATCTACCGCCTGCACAAACCGTTGTATTGG
>RRZT012001681.1_pt1 | contig 20712 bp, 13 predicted proteins | sample 2165551 | NCBI WGS metagenome assembly RRZT01 (sample SAMN10456910, study PRJNA506462) | wastewater metagenome | biome: wastewater; feature: sludge; material: wastewater sludge; isolation source: wastewater sludge with Escherichia coli K12::gfp cells carrying plasmid... | place: USA: Moscow, Idaho... | reverse complement strand
TGGCACCCGACAGCGAGGTCGAGTCCCCGTCGGTGATGGTCACCGACGCGAGCACGGTCACCGGGTCACCGCCGATGGTGAACGTCGGCGCACCCAGGGTCCCGATCGCCGGCGGCAACGGGGTGGCCACCGTGGCGGTGGCCGCACCACTGAAGCCGCTGCTCAAGCCGGTGCTGTCGGTGACCGAGATCAGGAAACCACGCACCAGACCCGCACCCTGGGTCGCGCTGAACGTCACCGCCTTCAGCGCCTCCTCGTACTGCGCCTTGGTTGCCGTACCGCTCAACGTCAACGTCTTCGACGCCGCATCCCAGGTCGCCGTGATCGGATTGCCCTGCGGCGCGGTGTAACCCAACACATCACCGGACTGACCCAGCGTGCTGATCTTCACCACAGCACCGGACATGTTGTCCGAGTCGAGATCCGCGATCGTGACGGACGCGAGCAACGTGACCGGATCCTTGCCGATGGTGTAGTTCGGGGCACCCAAGGTGCTCACCAACGGGATCAGCGGCGCCGCAGACACATTGATCAGGGCAATCCCCGGGGCCAGGCTAGTCATGTGGGTTGCGTCGGTGACCCATACCTCGACACCACGTACCAACAACGCGCCCTGGGTGGCGCTGAACGTCACGGCCTTGAGCGCGGCCTCATACTGATCGATGGTTCCCGCGCCGCTGAGGGTCAGTGTCTTCGTCGCCGCATCCCACACCCCGGTGATCGGATTGTCTTGCGGCGCCGTATAACTCAGCACATCGCCAGGCTGCGACAGGGTCGTCAGCTTTACCGCCGCACCCGACATGTTGGTGGAATCACCGTCGGTGATCGTCACCGACGACAACACTTTCACCGGATCACCTTGGAGGGTGAAAGTCGGCGTGCCTAGCACGCCTATCGCCGGCGCCAGCGGATTGAACACGTTGACCAACGCAATGCCCGGCGTCAGACTCTTGGTCTGCGTATTGTCGGTGACCCAGAATTCGACACCACGCACCAAAAGCGGACCCTGTGTCGCGCTGAAGGTCACCGCCTTGAGCGCCTCCTCGTACTGCGCCTTGGTTCCCACGCCGGTCAGCGTCAACGTCTTCGTCGCCGCATCCCAGGTGCCGGTGATCGGACTGTTCTGCGGCGCGGTGTAACCCAACACATCACCGGACTGCGCCAACGTGGTGATTTTCACCACCGCACCCGACATGTCATCGGAATCCGCGTCGGTGATCGTCACCGCGGACAGCACCTTCACCGGGTTGCCCTGAAGTGTGTAGCTCGGTGTGCCCACGGTCGTCACGAGCGGCGCAGCGTAGAGCGGCTTGACCGTGACCGGGATGGTCAGGGTCAGGTTGTCCTCCTGCGCGAGGCCCCAGCTGCGGGCCAAACTGTGGGAGAACTGGTGGAACCAGTCGGTCTTATCGTTCTGTGCAGAATCACTGAAGATGATCTTGAAGGTCTCGGTCACCGGGTCGCCGCTGTAGGTCAGGTCCGGGGTATAGAGGAACTTGTTCGTGAAGGGCACCCAGGTGACAAGCCCGTGCTCAGGTTGAATGATGGCGAAACTCAGCGGATCACCATTGGGGTCAACGACATTCACCGTGTACGTGGTGGTCAACAGAACCTGTTCGCTGGTGTACGTCGCCACCGGCTTCTTGTTGAACCAGGTGTGCGAAATGTCGCGCCATACCGCGGCGATCAGCACATCGAGCCACGATCCTCCGGTCGGGATGGACGGCAACGTGTAGGGCAGGAACAGGGGGTCGAGTGCGGCGGCAACCACCAGGGCCTTGGCCGCTTGCTCCGGCTGGGCGGTCTGGATGCTGGTGGGCTCCACCGACACGGCACTCACGGCCTTGGCGGCTTCATTCGTCGATGTGCTCGGCGCCGAAACCTGCTCGTCGACCTGCGCGGGCGCCTTGTCCGTGACGTCCTCAGCGCCGGCGGCGGACGCGGCGTCAGGGGCCGCGGTGGTGGCACCGGTCGAGCCCGTCACCTGCTGCTGGCTGGTATCCGTGACATTTCCCGGATGGGCGTCGGGCGTGGCTACCGCCGACGGCGTTTCCGGATCGACCGAACTGTCGGGCTCCTGCGGATCCGTCGAATCATCGGTTGTACCACCGCCACCAGCGGACGCGCCGCCGTCGCCGGCGGTGGAACTTCCGGCATCCGAATCACCCGAGCCGGACGTACCCGAGCCGGACGTACCCGAGCCGGACGTACCCGAGCCGGCCGCACCCGACCCGGCCGCGTCACCGGAACCCGCATCCGATCCAGACCCGGAGCCGCTGGCGCCGGCCGAGGTTCCCGACCCGCCTCCGGCGTCGGACTTTTCGCCGGCACCGGCGCCACCCGACTTCGCGCCCGACGACGAATCCGCGTCGGAACTGGCGAAAGCCACCGCGATTCCGGGGCCGTTGGCTGCTGCGAGCCCCACGCCGAGGAACACTGCCAGGGCACCTACCCGCCCGATGTGGGCGGCGTACTTCGACGGCGACTTACGCGCATGCCGTCGTCCACCGATCTGCCCGGCGACCGCAACCAGGTCACTGGCCTCCCAGAACGCCCGGCCCGCCCCGGAATCGTCGTTGATACGGGCAGCGTCGTGCCTCGCCGGACGTGCAGACATTGGGTTCCCTTCGTTCGGGCTAGCGGTCCCCCGACCACATCGCCATTGCACCGCTCACCGCAGGGGCGGCAAGAGAATCGACGGGCCACACCTGCTGGGTCCGCGTAGGACCAACCGCATTGTCATCGTGCTCCCCGACGGCCGTGCTCATTTCAAGGCCGTGGGTAGCCGACAACAACGAGCCGCCACACAGCTTGACCGCAGCTTAGGTGATCGGACGCACCCTGACACAGGTTTCAGAACAAAATTCTAGAATTAGCAGACAATGCGAAATTGCAGACAGAGACACCAATCGAGCCGATCACTCGATTGGTGTCTTCTGTGACGCTATCCGAACTGGGTCGTGCCTACAGGCTGAGGACGGTCGCCGACGCGGTGCCGGGCGCGCCATAGACCTGTGCGAGGCCGACGCGGGGCTGCCCCGGCACCTGGCGCTCGCCGGCCTCGCCGCGTAACTGGCGGACCAGCTCGTGCATCTGGCGCAAGCCCGAGGCACCGATGGGCTCACCGTTGGCGATCAGGCCGCCGTCGGTGTTGACCGGGATGGACCCGTCGATCTCGGTGGCACCGTCGGCGAGCAGCTTCTCCTGCTCACCGTCCTTGCACAGACCGGTCTCGGCCATATGGATGACCTCGGCACCTGCGTCGGTGTCCTGCAGCTGGGCGATGTCCACGTCCTCCGGCCCGATGCCGGCGGCCTCATAGGCGGCCCTGGCGGCGTACACCGTCGGCGAGGAATCCTCGTCGATCGGCGCCGACGTCGCGTGCACCTCGTAGGCACCGAACGTCCGGGTGCGGATCTCGCTGGCCCGCACATACACCGGCTTGTCGGTGAACTTGTGCGCGATGTCGGCCCGGCACATGATCACCGCGGCCGCACCCTCGTCGGGGGCGCAGAACATGTACTGCGTCAACGGGTAGTTCAGGGCCGGTGAGTTGAGGATCTCCTCGACACTGATCTCCTTGCGGCGGAACGCATTCGGGTTCAGTGCGCCGTTACGGAAGTTCTTGTTGGCCACGCGGGCCAGGGACTCTTGGCTGATGTTGTGGTCGTGGATGTACTTGTTGGCCTTCATACCGAAGAACTTGGTGGTGACGAACTGGCCGTTCTCGGCGTACCACTGCGGCAGGGCCAGCTTGGCCGGGTCATCGGTGAAAGCACCCCGCGGATGCTTGTCCAGGCCGACCGCCACGCCGATGTCGTACTTGCCCAGCCGGATGGTGTCGGCGGTCTGCTGGATGGCACTGGCCGACGTGGCGCACGCGTTGAAGACGTTGGTGAACGTGATGCCGGTCAGACCGACCAGTCGGGTCACCGAGTCCGGGTTGGACACCTCATAGCTGCCGCCGAAGCCGAACTGGATGTCCTTCCATTCCACCCCGGCGTCGATGAGCGCCAACCGAATTGCCTCGGCCCCCATCTGGACGGCGGGCTTGTCGAACCGGCCGAACGGGTGCAGACCGACACCGATGATCGCAACGTCGTTGGACATGTGGGGTGGCCTCTCTAGACCGGCTGGAACGCGAACGTGACGACCTCGTTGCCGTCGGCGTCGGTGGCGAACGGGATCATGGTCAGCTCGACCTCCTGGCCGAACGTCAGCTTCGCCGGATCGTTCTCGGTCAGCCGGCCCTCGACGCGGATCACGTCGCCGAGTTGCACCAGGCCCACCCCGAACGGGACGAAGTCCTTGCCGGTGGGCCCGGCGTACGGGGCACCCGGGGCGAAGCCCTGCGTGGTCCAGGCAACGACGGTGCCGCGGCGCGGCAGCTTGACCTCGCTCATCTCGGCACCGCTGCATTTGGGGCAATGGTCCTGGGCCGGGAAGACGGTCGCCGAACAGGTGGCGCACTGACTACCGATCAGCTGCGGGTTCTCCTCGGGCCAGGTCGATATCTCGGGCGCCAACGCCTTTTGCATGGACGATCCTCCGCAGTCATGGGCCAATATTGCGTTTCCCGGATCGTACAACAGCGTTGACAAAAAGCGGAAAGGTCATTCTCGCCAATGTCACCGACCGAACCACAACCGTCGCTTGGCGCCGGCCGGTGGGCAGATGAGCAGCACCGATACCGCCGTTACGGCGTGTCGTCCGCCGACACCCCACACGGCGGAGCGCCTCAGCGTTCGGGCCTGGCGGTCAGGAAATTTTGATCGGGATGCTGATCGGTGTGGAACCGCCGTGTCCATCGTTCACATAGATCGTGATGGTGTCCGTCCCGGAGGCGAACAAGTTCGCCGAGTAGGTAAAGGAACTGCCGACGACCGTGAACGATCCCTTGTTGCCCGTTCCGACAAGAGGACTGAAGGTAACGGCATCGCCGTCGCTGTCACTACCGGTCACGGTGCCAACGAACTGCCCGAGGAAGTTCTTGGTGACACTGCCAACGAGCGATCCCGTCGGTGCGGTGTTCTTCGGCAGGATGTTCACCGTCACACTGGACGACGCCGACGCGCCCCGGATGTCAGTGACCGTGATGGTCACCTTCTCGGTGGTCGCCGAGCCCGTGGCCGCCACGTGCCGGGCAGCGGCGGTCGGTGTGAACGTCCATGACCCGTCTGCATTCCCGCTGACCGCGCCGCGGCCGTTGTCCGTGGACGTGGTGTAGGTCAGCGCGTCGCCGTCCGAATCGGTGGCCGTGGCGGTGATCCGCACGGCGCCCGTCGACGAATCCGGTGCACCTGCGGCCGCAGCGGCCGTGAATGTCGGATCGTGATTCGGCACAACACTTACAGTCACGCTCGAGGTGGTGGAGCCACCCTTCCCGTCGGACGCGGTGATCTTCACGGTCTCGCTGTTGTACAGGAAGCCGAATGTCCCGGCCGCCGCCACCCGGGCATCGTCGGTCGGGCTGAACGTCCACGACCCATTGGAGGCAACTGTCACCGTGCCCCGGCCATTGGACGTCGACGCGGTGTACGTCACCGGGTCACCGTCCGGATCGGTGGCCGTCGAGGTACCTATCACCAAGCCGCTCGACTGGTTGGTCGAGGTCACGGTCGCCGCCTGGCTGAACGTCGGTGCGACGTTCTTCTTGATGCCGATGTTGACCGTCACCGACGCGGTGCCGCCATGGCCATCATCTACGCTGACCACGAACGAATCGGCGGTGTCGTTGAGCCACGCCGACCCCAACGGCGTGTACGTGTAGCTGTTACCCAGCACCACCACGGTCCCACCGGCGCCGGTGATCGTCGAACCGCTGTAGGACAGCGAATCACCTTCCGCGTCATTGCCATTCACGGTGCCCGTGTACGAGGTGTGCAACGCGTTCAATGCCGGACCGCTGCCCAGCGTGATTGTCGGATTGGTGTTCTTCGGAACCAGGTTGATCGTGACCGTCGAGGTCTTCGACAACCCGAAGGCGTCGGTCGCGGTGATGGTCACCGTCTCGGTCTTGGGGACGAGCAAGCCGGCAGCCCCGGTGGTGGCTGCCGCGTGCCGCGCCGCATCCGTCGCAACGAACGTCCACGATCCGTCAGCATTGGCCGTGACTGCGCCCCGGCCATTGTCGGCCTTGGCCGTGTAGGTCACCGTGTCACCATCGGGATCCGTCGCCACCGCGGTGATCTTCGCCGTGCCCGTCGATGAATCCGTCACGGTCGCGGTCGCCGGCGTGGTGAACGTCGGCGCCTTGTTCGCCCCGTTGATCACCACCGTCACCGTCGCGGTGCCACCGTGTCCGTCATCTACGTTGACATTGAACGAATCCGAGCCGCCGTTGAACCACGCCAACCCCAGCGGGGTGTAGGTGTACGTGTTACCCAGCACCACCACGGTGCCGCCGGAGCCGGTGACGGTCGAACCACCGTAGGACAACGAATCATTATCCGCGTCAGCGCCATTCACGGTGCCCGTGTACGAGGTGTGCAACACATTCAGCGCCGGACCGCTACCCAGCGTCAACGTCGGATTAGTGTTCAACGGAACCAGATTCACCGTGACGCTAGAGGTCTTCGATGCGCCGTAGCTGTCGGTCGCGGTGACCGTGATGGTCTCGGTCTTGGCCGCCAACAACCCGGCCGCCCCGGTGGTGGCTGCCGCGTGCCGGGCCGCATCCGAGGCCACGAATGTCCACGATCCGTCGGCATTGAGTGTCACGGTGCCCCGGCCGTTGTCGGCCTGGGCCGCGTAGGTCACCGGATCGCCGTCGGGATCTGTGGCCACCGCGGTGATCTTCGCGGTACCCGTCGAGGCATTGGTCACGGTCGCGGTTGCCGGCGTGGTGAACGTCGGCGCCTTGTTCGCCCCGTTGATCACCACCGTCACCGTCGCGGTGCCGCCATGGCCGTCGTCGACGGTGACGTTGAAGGAATCCGAGCCTCCGTTGAACCAGGCCGTACCCAATGGGGTGTAGGTGTAGGTGTTGCCCAGCACCACGACCGTTCCGCCCGTACCGGTGATGGTCGAACCGCCGAAGGACAACGAATCACTGTCCGCGTCAGCGCCATTCACGGTGCCCGTGTACGAGGTGTGCAACGCGTTCAGCGCGGGACCGCTACCCAGCGTCAACGTCGGATTGGTGTTCAGCGGAACCAGATTCACCGACACCGACGTCGACTTCGAGACGCCCTTGTCATCGGTCGCGGTCACCGTGATGGTCGCCGACTTCGGCGTGAGCAACCCCGAGATCAGGCCGGTATCCGCCGCCGCATGCCGCGCCGCGTTGGACGCCACGAACGTCCACGAGCCGTCCGCATTGGACGTCAACGAACCCAGGCCCGGATCCACCGACGCCGACAGTGTCACCGGACCACCCTCTGGATCGCTCGCCACCGCGGTAATCTTGGCCGTGCCCGTCGACGAATTCGTCACCATCGCAGCGGCCGCCACCGTCGGAGCCTGATTGGCACCCGCGATGACCACCGCCACCGTCGCCGTCCCACCATGGCCGTCATCGACGGTGACGTTGAATGAATCCGAGCCACCGTTGAACCAGGCCGTGCCAAAGGGTGTGTAGGTGTAGGTGTTGCCCAGGACCACCACAGTCCCACCGGAACTGGTGATGGTCGAACCACCGTAGGACAATGAATCACCGTCCGCGTCAGCACCATTCACCGTGCCAGAGTACGACGTCCGCAGGAGGTTCAGGTCCGGACCGTCACCCAACGTCAACGTCGGATTGGTGTTCAACGCAACGAGATTCACCGAGACCGTCGCCGACTTGGACGCGCCCTTGTCATCGGTCGCGGTGACCGTGATGGTCGCCGACTTCGGCGTGAGCAGCGACGTGATCGGATTCGTGTCCGCCGCCGCATGCCGCGCCGCATCCGAGGCCACGAACGTCCAGGACCCGTCGGCGTTGGCCGTCAACGAGCCCAGGCTCGGATCCACCGACGCCGACAGCGTCACCGGGCCACCCTCTGGATCGCTCGCCATCGCGGTGATCTTCGCGGTCCCCGTCGACGAATTCGTCACTGTCGCAGCGGCCGCCACGTTCGGAGCCTGATTGGCACCCGCGATGGCCACAGTCACCGTCGCCGTCCCACCATGGCCGTCGTCGACGGTGACGTTGAACGAATCCGAGCCCCCGTTGAACCAGGCCGTGCCCAGCGGAGTGTAGGTGTAGGTGTTGCCCAGGACCACCACGGTCCCACCGGAACTGGTGATGGTCGAACCACCGTAGGACAACGAATCACCGTCCGCGTCAGCACCGTTCACGGTACCCGCGTAGGAGGTACGCAAGATATTCAGTGCCGGACCACTACCCAGCGTCAACGTCGGATTGTTGTTCAGCGGAACCAGATCCACCGTCACGCTGGAGGTCTTCGAGGCGCCCGTCTCATCGGTGGCCGTGACGGTGATCGTTTCGGTCTTCGGCGCCAACAAGCCCGCCAGACCCGTCGTGGCCGCCGTATGCCGCGCCGCATCGGAGGCGACGAACGTCCACGACCCATCCGCGTTGGCCGTCACGGTGCCACGGCTGTTGTCGGCCTGGGCGGTGTAGGTGACCGCACCACCCTCGGGATCGACCGCGACCGCGGTGATCTTCGCGGTACCCGTCGAGGAATTGGTGATCGTCGCCGTCGCCGGCGTCGTGAACGTCGGAGCGCTGTTGGCCCCGTTGATCACCACCCTCACGGTCGCGGTTCCACCGTGCAGGTCGTCGACGGTGATGTCGAAGGTGTCCGAGCCGCCGTTGAACCACGCCGTACCTGCCGGCGTGTACGTGTAATCGCCGTTGAGCGGATTCACCGTCACCAGGCCGCCCTTGGCGGTGATCCCCACCACCGGCAAGCCCGATGCCGAGAAATACAGTGAATCACTGTCCGCATCAGCGGAATTCAGCGTTCCGGTGTACGAGGTCCGCAGGATGTTCAGCGTCGGGCCCGTTGCCAACGACACCGTCGGATCCGTGTTCTTCGGCGTGATGTCCACCGTCACCGTGGCCGGCAGGATCGACGACCCGCCCTTGCTGTCGGTGGCCGTGATGGACACCAGATCGTTCTTCAGGCCCAACAGCGCGCCGGCGGCATGCTGCGCGGCAGCGGTCGGCGTGTACGTCCAGTTCCCGTTGGCATCGACCTCGACGGTGCCCGTGCCGGCCAGCGTCGACCCCGTGTAGGTGATCGAGTCGCCATCGGGATCCTTGGCGATCACCGTGCCGTGCACCACGCCGTCCGCGTCGGTGCCCGTCACCTTCGCTGCCCCGAAGTCGAAGTAGGGCAGGCCGTTGATGGTGATGACGGGGTTGATATGCACCGGGATGTCGACGGTGATCGACTGCGCGCCGATCGGATGGTCCAGGTAACCCAGGCTGTCGTCCACGGTGAAGTGGATCGTGTCGTTGCCGCCGCTGAGCAACATCGTCGGATTCAGGGTCGTGAGCAGGATGGTCTGGCTGATGGGCTCATAGATCCAGGTGTTGCCGTTGTCGGTGATCCCGGCCAGCTGCGGCAGGTACACCGCGTCGTCCGGGTTCTTGACATCCAGACCAACGGTGACCAGACCGAGTGTCTGGCTGGTCCCGGTGACCTTCACGCTGGCCACGGTGTTCGTACCGATGTCGATCAAGCGCTGGTACGCCGCGGCGAATAGAACGTAGGCGCCCCAGGAGAAGATGGTGTCCTGGCCGTTCGACTGCGTCCAGCCCAGCACCGTGTTGAGGAACTTCACCACGGTGACGGCGAAGGCCACGTCCGTGGTGCCGGCGATCTTCGGATAGGCCGGCGCGATCGCCTCGACGAACTGCCCGATCGGGTTGAGGGCCTTCCGGGTGGGATCGGTGGTGTTGAAAGGATTGTCCGGCAGCCCGTAGGGGTCGAGGGTGAGCGACGACGCCGTGGTGGTGTCGTCGGTGGTCGCCAACGACATGGTCTTGGCGACGGCCGCCGTGGCCGGCGCAATGTCCTGCGTCTTGGCGGCCGGAGCCGCGTCCGCCGACGGCGACGCGGCTGGTTCGGTGGTCGAACTGGCGGACGACTCGGCCGGTGCGCTGGTTTCGGGATGGGCCGCGCTGGTGGGCGCGGCTGTGGAGCTCGGTTCGGGATCGGTGGTCTCCGAGGGCTCCGGTGCGCTCGAGGTCTGCTCGGACGTGGGGTCCTTCGACGGTTCCGCGGCGGACGAGGCGCCGGTCGAGTCGGTCGATCCCTCCGACGCGTCGGCCGTGGCGTCCTTGGTGCCGTCGTTCTTGGTGCCGTCGTTCTTGGTGCCGCTACCGGAACCGCCGGAGGGCGAAGAGTCACTCGAGCCGGCGTCGTTGGACCCGCTGCCGGAGGCCGTGCCCGTCTGACCCGACGATCCGGTGCCGGTGGCCGACCCGGTCGGGCCGGGGTCATCGGTCGCACCCGCCACGGGTGCGGTCACCACCGCCAGACCGAGGAACGCCATGACAGCCAATCCATGCGCATTCTTCTTCTGACGGGCTGAGATCTTCCGATGTCGGGCCATGATTTCCCCTTCGCCTACTGCACTAGGTCCTGAATGAATGAGCCATTGCGAACAGGCACGAAAACGGGCGAGGAGAGTGCACGGATGCACACAGAGTGCAGTAACCGCAGCGTCATCACGTTTCCCCGACCGATTGAACCGCTGACCAATTTGGTTGCTGAAACCACAGGACCTTGGTCGTGGAGACTCAGCTCGGGAAAGCCTAAAGGGCCGAACACGCCGGGGCGAGACATTCGTCACACCGAAACGTCAGCTATTTGAAAGCGAAAATAATTGTCGTTATCGCCGCTAAATTACTCCCCGGTAATGACATCATCTAGCTGCGGCGACTCGAGAATTCCGGCGCCCCGCCGGTGTGACGGCCACGCCAATTTCGTCAGGCCAGCGCCGGAATCACCGTTGTCTCGAACAGCTCGATACCCGAGCGGTCATAGGCGGCCTCGGGGAAGTAGCAGATGACATACTCACAGCCAAGGCTTTTTAGCGACGTCAGCGACTCGATGAGTTGCTCGGGAGTGCCGCTGCCCGCCTGCGGGGTGCTCATCGAACCCAGCATCGCGTCCGTAGCGGCCTCGCCGGCCACCGGAGCGATCCGCGCGCGGATCCGCGCCAGCCGATCCTTCACCTCGCTCTCCGACGAACCGACGACGGTGCCGATGTTGGCCGACCGCACGATCGCGCCGTAGTCGGTTCCGACCTCGCGGCAATGGTCGGCGAGTATCCGCGACTTCTGCTCGAAGCCCTCCGGCTCGGAGGTGAAGTTGGTGTACTGCGCGTACTTCGCGGCGATGCGCAGGGTCACCTTCTCGCCACCCCCGGCGATCCACAGCGGAATGCCGCTGGGCTGCAACGGCTTCGGCTGCACGATCGCGCCGTCGACCTGATACTGCTTGCCCTCGAAACTGACCACGCCGTCGCGCCAGGCATCGCGCATGATCTGCACACCTTCGTCCAGGCGCGCCAGCCGGACGCCGGCCGACGGAAATCCGTACCCGTAGGCCCGCCATTCATGCTCGTACCAGCCGCCGCCGATGCCCATCTGGATGCGTCCCCCGGAGATGATGTCGGCGGTGGTGGCCACCTTGGCCAGGTACACCGGGTTGCGGTAACTCATCGCCGTGCACATCTGGCCCAGCTTGATGCGCGACGTGGTCGCGGCGTACGCCGACATCAGCGACCAGGCCTCGTGGGTGGCCTCGGCGGTGGGCATCGGCACCGTGTGGAAATGGTCGTAGACCCACAGCGAATCCCAGACGTCGCCCGCGTCGACATAGGCGGCCAGATCGCGCATGACCGCCCACTGCTGCGCGGGATTGATGCCGACGAGATCGAGACGCCAGCCTTGCGGGATGAACAGTCCGAAGCGCATGGGTTCGACTGTAGGCGGGAAGCGGATGGGCGGCGGCGGCTGGCGGAATATCCATTGCCGATCGAATGGTTCTGCCCAACATGGCTCTCTCCAAGGATGACCGAGAACAGTTCCTGGCCGAACCGCATGTGGCCGCGCTGTCGGTCAACGACGACACCGGACGTGCACCGCTGACCGTGCCGATCTGGTACCAGTACTCCCCCGGCGGCGAGCCGTGGCTGCTCACCGGCCCGGGGTCACGCAAGCACCGGCTCATCGAGGCGGCCGGGCGCTTCACGCTGATGGTCGAACGGGTCACACCGTCGGTGCGGTACGTGACGGTCGAGGGCCCGGTCAGCCGGATCGTGCCCGCCACCGACGAGCAGCTCGTGGAGGTGTCGGCGCGCTATGTGCCGCCGGCGAGCCTGGATGCCTACCTGGCCTACGCCCGCGCGAGCTACGGCGAGCAGATCGCCATCTACCTCACCCCGTAACACTGGCTCTCCGCCGACCTCGGCGCGTTCTGATCGCATCGAGTCGGTAGCCAGAGTGACTATGCGGCAACATTTTTCGCTCTGGTTGCCGGATTAACGCACGTGGCGCCCGGCATGAAGACCGGGCGCCACGTGCGTCTGCTCGCGGTTACGAGGTGAGCGAGGCCGGCGGGTTGAAGCGCTCGCCGTACTTGGCGGCCAGTTCCTTGGCCCGCGCGACGAAGGCAGCCTTGCCCACGCCGCCGGCACCCTGGTACCCGACGATGAACTGCGCGCTACCACCGGTGTACGGCGGGTAGCCGATGCCCATGATGGAGCCGATGTTGGCATCGGCCGTCGACGTCAGCACACCCTCGTCGAGGCACTTCTGGGTCTCCAGCGCCTCGGCGAACAGCATGCGATCGATCATGTCCTGCAACGGGATACCCGCGCTGCCCGACTTGAACGTGTCCTTCAGACCCGGCCACAGACCGGTCCGCTTGCCGTCGACGTACTCGTAGAAGCCGGCGCCGGACAGCCGCGACGGCCGGCCGACCTCGATCATCTTCTCGACGACGGCCTCGGCCGGATGCGGGGTGTACGCCACGCCCGCATCGTCGGCCGCCTTGCGGGTGGCGGCCGCGATCTTGTGCATCAGCTCGAGGTTGAGCTCATCGGAGAGCTGCAGCGGCGGCGCCGGATAACCGGCCTGCGAGCCCGCCTGCTCGATGGACGACGGGGCGACACCCTCGCCGAGCATTGCCAGCGCCTCATTGACGAACGTGCCGATGACCCGCGAGGTGAAGAAGCCGCGGCTGTCGTTGACCACGATCGGGGTCTTGCCGATGGCCAGCGTGTAGTCGAACACCCGGGCCAGCGCTTCGTCAGAAGTCTTCTCGCCCTTGATGATCTCCACCAGCGGCATCTTGTCGACCGGGGAGAAGAAGTGGATGCCGATGAAATCTTCCTGGCGCTTCACACCGGTCGCCAGACCGGTGATCGGCATGGTGGAGGTGTTCGAGCCGAGGATCGCGTTGGGCTCGACGATGTCCTCGATCTCCTGGAACACCTTGTGCTTGAGTTCCTGGTTCTCGAAGACAGCCTCGATGACGAAGTCCACACCCTTGAAGTCGGCAGCGTCGGCGGTCGGAGTGATCCGACCCAGCAGCGCGGCCGACTTCTCGGCAGTCGTCCGGCCCCGCTCGAGCGCCTTGGCCTCCAGCTTCTCGGAGTAGCCCTTGCCCTTCTGGGCAGCCTCGATGGTGACGTCCTTGAGGACGACGTCGAACCCTGCTTTCGCTGAGACATAAGCGATTCCGGCACCCATCATGCCGGCACCCAGCACGCCGATCTTGGTGATCGGGGTCTTGCCGATGCCCTCGGGACGGCTGCCGCCGCCGTTGATGGTCTGCAGGTCGAAGAAGAACGCCTGGATCATGTTCTTGGCGGTCTGACCGGTGACCAGCTCGGTGAAATACCGGCTCTCGATGCGGGTGGCGGTGTCGAAGTCGACCTGCGCGCCCTCGACCGCGGCGGCCAGGATGGCCCGCGGCGCCGGCATCGGCGAACCCTTGAGCTGCTTGCGCAGCAGCGCCGGGAACGACGGCAGAATGGCGGCCAGCGCCGGGCTCGACGGGGTGCCGCCGGGCATCTTGTAGCCCTTGAGGTCCCACGGCTGGGTGTGCGATTCCGGGTTCGCCTTGATCCAGGCTTTGGCGGCCGGCACCAATTCGTCGGCGCTGCCGACGATCTCGTCGATCAGACCGGCAGCCTTGGCCTGTTCCGGCTTGAACCGGGTGCCTTGGCTCAGGATCTCCATGAACGCCTTCTGGATGCCGAACATCCGGACCGACCGCGCCACCCCGCCACCACCGGGCAGCAGGCCCAGGGTGACCTCCGGGAGGCCGACCACCAGACCCTTGACGTCGGCGGCAATCCGGTGGTTGCACGCCAGCGCGATCTCCAGGCCGCCACCCAGCGCGGCGCCGTTGATGGCCGCGACCACAGGAACTTCCAGCTTCTCCAGCCGGCGCAGATCGGCCTTGATGGCCTCGGGAGCGGCGAACGCCTCGGCAGCGTCGCCCGGGCCGAGCTTCATCATGCCCTTGAGATCGCCGCCGGCGAAGAAGGTCTTCTTGGCGCTGGTGATCACCACACCGGTGATCGAATCCTTCTCGGCTTCCAGGCGATCCACCGCGTTGTGCATGGACTCGGTGTAGTGCTCGTTCATCACGTTGGCCGAACCGGTCGGGTCGTCCAACGTCAGGGTGACGATGCCGTCGGCATCCTTGTCCCACTGAATGGTGTTCTCTGCCATGGTTTCTCGTTCTCCTAGACGCGCTCGATGATGGTCGCGACACCCATGCCGCCGCCGATGCACAACGTGACCAACGCACGCTTGGCACCGCGACGCTCGAGCTCGTCGACCATGGTTCCGGTGATCATGGCGCCGGTGGCGCCCAGCGGGTGACCCATCGCGATGGCGCCACCGTTGACGTTGAGCTTCTCGTCCGGAATCTTCAGATCCTTCTGGAACTTCAGCACCACCGAGGCGAAGGCCTCGTTCAGTTCGAACAGGTCGATGTCGTCGACCGTCAGTCCCGCGCGCGCCAGCACCTTCTCGGTGGCCGGGGTTGGACCGGTCAGCATGATGGTCGCGTCGGCGCCGCTGGTGGCGGTGGCCACGATGCGGGCCCGCGGGGTCAGGCCCTGTGACTTGCCGGCGGCCTCGTTACCGATCAGCAGCAGGGCCGCACCGTCGACGATGCCCGAGCTGTTGCCGCCGGTGTGGACGTGGTTGATCCTCTCGACCCAGTGGTACTTCTGCAGCGCAACATCGTCGAAGCCGCCCATCGCGCCGATGCCATCGAACGCCGTGCGCAGCTTGCCCAGGCCCTCGATGGTGGTGTCGGGACGCATGTGCTCGTCGTGGTCCAGGACCACCAGGCCGTTCTGGTCGCGCACCGGGATGACGGACTTGGCGAAGTACCCGCCCGACCAGGCGGCCGCCGCGCGCTCCTGGGAGCGCAGCGCGTAGCCGTCGACGTCGTCACGGGAGAAGCCCTCGATGGTCGCGATCAGGTCGGCGCCGATGCCCTGCGGGGCGATGTAGTTGTCGAAGATGAAGGCGACGTCGGAGAACATCGCGCCGCCGTCCGAACCCATCGGCACCCGGCTCATCGACTCGACGCCGCCGGCGTAGACCAGGTCGTCCCAGCCCGAGCGCACCTTCTGCGCGGCGGTGTTGACGGCCTCCAGGCCCGAGGCGCAGAACCGGTTGAGCTGCACACCGCCGGTGGTGTCCGGAAGGCCGGCGGCCAGCACGACGGTGCGGGCGATGTCGCCGCCCTGATCGCCGACCGGTCCGACACAGCCCAGGACCATGTCGCTGATCAGGTTCTCATCCAGATCGGGGTGGCGTGAGCGCATCTCGTCGACCAGGCCGACGACCAGCTCGATGGGCCGGATCTCGGTCAGCGCACCGCCGCGCTGCTTGCCCCGCGGCGTGCGGATGGCCTCGTAGATGAAGGCTTCTTCGGACATGAGCGTCCCTGCTCCTAGATATCTCGATTCTTGCGGAGGACAGTCCTCTGGCGTCAGCCTAACAGCTTCTCCCAACCGCTTGGTTGGGCGTCTGCTCAGCATGATTTGCCGCTCGCCTCGGCAAGGTGGCCGGCTTTGTCCTCTCGGCCCGGTACGACGACGGCGAGCAGGTGGCCCACGCCCAGTTGGTCTGGCCGGAAGGCAGCGGTGGCGTCATGCTCGGTAGCCACAAGCCGGACGCCGAATGGTGTCGCGAACCCGGGACGGCGGGCGGATACATCGTCAGCGCGGATCCGGATGCGTTGTACCGCCGGGTGGTCGACAGTGCCGCCGAGGTGGTGCGCCCCCTGTCCAGGACGGACTACGGCGCCAACGAATTCGCCGTACGCGACCCCGAGGGCAACCTGTGGTCCTTCGGCGACTACAGCGGAGAACCAACGTCCCCGTGACCCCTTAGGCTCGCTGACCATGACGGTGTCGCGGCTACAGCCGTATGCGGTGACGATCTTCGCCGAGATGTCGGCGCTGGCTGCGCGCATCGGGGCGGTGAACCTGGGCCAGGGCTTCCCGGACGAGGACGGCCCGGCGGCCATGCTCGAGACCGCCGAACGCGCGATCGCGGGCGGCGTCAATCAGTACCCGCCGGGTCTGGGCATCGCGCCGCTGCGGGAGGCAATCGCCGCGCAACGGCTGCGGCGGTACGGAATCAGCTACGACCCGGACACCGAAATCCTGGTCACCGTGGGCGCCACCGAGGCCATCGCCGCCGCCGTGCTCGGTCTGGTCGAACCGGGCTCGAACGTGATCCTGGTGGAGCCGTTCTACGACTCGTACTCCCCCGTCGTCGCGATGGCCGGGTGCCGGCGGGTGACGGTCCCGTTGGTGCCCGACGGCCGCGGTTTCGCACTCGACGTCGACGCCCTGCGCCGGGCGGCGTCCGGGGCGCGTGCCCTGATCATCAACTCGCCGCACAACCCGACGGGCACGGCGCTCTCCGACGCCGAGTTGTCGGCGGTGGCGCAGATCGCGGTCGAGCACGACCTCCTGGTGATCACCGACGAGGTCTACGAGGCCCTGGTATTCGACGACCAGCAGCACCGCCCGCTGGCCGCCTACCCGGGCATGGCCAGCCGCACCGTCACCATCTCGAGTGCCGCCAAGATGTTCAACTGCACCGGCTGGAAGATCGGATGGGCATGCGGCCCAGCCGATCTCATCGCCGGGGTCCGGGCCGCCAAGCAGTATCTCAGCTACGTCGGCGGGGCGCCGTTCCAGCCGGCGGTGGCCCATGCGCTGGACCACGAGGACGACTGGGTGGCCGCCCTGCGCGATTCGTTGCAGCGCAAGCGGGACACGCTGAGCTCGGCCCTGGCCGACATCGGGTTCGACGTGCACCAGAGCTCCGGAACGTATTTCGTGTGTGCCGACCCCCGGCCGCTGGGCCACGACGACAGCACGGCGTTCTGCCTGGAGCTACCGCACCGCGTCGGGGTCGCGGCGATCCCGCTGTCGGCATTCTGCGATCCCGGCGGTCCGCATTTCGCGCAATGGAAACACCTGGTGCGCTTCGCGTTCTGCAAACGGGACGACACCCTCACCGAGGCCATCGAACGGCTGCAGGCACTACGCTGACGGGCGCATCGATCTCGGCGCCGACGGGTACTGCTCGGGCGCGGCCGGTCAGCCCTTCTTGACCTTGAGCACCTGCTTACGCAGGCCGTCCGTCGCCGTCTCCATGCCGCCCTTGATGGTGCGTTTGAGCAGGAAGCCGGGGATCGGCACCGACGGGTCCACCGTCATGTCGAAACGGACCTTCGTCTTGTCGCCATCGGCGGTCAACGTGTACTTCGCGTCCTGTGCCTTGAGCTGCCCGGCCGATACCAGCGTCCAGCTGACGCTCATGTCGGTCCAGGTGTACTCGATGACCTGGGTATCGGTCAGCCCGGCCGCCTTGATCACCATCTTGGCCCGTTTGGGCCGACCGTCGTCATAGCGGTCGATGACCTCGGAACTCTGATACTGGGGCGACCAGGTGGGCGTCGCCTCGACGTCCGCAATCACGTCGAGGATCTCCGCCGGAGTCGCTTCGACCACTACTTCTCGGGATTCGCTGACGGCCATGCCCGTCACCCTAGTCACGCGGTCGGGGTTTCAGGCGGATTTACCCGCGCAGTCCACCGGTGCGCCGTGAAACCTCAGCAGCGCACCAGATTCGCCGGTACCAGCCGCCCACGGTCGGCGACGGGACTGCGACGATCCCGGCGGGGCACCCACACCGGGGTGGCCGCCTCGTCGTCGACGACGACGGCACCCGCGCGCTGCAGGCGGATCCACGCACTCACCGTGTCCAGGCCCACCGTGGGGTCGTAGGACCCGGATCGGACCACGATGCGCTTGCGCCGGAACACCCGCTGGCCGCAGGCCGTGAACATGACGGGGCACTCGTAGCCGAATCCGCACTGTTCGAGATCGTGGATCGGGCGCACCACCAGGCTGTCGTCGAACCGCAGGCCCAGTTCGTCCACCCCGAAACAGGCCGTGTAGCAGACCAGGAACAGCCAGCTCCCGTCGGCGCGGCAATCCGCTCGGACGATCATTCGGTCGGTACCCACGGTAGCCACGTCGCCTCCTCCACATCGGCTGGAGTCATCGTCGGCCCGCACCCGCCTCGCCCTCACGCGTAGCGCACTACCCGAACTTCGCCGCCTACTCGTACACCGAGCGCTATAGGTGCGGCACCGAGCTGATCTTGGCGTCCGGGGTGCCCACGGTCTGGCAATACGTCTGCACGGCCAGTCGCCGGCCGGTCAGTTCCAGATTCGAGGGCTCGTTCTTGCCCTCGTCCTTGATCATCTTGGTGATCGTCTCGTTCTGGGTCTTCTCATCGGCGGCGACGAAGTCCTTGCAGGTGGTATTGCCACCGGAATTCAGCACCGTCGATGAACAACCCGAAACCACGGCCGCGGCGGCCAGGCCGGACACCAGGATCATCTGCACACGCGTCATACGCAGAATTATTGCCGATCGACGCATGCGTCAAACCTCGGCCCGGGCGATGACGTCCTCGGCGAACCGCACGATTCCCGCGCGGTACCCGGCGGCATCGCCGGGAGCGACGGGAGCGCCGGCCCACGGCGAACACGTCACGCCGGTGGCATCCAGATCGGCGGCGCGCCGGTACAGGTCAGCCGACGGCAGCTCGAGCAGCGCCAGCAGGATCTCGAACGGCTGATCGGCGGATAGATCAGGTGATCCGAGGTGGTGATTCCGTGGTAGCAACCGGCTCGTCGAGCAGACTCGCTACCACCGGAATGTCTCGCGTCGGCAAAAACGCAGTGCCACACCAAACTGCATGCGGTCACACTATCGTTTGCGCCATGTCAGAAGACCAGCACAATCACCAGGTTCTCAAGGATCTCAGCGCCGAATCCCGCGCGCTGCGGCAACTGATCCCCGATGTGTACCGCGGCTTCGCCGACATGAGCAAGGCGGCGCTGGGCCCCGGTGGTGAGCTGGACCCGCGGATCAAGGAACTGATGGCGATGGCGATCGGTATCGTGCACGGCTGCGACGGGTGCATCGCCTCGCATGCCCGCGCCGCGGTGCGCGCCGGGGCGAGCAAGCAGGAGGCCGCCGACGCGATCGGGGTGGCGATCATGATGCACGGCGGCCCGGGGACGGTGTACGGCGCGCGGGCGTTCGCCGCGTTCTGCGAGTTCGCCGACGCGGCGGAGGCCAAGACGGACTGAGGAGAGCGCCTCCCGCGCATCGACTGGGCGTCCACGGACACGAATGTCGAGTGAATGTCGCAGGGGCTGCTGACTGGATGAACAAGCTCATCTCGGCGGGTATCCGCCGTGGTCTATCCGCGTTGCTCGACGCGGCGGACACGGCGGCGGCCGCATCCGACAGGCCGTTCTCCGAGGCCGAGATACTCACGCCGAACCTCGAATCGCGACGATTCGGCTGGACGCACTACGGGCTGATGATCCCCCACCTTCCGGAGCCCCACCGGTTTCTCAGCGTGATGTCGCTGCTGGGAGCGACGGGGTCCCTGGCGTTCGACACCGACCACGCGCTCGCGGACGCACCACGGCGGACCGCGTCCGTTGTCGCAGGGACCGCGGCGTCGCACCCGGATCACTTCGGCACGTACGCGTTCGGACGCGACTTCACCGCCACCACCGACGGATCCGACATCCGCTTCGGCGATGACCTCAGACTCGAGGGTGGATATCCGCGCTACCGGATGAGCGGCGTGCTCGGCGGTGTCCACGTGGACCTGGAACTGCGCTGCAGCGACACCGTGACGTGGTTCTTCCGCTCCCCCGTGTACAAGCACCTGAGTCTGCTGACCGAGTACGGCGGCACGCTCACCGCAGCCGAACCGCTCGACGTGAGCGGGCTGTGCTCATTCGAATACGCCGCGTGCGCGAGCCCCTACCTCGTCGCATCGAAGCCGTTGCCGCCCAGCATCAAAGCCCCGCTCGACTATTTCGTGTATTGCGTCGTGAACCTCGACGAGGACAATCAGGTCCTGCTCAGCCAACACTCGATCGGCGGGGTGCCGCTCGGTACCACCGCCTTCCACCGGATCCGCGGGCGTTCGGTGAGCTTCCCCGACGTACGGTTCGAGGTGACCGAGACCCGCGCCGAACCGGAGCCCACCCCGTACGGGCGAACCATGCCGCTGCCGGCAACAACGCGTTTCGAGGTCCGTGATGCCGACGGGAACCTTTGGCTCGATCTGCGCGCCACCATGGACACCCCGTTCACCTACGGCCTCGGGTCGGGTTTCGTCACCGGCTTCGCCCACGAATCCCGATGGCGCGGCCAGCC
>RRZT012663242.1_pt1 | contig 20758 bp, 15 predicted proteins | sample 2165551 | NCBI WGS metagenome assembly RRZT01 (sample SAMN10456910, study PRJNA506462) | wastewater metagenome | biome: wastewater; feature: sludge; material: wastewater sludge; isolation source: wastewater sludge with Escherichia coli K12::gfp cells carrying plasmid... | place: USA: Moscow, Idaho... | reverse complement strand
ACCTCTGCACCGGTACCGGTGGCCAACGCCATCGGGATAAAGCCCAGGGAAGCCACCAGAGCTGTCATCAGCACAGGTCGCAGTCGGGTGAGTGCGCCTTCGTCGACAGCCTGCCTGAGCGTTCGTCCCTCCTCTCGCAACCCACGGATAAAGGCAATCATCACCAGGCCGTTCAATACTGCGACGCCGGACAATGCAATGAAGCCCACCCCTGCCGAGATCGACAGCGGGATATCCCGCAGCCACAACGCCACAACGCCACCGGTGAGTGCGAATGGAATACCGGTGAAGACCAGCATGCCGTCCTTCAGGTTGTTGAACATCAGGAACAGCAAGGTCATGACTAGCAGCAAGGCGACCGGTACAACGATCTGCAGACGCTTGGCTGCCGATTGGAGTTGCTCGAACTGGCCGCCCCAGCTGGTCCAGTAACCCGCAGGGATTTCAACCTTTGTTGCCAGCGTGGTTGCTGCCTCATCAACGAACGACCCAAGGTCGCGCCCCCGAACGTTGGCACTAACGATGACCAAACGCTTGCCGTTCTCGCGGCTGATCTGGTTCGGGCCCAACTGCAAATCCAGGTTAGCGACCTGCGACAGCGGAATGAAACCGATCTGGTTGGCGCCTTGAGCCGCATTGGCAGGAACAGGGATCAACAGGCTAGACATCCCCGCTACGTCGGTACGTACGGCCTCAGGCAGGCGAACCACCATGTCGAATCGACGATCACCTTCGTACAACGTTCCGGCCGTGCGGCCACCCACAGCAATAGCGATCGAATTCTGCACATCCGCAATGTTCAGGCCATAACGTGCCGCTTTCTCCCGGTCGATATTGATAGTCAGCACCGGCAGGCCGGTGGTCTGCTCAACTTTCACCTCCGAGGAGCCTGGTACCGCTTTGAGCGCGGTGGAGATCTTGTTGGCCGTGTTGTTGAGCACGTCCATGTCGTCACCGTAAACCTTGACCGCAACGTCACTGCGCACCCCGGAGATCAGTTCGTTGAAACGCAGCTGGATGGGCTGGGACAGCTCATAGTTGCTGCCCGGCACACTGGCGGCTGCCTTCTGTACATCGGCAATGAGCACATCTCGCGACTTGCTGGGGTCGGCCCATTGGTCCTTAGGTTTGAGCATGACGTAGGCGTCGGAAATATTAGGCGGCATCGGGTCAGAGGCGATTTCAGCAGTACCGGTACGGGCAAACACCCGCTCGACTTCAGGTACCTGTTCGATCACCGCTTTTTCCAAGCGCTGCTGCATGTCCACCGACTGGCTCAGGCTGGTACCCGGCACACGCAGTGCTTGAAGAGCGAAGTCACCTTCGCTCAAGCTCGGGATGAACTCACTGCCCATGCGACTGGCAAGTACACCGCTGAGCACGACCAGGGCGACTGCTGTCGAGAAAGCAATATTCCGGTGTCCAAGCACCCATTGCAGTACCGGCTCGTAACGCAGCCGTGCAGTGCGCATGACCACGCCCTCCTCCTCCTTGACTTTGCCAGTGACGAACATGGCGATCGCGGCGGGAACAAAGGTGACGGAGAGGATCATTGCACCCAGCAGCGCTATCACCACGGTGAACGCCATGGGGTGGAACATTTTGCCCTCGACGCCGGTGAGGGCGAAGATCGGCAAGTACACCACCATGATGATCAGCTGGCCGAAGATCAGCGGCCGACGCGCTTCACGGGCCGCGGCAAAGACTTCATGGAAGCGTTCGGTCTTGGTGAGCATGCGGCCATGCTTGTGCTGCGCATGGGCTAGTCGACGGATCGCGTTCTCCACGATAACCACGGCACCGTCGACGATGATGCCGAAGTCGAGTGCCCCTAGACTCATTAGGTTGGCACTGACCTTGTTATTGAACATGCCTGTGAAGGTGAACAGCATGGAGAGCGGGATCACCATCGCGGTGATCAGTGCAGCACGGATGTTGCCAAGGAACAAAAACAGAATGGCAATTACAAGAATCGCGCCTTCCACCAGGTTCTTCGTCACCGTTGCAATGGCTTTCTCAACTAGGTTGGTACGGTCGTAAACAGTGACGGCGACCACGCCCTTTGGCAGGGTGCGGTTGATGTCAGCCAGTTTGGCAGCGACCGCTTGGGACACCGTGCGGCTGTTTTCACCGATCAGCATGAACACGGTACCAAGCACGACCTCGCGGCCATTCTCGGTAGCAGCACCCGTACGGAGCTCTTTACCGATGCTGACGTCGGCGACGTTGCTGATTCGAATCGGAGCACCATCCACGCTGGTGATTACGATGTTGGCGATGTCTTCGATGTTGCCCACCTGGCCTGGTGCACGGATGAGCAGTTGCTCGCCATTACGCTCGATGTAACCGGCGCCGACGTTGGCGTTGTTGCTTTCCAATGCTGCGACCAGATCATTCAGGGTCAGCTTGTAGGTAGCCAGTCGCTTCGGATCCGGCGCAACCAGGAACTGCTTGGCAAAGCCACCGATGGAGTTGATCTCTGCCACGCCGGGTACGTTGCGCAACTGAGGCTTGATGATCCAGTCCTGGATTACCCGCAGGTCGGTAGGAGTGTATGGCGTACCGTCTTCTTTGACCGCGCCATCTTCGGCTTCTACGGTCCACAGGAATATTTCCCCGAGCCCGGTGGATACCGGCCCCATGACGGCTTCTACGCCCTCTGGCAACTGTTCCTTCGCAACCTGCAGCCGCTCGTTGATCAGCTGGCGGGCAAAGAAAATGTCAGTGCCATCCTTGAAGATCACGGTGACCTGAGACAGGCCAGAGCGAGACAGAGAACGAGTCTGCTGAAGGCCCGGGAGACCGGCCATGGCCGTTTCGACTGGAAACGTGATCCGCTGCTCCGTTTCCAATGGCGAATAGCCAGGCGCTGCAGCATTGATCTGCACCTGGACGTTGGTGATGTCGGGTACTGCATCGATCGGCAGCTTTTGGTAGCTGTAGATCCCGATGCCGGCCATGATCAGGACAGCGATCATTACAACAATGCGCTGCTCAATGGCAAATCTGATGATACGTTCAAACATGAGAAATCATCCTGTCAGTTCGCATCAGTGACTGTGCTCGGCAGATGATTTGCCGAGCTCAGACTTGAGTGTGAAGCTGCCATTGGTAGCCACTTGGGCGCCCGCTTCGACGCCGTCGGTGATTTCCACATACCCATTGTCACGGCGGCCCAGTTTCACTGGGCGGGTGTCGAAGCCTTCTTTGGTGCGTACGAACACAGATGGTTTGTCCTCAACGGTCTGCACGGCATGTTCAGGGACGGCCACCGCCACGCGATCAGTCTGGGAAGTCACTGCGATATTTACGAAAAGGCCGGGGCGCCAGGCCCCGTTGGGGTTAGTCAGGGTGACACGGACGGTTGCTGCACGGTTTTGCTCGCCCAACAGGCTGCCGACATAACCCACTTTGCCCTCGACTTCGACGTTCATGTCAGGCGAAGAAACCTTCACGGCACGACCTGTCGTGACCCGGCCCAAGTCTGTAGGCGGAACGGCGAAAGTGGCCCAGACCTGGTTAAGGTCGGACAGAATGAAGGCATTAGTCGCCTCGCTGACGACCTCACCGACGGTCAAGTGCTTCTCCACCACTACGGCGTCGAAGGGAGCCCGGAGCTCGTAACGGTTACCGCCAACGGAGTTAACCGAGGCGCCGATTGCGCTGACCTTCTGCTTTGCGTTGGCCAGGGAGATCTCCGCTTCCTGCAGCGCCTGGCGAGCTTGGAGGTAGTCCTGCTCAGCGGAAATCTTGTCTTGCCACAACTGCTTCTCTCGATCGAAGGTCACTCGCGCCAGTTCCACGCGACGCTGTGCAGCCTGTTGCTCGCTGCGCAGGTCAGAGATCTGTTGGCTGGCAATCACAGCTAGGACTTGGCCCTTCTTGACGGTCTCACCTAGGTTGGCCTGAACAGTTTCGACAACGCCAGGGACACGAGGAACAACATGTGCAGTGCGGTCTTCGTCGAAACGAATCTCGCCCGGGAAGCTCACGACAGTTCCCAGGTCACGGGGCGCTGCAGTTTCCAGAGAAATGCCGGCTGCTTTGATCTGTTCAGCGCTGAGGGTCAGCTTACCTTCCTCCTCACCGCCCTCTTCACTGTGGCCCTCTTCACCATGACCTTCTTCACCATGGCCTTCTTCACCATGACCCGCATCACCCTGCTCTTTGCTGGCTGATCCGGCCTTCTTTTCATGGCCATGACCATCATCAGTTTCGTGTTCTGTGTTAGTTGCAGCTTGCTGTTCAGAACTGTGGTTCCAGACGAGGCTACCAAATCCAAGGGCTGCCAAAGCGGCTACCGCGAGGGCGATCTTGCGTTTGTTATCCATTGCTACTCCTGCTGATCGTAGACACTGGCGTGAGTAACGCCGAGTGCCGAAGAAAATGTATGGCCCGTTCAGCGTGCGCCGACAGTCGAACCGACTTCGCCATAAACCCTTTCCACTTGCGCACGCGCATTGGTCGCCGCTGCCAGCGAGTCGAGGTACTGGCCACGGGCGACGATCAAGGTGCGCTGGGCGTCCAGCACTTCGATAAAGCCGAATTTCCCCATTTCGAATCCACGGGTAGCGGTGTCCACAGCCTGCTGGGCTGAGGGCAGAATGGTCTTGTCGTAGGACTCGACTTCTTGCATGGCGGTGGACCACTGGTTCAGCGCGGTTTGGATTTCGGCGCGCAGTCTCAGCTCGACAGCGTTACGCAGGTCGCGGGCCTGATCGGCGCGTCGAGAAGCGGAAAGAATGTTGCCTTGGTTACGATCAAACAGCGGCAGAGGCATGGAGAGACCAACGACATTGACTCGCTCGCGCACCGAGCGGTCGTACTGGCTACCCACGCTTACCGTGAGGTTTGGAATGCGCTGAGCTTTCTCTGCGCCAAGCGAGGCATCACTCTTATCAATCTGCACCACTGCCTGGCGCATTTCCGGAGTCTGATCGAGCTTTGCCAGCAACTCTTCAGTCCGCGGCGGCAAGCCAGGAGACAGGGTCGGTGATTCAAGGCGATCGAATACGGTCACCGAACTCCCCGTAACTTGGGCGAGTTGCTGGTAAGCCGTCGTTTTTTCCATTTCAGCACGACGGACCTGCAACCTGGCTTCAGCCAGTTGCACCTGGGCGCGGGTAGCCTCCACGGGCGAAGATTTACCTGCGCGAACACGACCATCGACAATGCGAAGGCCGCGCTCAGTAAGGTCAAGGGATTGTTTGGCCAGGTCGAGTCCGGTCTGAGCCCGTAATGCCGCATAGAACGCCTGCACGACGTCTGCACGCAAACCATTCACGCGGCGGTCCAACTCCAGCTGTGCAACGCTCTGACCGTATGTGGCGACATCTACGCGAGCTCCCCGCTTACCACCGAGCTCCAAGGTCTGACTTAGCGTTACGGTCGTTGTGCTGGTATTACGTCGTGTGTCCTCCATCTCATACGAAATTTCGGGGTTGGGAAGCAGCCCGGCTTGCTTGCGTGCACCGTCCGCTATGCCGATTTCCTGACGTGCAGCCGCAAGGTCTGGGTTGGCATCCATTGCCGTCGACAGCGCTTGGGGCAAGCTGATGCTTTGGGCAAATGCAGCAGGTGCCAGCAACCCGGAAATCACTGCACAGAGAGCGGCGCTCTTCCAAATTGAGACATAGGTCTTGGATAAGACATTGCGGCTATACCAGGGCACTTTCTTGGTCCTCGTGCACAAACTTCGATAAAGCTTGGCCAGAACGCCGAAACAGCTGCCAAGCCCACTGGATTAGGTGATGGCACTCTAATGAGCCCTAGCTATCAGTGCAGTGGCTAGAAAATTACAATTTCGTAAGAAATGATCGTAATGCCCGAAAACACTGAAAAAACATCCGACCCATTGGATTTTGTTGCGAACGAGAGAGATGGCTAGCACGCGGTGTGAAACGCCCAAATAACGAGAATATGACGAAATTGTAATTATCCTACCACCCTCCCGTTATCTTCAGCCTGCAAATATTAGCTTGGCGCTACGCTAGGCGCGCCGCCGGGTAAGAACATATAAAGACACCCGCGTCGGTAAAACATAATAAAAGCTGCCGTCAATCAAAGGAGCGTCGGATGAGTCTCAAGGTACCACTATATTTGGCCGCAGTTTCTGCGCTTTCTGTAAGCTATGCTATTTCGGCACAAGCTGAAGACAAGCCGGAAGGTTTCATTGAGGGCAGCAGCCTCACTGTGCTTAATCGCAATTTCTATTTCAATCGTGATAACCGCGACAGCTCGGCCCCCACTTACAACAGTGGCAAGGGCAACACCAATGGCTACTCCGAAGCCTGGGCGCACGCGATCATCACGAACTTCAAATCCGGTTTTACCCAGGGTACCGTTGGCTTTGGCGTTGATGCTTTCGCCATGATCGGCCTTAAACTCGATACCGGTGACGGGCGCAACGGCGGCCGCAGTTCATTCGACGTTCTTCCCGTTGATAACCAAGGCGAAGCGCGTGATGAATACACCAAGGTCGGTGGAGCGGCTAAAGTTCGCTTGTTCGATACTATCGTGAAAGTTGGTGATGTTTTCCCATCCAATCCGGTGGTTGCATCGGGCGACTCGCGCCTGTTGCCTGAAAGCTTCCGCGGCGTTACCGTTGAGAACACCAGCATCCAAGGCCTCACCCTGCAGGGAGGTCGACTGCATGCAATGAGCCAACCGGTCTCAAGCAACTTGAACGATAACTTTGCGACCTTCTATGGTGGACCGGTCAACTCGCCTTGGATCGGTTACGGTGGCGGTGATTACTCGATCAACGACAACTGGACCGTGAGCATATACGCCAGCCAGCTGAAAGAAGTCTGGAACCAGTACTATGCCGGCACCAGCTTCGCCTACCCACTGAACGACGACATGGCGCTGATCGGCGGCTTCAACTATTACAAAGCCGTGGATGAAGGGAAGCAGCGCCTGGGCGAGTTTGACAACAACATCTGGAGTGCAAAGGTCGGCGTCCGTTACGGCGCTCACACCCTCGCCCTGTCGCACCAGCGCAACAACGGCGACGACGACTTCGACTACCTGCGTCAGTCAGACTCGATCTTCGTCGACAACTCCATCCAGTACAGCGACTTCAACTCGCCGAAAGAGCGCATCCTGGATGCTGCGTTATGACCTGAACTTCACCAGCTACGGCATTCCTGGTCTGACGTTCATGACCCGCTACGCCAGGGGCTCGGGCGCCGACTATTCGAACGCCAACCAGTTCTACATGCGCACCGACGCCAACGGCGATCCGCTCACCAATCAGAAACGCTGGGAGCGTGACGTCGAGGTCAAATATGTTGTGCAAACCGGTCCGGCAAAAGACCTGTCCTTCCGGTTGCGCCAAGCTACCACGCGTGCCACTGCATTCGAATCGGATCTGGATGAGACTCGCGTGATCATTGAATACCCGCTTTCGATTCTGTAATTCTCTGAGCGGATCAGCTTATTTATAAACTGGTCCCTTCAGAAAAATGTGCATTACGCATTCACCTTGAGTAGCTTAAGTGCTCCTTTGGTAAAAGGTGGATATTTGGCGCCCTTTGGGCGCCTTTTTTCTAGAATTCAAACAGTCGTTCAAGCGCATGCATTGCGTGCCGATGAAGCTCATGGCTGCACCAATGTCCAGCCTCCTCAATATGATTAACTCCACCGTCATCTGAACGGAACGAAGCCAACACAAATACGAAAACAACCCAATACTTCACAAGGTCAAATCACCTATTGGAGATAGGGCCCGCAACTGTCAAACCCAAACCGCGACAAGATATACCGTCAGCCTTTCAAGCATATTACCAAGAAATTACAAATCCGTCATTTAGAACCCAACCCACTGATTTTGATTTACCATTATCTTCAATAATATCGGCGCGCGTGCGCGGTTAATTGCTCTGTGATATCGAGACAAAATACCATGCGAATTCTGGTAATTGAGGATGAAGTAAAAACTGCGGAATATGTGCGTCAAGGCCTCACAGAATGCGGTTATGTCGTCGATTGCGTGCATACCGGCTCAGACGGATTATTCCTGGCCAAACAACACGAGTACGGGCTGATCATCCTCGATATAAATCTACCCGAGATGGATGGGTGGCAGGTGCTTGAACTGTTGAGACGCAAGAATTGCCCCTCGCGCATCATGATGCTCACGGCGAGAAGCCGTTTGGCAGATAAGGTCCGTGGTTTGGAGAACGGTGCAGATGACTACCTGATCAAGCCATTTGAGTTCCCAGAGTTGCTGGCACGGGTTCGCGCCTTGATGCGTAGGTCTGATCATCCTGCATCCGTGGAGATCATTCGTGTAGCTGACTTGGAGCTCGACCAGAGTCGTCATAGGGCCTTCAGGAACGGTCAGCGCATTGATCTGACGACAAAAGAGTTCGCATTGTTGCACTACCTAATGCGCAACACCGGTGTGGTACTGAGCCGTACGCAGATCATATCCCAGGTTTGGGATATGAACTTTGACTGCGACACAAACGTTGTAGAAGTGTCGATTCGGAGGCTGAGAGCTAAGATTGATGATCCTTTCGAGACCAAGCTGATCCATACGCTTCGAGGCGTAGGCTATGTGCTTGAGAAGCGTTAATCGTCAAGTAGCTTAGTCTTGAAAGTGGAGCTACCGATTATCAGCGTGTACGGCCTTGACCAGTTGAATGTTACTGCTTTCAACCTGTAGCGTTGATTCCTCACCGAACAAATGAGGTCTAGCAAGCCAAGCGCAAGATCGAAAAGGTCAAAGCGCAGATACGTGCGAAGGTGAAGTATCAGTTTCGGATGATTAAAGGCCAGTTCGGTTATGTAAAGACTCGCTTTCTTGGCTGGGCCAAGAATACGGCGCAACTCACGACGCTGTTTGCGCTATCGAATCTGCGGATGGCGCGCCGACAGTATTGAGCACTGCGGAAAAGGTGCGCCTGTAGCGAGTTAGAACCAGAGTAAAGTCTTGGTTTTGAGCCGATTGACGGTTGAAAAAGCGGGGCTGACGGCGTCAAAGCGCTGCTCATTGCGCGCTCAAGGCAATTTGTTCGGAGTTTTTGGGAAATTGCACCTGACTTGACCAAGCGTTTGCATCGCACTTGACCACCTGTTTGCATTCGACTTGACCAGCCATTTGCATCGGATGTGACCACTCAAGGCACGCAGTAACGGAGAGCTATAAAAGCGATGTGGGCGGCACCACCTGAGGCGTGCCATCAATGATGCACATCCAGCCCCAAGTTCGGAGTGCTGACGTCTTGTTGAACTCGTTCACTAAATCGCTTGCGATTTCGCCGATGTCGACTCGCAGGGCGAACTGCGGACGCATAGCGTGCATTACGTCCACTCCCATATCGCCGGCCAGAAGCTTGCACATCAGTCTGGTGCGTAGCTTCCAGGGAAGGCTCTTTCCGCGTCGTTCCGGATGCTGGAAGACCATGGTGTTCAGATGGGCTGACGCGTGAATGTAGTCAGTGCTAGTCATCCAAACCTCTAAGTGTGCAGGCACACCAAGGGGAAGCACATTGAGGACTAGGTTCTGTACGAAAAGTACTGCCGTAGGCACCGCAGCGTGCAAGCCAGCGTGACCATGGCGGCAAAACTTCTTGCCAGCTTGTCGTAACGAGTGCCGATCCTGCGGCTCTCCTTCAACCAGCCGAACATCCGTTCGATGATGTTGCGCTGCCGGTATTTCGGGCGGTCGAACAGCCGAGGCAGCCCCGGTTTGGGCTTGCGCTTCATGGTTCGCAGCGGAATTACAGGCTGCATCCGGTAACGGTCACAGTACTGGCGCAAATGCTCGGCATCGTAGCCCTTGTCTGCCAGTAACCAGCGGCAGCGTTTACGAGGCCGACCTGGCTTGCCGGGGATGCGTACCTGATCCAGGAGTGTTTGAGCATTCGAGATATCGCTGGCCTGACCCGGCGACAACAAAAAGCGCAGAGGCACGCCGTTGGCATCGCAGAGCATGTGGATCTTGGTGGTCAGGCCACCTCCTGAGAGGAGGCTGCACAATGGCTGATCGATCTGGATACCTGGATGATTGATTCCACAGCGATGCGAGCAACCTGAGCCTCTTCTGACGCTGGGAAAAAGGGGGGCTAAAAGAGCCGGTAGACCATGTGCTGGGGCGCAGCAGGGGTAGTCTGACCACCAAGATTTATATGGTTTTGGACTACACACCTAGGTGTGCCGTGGAGCTGCGACGAGTTTTATCGATGTGCCGAAGGACGGTCTTTGCGTGCCAAGGAAAAGGATGAAACTTTATTTTCCTGATTTCTGGTGCTCGTTGAGGTTGAGTGAGTATTAGGATGAAACTTTAGTGAGTTTGCGGTACTCATTCTATAAGAAGTAAGCATGGGGTGATTTCGTGAAAAGTTGCTAACTACTTGATTTTTAATATCTTATTGCTTTCTGATGTTGTGGTGGCCTTATGCTCCCCACTGTTATTAGGATGAAACTTTATTTGCATCCCACAATAAAGTTTCATCTGTACAAATAGAGTTTCATCCTGGCGCAGAAGTCGCGGTCTGATGCGCCCCATGTGCAGCGCAGCGAACGGCGCCGAACATGGCGAGGATGAAACTTGGGGGCGGCGCTGTACTCCGGAAACCGCCAGAAGGCGGCTAGGGAAGAATGAATCTTTATTGGCATCCCACAATCAACGCCCGTCCCTGCGCATGGTATTTCACTTCCTGGGCCGAGCGTGCGGGCTCTGGCGACGAAAGAGGTGCGAAGCGCGTCCTGTCGCAGGCGATCAGGGCGCTGCTTTCGCGATGCGCAGCGTAAGGCCCGCAAGCACGGCGCGGTCGGGAGGAAACGTCAGTTCTCCCGCAGGACTCGATCGCGGCTCGGGCAGCGCCGGCTGCCGGCGGAAATAACTGGCAATCAGCTGCCCGCGGCAGTGCTTGGGCGCCGTTTCCCCCGCTTGTAAAATCTTCCTTCCTGCCCACCTTTCTAGGCGAATTCGATCCTTTCATGGACAGTCATAGTTGGCGCTTCCCGTCGCCACGCCTCACCTGCACCACCAGCGCCATCCGCTGCATACCCACTCCAGCCGACTCCACACCGGCTCCGTGCTCCTCTCCCTTCTGTCCCGCTGACTCACGGTGCCCGCCATGGAAATTCTGCTTCTGATCGGCCTGATCGTGCTGAACGGCATCTTCGCCATGTCCGAGCTTGCCCTGGTCACGGCGCGCAAGGCGCGGCTGATGAAGCTGGCAGCCGATGGCGACAGCTCGGCCGCCGTGGCCCTCAAGCTGGGGGAAGACCCCACCACGTTTCTGTCGACCATCCAGATCGGCATCACCTCCATCGGCATCCTCAACGGCATCGTCGGTGAGGCCGTGCTGGCCGGTCCGCTGTCGCAGTGGCTGCAATCGTTCGGCGTGGCGGAACATGCGGCCGGCATCGGTGCCACCGCCACGGTCGTCATTGTCGTGACCTACGTTTCCATCGTGGTGGGCGAGCTGGTGCCCAAACGCATCGGGCAGATCAGTCCGGAGTCGATTGCTCGACTGGTCGCACGCCCGATGCAGGTGCTGGCTCTGCTGACCCGCCCGTTCGTCATGCTGCTGACGGTATCCACCCATGCCTTGCTGCGCCTGATGGGCATCAAGCAGAGCAGCCAGAGCAGCGTCACCGAGGAAGAGATCCACGCCCTGCTGGAGGAGGGTTCCGAGGCCGGTGTCATCGAGCAACACCAGCACGAGATGGTGCGCAACGTGTTCCGCCTCGATGATCGCCAGCTGGGCTCGCTGATGATTCCGCGCTCGGATGTCGTGTGTGTCGATATCCGTCGCTCGCCCGAAGAGAACCTGCAGATCCTGATCGAGTCGGAGCACACGCGCTTCCCGGTCTGCGATGGCAGCCTCGACAAGCTGCTGGGCGTCATCCATGCCAAGCAGGCCCTGGCCTGTGTGGCCAGGGGCGAGGTGCCGGACTTCTCGGCCAACCTCCAGACCTGCGTCTATGTCCCGGAAACCCTGACGGGCATGGAGCTGCTCGAAGAGTTTCGTGCCAATGACCTGCAGATGGCCTTCGTCATCGACGAGTACGGCGAAATCGAGGGGATCGTGACGCTGCAGAATGTCCTGGAAGCGGTGACCGGCGAGTTCACGCCGCGCAATGCCGAGGATGCCTGGGCCGTCCAGCGCGCCGATGGTTCCTGGTTGCTGGATGGCGCCATTCCGATTCCCGAGATGAAGGACCGTCTGCAACTCAAGAGCGTCCCCGAGGAAGACAAGGGGCGCTACCACACCATCAGCGGCATGATCATGCTGCTGCTCGGCCGGGTACCCGGTACGGGGAACCATGTGGACTGGGCCGGTTGGCGATTCGAGGTGGTGGATATGGATGGCAAGCGTATCGACAAGGTGCTGGCTGCGCCCATTCCCGAGGGAGGGGAGGGCGATGCCGTCGTACCGGAGTAGCCCGATTCGCGTGCAGGCGGGCTCCGTCTGCGGCGTCGCTGCGTTGGGGCGCTGAAGCAGCGGTCGACAGGACGGCACCTTATCGCCACGCCACGCCGAGCGGGCCGCTCGGCGCGGCGGCGGCAAGCCGGCGCCACTGGTCTACCCTTGGGAGGGCATGCTGCCCTTGCAGGAGGAACGATCATGCTGGCGCAACTTCCCGCCGCGTTGCGCGGCCTGCAGCTGCCCCTGCGGCTGCGCCTGTGGGACGGGCACCAACTGGATCTCGGTCCCGATCCCGAGGTCACCCTGGTGGTGCGCGACCCGCAGCTGCTGAGCCGCCTCGGCCGGCCCAGCCTCGACCTGCTGGGCAGCGCCTACGTCGAGGGCGCCATGGACCTGCAGGGCTCGATGGCGGCGGTGATCCGCCTGGCCGACCGGCTCAGCGCCGCGCTGCTCGACGAGCACGACGCCGCGCCGCCGTCGCGGGCCGTCCACGACCGCGCCAGCGATGCGGCCGACATCCACTACCACTACGACCTGTCCAACGACTTCTACCGGTTGTGGCTGGACCGCGACATGGTCTATTCCTGCGCCTACTACGAGACCGGCGCGGAGGACCTCGACAGCGCCCAGCAGGCCAAGCTGCGCCATCTGTGCCGCAAGCTGCGCCTGGCGCCCGGCGAGCGGCTGCTCGACGTCGGTTGCGGCTGGGGCGGGCTGGCGCGCTTCGCCGCCCACGAGTACGGCGCCGAGGTCTACGGCATCACCCTCAGCCGCGAGCAGCTGGCGCTGGCCCGCGAGCGGGTGCTGAGCGAGGGGCTGCAGGAGCGCGTGCAGCTGGACTACCGCGACTACCGCGACCTGCCGGCCGATGGCCGTTTCGACAAGGTGGTCAGCGTCGGCATGTTCGAGCATGTCGGCCATGCCAACCTGGCGGTGTATTTCCAGACCCTGCAGCGCGCGGTGAAGCCGGGCGGGCTGGTGCTCAACCACGGCATCACCGCCAAGCACACCGACGGCCGCCCGGTCGGCCGCGGCGGCGGCGAGTTCATCGACCGCTACGTGTTTCCCCACGGCGAGCTGCCGCACCTGGCCACCGCGGTGGCGCGCATGAGCGAGGCCGGCCTGGAAGTGGTCGACGTGGAAAGCCTGCGCCTGCACTACGCGCGCACCCTGCACCTGTGGAGCGAGCGCCTGGAGCAGCGCCTGGACGAGGCGGCGCGGCTGGTCCACGAGCGCGCCCTGCGCATCTGGCGGTTGTATCTGGCCGGCTGCGCCTACGCGTTCGAGCGCGAGTGGATCAACCTGCACCAGATCCTCGCCGTGCGTCCGCGCGCCGATGGCTCCCACGACCTGCCGTGGAGCCGCGCCGACCTCTATCGCTGAGGGAACCCCCGCCCGAAGTCCCGGTAGCGCCCAGCGTCGCCCTGCCGGGGACGCCGCGCATCGCCTAGAATCGCCCTTTTGCACAGGAGTTGGCAGATGCTCTACCGTCCTCTCGGCACCACCGACATCCGGGTCAGCGCGCTGGCGCTGGGCAGCATGACCTGGGGCGAACAGAACAGCGAGGCCGAAGGTTTCGCCCAGATCGACCGCGCCCGGGCCGCTGGGATCAACTTCATCGACACCGCCGAGATGTACCCGGTGCCGCCCCGGGCCGAGACCTGCGGCGCCACCGAGACGATCATCGGCAACTACTTCAAGCGCCACGGCGGGCGCGCGCAGTGGATCGTCGCCAGCAAGGCCGCCGCGCCGGGCAACGGCATCCAGCACATCCGCGGCGGCCAGCCGCATCACGACCGCGCCAACCTGATCGCCGCCGTCGAAGGCAGCCTGCGTCGCCTGCAGACCGACTACATCGACCTCTACCAGCTGCACTGGCCGGACCGGGCGACCAACTTCTTCGGCCAGCTCGGCTACTGCCACGACCCGGACGCCCACATCACGCCCATCGAGGACTCCCTGGAAGTGCTCGACGAGCTGGTGCGGAGCGGCAAGATCCGCCACATCGGTCTGTCCAACGAGACGCCCTGGGGTCTGCACCGCTTCCTGCAACTGGCCGAAACCCGCGGCTGGCCGCGGCCGGTGTCGATCCAGAACCCCTACAACCTGCTCAACCGCAGCTTCGAGGTGGGTCTGGCGGAGATGGCGATCCGCGAGCAGGTCGGCCTGCTGGCCTATTCGCCGCTGGCCTTCGGCCTGCTGTCCGGCAAGTACGAAGACGGCGCCCGCCCGCCCCAGGGCCGGCTGACCCGCTTCGAGCGCTTCCAGCGCTACAACGCGCCGCTGGCCCGCCAGGCGGCCAGCGCCTACGTGGCCCTGGCCCGCGAACACGCTCTCGACCCGGCGCAGCTGGCGCTGGCCTATGTCACCGGCCGGCCGTTCGTCACCAGCAACATCATCGGCGCCACCACCCTGGAGCAGCTGGACAGCAATATCGCCAGCCTCGACCTGGTGCTGAGCGATGCCGTGCTGGCGAGCATCGAGGCGATCCACACCGCGCAGCCGAACCCGGCGCCCTGAGCCGGAGCGCCCGCCTCCGCGCGGAGGCGGGCGCGCGGCGCGGCGGATGAGCCCGGTGCCGGCGAGCCGATTGCAGTCGCCTGTGACCGACTGCACAATGCCCGCTGCGTCGGCCGCGCGAGGCGGACGGATTCGAGGGTGGAGCATGGCGGCAAACTGGGGATTGCGGAGCAAATCGGTGCTGGCGTTGCTGCTGGCCTGCGTTCTGGCGCTGATCCCGTCGATCCTGCTCGGCTGGCGGGCCATGGAGGACATCCGCCAGCACTTCGGCGAGGCCTACGTGCGCAACTTCACCCTGCTGCACCGCGAGCGCATCCTCGCACCGGTGGCCCGCGAGCTGGCCCTGGCGCAGCGCCTGGCCGACTCGCAGCTGACCCGCCAGTGGCTGCGCGACGAGCGCGACGCGCAGCGCAGCCAGGCGTTCTTCGCCGAGGCCGAGGGCTATCGCGGCGATTTTCGCGACCGCTCCTACTTCGTCATCGCCGCCGGCAGCCGCGGCTACTACTTCAACGACGCCCGCCAGGGCTTTTCCGCCGCACCGCGCTATGTGCTCGACCCGGACGATCCCGAGGACGCCTGGTTCTTCGCCAGCCTGCGCAGCGACGCGCGCTACAACCTGAACGTCAACATCGACCACAAGCTCAAGGTCACCAAGGTGTGGTTCAACGTGCAGGTGCGCGACGGCGTCGAGCGCCTCGGCCTGGCCGGCACCGGCCTCGACCTCAGCAGCTTCCTCGAAGCCTTCATGGTCAGCCACGAGGCGGGCATCACGCCGATGATCGTCTCCGCCGACGGCGCCATCCAGGCGCACCCGGATGCCCGGCTGATCGCCTACAGCTCCGGCGTCGACGAACTGGCCGGGCAGGCGCGCAGCCGGGTCTTCGACCTGCTGGAGGACGACCAGCGCGAGGCGCTGCGCGCCGCCATGCGCCGCGCCGAAGACAATCCCGACGCGGTGCAGCTGCTCAACGCGCGGATCGGCGGCGTCGAGCACCTGCTGGCGCTCACCTATATAGAACCGCTGGGCTGGCACCTGCTGACCCAGGCCGACCTGCATGCGGTGCGCGCCCTCGACAACCGCTGGGTCTGGCCGCTCTTGGGCACCCTGGTGGTGCTGCTGGCCGCCCTGCTGCTGGGCTTCGCCTATGCGGTGGAGCGCCTGCTGCTGCATCCGCTGCAGCGCCTCAAGCATTCGGCCAAGGCGATCGCCGCCGGCCATTACCACACCGACCTGCCGTCGCCGCGCGGCGACGAGCTGGGCGAGCTGTCGGCGGCCTTCGCCAGCATGGCCGCCCAGGTCAGCCGGCACACCGCCGAGCTGGAGGGCAAGGTCCGCGAGCGCACCCTGGCGCTGGAGCAGGCCAACCGCGAGATGGCCGCCGCGCACAAGAAGATCGACGACTCCATCGACTACGCCAGCCTGATCCAGCGCGCCATCCTGCCCGACCGGCAGCTGTCGGCCTCGCTGGACGAGCGCCACTTCGTGCTGTGGAAGCCGCGCGACGTGGTCGGCGGCGACTTCTACGTCTATCGCGAAAGCGCCGAAGGCTACCTGCTCGGCGTGGTCGACTGCGCCGGCCACGGCGTGCCCGGCGCGCTGATGACCATGCTGGCGCGCGCGGCCATCGACCATGCGGTCAGCGTGGTCGGTGCCGCCGACCCGGCGCAGATCCTCCACGAGACCGACCGCACCATCCGCGGCATGCTGCGCGAGGAGCAGGTGTCGCGCGCGCTGGCCACCAACATGGACGCCGGACTGGTGTGGATCGACCGTCACAGCCACCGCCTGCTGTTCGCCGGGGCGAAGATCGCGCTGTTCGCCTGCGACGGCGAGCAGGTGCAGGAACTCAAGGGTGGCCGCCGCGCGCTGGGCGACAAGCGCCAGGGCGAGTACCACAACCAGGAGATGCGCGTGCAGCCGGGCTGGACCTTCTACCTGTGCACCGACGGTTTCCTCGACCAGGCCGGCGGCGAGCACGGTTTCGGCTTCGGCAACGCGCGCTTCATCGAACTGCTGCGCAGCCATGCCCGCCGCCCGCTGCGCGAGCAGGCCGAACTGTTCGTCGCCAGCCTGGAGGCCTACCAGGGCGGCCAGCCGCAGCGCGACGACATCACCGTTCTTTCCTTCCGCTTCGACTAGGGGAAAACATCCCATGGATATGCTCGACCTGCTGGCCATGCGCGAGAGCTATACGCAGCAGCGCATCATGCTGTGCTTCAACGGACCGATCTCGCGCAGCCTGATCGAGGAGATCGGCAACGCCCTGCGCAACTACCTGGCCGCCGAACAGGCCCAGCCGTCGGCGGCCATGGACGTGTTCGCCGTGTACATCGAGATGACCCAGAACATCCGCCACTACGCTCTGCAGCAGGGCTACGGCGAGCAGGACGCCTCGGCCACCGTGGCCATCGCCCGCGACGAACAGGGCCACTACCAGGTATCGGCCGGCAACCTGGTCGAGCGCGCCGACGGCGAGCGCCTGCTGCAGATCGTCGAGGGCCTGGGCGGACTGGACAAGGTCCAGCTCAAGGCCGCCTACAAGGAACAACTGCGCAAGCCGCGCGAGGCGGGCAGCGCCAGCGGCGCCGGCCTTGGCCTGCTGGACATCGCCCGCAAGTCCAGCGTGCCGCTGGTGGCCTCGCTCAAGGCGCAGGCCGATGGCCGCGCCTTCTTCAGCCTGCGCGCGGTGATCTGATGCAACCGAATACGAGTATGACCATGACTGAACTGAACATCCCCGGCACCCAGTCCTCGCCGGCCATCCAGGGCGACTGGGACGCGGGCCTGCTGGCCATGCAGGGCGACTCCTACCCGGAAAACTCCTTCGAGCTGTTCGGCCAGGTGATCGACTGGGTCGAGCGCTTCCTGCGCGAGGCGGGCCGTCCGCTGCAACTGGAACTGCGCCTGCTGTACCTCAACACCAGCTCGATCAAGGCGCTGATGGACATCTTCGACCTGCTCGAGGACGCCCACCGCGACGGCCTGCCGGTGAGCGTCAACTGGCACTACGACAGCCGCAACGAGCGGGTCGCCGAACTGGCCGAAGAGTTCCGCGAGGACTGCAGCTTCCCCTTCGCCATCCTGCCCTACGAGGGGTGAGCGTCATGAGCGCCGAGCGCGAACTGGATCAGCTGGTCGAGAGCCTGCTGAGCGATCCGCAGCACTATGGTCATCCGCTGCGCGAGGCGCTGGCGCGTCTGCAGCAGCAGAACCTCGACCAGCTGTCGCGCCTGGAGCGCATCGCGCGGATCTCCGACGGCTACCAGTCGCTGGCCCGCGAGCAGAACCTCTCGCTGTCCGAGCGCTACCATCGCCAGCTGCGCCAGCTGGAAAAGGTGGCGCGGATTTCCGACCGCTACCAGGACATGCTCCGCGACCTCAACCTGGCGCTCAAGGAGGCCTCGCTGCGCGACGCCCTCACCGGCCTGCCCAACCGGCGCATGCTGATGGAGCGGTTGCGCGACGAGGAGCAACGCAGCCAGCGCGGCGCCCAGCCGTTCGTCCTGGCGATGGTCGACGTCGACCACTTCAAGCAGATCAACGACACCTGGGGCCACGATGTCGGCGACCAGGTGCTCAGCCAGATCGCCGCGGTGCTGCAGGGCGCGGTGCGCGGCTACGATCTGTGCGGCCGCTGGGGCGGCGAGGAGTTCCTGCTGCTGCTGCCGGAAACCTCGCTGAACATCGCGGTGCCGGTGATCGAAAGGCTGCGCGGCCGGTTGCGCGATCTCGACCTGTGCGTCGCCGGCGAGCGCCTGTCGATCAGCGCCAGTTTCGGCGTCGCCGAGCAGCACCCCGGGGAAGGCTACTCGCAGACCCTCAACCGTGCCGACAGTGCTCTGCTCGAGGCCAAGCACAGCGGGCGCGACCGCTGCGTGATCGCCCCGCTGCAGGCCTGAAAAAGCCTGCTCAGTCCGCGGCGTCCAGGCAGTCGCCGAGGATTGCCAGGCCCCGATCGAGTTGCGCATCGCTGACGGTCAGCGGTACCAGGATGCGCAGGATGTTGCCGTAGGCGCCGCAGGACAGCAGGATCAGTCCCCTGTCGCGGGCGCGTGCGACCAGCCGGGCGGTCAGCGCCGTGGCCGGCACCCGCGGGTCGCCCTGCTCGCCCAGCTCGATCGCCTGCATGGCGCCCAGGCCGCGGACCTCGACGATCTGCCCATGGCGTGCCTGCAGCGCCTGCAGCCCCGTCTGCAGGCGCTCGCCGATGACCCGCGCGCGCTCCAGCAGGCGCTCCTCCTCGAACACTTCCAGCACCGCCAGTGCGGCGGCGCAGGTCAGCGGATTGCCGGCATAGGTGCCGCCCAGGCCGCCGGGGGCGATGGCATCCATCACTTCGGCACGGCCGCACACCCCGGCCAGCGGGAAGCCGCCGGCGATCGACTTGGCGAAGGTGGTCAGGTCGGCGGCCACCCCCATCTGCTCCATGGCGAAGAAGCTGCCGGTGCGCCCGGCGCCGGTCTGCACCTCGTCGGCGATCAACAGGATGCCGTGACGGTCGCACAGGGCGCGCAGCTGCTGCATGAAACGGGGCGGGCAGGGGTGGAAGCCGCCTTCGCCCTGCACCGGCTCGATGACGATGGCGGCGATGTCGCGCGGCTCGGCATCGTTCTTGAACACCTGCTCGATGCTCGCCAGGGCGTCGTCGACGCTGACGCCATGCAGCGCGCAGGGAAAGCGGGCGCGGTAGACGCCGCCGGGCATCAGGCCCATGCCGGCGGCATAGGGCACCTTCTTGCCGGTCATCGACAGGGTCATCATCGTGCGCCCGTGGTAGCCGCCGGTGAAGGCGATCACCCCGGCCCGTCCGGTGGCGGCGCGGGCGATCTTCACCGCGTTTTCCACCGCCTCGGCACCGGTGGTGACCAGCAGCGACTTCTTGATGAAGTCGCCGGGTACCAGCGCATTGATCCGTTCGCACAGCGCGATGTAAGGCTCGTAAGCCAGCACCTGGAAGCAGGTGTGGGTCAGCTTGCCGAGCTGCGCCTGCACGGCGTCGACTACCTTCGGGTGCAGGTGACCGGTATTCAGCACGGCGATGCCGCCGCTGAAGTCGAGGTACTCGCGACCCTCGACGTCGACCACCGTACACCCCTGCGCCCGCTCGGCGACAATCGGGTGGATCTGGCTGACGCCACGGGCGACGGCGTCCGCGCGGCGTTGCAGCAGAGAAGCGTTGCTCTTGTCCATGATGACCTCGCAGCGGCCGGCGGCCCGGCCATGATCCTCGAACTGCCGGGTGGCGGCCTGCGCTGCAACCCTGCCGAAGAGTATCGGCCAGAAGACGGTGGTTGAGCGGCAATTTGCGCTTCAGTCATCGCGGCCTGTTCCCCCGCCCGACCATCGTCGCTCGCGCGATGGCCGGGCGACGATGCTGCGTCAAGCGCATGGACTCCGCTGACCGAGGCGCGTATCATGCGCGGCGTAACGCTTCACGCCGCGCCGCGTAATCGGGAATCCGGTAACCGCTAGGTGCAGCGTTAGGATTACAGGTTCAACGCATCCGTAGCTCAGCTGGATAGAGTATCGCCCTCCGAAGGCGGTGGTCGTGGGTTCGAATCCCGCCGGATGCGCCATCTTTTCTGTGTGTGCTTTTGCAGATGTTCTTCTCAGAGCTAAACGACAGATCAGAAAGTTGAAAGAGGTGTTGACAGCCATCTTCTATGCTGTATGATTCACCTCCACGCCAGACAGGTAAACAACCTGAAAGGCGCCAAGCGATTGAATCGAAAAGAAATTTTCAAAAATCGCTTGACAGGTTGAAAGGCTGCTGTAGAATGCGCGGCCTCGGTTGAGACGAAACACTGGCTCGGTCGAAACGCTCTTTAACAAGTTGAATCAAGCAATT
>RRZT010464185.1_pt1 | contig 20765 bp, 18 predicted proteins | sample 2165551 | NCBI WGS metagenome assembly RRZT01 (sample SAMN10456910, study PRJNA506462) | wastewater metagenome | biome: wastewater; feature: sludge; material: wastewater sludge; isolation source: wastewater sludge with Escherichia coli K12::gfp cells carrying plasmid... | place: USA: Moscow, Idaho... | reverse complement strand
GATCGGCGGTCGGACGGACGTCGCAGAGCGACGGTGGTGGGACGAAAGTCACCCCGCGAGCGTAGACCAGGCGCACCCTGGCGGGTGCCGACCTACAGTGGCCGCATGACCTCCGCACCGACGTTCGACCTCCTGATCGACAGCGGCCGCGCCGTCGCGCAGGCCACGCGCATCGCCCCCGAGCCGGGCGAGCCCCGCCTGGGCGAGCTCCTCGCTCACCCGGCGCCCCGCGACGGCGGCCGGGTCCACGTCCGCGCGAACATGGTCGCGTCGGTCGATGGCGGTGCCTGGGGCGCCGACCACCGATCCGGGTCCATCAACGATGCGGCCGACCTGCGGGTCTTCGAGGTGCTGCGTGCGCTCGCCGACGTCGTCCTTGTTGGTGCCGGCACGATCCGCGCAGAGCGCTACGGCCCCGTCGAGCGGCCCGTGCGTCTCGCGGCGCTCACCGCCGCGGCTGGCAGGTCCCCCGGGATCGTCACCGCGGTCGTCTCCCGGGCCGGGGTCCTCCCGCCGTCCCTCCTCGACGGGGGTGCGCGGACGATGCTCCTCACGACCGCCGAGGGCGCCACGGCACACCGGGGCTCTGACCTCGACCGGGACGGTCGGCTCGTCGTCGTCGACGACGGCGCTGGCGGGGTCGACCTCCGCGCCGCACTCGACGCGCTCGCCGAGCGCGGCCTGACGCGCGTCCTCACCGAAGGCGGGCCGCACCTGCTCGCGACCCTGCTCGACGAAGGCCTCGTCGACGAGCTCATGCTCACGACGAGCCCGCGCCTCGTCGGACCCGCGCCCGGCCGCATCGTCGCCGGACCGCGCAGCCTCCAGGACACGCTCGACACGCAGGCCACCCCGGCCGTGCTGCTGCACGCCGGAGGGACCCTCATCACGCGCTGGGTGTTGCGGGGCCGCTGACCGGGCGAGATAGTCGAGGACATGGACACGACCCTCGTCCTCGCGCAGGACGCACTGACCTCGTTCGACGTCTCCCACATTCTCGCGGCCGCTCCAGCGTCCGAGGTCCGGTACCACGTGCTGGTCCCCGCCGATACGGAGCGCAACCTGCTGGTCGGGCTGCTCGACGACATCTACACGGACGGCTTCCGTGAGGCGTTTGCCGCGGCGCGACGCGGCATGCCGGATTCGCGGACCGCGACCATCACGGCTCAGCAGTCGCTCGACGCGAGCATTGCCGAGCTCTCCGCCGCCGGCGCGACGGCGACCGGCGAGATCGTCGCGGACGACCCGTTGCCCGCGCTGCGCGCCGCCGTCGCGGCGGACCCGAGCGTGGCGTCGGTCGTCGTCGTGACGGACCCGCACGCGGTCGAGGACACGTTCCGTCGGGACTGGGCGTCCAAGGCGCGCGACGCGCTCGACCTTCCCGTGCTGCACCTGTACCGCGGTACGAGCATGCTCGGCTGAGCGGCGGCCGCCGGGGCCGTGACGCCGGACACGTATCATCGACGGTGCGCCCCGCGCCCTCTCCCGCCACCTGAACGGACTCCTGCGCCACATGACCTCGACCCCTGATTTCGTGCCGGTCATCCTCGGCACGAACATCAACGCGTACAACGTCGCACGCTCGATCCACGAGGCCTACGGGGTGACGTCGATCGCGCTCGGGCGCGCTCCCCTGCCCGCCACACGCGACTCGAGCATCGTCGACGTGCGGGTCGACCGGCACCTGGACCAGCCCGAGGTGCTCGTCGCACGGTTGAAGGAGCTCGCCGCGGAGATCGGCGACCGTCCGAAGGTGCTGTTCGCCAACATCGAGCTCTACACGAACATCGTCGTGGCACACCGCGACGAGATCGGCGCGGACTACCTCGTCCCGCTGGTCGGCCCGGACCTGGCTGCGAAGCTGATGAACAAGACGGACTTCTACGCGACGTGCGCAGAGCTCTCAGTGCCGCACCCCGAGAGCGTCATCGTGCGCCCGGGACCGCTCGACGGCGTCGGCGACGCCCTGCCCTTCCCGTACCCCGTGATCCTCAAGCCGTCGAACACGGACATCTACCCACGGCTGCGCTTCGAGGGGCAGCAGAAGGTATACCTCGTCGAGGACGCTGCGTCTCTGCGTGACGTGGCGGCGCGCATCTTTGCTGCCGGGTACGACGACGACCTCGTCGTCCAGGAGTACCTCGCGGGCGACGAGTCGGTCATGCGGGTCGTCAACACGTACTCCGACCGGCACGGTCGCATGCGGTTCCTGTCGGCGGGTCAGGTCGTCCTGACGGAGTACGACCCGCGCGAGGTCGGCAACAACAACGCGATCGTGTCGATCCATGACCCCGCACTGACGGACTCGGTACGTCGTCTGCTCGACGGTGTCGGGTACACGGGCCTCGCGAACCTCGACGTCATGCTCGACCGTCGGACGGGCGAGAACAAGATCCTCGAGGTGAACCTGCGGCTCGGCGCGACGAGCTACTACACGCGCGCCGCGGGCGGCAACGTCACCGAGCACGTCGTCGGCGACCTCGTGGAGCACGCCGAGCTCGCCGACACGGTGACGACTGCCGAGCGCCTGTGGGTCAACGTCCCGTACCTCGTCGTCCTCCGGTTCGCGCCGCGCGCGCTGCGCCCGCTGCTGCGCGCCGCCAAGAAGCGCGGTGGGCCCGTCCACACGCTGCGCTACCGGCCGGACATGACGTGGCGACGACGTCTGATCGTGGCGCGCGAGGACCTGCGCCGCTCGCGCAACTACGTGCGCTACGCGGGCACGCGGCTCAACCGCTGATCAGAGTCCGAGAAGCTCGCGGACGTGCCCGACGATCTCGCGGGCGCGCTCCTCGCTGACGTTCGTCGGGAGGTTGACGAGTCGCGCGACGAGGTCTTCCGACACCGCGAGGCGCGGGTCGCCCGGGGCGTACCCGTACACGGCCGCGTCGAGCGCGCCGGGGAAGAGCGCGGGGCGGTACCAACGTCCCGCGTACACGCCGCGCTGCGAGAGCCCGTCGACGAGATGCTCGGCTGCGGCCTCGTCCGCTGCGAGGAACGGCATCCGAACGAGCGGCTGCCCGCTGCGCGTCCCACCGGGCACGTCGACGACGTCGCTCAGCCCTTCGACGTAGACGCGAACCGCTGCGGCGCGCACCTGCTCCTGCTCGGCGAGGTGCGGCAGGGCCGCGGCTGCCTGCGCGATGATGTACGGCGACGGCGCAGCCGGCGCGTGCGGCAGTCCGCCGCGCTGCTCGACCGGCGCGATCGCGGGCTCGAGCAGACCGGCCGTGACGAGCCCGCGGCGCAGCGGTCGTGACACCGCTCCGGACAGGCGGTTGAGCACGCGGTTCTGCGTGCGGTAGGCCCGCGTCACGAGGTCGAGGCGGCGGCCGATGGGCTCGAGCGCACCGAGCGCCGCGACGATCTCGCCACGCAGCCCGGGCTCGAGGCGCGGCGAGACCCAGACGGCGCCACCGAAGCGGGTCGGGAGCATCTTCTCGATGCCGAACGAGTGGACGGACACGTCCGCGACCGGTGCGCCGTCGTCACCGACCGCCACACGTCCCACGCAGTGCGCGGCATCCTCGAGAAGGATCGCCCCTGCGGAGTCCGCAGCGGCGCGCAGTCCGAGCGAGGTCGCCTGGTCGACGATGCCGAACGTGTGCTGCAGGACGACTGCGCGGGTGCTGCTGCCGGTCGTGAGCGCTGCGGGAGCGATCGCGGCCGTGGCGGCGTCGACGTCGGCGTACACGGGCGTGAGACCCGCGGCGATGATCGGGTCGACGGCAGTCGCGCACGTGAGGACCTGCGTGACGACGTCGCCTGTGCCCCGCACGCGCGCGAGCTCGCGCAGCACCACCTGCATCCCGTACCGCGCCTTGAACACGAGGAACCAGTCGCTCGCGTCGGTCCCGGTGCGCCGCGCGAGCTCTCGCGTGACGGCGGTGCGCTCGGTCATGTCTCTCCGCTTCGACGGGGCCGGCTCGACGCCAGCCTGGAGCACAGGAGCGAGGCGCCCTACGGACGAACCGGTGGGGCGCCTCGCTGATCCTGGTTGTCAGGCCTCGGACTCGGTGCGGTCGCCCGACCAATCGGTGTGGAAGACTCCCGGCTTGTCCACGCGCTGGTAGGTGTGCGCACCGAAGAAGTCGCGCTGCGCCTGGATGACGTTCGCAGGGAGGCGCTCGGCGCGGACGCCGTCGTAGTACGCGAGCGACGACGAGAACGCGGGCGTGGGCACGCCGTTGAGCGCGGCCTGCGAGACGATGCGACGCCACGCGGCGACGCCGTTGCCGACCGCCTCGGTGAAGTACGGGTCCGCGAGCAGCAGGGCCAGCTCCGGGTTGCGCTCGTACGCCTCGGTGATGCGGTTGAGGAAGCGTGCGCGGATGATGCAGCCGCCGCGCCAGATGCGAGCCATCGCCCCGCGGTCGATCTCCCAGCCGAACTCCTCGGAGGCCGCAGCGATCTGGTCGAAGCCCTGCGAGTAGGCGACGACCTTCGACGAGTAGAGCGCGAGGCGGACGTCCTCGATGAAGGCGTCACGATCGGTGACGTCCCACTCGCCCGCGACGGCGGGCAGGATGCGCCCGGCCTCACGCTGCGGCGTCGAGCCGGAGAGGGCGCGCGCGAACGTCGCCTCGGCGATGCCCGTGATCGGCACGCCCAGGTCGAGGGCGTTCTGCACGGTCCAGCGGCCGGTGCCCTTCTGCTCGGCACGGTCGAGGACGATGTCGACGAACGCCTTGCCGGTCTCCGCGTCGATGTGCTGCAGCACGTCAGCGGTGATCTCGATGAGGAACGACTCGAGGTCGCCCTTGTTCCACTCGGCGAAGATCTCACCGATCTCCTGCGCGGACGCGCCCAGGCCAGCCTTGAGCAGGTCGTAGGCCTCGGCGATGAGCTGCATGTCGGCGTACTCGATGCCGTTGTGGACCATCTTGACGAAGTGGCCGGCGCCGTCGGAGCCGACGTAGGTGCAGCACGGCACGCCGTCGACCTTGGCGGAGATGTCCTCGAGGATCGGGCCGAGCCACTCGTAGGACTCGCGCGAGCCTCCGGGCATGATCGACGGCCCGTTGAGCGCGCCCTCCTCGCCGCCGGAGACGCCGGTGCCGACGAAGTGCAGGCCGTGGGCGCGCAGCGCCTCTTCGCGACGACGCGTGTCGGGGAAGTGCGCGTTGCCGGCGTCGATGACGATGTCGCCCTCGTCGAGCAGCGGGACGAGCTCGTCGATGACGGCGTCGGTCGGGCCGCCGGCCTTGACCATGATGACGACCTTGCGCGGCCGGGCGAGCGACGCGACGAAGTCCGCCATCGTCTCGCTCGGGATGAACTCGCCTTCGTCGCCGTGGTCGGTGATCAGGGACTCGGTCTTCGCGTACGACCGGTTGTGGACTGCGACCGTGTATCCGTGGCGGGCGAAGTTCCGGGCGAGGTTCCGTCCCATGACCGCCAGGCCAGTGACACCGATCTGTGCGCGTGCCGTCATCCGTCAATCTCCCTCTGATGAGTGTCTACGACCGTCAAGCCTAGCCGGGCCTGTCCGGGGTGCTCATGCCTGTCCACGACGGCGAGACGCGGCCACCGAGGGCGCACGGAGGTGCGCGCGGGGGAGGTGGCGGGGCGGGGCTCGACGCCGGTGCCATCGTCCCACCGTCGGGCTCTCGTGTGTCGAGGTTGCCTCGCGTTGCCACGGGCTGGCCCCCACCCCGCGGGGAGGTCACGGACCGGCCACGGTCCTGGCGTCTCGGCGTGGCGCCCGTCCGTGCGTCTGAGGGTCCTCCTAGTGTGTCGGCATGGTCAGTACGGCGGTCACCGAGGTCCCCGCGCCCTTCGCGCGTGCCCTCGGCACGCTGCGCGACGCCACCCGCACCTTGCGCATCCAGGTGCAGGAGGTTCCTGCTCCACGAGCCGCGCGGTACTCGGTCGCACTCGAGGGCACGCTGGCCGACCCGGGTGACGACGCGCACGAGCTCGCGGACGGCACGTTCGTCGTGCTGTTCGACCCGCCGACGGGCGAGGACGCCGAGGGTGCCTTCCGCGTCGTCGTGCTGGTGCGAGCGGAGCTCGACGCGGAGATGAGCGTGGACCCGATGCTGAGCGAGGTCGCGTGGACGTGGCTCACGGAGTCGCTCGCGCGGTTCGCGGGTCCTCTCGACACTCTCGGCGGCTCGGTCACTCGCACGATCACGACGAGCCACGGGGCGGTCAGCGCACGTCCCGGGCTCGTCGAGCTCGAGCTCCGTGCGTCGTGGACGCCGCAGACGGCCGACCTTGGCGGCCACCTCGAGGCGTGGGCGCACGTCATGCGCAGCTGTGCGGGTCTGCCGGACGTGCCTGAGGGCGTCGCGGTCCTGCCTGCCCGGGCCTGAGCCGCCCTGCTGCGGTCATACGTCACCCTCACTGCACGGCCGCGCCTGAAGGATGTGCGCTCCGGCGCGCCATAACCTGAACGCATGAACGAACCCGCACCGGCCGCGTCCGCGGTCGAGGACACGTCGGCGGACGAGCCGATCATCACCCCGCTCACGGAGCCTGCCGACGGCATCCCGGACGTCGTGGACACGCCGGAGGCGCTCGCCCGGACGGTCGCCGCCTTCGCCGCGGGGACGGGTGCTGTCGCGGTCGACGCGGAGCGGGCGAGCGGCTACCGCTACGGCCAGCAGACGTACCTCGTGCAGCTTCGCCGCCAGGGCGCGGGCACCGCGCTCGTCGACCCCGCGGCGCTGCCGGACCTGTCGTCGCTGAGCGACGCTCTCGAGGGTGTCGAGTGGGTCCTGCACGCGGCGTCTCAGGACCTGCCTGGGCTCGCTGAGCAAGGCATGCACGCGTCTGCGGTGTTCGACACGGAGCTCGCGGCCCGGCTCCTCGGCATGGAGCGCGTGGGGCTCGCCGCGGTCGTCGCGGACACGCTGGGCCTGGGGCTCGCGAAGGAGCACTCGGCGGTCGACTGGTCGACACGCCCGCTCCCGGAGGACTGGCTGCGGTACGCGGCGCTCGACGTCGAGGTGCTCGTCGAGGTGCGCGACATCCTGGCGGCGCGGCTCGAGCGCGCGGGCAAGACGGAGTGGGCGCGTCAGGAGTTCGAGGAGGTCCGTCTCGCGCCTCCTGCGCCGCCGCGCGTCGATGCGTGGCGGCGGGTGTCCGGCGTGCACACGTTGCGGCGGCCGCGCCAGCTCGCGATCGTGCGTGAGCTGTGGGCTGCGCGCGACGAGAACGCGCGCAAGCGTGACATCGCTCCGGGGCGGATCCTGCCCGACCGTGCGATCGTCGCGGCCGCGGTCGCGGCTCCGCGCAGCGTCCCGGCGCTCCTGGCGGTGCCGGGTTTCACGGGGCGCTCGGCGTCGCGTCGCGCGCCTTTGTGGCAGGCCGCGATCGACCGCGCCTCCGCCCTGCCCGACGACGAGCTGCCGCCGATGCGCGGTCCGCGCACGGATGCTCCCCCGCCGCCGAGGGCATGGCCTGACCGTGAGCCGGCCGCTGCCGCACGCCTCGATGCGGCGAAGGAGGTCGTCGAGACGTTCTCGCAGACCTACCACGTCCCTGTCGAGAACCTGCTGCAGCCGGACGCGCTGCGTCGTCTGTGCTGGGCGCCGCCTGCGGAGGTCACGGCCGAGTCCGTGGCGGAACAGCTTGCTGCGCGCGGCGCTCGGCCGTGGCAGACGGACCTGCTCGCCGACCCGCTCGCGACCGCGCTGAGGTCTGCCGAGAAGGCCTGAGCTCCGCCGAGTAGGGTTGGCGGGTGCACCAGACCGAGACAGTCACCGACCCTGCCGAGTGGGACCGCATCGTCGACGCAGCGGGTGGTCACCCGCTCCAGCTGTGGGGCTGGGGTGAGGTCAAGGCGTCGGGCCCGTGGCGCCCGGTCCGCCTGAAGGTGCTGGGACCCGACGGCGAGGTGGCGGGTGGCGCGCAGGTGCTCGTCCGGCGCCTGCCGGCGCCGTTCCGCGCGCTCTCCTACGTGCCGCGCGGCCCGTTCGTCGCTCCGGACGGGGTGGGCTCTGAGGGTGCGCGCACCGCGGTGATCGACGCCGTCGTCGCGTACTGCAAGCGTGAGATCGGCGGTGTGGGCGTCACGATCGAGCCCGACTGGGACGAGAGCACGCCGATCGCCGCGTCGGGGCTGCAGCGGGCGTCGAACACGATCTTGTACCCGTCGACGCTCATCCTCGACCTGACGAGGTCTGAGGATGACCTGCTCGCAGCGGCCGGGAAGTCGACGCGCTACGACATCCGCAAGGCGGGGCGGTCAGGCCTCGAGGTCCGGCGGGTGACGAGCGAGGCGGAGGTCCGGGACGTCATCGACCTCTACCGGGTCTCTGCCGCGCACGCGGGCTTCCCGCTGCACGACGACGAGTACTACCTCGCGATCCACCGCGAGATGGGCGACGCGTCGCTCCTGGTCGCAGCGTTCTCCGAGGGCAAGCCGTGCTCGTTCGTGTGGAGCGTCGTCTCGGGCGCGACGGCGTTCGAGCTGTACGGAGGTGTTGACGATGCGGGACGCAAGCTGCGGGCCAACGCTCCGGTGAAGTGGCACGCGACGCGGCTCGCCGCCGAGGCGGGTGTGCGTCGCTACGACATGAACGGTCTGCTGAACGACGGGATCAGCGAGTTCAAGAAGTCCTTCGCGCAGCACACGGACGAGCTGGTCGGGACGTTCGACGTGCCGTTCGGCCCGCTCTTCGCAGTCTGGGACAGGGCGCTGCCGACGGCGAAGCAGGTGTTGCGCAAGATCCGTCGCTGACACGGTCCGTTACTCATACTGGCGGTTCTTGAAACTGTCAGTACTATGAATCCTGACACCTCCCGGAACCGGGAGGCGGACAACGCCGTCCCATCTGTCAGGAGAGCTCATGCCAGCAACCACGAGGTCCGCGCGACGCGCCTGCGCCCGTGACGTCGTCTTCGTCGAAGGCGTACGCACCCCCTTCGGCAAGGCCCGCCCCGACGGCCTCTACGCCGAGACCCGAGCAGACGACATGGTCGTCAAGGCGCTGCGCGGCCTGCTCCGCCGCGTGCCGTCCCTGCCCGCAGAGCGCATCGACGAGGTCGCTATCGCGGCGACGACCCAGCAGGGCGATCAGGGCCTGACCCTCGGCCGCTCAGCCGCCGTCCTCGCCGGGCTCCCCCGCTCTGTCCCCGGCTTCGCGATCGACCGCATGTGCGCGGGCGCCATGACCGCGGTCACCACGACCGCGTCCGCGATCGGCTACGGCCAGCAGGACGTCGCCCTCGCGGGCGGTGTCGAGCACATGGGCCACCACCCGATGGGTTTCGACGCCGACCCGAACCCGCGGTTCGTCTCCGAGCGGCTCGTCGAGCCGACCGCTCTCATCATGGGTGCGACCGCCGAGAACATCCACGACCGCATGCCGCACCTCACCAAGGAGCGCGCCGACGCCTACGGTGTCGCGAGCCAGGCCAAGTACGCGGCAGCCGTCGCCGAGGGCAGGGTCGCACCGGACATCGTCCCGATCGCGGTCCGCTCCTCGACGCTCGGCTGGGGCCTCGCCGACGCCGACGAGCTCGCCCGCCCGGGCACGACGATGGCGGACATCGCGAACCTCAAGACGCCCTTCCGCCCCGGTGGTCGCGTCACCGCGGGCAACGCCTCGCCGCTCACCGACGGCGCCGCGATCTGCCTGCTCGCCGCGGGCGACACCGCCGAGGAGCTCGGGCTTCCCGTCCGCATGCGACTGGTCTCGTTCGCCTACGTGGGGGTGGACCCTGAGGTCATGGGCCTCGGTCCCGTCCCCGCGACCAAGCGCGCACTCGCCAACGCCGGTCTCACGATCGAGGACATCGGCCTGTTCGAGCTCAACGAGGCGTTCGCGGTCCAGGTGCTCGCGTTCCTCGACCACTTCGGCATCGCCGACGACGACCCGCGCGTCAACCCCGACGGTGGCGCGATCGCGATCGGGCACCCGCTCGCGTCATCGGGCGTCCGCCTCATGACGCAGCTCGCGCGCCACTTCGAGGCACACCCCGAGGTGCGCTACGGGCTGACGTCGATGTGCATCGGCCTCGGCATGGGCGGGACCGTCATCTGGGAGAACCCGCACCACGCCGAGTACGCCGGGCACACGACCATCGAGAACGAGAGCTGAGGACCGGTCATGACCGATACCACCACCGCACCCAGCGAGACCTCGACCAGGGGCGAGCGCATCACGCACAGCCTCGTCCGCGACGTCCGTCTTCCCGGCGGCGCCGGAGTCATGGCGCTCGTGACGCTCGACAACGGTCTCGACCACGCCAAGCCGACGACGCTCGGGCCGCAGGGCCTCGCCGAGCTTCGCGCCGTGCTCGAGACGCAGCGGGCGCGCGCCGCGGCCGGCGAGATCGCCGCCGTCGGCGTGACGGGCAAGCCGTACTTCCTCGCGGCCGGCGCAGACCTCAACGCGGCTGTCCGCGTCGACGACCGCGCGGACGCGCTCGCTCTGGGGCGCGCCGGGCACGACGCGTTCCGCCTTCTCGGCGAGATGGGCGTGCCGACGTTCGCGTTCATCAACGGGCTCGCCCTCGGGGGCGGCCTCGAGGTCGCGCTCAACTGCGACTACCGCACGGTCGCGTCGGACGTCCCCGCGCTTGCGCTCCCCGAGACCGGGCTGGGCCTCATCCCCGGGTGGGGTGGCGCGTACATCGTGCCGCGGCTCGTGGGCATCGAGCGCGCGATCGACGTCATCCTCACGCGGCCGGCGGCGAACAAGCCGTTCAAGGCTGCGGAGGCAGCCGAGATCGGTCTCGCGGACGCGCTGTTCGACGCCGCCGACTTCCTCGAGCAGTCGCTCGAGTGGGCAGGTCGCGTCGTCGCGGGCGAGACGACGGTCGAGCGTCCGGCTCCCGCCGACGCCGCGACCTGGCAGGCGGTCGTCGACATGGCGCGCAGCCGTGTCGACGCCGTCGTGCACGGATCCAGGCCAGCCCCCGGGCGCGCCCTCGACCTGCTCGCGCTCGGCCCTGACGTCGACCGCGACACGGCGTTCGCGGCTGAGGACGACGCCCTCGCGGACCTGATCATGACCGACGAGCTGCGCGCGAGCATCTATGCGTTCAACACGGTCAACAAGGCGAAGCGTCCTGAGGGCGCGCCGGACCCGAAGCTCGCACAGCCGGTGACGCGGGTCGGCATCGTGGGTGCGGGCCTCATGGCGGCACAGCTCGCGCTGCTGTTCGCGCAGCGGCTGTCTGTCCCGGTGATCATGCGTGACCTCGACGACGAGCGCGTCACTCAGGGCCTCGCTCACGTCCACGGGGCCCTCGACAAGCTCGTCTCGACAGGCCGCATGCCGGCGACCACGGCGGACCGTATCCGCGCTGACGTGCACGGGACGACCGACCTGGACGACATGGCCGGGTGCGACTTCGTGATCGAGGCCGTCACCGAAATCCTCGATCTCAAGAAGCGCGTGTTCGCGGAGCTCGAGACGATCGTCTCCCCCACGACCGTGCTCGCGACGAACACGTCGGCGCTCTCGGTCACGCGCATGGCGGCGGACCTGAAGCACCCGGAGCGCGTCGTCGGCCTGCACTTCTTCAACCCGGTCGCGCAGATGCCGCTCGTCGAGGTGATCCACGCCGAGCGGACGTCGATCGAGGCGACCGCGACCGCGTTCGCGGTTGCGAAGAAGCTCCGCAAGACGGCCGTGGGCGTCGCCGACCGGCCCGGCTTCGTGGTCAACCGTCTGCTCGTGCTCCTGCTCGGGGAGATCGTGCGCGCGGTCGAGTCGGGTACGCCGGTCGATGTCGCCGACCGGGCGTTGCGCCCGCTCGGCCTGCCGATGGGGCCGTTCGCGCTGTTCGACCTCGTCGGGCCTGCGGTCGGCCTGCACGTCCTCACGTCGCTGCGCGAGGAGCTCGGCGACCGGTTCGCTCGATCCGAGGGTCTCGAGCGGATCGTCGCCGAGGGGATCAAGGTCGTGCAGCCTCCGGTCGCCAAGGGTGTGCCTGCGGACGTGGACCCGGCGATCCAGGAGGTCTTCGGTCCTGCTGGCGGTCCGGGCGCTCTCGACGAGGCGGGCGTGCTCGACCAGGTGCTCACCGCACTCACCGTGGAGATCGGCCACATGCTCGACGAGGAGGTCGTCGCGGGCGTCTCGCAGATCGACCTGTGCATGATCCTCGGCGCCGGTTGGCCGTTCGCGTCGGGCGGCATCGCGCCGTACCTCGACCGGAACGGGTACAGCGAGAAGGTTCTCGGCCGCAGGCTCCTGCCTGACGGCGTCGCGAACGTCCCGGAGGCCGCGGTGCGCTGACCTGGCCGCACGGACAAGGGCCCCGGGCCGGGCTGCTCAGGCAGCCCGGCCCGGGGCCCTTCGCACGACTTTTGTCCACGCCCGGCTGAGACGCCTGTCCAGCATTCAAGATTCTGCGGCGAGGCCGATGTCTCGTGCCGCCCCTCGGTTACGTTCGCGCCACCAGCAGCAGCCACCGCAGGAGGACCCATGGCACGCAACGACGTACTCGTCACGACCGAGTGGGCCGAGGCCAACCTCGCCACCCCCGGTCTCGTCTTCGTCGAGGTCGACGAGGACACCACCGCCTACGACGCTGCTCACCTCGACGGCGCCGTCAAGCTCGACTGGAAGCTCGACCTTCAGGACCCGGTCCGCCGGGACTTCGTCAACAAGGAGCAGTTCGAGGCCCTCCTGTCGGCGAAGGGCATCGCCAACGACGACACGGTCGTCCTCTACGGCGGCAACAACAACTGGTTCGCGGCGTACGCGTTCTGGTACTTCAAGCTCTACGGCCACCAGGACGTGCGCCTGATCGATGGCGGCCGCAAGAAGTGGGAGCTCGACGGCCGCCCGCTCAGCAGCGCCACCGTCACCCGGCCCGCCACGACGTACACCGCGACCGAGCAGGACCAGAGCCTGCGCGCCTTCCGCGACGAGGCCGTCGCGTCGATCGGCACGAAGAACCTCGTCGACGTCCGCTCGCCCGAGGAGTTCGCCGGCAAGATCCTCGGGCCGGCACACCTGCCGCAGGAGCACTCGCAGCGTGGCGGTCACGTGCCCGGGGCGATCAACATCCCGTGGTCCAAGGCCGCGAACGACGACGGCACGTTCCGCAGCGACGAGGAGCTCGCTGCCCTCTACGGCTCGGCCGGCCTCGACTCCGACCGCCCGACGATCGCCTACTGCCGCATCGGCGAGCGCTCGAGCCACACGTGGTTCGTCCTCTCCCAGCTCCTCGGGCAGCAGGACGTCAAGAACTACGACGGTTCGTGGGTCGAGTACGGCTCGCTCGTCGGCGTCCCGATCGAGGTCCCCGCGGCGGTCTGACCGCCCCTACCCACCTCCAGGAGGAGTCATGAGCACGTGCGGTGCACCCGCCCAGGGCGGCGACGTCGTCGTCGCGCCGGGCGCCACGGTCGTCGACGGTGTGGTCGCCCGTGAGGGCGAGCCGGTCCCGGGCGCGTACGTCCGTCTGCACGACGCCGACGGCGAGTTCACAGCCGAGGTCGTCACGGGCCCAGGGGGCGAGTTTGTCTTCTACGCGCGCCCGGCGCGCTGGGAGCTGCGGGTACTGACCCGCACGGGCTCGACGTCTAAGCACGTCGAGGCCGCGGTGGGCCGCACGAGCGTGAGGCTCGCCGTCTGACGGACGGCGGACCGTTCGGTCGACAGGGGGCGCCGAGCGGGCACACAGGGAACGACGAAGGTCCGCGACACATGTCGCGGACCTTCGTCGTGTCGTCGTGAGGCGTGCGAGTCAGTAGACCGTGAGCCCGCGCTTACGGAAGCGAGCCCGGACCGCCTCGACCTCATCGTTCGACGGCGGCTTTGCGTCGCCGAGCTGATAGTCGAGACCGAGCGAGTCCCACTTGTCCTTCCCCATCTGGTGGAAGGGCAGCACCTCGACGCGCGAGACGTTCGGCAACGTCGCCGCGTACTCCGCGACCTTCTCGACGTTCTCCGGGTCGTCGGTGAGGCCGGGCACGAGCACGAACCGCAGCCACACCTCGACGCCCTTGTCCGCGAGCCGGCGGCCAAAGTCCAGTGTCGGCTGCAGCGCGCGACCGGTGACCTTCTTGTACGTCTCCGGGTCGCCCGACTTCACGTCGAGCAGCACCAGATCGATGTTGTCGAGCATCTCGTCCGTGCACGCCGCGCCGAGGAAGCCCGACGTGTCGATCGCGGTGTGGATGCCCATCTCCTTCGCCCCGGCGAGGATCGTCGCCGCGAACGCAGGCTGCATGAGCACCTCGCCGCCGGAGAGAGTGAGCCCTCCGCCGGTCGCGCGGAACACCGAGCGGTAGCGGCGGATGCGCCGCAGCAGCTCGGTCGCCTCGACGGGGTCTCCGGAGCGCATCTGCATCGTGTCGGGGTTGTGGCAGTACAGGCACCGCAGCGGGCACCCGGACAAGAACACGGTCATGCGCGTACCAGGGCCGTCGACCGCGGTGACAAGCTCCCAGGAGTGCACCGAGCCGAGGAGCCCGGAACGCATCTGCGCGAACCGTTCGGTGCGGTCGGCGTCGGACAGTTCGAGGGCTGCCGTGCCGGCGCCGGCGGCGCGCCCAGCAGGCGCGTCGAAGCCCTGGTCACCGCTCGCCCCGCCGCCGACCACGGGCGCGGGAAGACTGATGGTCATCTCGTTGATCTCCGTTCTTTTCGGTCGGGGCGGGGCAGCGGTACGGCTCAGGCGCTCTGGTGGAACGTCCGCGAGAGGACGTCGAGCTGCTGCTCACGCGTCAGCTTGACGAAGTTCACAGCGTATCCGGAGACACGGACCGTGAGCTGCGGGTACTTCTCGGGGTGCTCCATAGCGTCCTCGAGGGTGTCCTTGTTCAGGACGTTGATGTTGGCGTGGTACAGGCCCTTGACCCCGCCGTTGCAGTCCCGCGCCGCCTTCATGTCGGTGAGGCGCTCGTCGAACTTCTTGCCCATCGTCGTTTCCTTCCGTCGGTCCTATAAATGTGTCGGTCGGGTCAGTCCTGCGGGATGAAGCCCGCGTCGAGGATGCCGACCAGGTTGGCGACCTGCTCGTCCTTCGTGCGGCCGAGGCCCGAGGGGGTGATCGTGTTCGTCAGCGAGATGCCGTCCAGCGCATCGTTGTAGTCGAGCTTGCCGACCGAGAGCATCGAGGCCACCATGCCATGCATGTCCGCGCCGTTCTCCGGGTTGGCGCCCGGGGCGAACGGGGTGCCCTTCTCGTGGCCCGAGGGGAACGAGCCGGTCGCCTTGCCGTAGACCACGTTCGACGTGATCGTCAGGACCGACTGCGTCGGGATCGCGTCGCGGTACATCGGGATCGCCTTGATCTTCGACATGACCGTGTGGACGATCGTCGCCGCGATGTCGTCAGCGCGGTCGTCGTCGTTGCCGTACTTGGGGAAGTCGCCTTCGGTGACGTAGTCGACGACAAGACCGGTCTCATCGCGCACCGGGGTGACCTTGGCGTACTTGATGGCCGAGAGCGAGTCCGCGACGATCGACAGGCCCGCGATGCCGCAGCCCATGGTCCGGATGATGTCGCTGTCGTGCAGCGCCATCTCCATGGCCTCGTAGGCGTACTTGTCGTGGCTGTAGTGGATGATGTTGAGTGCCTCGACGTAGGTGCCGACAACCCAGTCGAGCATGTCCTCGTACTTGGCCCAGACCTCGTCGAAGTCGAGCGGACCGTCGCCCTGGACCGGCTCGTAGCCGGTCACGATCTGCTTGCCGCTGACCTCGTCGCGACCACCGTTGATCGCGTAGAGCAGGGACTTCGCGGCGTTGACGCGCGCCCCGAAGAACTGCATCTGCTTGCCGACCTTCATCGGGGAGACGCAGCACGCGATCGCCGCGTCGTCGCCCCAGCGCTCACGGATCTGCTCGTCCGACTCGTACTGGATCGAGCTCGTCTCGATCGAGATGGCGGCGCAGAACTCCTTGTAGCCCTCCGGCAGCTCCTCGTCCCAGAAGATCGTGATGTTCGGCTCGGGGGCAGGGCCCAGGTTGCGCAGGGTCTGCAGCAGGCGGAACGAGGTCTTCGTGACGAGGGTGCGACCGTCCTCGGCGATACCGCCGTCGGACCAGGTGGCCCAGTACGGGTCGCCCGAGAAGATCTGGTCGTAGTCGATGGTCCGCAGGAAGCGCACGATGCGGAGCTTGATGACGAGAGCGTCGATCATCTCCTGGGCGTCCTGCTCGGTGATCGTGCCCTCGGCGAGGTCACGCTCGAAGTACGCGTCGAAGAAGGCGGAAAGGCGGCCGAACGACATCGCGGCGCCGTCCTGCGACTTCACGGACGCGAGGTAGCCGAAGTACGTCCACTGGACGGCTTCCTTCGAGTTCGCGGCAGGGCGACCCAGGTCGAAGCCGTACTGCTCGCCGAGGTTCTTGAGCTTCTTGAGCGCGCGGATCTGCTCCGAGTGCTCCTCACGGTAGCGAGCCCAGTGCTCGCTGAACGGCTGGTCGGCAACCTTGTCCTTGTCCTTCGCCTTCTCGGCGATGAGGAAGTCGACCCCGTAGAGGGCGACGCGGCGGTAGTCACCGATGATGCGGCCGCGGCCGTAGGCGTCGGGCAGGCCCGTGATGATGTGCGACGAGCGCGCGGCGCGGATGCGCGGCGTGTAGATGTCGAAGACGCCCTCGTTGTGCGTCTTGCGGTACTTGGTGAAGATCTCCTTGACCTGCGGGTCGGGCTCGAGGCCGGCCTCGCGGATCGCGGTCTCGACCATGCGCCACCCGCCGTTGGGCATCATCGCGCGCTTGAGCGGGGTGTCGGTCTGCAGGCCGACGACGACGTCGTCCTCAGCGCAGATGTAGCCGGCGGGGAAGGCGTCGATGTCCGCCGGGGTGTGCGTGTCGACGTCGAAGACGCGCTTCGCGCGCTCGACGGAGAGGTACTCCTTCTCGAGGGTGTCCCAGACATCCAGCGTCTTCGTCGTCGGGCCGGCGAGGAAGGACGCGTCTCCCTCGTAGGGGGTGTAGTTGCGCAGGATGAAGTCGCGCACGTCGACGGTCTCGGTCCAGGGACCCTTGTCGAAGTTGCGCCAAGCATCAATGGTGACGGTCTCGGGGGTACCCGTGGTTCCGTCTGCGGTCGTCGTCATCGCCGTCTCCTCGTGGATGGATCATCGTTCTGATCGTGGTTCCACCGTAGGGAGAAATTGGTGGGACGACTTGGGACCTAGGGCTCTGCGACGCCCGATTTGCTGAGTCGTGCGTCACAGGTCCAAGGACCCTCAGGAGTCAAGGCTCCCACAGGTCACGAGGTATGCGCCTGGGTCATCCCCCCAGGAACCGCAGCACGTCCGCCGTGATGTCGGGGACGGTGAGCCTGTTGTCCTCCACGACCTGCGCGCGGCTCGCGTGCGGGAGGAACGCTGTGGGCAGCCCGACCGTGTGCACGGGCGTGCGCACCCCAGCCTCGGAGGCGCGCTCCCGCACGAGCGCGCCGACGCCACCGTCCGCGAGCCCGTCCTCGATCGTGACGACCAGGTCGTGCTCCCCCGCCGACTTCACGAGGGCGCTGGGAACCGGCAGGACCCACGTCGGCGAGACGACCGTGCACCCGAGGCCGAGGGCCGCGAGCTTCTCCCCCAGCCCGAGCGCGGTTTGCGCCATCGAGCCGATCCCCACGACGAGCACGCGTCGCTCCTCGCCGTCGCCCGGCTCGTGCCGAGCGAGGACGTCCACGCCGTCGAGCTCGTCGACAGCGACCAGGTCCGGCCCGACGGAGCCCTTCGGATAGCGCACGACCGTCGGGGCGTCGTCGACGTCCACCGCCGCGCGCAGGGCCGCGCGCAGCGTCGACTCGTCGCGCGGCGCCGCGAGGCGCAGCCCCGGCACGATACGCAGCATCGCCAGGTCCCACACGCCGTTGTGGCTCGCGCCGTCGTCTCCCGTGATGCCCGCGCGGTCGAGGACGAACGTGACCCCGGCACGGTGCAGGGCGACGTCCATGAGCACCTGGTCGAACGCACGGTTGAGGAACGTCGCATACACCGCGACGACCGGATGCATGCCCGCGAAAGCCATCCCGGCCGCGGACGTGACCGCGTGCTGCTCGGCGATGCCGACGTCGAACGTGCGGTGCGGGAACGCCGCCTGGAAGGGCGCCAGCCCGACCGGGTTGAGCATCGCGGCCGTGATCGCGACGACGTCAGGCCGCCGGCGACCGATCGCGACGATCTCGTCGGCGAACACCGACGTCCATCCGAAGCGCGACGGCGCGACCGGCAGTCCCGTCTCCGGGTGGATCTGCCCGACGGCGTGGAACCGGTCGGCGACGTCCTGCTCGGCGGGCGAGTATCCGCGCCCCTTCTCCGTCATCACGTGCACGAGCACGGGGCCACCGAACGCGCGCGCGGCGCTCAGGGAGCGCTCGAGCGCAGCGACGTCGTGGCCGTCGACCGGGCCGACGTACTTCAACCCCAGGTCCTCGAACATGCCCTGCGGCGCGACGACGTCCTTGATGCCCTTCTTCAGGCCGTGCAGCGCGTCGTACGTGACGCGACCCGGCAGGCCGGACCGCTTGAGCGTGCGCTTGCCCCAGCTGAGCACCTGCTCGTACCCGCGCGTCGTGCGCAGCGTGTCGAGGTGGTGCGCGAGGCCGCCGATCGTCGGCGCGTAGGACCTGCCGTTGTCGTTCACGACGATCACGAGGCGCTCGTCGGTCGCCCCGGCGATGTTGTTGATGGCCTCCCAGGCCATGCCGCCCGTGAGCGCACCGTCGCCGATCACCGCGACGACGTGCCGGTCCAGCGCACCCTTGAGCGCGTTGGCCTTGGCGATCCCGTCCGCCCACGACAGGGCGGTCGAGGCATGCGAGTTCTCGACGACGTCATGCTCGGACTCGGCACGACTCGGATAACCCGACAGGCCGTCGTGGCGGCGCAGCCTCGAGAAGTCCTGGCGCCCCGTCAGGAGCTTGTGCACGTAGGACTGGTGGCCCGTGTCGAACACGAACGTGTCCGTCGGCGAGCTGAAGACGCGGTGCATCGCGATCGTCAGCTCCACGACGCCAAGGTTGGGGCCGAGGTGGCCCCCGGTCCGCGACACCGCCTGCACCAGGAAGTCACGGATCTCAGCGGCGAGCTGCTCCGCCTGCGCGATCGTCAGCGTGCGCAGCCGCGCGGGTCCGGTGATCTGCTCGAGAAGCCCCATCGCGTCGTCCTCCAGGTCTCCGGCCCCGACCGGGCACCGGACGTCCGCCGGTCTCCCACTCTACGGGGCTAGCGAGCGTCGACGCCGCGCGCTGCGGCGGCGACGGTGGAGCGTCCGCGAAGGTTCAGTGCCCGCCGGAGACGATCCAGACGATTCCCGCCGCGACCGCGGCGAGCACGACGCCGAAGCACGCGACCGCACGTACGCGGCCCGCGGTCGTCATGCGGTCGACCCCGTCAGGACCGGTCTCGACCATGGCGGTCGAACGGATGCCGATCGCGAAGATCGCCGGCAGGCCTGCGCCGAGCACGAGGCCCACACCGATGACCTTGGCGAGGGAGATACCGAGCTCTGCAGCGTTCATGTCCAGTCCTCTCAGACCGTGGCCGGGACGGCGGGCGGCTCGGCCACGGCGCGGCCCTGCGGGCAGGCGGCTGACGCGACGTCGGTCACGCCAGCCATGGCCTCGTCGACGGCGTCGCCGAGGCTCGGCGTGCCTTCTTCCCACTCGTCGTTGACGTTGTCGGGGTTGATCGGTTCCTTGCGGGAGTGCCGCCACATCGCGAAGCAGGCCGCGACGAGGATCGCGAACACCACGAGGATGCCGGTTGCTCCACCGATCAGGTCGGCGAGGAACCAGCACGCAGCGCCCACGAGGCCCGAGGCGGGCAGCGTGATGAGCCACGCGACACCCATGCGGCCGGCGACGCCCCAACGCACCTCGGCGCCCGGGCGGCCGACGCCCGAGCCGAGGATCGAGCCGGTCGCGACGTGCGTCGTCGAGAGCGGCAGGCCGAGGCTCGACGACGTGAGGATGATCGCGGCAGACGACGTCTCAGCAGCCATCCCCTGCGGGGACGAGATCTCCACGAGGCCCTTGCCGAGCGTGCGGATGACCCGCCAGCCACCCAGGTATGTGCCGAGCGCGATCGCGATCGCGCACGCAGCGATGACCCAGAACGGGATGTGGTCGTCTGCGGTCACCGTGCCGTGCGCGACGAGCGCGAGGAAGATCACGCCCATCGTCTTCTGCGCGTCGTTCGTGCCGTGCGCGAGCGAGACGAGGGACGCCGAGCCGACCTGGCCCCAGCGGAAGCCCCGCTCCTGCGCCTTCTCCGGGACGCCCCGCACGATGCGGTGGACGACCCAGGTGCCGATCGCGGCGACGAGGCCGGCGACGACGGGCGCCAGGAGGGCTGGCAGGAGGATCTTGGCGACGACGCCGCCCCAGACGACGCCGCTCGTGCCGAGCGCGATGAGCGCGGCACCGATGAGGCCGCCGAAGAGGGCGTGCGACGAGCTCGACGGCAGGCCGAGGAGCCACGTGAAGACGTTCCAGAGGATGCCGCCGACGAGGCCGGCGAAGACGATCGTCAGGAGGGCGTCCCCAGAGACACCGTCGAGGTTGACGATGCCCTTGGCGACGGTCGCCGCGACGGCCACCGAGAGGAACGCGCCGACGAGGTTGAGGACCGCCGAGAGCGCCACCGCGGTGCGGGGCTTGAGGGCGCCCGTCGCGATCGAGGTCGCCATGGCGTTCCCCGTGTCGTGGAACCCGTTCGTGAAGTCGAATGCGAGGGCGGTGATGATCACCAGCGTGAGAATCAGGAGCTCTGCCACGTCCTCCATGATGGGGGCAAGACACGTGTTGTCCACCCCCTGGAGGTCCTGAAACGCCGCAGAACACAGCGGATCTGTGGACATTTCATTGCTCGTTCACCT
>RRZT011960709.1_pt1 | contig 20780 bp, 23 predicted proteins | sample 2165551 | NCBI WGS metagenome assembly RRZT01 (sample SAMN10456910, study PRJNA506462) | wastewater metagenome | biome: wastewater; feature: sludge; material: wastewater sludge; isolation source: wastewater sludge with Escherichia coli K12::gfp cells carrying plasmid... | place: USA: Moscow, Idaho... | reverse complement strand
AGTACAACCCGCCGCACGGCGGGCCGGCCGACACCGATGCCACCTCGGCGATCGCGGCTCGGGCGAACGAGTTGATGGCCGATCCGTCCGGCATCAAACGCGACCGCGGCTACGACGAGTTCGCCGACGGCATCGAGCGCCACGACTATCGCACCGCCTATTGCGAAGACCTCAAGAACGTGATCGATCTCGACGCGATTCGCGGCGCCAAGTTGAAGATCGGCGCGCACCCGCTGGGCGGCGCGGCCGTGCAGTACTGGCAGTACATCGCCGACAACCTCGACATCGGTCTTGAGGTGATCGACCCCACCGTCGACCCGGCCTGGCCCTTCATGACCCTCGACTGGGACGGCAAGATCCGCATGGACTGCTCCAGCCCCTACGCCATGGCGTCGCTGATCGAGAACAAGGACACCTACGACATCTCCACCGGCAACGACGCCGACGCCGACCGGCACGGCATCGTCACCCCCGACGGTGGGCTGATGAACCCCAACCACTACCTCGCGGTGGCGATCTCGTACCTCTACAGCCATCGTCCCGGCTGGAAGCCGGACGCAGGGGTCGGCAAGACCCTGGTCAGCTCGTCGTTCATCGACAAGGTGACCGCAGATCTGGGCCGCACGCTGGTCGAGGTGCCGGTGGGCTTCAAGTGGTTCGTGCCGGGCCTGATGACCGGCGACATCGGCTTCGGCGGTGAAGAGTCGGCGGGTGCGTCGTTCCTCACCCTCGACGGCCAGACCTGGACCACCGACAAGGACGGCATTCTGCTGTGTCTGCTGGCGTCGGAAATTCTGGCGGTCACCGGCAAGTCGCCCTCGCAGATCTATGCCGAGATGGAAGACAAGTACGGTCACAGCGCCTACGCCCGGGTGGACGCCCCGGCCAACCGTGAGCAGAAGGCCAAGCTGGCCAAGCTGTCGCCCGAGGACGTCACGGCCACCGAGTTGGCCGGCGAGCCGATCGTCGCCAAGCTAACCCGGGCGCCGGGCAACGACGCCCCCATCGGTGGTCTCAAGGTGACCACCGAGCACGCCTGGTTCGCGGCTCGTCCGTCGGGTACCGAGGACGTGTACAAGATCTACGCCGAGTCTCTGAAGGGTGCGGAGCACCTGGCCGAGGTACAGGCGGCGGCCCGTGAGGTGGTCAGCGCCGCCCTGGGCTGACGAGCCTCGTTGGTGAGCTTGTCGAAACCTCTGTGACATGGGGTCTCGACAAGATCGACCAGCATCTGTTCGTCATCCCGGCGAACGCCGCGATCTCATACAGCGCCACTCGTCGGTCTCGACCAGCATGGGTCTCGACGGGCTCGACCACCGCTGCGGTCAGTCGCCGCTGGCGATGTCGGCCTGCACCCGTCCGGTCAGGCCGGCGCTGATCACCACGCGCTGAAACAGGTGCAGCCGGGCGTCCGGCGCGCCCACGAAGTGAATCTCGCGCAGGCCCTGGTCTTGGGCGGCACTCTCGAACACGAACCCGGCGTAGCCGAAAATCTGCCCCCAGAAGGGCCGCTGCATCGCGATGTCGAGCACCCGCGACAGCGGCATCGAGGCGAAGTTCTGATCAATCACGCCGTTGACCCGAAAGACGCGCAGGTTGGTGACCACGAATCGATCCATGAACTCGGCGTGCATGCGCCAGAACCCGCGCACCCCCAGGCCCACCCCGAGGACCAGCCCCAACCACCACAGGTGCCCGAGTTGCGGCATGACGCCGAACGCGATCATGCCCAGCACCACCTGACTTCCGGGCCAGAGCCGGGTGACCCAGTGCCGACGGATCTCGTCGAGAATCTGCTCGCCCTCTTCGGTGATCAGCCGGTCATCGACATGCGGGTCGAAGAAGCGCGACGTGCCGAGCTTGATCTGAGGCGGCGGCTTCGCGGGGGCACTCACCGCAACTCACCGCGAAAGCGCGACGAAGAACCGTCCGATCGCATCGAACGCGCCGAAGAAGCTCTTCACCGCCGACGCCGCAGCCTCTGGCCTGGTGAACAGGTAGAACAGCGCGAAGCCGACGACGAGCACCAACAAGATGGTCTTGATCCATTTGCTCACGTCTGCCTCCGGGGAAGTCGGCCCACCACACTCACCATGCCATTGTGTGGCGCCGAGCGGTACCCCCCGCTCTGCCACGCCGCCGGGCGCCACCGGTTTGCGAAACCCTCAACCGAGGCTCGAAGGATGTGAAAGCCTGAACCCATGGACGGACTATTCGTGTGCATCGATCACGTGGGCCTCGCGGTTCCCGATCTGGACGAGGCGATCAAGTTTCACACCGAGGTGATGGGGTGGCGGGTACTCCATCGCGAAGAGAATCAAGAGCAGGGCGTGGCCGAGGCCATGATCGGCACCGGTGACCAGGGCCCCGAGAACGCCCAGATCCAGTTGCTGGCCCCCCTCAACGAGAACTCGACGATCGCCAAGTTCATCGGACGCAGCGGGCCCGGCATGCAGCAACTCGCCTACCGCGTGCGCGACCTCGACGCGGTGAGCGCCACGCTGCGCGAGCGGGGCGTCCGGCTGCTGTACCCCGAGGCAAAACGCGGCACCGCGGGCTCACGCATCAACTTCTGCCACCCCAAAGACACCGGTGGCGTGTTGCTCGAACTGGTTGAACCGGCCACCCACTGAGTGTCCCGGCTGCACCGGGGGTCCGAGTGGGTAGCATCAGGTAGTACACCCCATAGAAAGGACCCACGGGTGAGCCAACAGCCAGAAGAGACGGTCGGTCTCGACCTGTTCGACGAGACCGCGAGCGCTGCGGGCAGCTTTCCCCACTCGATGCTGGGTTACGAGCGGCAGGCGGTCGATGCCTACATCCGTGACATCGAGCGTCAGCTCAGCTCGGCCAAACGCAAGGTGCGGTCGCTGCAGAAGCAGCTACTGACCAAAGCCGACGAGACCGACTACTCGCGTCTGGGCGCCTTCACCGGCGACATGATGCGCAGTGCCGAGGCGCAGGCGGCCGAGATCATCAAGACCGCCCAGCACGAGGCCGAGCGCATCGAAGAGGCGGCACGCAGCCGCGCCGGCGACCTCACCAGGCAGACCCACGAGGGCCTGGCCCAAGAGCGGGTGACCGGGCTGGACGACCTGAACCGGCTGCGCGACGAACTGGCAGGCCAGACCGGCGCTGAACTCGCGAACGCGCAAGAAGAGTCGCGGGCGTTGCGTGAGGCGGCCGAGAATCACCGGGCGATGGTGCTGGCCGACGCCGAGCGCAGCGCGGGCGCGATGCGCGACCAGGCCTCGCTCGAGGCCGAGCGGGTGCGCCAGGCGGCGCAGCACGAGGCCGCCGACATTCGGGCCAAGCTGGCTGCCGAGCACACCGAGGCCCTGAACGCCCTACAACAGCGTCAGGATCAGGTCACGGCTCTGTTGGCCGAGTTGGCCGAGAAGGCCCGGCTGCAGTCCGAGGACTTCGGGGTCAAGATGGCCGAGGCGTCCGCGTTGATGGCCGAACGCCGGCAGAAGGCGTTGACCGAGGCCGACCAGATCGTGGTCGCCGCGAACGAGCAGGCGCGGGCGTCCGTCGCCGAGGCCCGGGCGCGGGCGGCCAAGCTGGTTGCCGACGCGCAGGCCGAGGCTGCCTCTAAGAACGAGCAGTTGCGTCGCGAGAACGAGCGACTCAACCAGCGCAAGGCGGCCATCGTCGGTCAGCTCAGCAGCCTGTCGGCGCTCGCCACCAACAGCGTGGCCGAGTTTCCGGGCGACGACGACCATCAGGCGTCGGCGAGCCAGAGCGACGAGTCGTCCGAGCAGGGCGATGCGGTGACCGAGCAGGCTGACGACGACGACGCCACCCGGGTGCAGCCTGCGGCCTCGGGTGGTTCCAAGCGGCGCTAGTCCATGGTGGCGCAGCCTGACGAGGTAGGCGACGCACCCGGCGACGGTGGCACCGAGCCGACCCCGCAGGCTGCGGCAGCGCCTCGTCCGGCAGCCACGCCGAGCGGGCCCCGGGGGTGGCTGCACCGCATGCGGCGCATCACCCAGCCGACGCCCGCCGACCCCGATCCCGACGCGGTGGGCGCGGGGCCGCGGCACGAAGTCACCCTTGGCCGACGCAGTCCGTTCGCGATCGGGTTCTTCATCACCCTGGGGGCACTGACGGCCTTCGGGCTGGTGTTCGGCCTATACCGCATTTCGTACGTGGTGCTGCTGGTGATGCTGGCGCTCTACCTCGCCCTCGGCCTCAATCCGCTGGTCGACCGGCTGTCGTCCACGGGGCTGCGCCGCGGGTTCTCGGTGTTTCTGGTGGCCCTGGGGGCCCTGGCGGTGCTTGCTCTGGCGTTCTGGGCGGTGTTGCCCGTCGCGTACGAGCAGATCAACCGACTGCTGCTGAACGCGCCGTCGCTCCTGCAAGAGCTGAGGGCGAACCCCCAGATCGCCGAGCTCGACGCCCGCTACGGCGTCATCAACCGGGTGAGTAACTTTCTCACGTCGGGCGAACTGCTCAGTGGGCTGTTCGGCGGCCTGTGGGGGGCCGGGCAGGCGGTGGCGGGCCTGGTGTTCAGCACCATGATGACGATCACGCTGATGCTCTACATTCTGGCGTCGATGCCCACCTTCACCGATGCGATGCTGGAGTTGGCGCCGGCGTCTCGGCGGCCGCGGGTGCGCTACCTGACCAGAGAGATGTTCCGCCGCATCGGCGGGTACGTCACGGGCCTGTTCATCATCATCACCTGCGCCGCCACGGTGGCGTTTCTGTTTCTGACCATCGTCGGGCTGGGCCAGTACGCCCTTGCCCTGGCGGTGGTGGTGGCCTTGTGCGCGGTGATTCCGCTGATCGGATCCACCCTGTCGATGATCATCGTGTCGATCGTGGCGTTCACGTTTTCGCCCACCCAGGGGTTGGTCACGCTGGCCTTCTTTCTCACCTACCAGCAGTTCGACAACTACTTCATTCAGCCGCGGGTGTTTCAGCGGTCGGTCAGCGTGCCGGGGCCGCTGGTGATCCTGGCCGCGGTGTGCGGCGGGTTGCTGTACGGGCTGCTGGGTGCGCTGCTGGCGATCCCCTCGATGGCCGCGTTGATGCTGCTTTATCGCGAGGTGCTGATTCCAGAACTCAACCGCCGGTAGCGCACTCGGGCGACGCCAGAGCAGAACGGTAATGGGGACACTTCCGACTACCGTTCACGAGCCTGCTGAACGGTAATGGGGACGGTTCCGATTACCGTTCAGATGCCCGTCCGGCAGCATCACGCCTGGTAGCAGGGACTTCGTCGGTCGGGGTGCCCTCCAGGTGAACGGCAATCGGAACCGTCCCCATTACCCACCAGGGACGCACAGATGCCCCTCCGGCAGCATCACACCTGGCAGCAGGGACTTCGTCGGTCGGGGTGGCCTCCAGATGAACGGCAATCGGAACCGTCCCCATTGCCCACCAGGGACCCATCGTGGTGGGTAATCGGAACCGTCCCCAATACCGGTCAGAACAATCGGTCGGCGGGGTCGTCCAGGCCGCGCAGCACGTCGTAGTCGACGGTGACGCAGGTGATGTCGCGGGTACTCGCCAGGGTTTTGGCCTGCGGCTTGATCAACTGGGCGGCGAACACGCCCCGCACCGGTGACAGCAACGGGTCGGCGTTCATCAGCGTCAGGTAGCGGGTGAGCTGCTCGACGCCGTCGATCTCGCCGCGGCGTTTCACCTCCACCGCGACGTACCCGCCGCTCTCGTCGCGAAACAGCAGGTCGACCGGACCGATCGCGGTGAAGTACTCGCGTTGCACGAGCGTCCAGCCGGCACCGAACGTTTCGGGGTGCTCGGCCAGCAAAACCTGCAGATGTGCTTCGACGCCGTCCTTCACCAGGCCGGGGTCGACGCCCAACTCGTGGCTGGAGTCGTGCAGCACCTCGGCGATCGAGATCAACAGGGTGTCGCCATCGCGATTGCGAATCTCCCACACTTCGGTGAAGCCGGAGTCTTCCGCGGCGGTGCTGACCGTCAGCGCACACGGCGGATTCATCCAGTTCAACGGCTTGTAGGCGCGGTCGTCGGCATGGATCGACACCGATCCGTCGGCCTTGGCCAGAATCAGCCTGGTGGCCAGGGGCAGGTGGGCGGTCAACCGTCCCGCGTAGTCGACCTGGCAGCGGGCAACGATCAGACGCACGAGGCCTACCGTACCGAAACTCAGTAGGCTCCTTCTCGTGCCCAAACGACCCAGCAAACACCTTCGCCCGCCCCGGCCGCTGTCGTCGTCGCATGCCTCGGCGGTCGACAAAACCGACGGCCGCTGGATGACCCAGACCATGCCCGCCCAGGCCGCCGTCAAGGACTACCGGTGCCCAGGCTGCGAGCACCTGATCAGCCGGGGCACGCCGCACGTGGTGGTGTGGCCCCTGGTGCCGTCCATGGGTTCGGCGCGAGCCGTCGATGAACGCCGACACTGGCACACCTCGTGCTGGAACCGGAGGCGATGATGGCGCTGTTCACGCAACTCATCGGTGCGGGACGCCCCGACGTGGTGTTTCTGCACGGACTGTTCGGACGCGGCAAGAACTGGGCCGGCATCGCCCGCACGCTGGCCGAGCACGAGCACACCAGCGTTCTGTTCGACCTGCCCAACCATGGCCGCTCGCACTGGACCGAGACCTTCGACTACGAGGCGATGGCCGACGAGGTGGCGGCCGAACTGCGGTTGCGGCTGGGCAGCGCCGCCGCGGTCACGCTGGTCGGGCACTCGATGGGCGGCAAGGTGGCGATGTTGATCGCGTTGCAGCACCCCGACCTGGTCAAGCGGCTGGTGGTGGTCGACATCGCGCCCGACATCAGCTACCAGGTGCGCACCTCGGTGCCCCTGGTGAAGGCCATGCGTGACCTGGATCTGGCCACCCTGCAAAGGCGCTCGGACGCCGATGCCGAGTTGTCCGGTGAGGTGGACGACCCGGCGGTGCGCCAGTTTCTGCTGCAGAACCTGAAGCACGTCCGCACCCCCGAGAACCGCAACGGCTGGGCCTGGGAGCTCAACCTCGGCCTTCTGGGCGAGCATCTCGACGAGGTGGCCGACTGGCCCGACGTGGGCGAGGTCAGCTACCCGGGGCCCGTGCTGTGGGTGGCCGGCGCTGAGTCCCCCTACATTCGCCCCGAGCATTACGACCGCATGCACGGGCTGTTCCCGGCCGTCCGGCTGGTCACCATTCCGGGCGCTGGCCACTGGGTGCACGCGGACGCCCCGGCCGAGTTGAGCGCCGAGCTGATCGAGTTCTTGCGGTAAGCCTCGAGATCCCGGCGTGCGCCGGGATGACGGGATCTGGGACGGTCTCGACAAGCTCGATCAGCGTCGCGAGTTGCGTTCTGAGATCCCGGCGTGCGCCGGGATGACGGGATCTGGGACGGGGACCGGGACGGGGCGCACCCCCACTCAGGGGCACCAAAGGGGTCTCGATAAGCTCGACCAACGGAGGTCTCGACAAGCTCGACCAACGGAGGTCTCGACCAGCTCGACCATCAGGGTCTAGGCGAGCTCACCGACTTGATCTCGAATGCGTTCTTCGGCTTGCCCGTGCCGTCGCCCCAGCTGTCGTCGTGGCCCTCGGAAGCCATCTTCTCGATCACCTTCAGCGACGCCGCATCGACGGTACCGAACACCGTGTAGTTGGGCGCCAGCGAAGTGTCGCCGTACACGATGAAGAACTGCGATCCGTTGGTGTCGGGGCCTGAGTTGGCCATTGCCACGGTGCCGGCCGGGTAGGTCTCTGTGCCGGTCAACTCGTCGGCGAACTGGTACCCGGGGCCGCCCCTGCCGGTGCCGGTCGGGTCGCCGCACTGCACCATGAACATGCCCGAATCTGCCAGCCGGTGACACTTGGTGCCGTCAAAGTACTTCTGCTCAGCCAGCGACTCGAACGAGTTCAGGGTGCAGGGGGTCTTCGCCCGATCGCCGGTGATGGTGACGTCTCCCCCGGTCATCGCCAGCGTGAACGTCACCGTGCCCGACGTCGCCACGTCGCTGGTCGACGGAGGCTGAACGCTCTTCGACGCGCTGCCGCCGCTGACGTAACTGCAGCCAGAACCACTGGGCGGATTCAGACTCGGTGACGCCGTGACCGAACCGGAACAACCGGTCAACGCGAGAACGGACACGACCAGAGGGGGAAGACAACGCAGCACCCGATCGAGTCTGCCACACCCACCGACGACCCCTGGCCACCATCGTTAGGCTGAACCCATGGTGCAGTTGACCAGGATCTATACCCGAACCGGCGACGCCGGCCAGACCCGCCTGTCGGACATGTCGCTCGCGGCCAAGACCGACCTGCGGGTCGAGGCCTACGGCCAGGTGGACGAAGCCAACTCGGTGCTCGGCGTCGTCACCAGCCGCGGCGACCTGCCCGAAGCCCTTCACGAGACGCTGCGGCTGATCCAGAACGAGCTGTTCGACCTGGGGGCCGACCTGTCCACACCCCTGGCCGACGATCCGCCCTGGGAGCCGCTGCGCATCGTGCAGCCCTGCATCGACCGGTTGGAGAGGTGGTGCGACGATCTGAGTGAGCAGGTCGGGCCGCTGAACTCGTTCATTCTTCCGGGCGGCACTCAGACCGCCGCCCACCTGCACGTGGCGCGCACCATCGTCCGGCGTGCTGAGCGCACCGCCTGGCGGGCGGCCGACGAGCACGGACTCGGCACCGACGGCGGCCTGAACCCCCTGGCCATCACCTACCTGAACCGGCTGTCGGACCTGCTGTTTCTGGCCGCGCGAGTGGCCAACGCCGAGGTCGGGGACGTGCTGTGGGTGCCCGGCACCGATCGCACGCCCGTCGAACCCAGAGCGGCGAAGCGGCGCAGGCGGGCGGCTCAGGCTAATCCGGAGACGCGGGCGACAGGCGATAGCGCATTCCCGGCGGAGCCGCCTCCAGCCAACTGAGCAGACCGGTCAACGATTCGGCCGCCATCGCCAGCTCGACCTCACCCCGCGGGCCGTCCAAAGCGATGATGCGGTCGGCGTCGAAGAGCAGACCCGCCTCTTCGGTCGAGGGACGGCGCTGGTCGCGCACCCGCACGTCGGTGCGGTCGAAGCGCAGCCGCGGCCACAACGACAGCGAGAACGACGGAAACCACTGCAGCTCGTGCTCCCGGTAACGAGCGACTCCGAGCACCCAGCGGGAGCTCGGAGTCGTAGCGGTGCGGCGCAGGCTACACGAGAAGGTGGCGCCGGCGCGCGACAGCCAGCGCCGGCGCAGCCACAACCAGGCCACGGCGAGCAACAGGACGCCACCGAGCACGGCAAGTGCCAGTTCGGCGGACTGGACCACTCCCCCCACGGTGCCCTTCCCCTATGTGCAGGCTTTCCTGCGTTCGTGCCGGCCCAGTTCGGGCCGTCTGACGATCAGGCCGAGTCGGCCTTCTTGGCCGCCGCGAGTTGGGCGACGGCACGGTCGTGATGCTGACGGGTCGCGTCGCTGTTGTCGCCCTCGTTGCGCAGCTTCTGGGCCTCGCGCAGCTCGTGCTCGGCCTCGTTCAGCGAGATCTCGTGCGCCAGCCGCGCGTACTGGCTGAGCACCGAGACCCGATTGTCCGACACTGCGATGAAGCCGCCGTCGACCGCGATCACCTCACGCTTGCCGTCGGGGGTGAGCACCTCGGCCGCACTGGGCACCAGTACCGCCAGCACCGGCTCGTGATTGGGCAGAATACCGATGTCGCCCTCCATGGTGCGGACGATCACCGACAGTGCCTCGCCCTCCCACACCCGACGGTCGGCGGCGACCACGTCGACGAACAGCACGTCGCCTTCGGCCACGATCAGCCTTCCTTCTGCATGCGGTCCCAGTTCTCCATCACCATGTCCATGCCGCCCACGTTGAAGAACGCCTGCTCGGCGACGTGGTCGACCTCGCCGTCGCAGATCATCTTGAAGGCTTCGATGGTGTCGGCCAGCGGCACGGTCGAACCCGGCACGTTGGTGAACTTGGTGGCCATGTAGGTGTTCTGGCTCAGGAACTGCTGAATACGCCGCGCCCGGCCGACCAGAATCTTGTCTTCTTCGCTCAACTCGTCGACGCCGAGAATGGCGATGATGTCTTGCAGTTCCTTGTTGCGCTGCAGAATCTGATTCACCCGGGTGGCCGTGCGGTAGTGCTCCTCGCCGATGAACTGCGGGTCGAGAATGCGGCTCGAGCTGGTCAGCGGATCCACCGCCGGGTAGAGGCCGCGCGAGGCCACCTCACGCGACAACTCGGTGGTGGCGTCCAGGTGCGCGAACGTGGTGGCCGGCGCCGGGTCGGTGTAGTCGTCCGCGGGCACGTAGATGGCCTGCATCGAGGTGATCGAGTGGCCGCGGGTCGAGGTGATGCGCTCTTGCAGCTGGCCCATCTCGTCGGCCAGGTTGGGCTGGTAACCCACCGCGGACGGCATGCGGCCCAGCAGCGTCGACACCTCGGAGCCCGCCTGGGTGAACCGGAAGATGTTGTCGATGAACAGCAGCACGTCCTGGTTCTGCACGTCGCGGAAGTACTCGGCCATGGTCAGCGCCGACAGCGCAACCCGCAGCCGGGTGCCCGGCGGCTCGTCCATCTGGCCGAAGACCAGCGCGGTGTCCTTCATGACGCCGGCCTCGATCATCTCGTTGATCAGGTCGTTGCCCTCACGGGTGCGCTCCCCCACACCGGCGAACACCGAGGTGCCACCGAAGTTGTGCGCGATGCGGTAGATCATCTCTTGGATCAGCACCGTCTTGCCCACGCCGGCGCCGCCGAAGAGGCCGATCTTGCCGCCCTTGACGTACGGAGTGAGCAGGTCGAGCACCTTGATGCCCGTTTCGAGCATTTCGGTCTTCGGCTCGAGCTCATCGAACTTGGGCGCCGAGCGGTGAATCGGCCAGCGCTCGGCGATCTCGACCGAGACGGTGTCTTCGTTGAGGCATTCGCCGGTGACGTTCCACACCCGGCCCTTGGTGACGTCGCCCACCGGCACCGAGATCGGGCCGCCGGTGTCGACCGCGCGCGAGCCCCGCCGCATGCCGTCGGTGGGCTTGAGCGACACCGCCCGCACCATGTTGTCACCGATGTGCAGGGCCACCTCGGCGTAGATGGTGCGCGAACCCTCGCCGGTGTCGTCGGCACCGGTGTCGATGTCGATCAGCAGCGCGTTGTAAATGTCAGGCATCTGGTCGGCGGGAAACTCCACGTCGACGACCGGGCCGATCACCCGCGCGACGCGCCCGACGCCACCCTCGGTGCCGGCCTCGGTGTTGTTGCTGTCCAGTGTGACGGTCATTGGATCCACTCTCGTCTCTCGAAGCCCTAGTCCTGGGCGGCTGCGTCGGCCAGCGCACTGGCGCCACCGACAATTTCACTGATTTCTTGGGTGATCTCTGCCTGGCGGGCCTGGTTCGCTTCCCGGGTCAGCCGCTCGATCAGTTGCTTGGCGTTGTCGGTGGCCGACTTCATGGCGCGCTGCTGGCTGGCCAACTGCGACGCCGCCGACTGCAGCAGGTAGAACCACACCCGGCTGCGCACGTACATGGGCAGCAGGGCGTCCAGTACCGTTTCGGGGTCGGGTTCGAACTCGTACAGGGGCAGGATCTCGCCCTCACCCGGCTCGTGCACACCCTCGACGATCTCGAGCGGCAGCAGCCGTCGTGCGCGGGGAGTCTGGGTGAGCATCGACTCCATGCGGGTGTAGATGCCGTAGATGGCGTCCACTCCCCCGTCGTCGTACGGCGTCATGAAGTCGGCGATCAGCGCGTCCGCGATCTCTTGCGCGTGCGCGAAGGTGGGCGAGTCGGAGAACCCCTCCCAGTGCCTGCGGATCGGCTGGGCGCGAAAGTTCATGTAGGCGATCGCCTTACGCCCCACCGCATACCGGACGACCTCGACCCCTTCGCGCTCAAGCCGCTCGCGCAGCCGGGCGGCGGTCTTGATCGCGTTGGCCGAGTAGGCGCCGTTCATACCCCGGTCGGAGGTGATCACCAGCATCGCCACCCGGCGCACCTTCTCGGGCGAGGAGGTTAGCGGGTGCTCGTCGTTGGAGTAGGTGGCGACCGCAGACACGGCCCGGATCAACTCGGTGATGAACGGTTCGCCCTGTTCGGCGGCCCGGTGAGCCTTGATGATGCGGGACGCCGCGATCAACTCCATCGCCCGGGTGATCTTCTGGGTGGATGCGACCGACTTTCGGCGTTGTCGCAGCTCACGCAAACTGGAAGCCATCGATCAGGCTTTCTGGGTCTGGATCGTCTCGACGTCGATGTCTTTGTCTTTGAGCGGCTTCTGGCCCTTCTCTTGCGCCAGTGGCTTGCCCTCGGACGTGGTGAACTGCGGCTTGAAGTCGTCGATCGCCTTGCCGACGGCGTTGGCCGTGTCGTCGTCCCAGTTGCCGGTCTCGGCGATGGTCGACAACAGGTCGGTCGACCGGCGCAGGTGGTCGAGCAGCTCTTTCTCGAACCGCAACACGTCGGCCACCGGCACGTCGTCGAAGTAGCCGTTGGTGCCGGCCCACACGCTGACCACCTGATCCTCGACCGGGAACGGGCTGTACTGCGGCTGGCGCAGCAGCTCGGTGAGCCGGGCGCCGCGTTCGAGCTGGCGCCGCGAGGTGGCGTCGAGGTCGGAGGCGAACATGGCGAACGCCTGCATATCGCGGTACTGGGCCAGGCCGATCTTGAGCGTACCGGCCACCTTTTTCATGGCCTTCACCTGCGCGTCGCCGCCCACGCGCGACACAGAGATGCCCACGTCGATGGCCGGCCGCTGGTTGGCGTTGAACAGGTCGGACTGCAAGAAGATCTGGCCGTCGGTGATCGAGATCACGTTGGTGGGAATGTAGGCCGACACGTCGTTGGCCTTGGTTTCGATCACCGGCAGGCCGGTCATCGAACCGCCGCCGAGTTCGTCCGACAGCTTGGCGCAACGCTCCAGCAGGCGGCTGTGCAGGTAGAACACGTCGCCGGGGTACGCCTCGCGACCCGGCGGCCTCCGCAGCAGCAGCGACATGGCCCGGTAGGCCTCGGCCTGCTTGGTCAGGTCGTCGAACACGATGAGTACGTGCTTGCCGTTGTACATCCAGTGCTGGCCGATGGCCGAGCCGGTGTAGGGCGCGATGTACTTGAAGCCGGCCGGGTCGGACGCGGGCGCGTGCACGATCGTGGTGTACTCCATCGCGCCGGCCTCTTCGAGCACGCTCTTCAGCACGGCGATGGTCGAGCCCTTCTGGCCCACCGCGACGTAGATGCAGCGCACCTGCTTGGTGGGGTCACCCGTGGCCCAGTTGGCCTTCTGGTTGATGATGGTGTCGACGGCGATGGCGGTCTTGCCGGTCTTGCGGTCGCCGATGATCAGCTGGCGCTGGCCACGACCGATCGGAATCATCGCGTCGATGGCCTTGATGCCCGACTGCAGAGGCTCTTTGACGCTTTGGCGGTCCATCACACCGGCAGCCTGCAGTTCGAGGGCACGCTGGCCGTCGAGGGGCGTGATGTCGCCCAGTCCGTCGATCGGGGTGCCCATGGCGTCGACCACGCGGCCGAGGTAGCCGTCGCCGACCGGCACCGAGAGAATCTCACCGGTGCGCTTGACGGTCTGGCCCTCTTCGATGCCCTCGGAGTCGCCCAGCACCACGACGCCGATCTCGCGGATGTCGAGGTTGGGCGCGATGCCGCGGGTTCCGTTCTCGAACTGGAGCAGTTCGTTGGCCATGGCCGACGGAAGCCCCTCGACCTTGGCGATGCCGTCACCTGAAACGACCACGGTGCCCAGCTCTTCGCGCGAGGCCGCCTCGCTGGCGAAGCTCGACACGAACTTCTCCAGGGCATCCCGGATCTCGTCGGGACGAATTGTCAGTTCCGCCATGTGTTGGGTCCTTGCCTTGTTCTCGTTGGGAAGTTGATCGATCAGCTGAGTTGTCGGCGGGCGTTCTCGAGTCGTCCGGCCACGGTGCCCTCGAAGTAGTGGTCGCCCACGGTCACCCGCACCCCGCCGATCACGTTCGGGTCGACCACCACCTGCAGGCTCACCTGCCGGCCCATCTGCCCGCTGAGCGCCTCGGCCAGTCGAGTGGTCTGCTCCGCGGTCATCGGACGGGCCACCACAACGTGCGCCAGCGTGCGGCTGCGCAGGGCGGCGGCCAGGGTGAGGTAGCCCTCGACGGTGACGCCGAAGCTGCGATTGCGGGCGCCCACCGCACGTTTGGCCAAGAAGTTGGTCACGGAGTCCGCCCGGCCGGCGAGCAGGTCGTCCACCAACTGGCGGCGCAGTTGCAGAGGGGCGGAGCGATCGCTGACCGCGGCCTGCAGATTGCGATCGCCCTCGACCAGGCGGCTGAACCGGAACAGCTCGTCTTCAACCTGTTCCAACGTGCCGTCCTGCTGCGCACACGACAGCGTGGCCCTTACCGCCTGTCGGTCGAGCGAGGCCAGCAGAGCCGACGAACTCGGCCAGCGCTGCACCACGGCCGCGTGCAGCACGGTGTGCGTGGGTTCAGAGATCCGCCCGCCGAACAGTTGGTCGACCAGATGTGCGCGGGTCTGCTGTTCGGCCCCGGTGTCGGTGAGTGCCCGCCGCAGGGCGGGCTGTGCTTCGAGTAGATCCACGAGGGCGAAGAGTTCCTCGGCAACCCGCGGGCTCACCTGCTGTGAGTCGAGCAGGGAATCGAGTTCACCGAGTCGCGTCTCGTGGGTGCTGCTCATACCTTCTCCTGGCTGTTCGCCTCGAGATCTGCGATGAACCGGTCGACCGTACGCCGCGCCCGCTCATCGTCGTCGAGCGACTCGCCGACGATCTTGCCGGCCAGGCTGGTGGCCAGGCCACCGACCTCGGTACGCAGTTGCTGAACGGCCTGCGCGCGTTCGGCATCGATCTGGGCCTTGGCCTGAGCCAGTAGCCGGTCGGCCTCGTCTTGGGCATGGGCCCGCATTTCGGCGATGATCTGGGCCCCCTGGGCCTTCGCCTCCTCGCGGATCGAGCTGGCCTCCTCGCGGGCACCGGCCAACTGCTCGCGGTACTGCTCGAGTGCCTCGGCGGCCTGGGCCTGGGCCAGCTCGGCCTTTTCGATGCCGCCCTGGATCTCTGCCGCACGCTCGGCGTAGGTGGCCTCGAACGAAGGCACCACCTTCTTGGCCAGCACGTACCAGATGATGATGAACAGCACGATGCCCGCGATGAACTCGGGGAACGCCGGCAGCAGCGGCCCCAGGTCGATCTCCAGAATCGTGGTCACTGGACGCACCCGATCACTGAATAGCGAAGGCGAGGGCGATGCCGATGATGGCGAGCGCCTCGACCACGGCGAAGCCGATCCAGGCGGTGCTCAGCAGGGCACCACGAGCCTCGGGCTGGCGAGCCGTGCCGTTGATGACGGCCGCGAACACCATGGCCACGCCGATGCCTGGGCCGATGGTGGCCAGGCCGTAGCCGACCATGTTGAGCGAGCCGGAGATCTCCATGATGGGGAGCATTACGTTTCCTTTCGGATGTTGGTCAAAGGGTTGGTGGGTCAGTGGTCTTCGGCGAGAGATGAGGCGACGTACTGAGCGGTCAGCACGGTGAAGATGTAGGCCTGCAGCACACCCACGAACAACTCGAGGGCGAAGATCGGAAAGGCCATCAGCAGCGAGGCCCCGCCGGCGATCGCGTACAAGAAGCTGCTCTGCTCCAGCAGCAGGGTGCCGCCGACCACGAACACGATGATCACGAGGTGACCCGCGAACAGGTTGGCGAAAAGACGCAGGGCCAGGGTGACCGGCCGCACGATGAAGTTCGAGAGGATCTCGAGCGGAATGATCAGGATCAGCAGCGGCCAGGGCACACCCTTGGGCACTGTCATCAGTTTGAGGTAGCCACCCAGGCCGTGCTTGGCGATGCCCACGCCGTTGTAGAGCAGCCAGGTCAGCAGTGCCAGACCGTAGGCGTAGCCGACCCGCGAAAAGGTCGGAAACATGGTCAGAAAGAACTGGCCGAACAGGTTGTTGACCAGGATGAACGAGAACAATGCGAGCAGGTAAGGGGTGAACCGCTTGTACTCGTAGCCCAGTGCGTCGCGACCGATGCCGTTGCGCACCATGTTGTAGAGCTGTTCGCCGCACCACTGCTTGAAGCCGGGCACCACCTTCTGGTCTTTGGCCAGCCACAGCCACACCACGATGACGATGATGGCGCCCACCACGGCTTGCAGCAGGTAGGTGTTCAGCCAGTCCATACCCGCGTCGGGAAACAGCGGCTTGGGGTCGAAGCTGTGCACCCCGGGCGGCCAGTGCGAGTCTTCAGACCCGCCCGCGCCCTCCATTGGGATGATCAGGCCGATCAGGCCCATCGCACCTCCTGGTTCGACATCACGGTCGTCCGTACCTTCGCACCACCAAGTAGACCCCGGCCGCCATGCCCACCACGATGCCCAGCACCATCCAGAAGGACGTTTGCAGCCACTGGTCGATCAGCCAACCGAAAAAGCCATAGAAGAGCGGGCCCGACAGCAGGTAACTCAGGACCCGTAGACCCTGATCGATGCCGTCGCTGCCCTCCATGACTTTCGGTGACTCTAGCAGCTTGGCGGTGGCCAGAGCCAACCGCCAAGGGGCCTAGCGGGCATCGTCTTGAGGCGGGTCGAAGACCGGAATCCGCAGCCTGGAGAACGTCCAGATTTCGGCAGCCAGCCAGCCTAATACCACGACTATCGCCGATACCGCGATCGCCACGCGGTCCATTGCCGCGAGTCGTGACGGATCCCTCGCCAGCAGGATCAACGCGAGCGCAGGCAGTCCCACTCGGAACACGTACGACCCCAGGCCGGCGAGCAGAACGACCTGAGGGTCGGCGTCGGCCACCCACACCATGACCGCCTGGCCGAGGCCGAAGAAGGCCAGCACCGCGAGCGCCGCCAGCGCGGCCGACAGTGCCGAGCCGGGGCCGCGGGCGATGAAGAAGACAGCGACCACGATGATCGCCGCGGCGTGGCCGCCCAGAGCGCCACCGGTGAGAAGTTGCCGGGCCCGCAGCGTGTTGGCGCTGGGCAGACGTCGCTCACGCGGCACGCCGCACCGGCTTCCAGGTCAGCCAAGCCGCCAGCGCGAGGCCGGCGAGCAGAGCGGCGATCGCCCAGGGGGCGGTGGTCAGGCCGATCAGGATGGCGCCGAAGGCGAGCACCGCCGTCCACAGCCAGAGCAGCAGCACGGCCCGGCCGTGGCTGTGGCCCAGGTCGAGCATGCGGTGGTGCAGGTGCTGCTTGTCGGCCTGGAACCACAGCCGTCCGGCCATCGTGCGGCGCACGTACGCCAGCAGCAGGTCGCCCAGCGGCAGCGCCATCACCGCCAGCGGCAGAAACAGCGGCAGGTAGGCGTTGACCGCCAGGCCCGACCCCTGCACGGTGACCTGCGACGGGTCGATCTGCCCGGTCAGGCTGATCATCGACGTGGCCATCAGAAACCCGAGCAGCATCGAGCCCGAATCACCCATGAACATGCGGGCCGGGTGCACGTTGTAGGGCAGGAAGCCCAGGCACATGCCGACCGTCACCACGGTGATCAGGCTGGCCGTGGTGGCTCGCACCAGCTCTTGTTCGTAGCTGAGCCAGTAGGCGTAGACGAAGAACGACGACGCCCCGATGGCGACCACGCCGGCCGCCAGCCCATCGAGACCGTCGATCAGGTTGATCGAGTTCACGCACAGAAAGATCAGCGCCATGGTGAGCAGAATCGACATGGCGTCGTCGAGGGTGATGATCGTGTTCGGCAGCGGAATCCAGTAGACCTTCACGCCGTTCAGCACAACGATGCCGGCCGCCAGCATCTGGCCGGCGATCTTGGCCAGCGCGTTGAGCTCGTACATGTCGTCGAGCACGCCCACGGCACAGATCACCAGGCCGGCGATGAACACTGCGCGACTGTCGTGGGCCACCAGGTCGAAACGCCCGAGCCAGGGCAACTGGCCGGCCACCAACAGCGCGGCGGCCAGGCCGCACAGCATGGCGATGCCCCCGAAGTAGGGGATCGGCCTGGTGTGAACGTCGCGGTCACGCACGATGGCGACCGCGTTGTAGCGAAAGGCGAGCCGACGGCACAGCCCCGCGAGCAGGTAGGTGAACCCGGCCGCGATCAGCAGGATCAGCAGGTACTCACGCATCGTCGCCGAACAGTCCGGGTACCGCCGCGACGAGCTCGTCGGCGCTCAGCCGGCCCTCACGCAGAATGCGGGGCTCACCGGTCAGGTCGACGATGGTGGACGGCACCGCGTCAGACCCTGGGCCGGCGTCGAGATAGACCGACACCGAATCGCCGAGCTGCTCGATCGCGGCATGAATGGTCGTGGCGGCATCCTGGCCGCTGACGTTGGCGCTGCTCACCGCGAGGGGGCCGGTGCGACGCAGCAGCGCACGGGTGAAGTCGTGGTCGGGCACCCGCACGGCGATGGTGTCGTCGCGGTCGCCCAGGTCGAGTTGCAGGTCGGCCTGGGCGGTGACCACCACCGTCAGGGGGCCGGGCCAGAACGCCTTGGCCAGCTTGAGCCCGTCCTTGGTCAGCCCGGTGGCCAGCGAGCGCAACATGGTGGGCTCGGCAATCAGCACCGGCGGCGGCATGTCACGGCCGCGTTGCTTGGCGTCGAGCAGCCGCTGCACCGCCTTGGCGTCGAACGCGGCCGCCCCGATGCCGTACACGGTGTCGGTGGGCAGCACGATGCACTCCCCCGCCGTGATGGCGGCCTCGGCCGCGGCCAGGGCCTCGTCGGCCTGGGTGGCGCAGTCGAACAGTTGGGGATCGGTCACAGGGGCAATCCTGCCACCGTCGTGCGGCGCCTGGCCGTCACGAACCGCGGACGGTCGTTGTAGTCGCGCCGGTCGCGCACCTGGTCGAAGCCGCCGTCGGCGACGAACAACTCCGGCGCGCTGCGGTGCTGCAGTTCGGCGTGCTCGGCGCACACCCAACCGCCCGGGCGAAGCAGCCGGCGGGCCGTGCGCGTCAGCACCCGCATCACATCGAGGCCGTCGAGCCCTGAGAACAGCGCCAACTCGGGCTCGTGCTCGCGCACCTCGGCCGGAATGCCGTCGTACGACTCCAGCGGCACGTAGGGCGGGTTGGCAATCACCAGGTCGACCGTGCCGTCGAGTTCGGGCAGGGCGTCGGCGAGGTCGCCCTGCAGCAGGATCACCCCGGTGCCGGCCAGGTTCACGTCGGCGTACTCGACCGCCGCGGCGCTCAACTCGACCGCGTACTGAACGTGACCGGGCAGTTCGGTGCAGATGGCCAGCGAGATGGCCCCCGAGCCGGCACACAACTCGACCACGGTCTGTTCGCCGGCGCGGCCGCGGAGCACCTCGATGGCCCAGCCGGTCATCACCTCGGTTTCGGGCCGGGGAATGAACACCCCGGGGCCGACCGCCACCTCGACGGTACGAAAGGGGGCTCGTCCGGTCAGGTATTGCGCGGGGGTACCGCCCACCCGCGCCCGCACCAGGTCGTCGAACGCATCGATCTGGTGGCCGTGCAGCGGGCCGGCCGTCAACAGCCGAGTCGGCGTGACGCCGAGCGCGTGGGCGAGCAGCATGCGGGCGTCTGCTGCCGGAATGACCTTCGACGCCCGACGCAGCGCCCGTTGAACCTCAGTCACCCGATCTGGTCCAGTCGCTCGGCCAGATCGGCGGCCTGCAGCGCCTGGATCACCCCACCCAGGTCGCCGGCCAGCACGGCGTCGAGGTTGTAGGCCTTGTAGCCGATGCGGTGGTCGGCGATGCGGTTCTCACCGAAGTTGTAGGTGCGAATGCGCTCCGACCGATCGACCGTGCGCACCTGCGACCGGCGCGCCGCGGACGCCTCGGCGGCCGCCTGCTCTTCGGCGGCGGCAACCAGCCGGGCGCGCAGCATGCGCATCGCCGACTCTTTGTTCTGCAACTGCGAGCGCTCGTTCTGGCAGCTCACCACGATGCCGGTGGGCAGGTGGGTGATGCGCACGGCCGAGTCGGTGGTGTTGACGCCCTGACCGCCGGGGCCCGAGCTGCGGTAGACGTCGATGCGCAGGTCGTCGGGATCGATCGCCACCTCGGCCTCTTCAGCATCGGGCATCACCAGCACCCCGGCCGCCGAGGTGTGCACCCGGCCCTGAGTCTCGGTGACCGGCACCCGCTGCACCCGGTGCACGCCGCCCTCGAACTTGAGCACGCCGTAGGGAAAGTTGTCGGGATCGTTGCCGCGGGCCTTGATCGCTGCGGTGATCGACTTGTAGCCGCCCAGGTCGGTCTCTTGGCTGTCGAGCACGTCGACGGTCCAGCCACGAGCCTCGGCGTAACGCACGTACATGCGAAACAGGTCGCCGGCGAACAGCGCCGACTCTTCGCCGCCCTCGCCCGACTTGATCTCGAGCAGGGCGTCGGAGCTGTCGTGCGGGTCGCGCGGGGCGAGCAGCGCGGTGAGCTTGTGGGTGACCTCGTCGAGCCGTGCGGCCAGCTCGTCGGCGTTGCCCTCCGAGGCGCACACCGAACGGTGGATCAGATAGAGGGCGTTGGCCGAGAGCTCGCGGCAGCCCGGCGATGCGGCCTGAGCGATGACCGTGGCCGCCGAGGCGGTATAGCCGTAGCAGCGGGTGGTGATGCGACCCCCGAGCGAACGGAGGGCGTCGTGAATGAGCAGCGCGTCGTTCACGTCGCCGCCCGTCGATCGGATGTTCACGATCACCTCGGGGGCGCTGATCCTGCGGATCTCTTCCACCGTTCGGCGGAAACGCTCCCAGGTGGCGACCTGGCGGGATCCGGGGTCGAATTGCTCCTGTTCGGGTACGCCGATCGTGCCTTCGATGTCGATCCGGCAGCGAGCCGCGTGCCGGATGATTTGGATGTCGGATTGCATGTTGTGT
>RRZT011386357.1_pt1 | contig 20785 bp, 15 predicted proteins | sample 2165551 | NCBI WGS metagenome assembly RRZT01 (sample SAMN10456910, study PRJNA506462) | wastewater metagenome | biome: wastewater; feature: sludge; material: wastewater sludge; isolation source: wastewater sludge with Escherichia coli K12::gfp cells carrying plasmid... | place: USA: Moscow, Idaho... | reverse complement strand
GAGCAGTTGGGCCGAGCCGTCGCGGCACTCCTTTGCGAAGGTCTTCGCGCCGTCGCGCAGCGCCGTGTCCTCCGCGGCGTCGTCGGGGCTGCCGTCGAGGTTCATGAACGCGTCGGTGCTCTTGAGCCCGCCGCACACGACGTGCGTGGACTGCCCCGTCCCGCGGGGGTCCCAGCCGACGGCGTCGTAGTTGACGAAGCGCCCAGCCATCGACTCGGCGTAGCCCTGCCCGCCGAACCCGGGGCCGCCGGGGTTGAAGAAGAGGGGGCCGCGCGACGAGTCGCCAGACGGGACGCGGCGCACCGCGATCTCGATGGCCTCACCCTCGGGCTCGTCCCAGTCGAGCGGAGCGGTGATGGTCGCGCACTGCGCCTTCTGGGAGTCTGGGCAGAGTTCCCAGTCGACGACCTGGGATGCGTAGTCGGAGTAGTCGCCAAGCGAGTCGAGGAACTCGACGCGGGGCGTTCCCGAGGCCTTGTAGTCGGTCTGCCGGTCGACGTTGTCGTTCTTTCCCGCCGGGAAGGTCTCGTACTCGGAGATCTTCTTCTCGGGCATGCCTGGCATCCGCTCGCCCTCGGCCAACGGCTCGGGAGTGTACGGTCCGACGGTGGTCGGCGAGGCAGGCACGTCGCGGCTGCGGCCGCCGAGCATGTTGCCCAGGAACAGCGCCCCGACCAGTGCGATCGCGATCGCCGCCAGAATCATCTGGATCACCTGGACCGACCTACTCATGCGGTTCCTCTCCCACTCGGGCTAGCCGCGTCGAACATACCGACTCGAGGGGGCAGCGGATCACCCCGCTCGTGCGCGTCCGGACGATCACCTGACCCGCCGGGACGTTGTGCCCGACGACGACGCCGGATTCCTCGTCCACCTCCACCCGCTCCCCCACCTCGGGGGCGCGGTTGAAGAAGTCGACATACAGGGGATGTTCGTACTTCAGGCAGCACATCAGGCGCCCGCATGCCCCGGCTATCTGCAGCGGGTTGGACGGAAGTCCCTGCAGCTTCGCGAGGCGCGCCGAGACGGGTTCGAAGTCGGTGAGGAAGGTGGTGCAGCACAGCTCCCTGCCGCAGCTGCCGACTCCCCCGATCAACCTCGCGGCATCACGGGCGCCGACCTGGCGCAGGTCGACCCTCGCCTCGAGGGCACGCGCCAGCTCGCTCAGGAGGGCACGGAAGTCGACCCGGTGGGGGGCTGTGAAGTAGACGGCCACCATCCGGTCGAACTGGTCGGAACGGTCGAGGTAGTCGATCCCGACGACCTTCATGGGCAGCCCGTGACGCGCGATCAGCTCGCGGGCCGTCTCTGCGGCCGAAGCCCTGATCCGCCGGTTGGTCTCGTCGCGTTCATGGTCGGACGGCTCTGCGGGACCGGCGCACACAGGCAGTTCACCGAACCCCTCGCGCGCCTCCTCGGGCGCCCAGACGCACTGGGCCAGTTCGTCGCCGTCCGCTGTCGGGTACAGCACCCAGTCCCCGACCCGGTAGTCGCGTTCGCCCGGGTCGAGGTAGTGCAGTTGGCCGTGGCGCTCGAACGCCACCGCCATCACCTTCGCCATGGATCACAGACTAACGGGCGCCGACAAGCACGAGGCCCCCGGTGGTGACCGGGGGCCTCGTCTGCGTCAGAGGATCAGTGGCGCTTCGCCTGCCTTGAGTTCCAGCGCGCCTTGGAGATGGCTCCGTCGATGCCTGCCTTTCCGCCTCCGATGGAGAACAGCAGGATGCCGATGGCCAGCAGGACGAGTTCCTTGTCGCCGCGGAAGCCTTCCATGTTCTCCACGAAGATCGGGAACGGACCCCAGCGCAGGAAGGCGAGGGTGGCACCCGCGATCACGGCCAGCAGGAGGCCCACGATCCGCACCCCGAGCCCGAGCACCAGCATCACGGCCATGGCCGCGAGGGTGAACCCGAGGCCCCACGCGATCTCGCGGGTGTACGGCAGGACGGTCTGCTCGAGGTACTCGGCGGTTCGCGTCACGTTGCCGAGGATCTGCCAGGCCGCGACGCCGAGCACGAAGGCGAGGACAAGTCGCAGCACGAGCAGCCCGAAGCTGCCGAACCCGCCGACGCCGGGGCGGCGGAGAGGCGCGGGGTCGCGCAGGGCGTTGGCGTCCGAGGTGGCCACGAGGCCGAGTCGCTGGTCGCGGGCCTCCTTCTCGAGCCGGAGCTGCTCGGCGCGCTGCTCCTCCTCGGCCGCCTCGGCCTCGAGCGAACCGCGGGTGTCGATCACCTGGGTGTGCTCGCCGTTGTCGTCGCGGTAGAGGCCCGCCATCGAGGCGGTCGCTCCGACGGCAGCGGCCTCCTCGGCGCCCACCGGGCGGGCGAAGGGGGCTGCGGCGGCGTCGTGCTGCCGGGTCTCGGTCATGGACTCGTCCTCCGGGTTGGCCGCGTCGTCCGCGGTCGTGGTCTGATCGACGAGCGGGGCCTGGTCGTCCGCCGGCTCGTAGCTGCTCTCCTCGATCACGGACTCGCGTTCGGCTGCGACTGCGGGGGCGACATAGGCGACGCCCTCCTCACGCAGGTCGTCTGCCGGGTCGGCGGCGGGAAGCGGCGCATCCATCGGCTCGGGCGGCAGCGGCTCGTCGACGGGGCCGAGGGTGGGCTCGCCCGCCTGGACGAGCTCGTCCTCACCTGCGGGAGCGACGTCGCGCTCCGGCTCATCGAGCACGGTCTCGGTGTGGGACGCGTCGACCAGGCGCTCATCGGCCGGATCAGGAGCGGCGATCGGTGCGTCGACCGCGCGTTCGGACTCGCTCTCGACCGCCTGGGACGGCTCGGCCTGTTCACGCACCATCGTCTGGTCCGGATCCTCGAAGAACTCGGGCTGCGCCTCAGGCGACGGTTCGACCTGGCCCTCGGGGAACACGACGGTGGGACGCGGAGGGACGTCGTCGGCTCGGTCACCGGCCAACGGCTGATCGGCGATCTGAGCGCCGTGGTCCTCTGCGCCAGATGCCTGCTCGACGTCGGCGTCGCTGCGGGTCTCGTCACCGGCAAGGGGCGCGGCCGGGTCGGCGACGGGCTGATCGGCGGGAGCGTCGACGGGCTCGTCGACAGGAGCGTCGTAGGCGATCGGCTGATCCACGGGAGCATCAACGACCGGCTCATCCGCGGCGGCTTCGTCGAGGGCGGTGGGCTCGTCAGAGGTCACCGGGCGCTCTGCCGGGGCGTCCTTGGCGACCTGCTCGTCGACGCGCGCATCCTCGACGACCGGCTGATCGACTGGAGCGTCGTGGGCGATCGGCTGATCCGTGGGAGCGTCAGCGACCGGCTCATCTGCGGCGACGTCGGCCTCGGAAGCGTCCGAGCGGAAGATCGACTCGTCCGCGACGACCGGCTCTGAGGACTCGTCCGAGCTCGCACCTTCCGGCGCGGTGGGCTGCGGCGTGGGAACGGGGACGGTCTGCTCCGAGGAGTAGTCGTCCCATTCGTTGGCCTCGACAGGCACGCCGTAGTCGTCCTGCTCCTGGCTCCAGTCATCGGCCTCGCGCGGAGTGCCGACCTGCCGCCAATCGTTGTTGGACATGTCGCGATTCCCCTATCCGTGGGCATTCTTGCACCACATCTTGACACCGACAGCGCCGTCGATCCGGGGTGACACGCCCGGGCGGGTCAGGTCCGGCCTGCGAGCGAGAGCGAGATCAGCAGGGCCTCGAGGGCGAGCAGCGGGGCGACGTTGCCCTCGAGCGCCGTGCGGGCGCGCAGGATGGCGTCAAGCGCCCGGACCGTCTGCTCCGGCGTTGAGCGCCTGGCGATGGGGGTGATCTCGTCGGCCAGATCGGAGTTGACGAGGCTCACCTCTGGGGCGGTCTGGGTGGCGAGCACGTCGCGGTAGTACGCGGTGAACTCGGTGAGCACGCGGTCGAGCGCGTCGCGCTGGAGCCGCTTCACGCGGGCCTTCTGCTGGTCCTCCAGGTCTCGCAGTGCCGCCTGGGCGTTGCGCGGCTTCACCCCGCGGGTGCCGAGCCCGAGCGCCTCCTGGAGCGCGGCCAGTTCCTTGGCGTCCAGTTCGGCGGTGGCCTGCTTCGCCTCCTCGGCCGCGGAGTCGACGAGGTTGTGGGCCGCGTCGAGACAGGCGGTCACCGACGTGAGCCGCCCTGGCAGGGCGAGGATCTCCCTGCGCCGGATCCTCGCCTCCTCGTTACGGGCGAGCATCCGCGCCCGCCCGATGTGCCCCTGCGCCGCACGGGCCGAGTGCGCGGCGAGCGCGGCGGAGATGCCGTCGCGTTGGACGAGCAGTTCGGTGACGGCCTCGTCGCTCGGAGTGACCAGCTTGATCACGCGGCTGCGGGAACGCACGGTGATGATCACGTCATCCGGGCTGGGGGCGCACAGGAGCCACACGGTCTTCGGAGCCGGCTCCTCCAGCCCCTTGAGCAGCGCGTCCGCGCCCCGCTCGGTGATCCTGTCGGCATCCTCGACCACGACGATCTGGTAGCGGCCCTTCACCGGGCTGACGTTCGCCCTTCCGACAAGCGCACGCACCTCGTCGACGCCGATCGACAACTGCTCCGTGCGGAGCAGCGTCACGTCGGGGTGTGCTCCGGAGAGGGTGGTGCGGCACTCCTCGCATTCGCCGCAGCCCCCGCGTGGACACTGGAGGGCTGCGGCGAACGCCTTCGCCGCGTTGGAGCGGCCTGAGCCGGGAGGCCCGACGAACAGCCAGGCGTGGGTCATGGCGTGGCGACGTCCCTCGACGGCGCGACGCAGCGTCTCCACCGCGCGCCCCTGGCCGATCAGTTCGGAGTAGACGTCACCCATGAGGGCAATCCTGCCATCAGGCGACGACAGCATCACCCTCGGTCGCGCCCTCGTCAACCTGGTCGGCCACCGGGGTCTCCTGACCACGGGTGCGCAGATGCGAGCGCACCGACCAGCCGATGGCCAGCACGGCGACGGTGAAGGCCGCGATGTAGAGGGGAAGGTGCGCGGCCGACGGGATGTCGAACGCCTTCAGCAGGGAGCGGATGTTGACGATCACGATCGCCGATCCGGCGGCCGCACCGAGGATCCGCGGAGGAAGGTGGCGCACCAGCCACGCGGCGATGGGGGCCGCGATCAGCCCTCCGAGGAGCAGCGCGAGCGCCATCCACCACACGATGCCCTGGCCGCCGAGGCCGATCAGGAACCCGAGGCTGGCGGCGATGGCGACGAGGAACTCGCTCGCGTCGATGGTGCCGATCACCTTGCGGGGCTCCATCCGGCCACTCGCGAGCAGGGCGGGCGTGCCGACCGGCCCCCAACCCCCGCCGCCGGTGGCGTCGACGAAGCCCGCGAAGATGCCGAGCGGGGCCAGGAACTTCGTCGGGAGTCGCCGCCCGAGGTGCCTGGTTGAGATACCGAAGAAGGTGAAGCGGATCAGCACATAGATGCCAAGGACCAGCAGGATCACGGCCATCAGCGGCGCTGCGGCCTCGGTGCTCAACTGGGAGAGCACCGTCGCGCCGAGGAAGGCGCCGACGGCGCCTGGGATGCCGATCCGGGCGACGACCTTCCAGTCGACGTTGCCGAAGCGGTGGTGTGAGACGCCAGAGGCGAGCGTCGTGCCGATCTCGGCGAGGTGGACGGTGGCCGAGGCCATGGCGGGGTTGGTCCCGATGGCGAGCAGCAGGGTGGTTGAGGTGACGCCGTATGCCATGCCGAGCGAGCCGTCGACGAGTTGGGCGGCGAGGCCGACGAGGGCGAGAAGGACGAATTTGAGCATGAGGATTCCTGGGTTCGATCTGACGGGGAGGGGCTCGTCAGGCCGGACACAGGGCGCTGGAGACGCGCATGTAGTCGACCGCGCGTCGTGCGATGGGATAGAACATGTCGCCTCCTTCTGATGCAGGAGTCAAACACGCATGGAGGCCGTCTGGGAACGCCCGGAACGGCTATTTCCGACGGATTTCGCTGTGGGGAGAATCGCGGAATACCCGCGGCCACAGCGTGGTTCAGTCTTGTCCAGGCAGGAGCGATTCGACCCTCTGACGGATCTGGGACGAAATGTCCTCGCGGGTGCCGCGGGCGTTGATCACGAGGAAGTGGTCGGGATCTGCGGCTGCCTGGTCGAGGAAGAAGGCCCGTGCGCGGTGGTGCAGGTCGATGCCTGCCTGTTCGAGCCGGTCCTTCTCCGCGATCCTCGCGACCGCATCGCCGGGGTCCGCGTCGAGCAGGATGGTCAGATCGGGTCGGAGCCCGCCGACGGCCCACCAGCCGAAGTGTGCGATGTCGTCCATGTCCAGCTCGCGCCCCGCGCCCTGGTAGGCGATCATCGACAGGACGTAGCGGTCGCTGATCACGATCTCTCCGCGTTCGAGCGCAGGCGCGATCAGTTCGTGCACGTGCTGGGCCTTGTCAGCGGCGTACATGAGCGCCTCGGCCCGCGGGGACACGTCGCCGTAGGCCGGGTCGAGCACCAGCCTGCGCAGCTCGGCGCCGACCTCGGTCCCACCGGGCTGGCGCGTCCTAACGTGCGCGAGGCCACGCTCGTCGAGCCAACGGCTCAGCAGGTCGACCTGTGTGGTCTTCCCGACCGAGTCGCCGCCCTCGAACACCACGAACAGTCCACTCATCGCTTCTTCTTCTGCTTCTTCTTCTCGGCCTTGGCCAGCGCCTTGCGCGCGGCGATCACCCGGTCGGGCCAGCGTTCGATGAACTGGGCGCGCCGCGTCCGGACCCGCGACCTGGTCCGCTCTGCGTCAAGCCCCAGCTGGTACGCCTGGCCTGCGGAGAGCCCGTCCAGTTCGGGGTCGCTGTCCATCGCGCCCAGCGCGGAGCCGCGCAGGTCGTCGAGGAGTTCCTCCAGTTGGGCGAGCAACCTGCCCATGGTCTTGGGGAACAGCGGCGCCGCGACGCTCGCGGCCACGTCGAGCTGCTCGGCTGCGCGTAGGGCGGCGAGCCACCGGTCATCGGGCGAGGCGAGCTCGAGGGCGCGGCAGCGGTCGGCGAGGATGTAGGTGGCCTGCTCGGCGCGGTCGAACAGGACCTCTGCGGCGGGGCGTTGGGACAGGTCGCCGAGCCGGGGCGCGAGCACCGCGCCGACGAGCGCGTCGAGCACGTCGAGCACCGGGGCCTCGATGTCTGCCGCACTCTCGTACGGGAGGCCGTCGAGCGCCTTCTCCGTGCTCTGCCGCCAGCCGGGCTCGAGGACGGGGGCGAGGCCCCTCAGGTCGCGCCCGAAGGCCCACAGCTGCGCGTTGAGCGGGCCTAGGTCGTCGCTCTGTTCGGCCCGGCGTTCGAGGTCGGCCCGCACGATGCCTTGGAGGTGCTCCGCGAACACCTCGGTTGCGAACTCCTCAAGGGTGAAGTCGCGTCGCATGGGCTCGGGGCGGGGGAAGTTCGTCAGGCCCGTCGCGGGGGCTCCGAGGCGCTGCTGCAGGCTCGGGTAGGAGTCGACAACGGTCGCGTTGACGGCTCGGGCAGCGCTGAGCAGGAAGTCGCGCTGTTGGCCGGTGAGCGCCTTGGTCGGCGTGATGGTGATCTCACGGAACCGGGCGGTCGTGATGCCACTGCGCCGGATGGTGACCTTCTCGTCCTTGACGTAGGCGGCGATCTCGCCGTCGTCGTCGCGCAGGGCCCACTCGTCGCGTTCGCTGTTGATGGCGGCGATCGGACCGAGCACAGCGTGCCGGACGATCGGCTTCAGGAGCCGGGCGAACTCCTCTGGCAGGTCCCCGTTCGAGCCGAGCGGGTGCGCCTGTTCGTCGGGAAGGGAGGGCGCCCAGCGGGGGGCCGCGATGTACCACTCCCCCAGCCCCCCGACCACGCGGTGCGCGACGATCACGCCGTCGCGCAGCAGGCGCCCGTCCGCGGCGTCGAGGATCGTCGCGTCCATGGTGAGGCTCGCCGCCGGGCGTCGCATGACGCGCGGCAGTCCGACCGACTCGGATGTCAGCTGGGGAGCCTCGGAGCTGTAGGGAACCTCCAGCCGCAGGACCTCCATGCGGCGTCGCTTCTTAGCCATGCCGTAACCCTAGTGTCGGGACTGATCCCATGTCTGCGCTCCGACAGAGGCTCAGGAGGATGCCTTCTTCGCCGGTGCCTTCTTCGCGGGTGCCTTCTTGGCGGGGGCCTTGCGGGTGGTCGTCTTGCGCGCCGCGGGCTTGCGCTTGGGGGCGGGCCCCTTCGCGCGCTTCTCGGCGATCAGTTCGAAGGCGCGCTCGTTGCTGATCTCCTCCGGGGAGTCGTCGCGGCGAAGGGTCGCGTTCGTCTCACCGTCGGTGACGTAGGGCCCGAACCGGCCCGACTTCAGCACGACCGGCTTTCCGGAGACGGGATCATTGCCGAACTCCTTCAGCGGCGCGGCGGCGGCCGCCCGACCCCTCGTCTTCGGCTGCGCGTAGATCGCGAGCGCCTCGTCCAGGGTGATGTCGAAGATCTGCTCCTCGCTGGTCAGCGACCGCGAGTCGGTGCCCCGCTTGAGGTAGGGGCCGTAGCGGCCGTTCTGCGCCGTGATCTCGACGCCGTCGGGATCTGTGCCGACCACGCGGGGAAGGCTCATCAGCTTCAGCGCGGCTTCCAGGTCGATCGAGTCGATCGACATCGACTTGAACAGCGACCCTGTGCGCGCCTTGGCCGACTTCGGAGCGTCCTCGGGCAGCACCTCGGTGACGTAGGGTCCGAAGCGGCCGTTCTTGGCGACGATGAGGTTGCCGGAGGCCTCGTCGGTTCCCAGCTGGCGTTCCTCGTCGAGGGGGCGGCTGAGCAGCTCCTCGGCAAGGGCGACAGTCAGTTCGTCGGGCGGGGTGTCCTCGGGCACGTTGGCCCGCCTGCCGTCGGAGGCCTCCACATAGGTGCCGTAACGGCCGACGCGCACGTCGATGCCGGAGTCGCCGAGCGGGAAGGTCGACAGCGCCCTCGCGTCGATGTCGCCCAACTCGGTGACGAGCGTCTCCAGGCCCTGGTGGGCGTCGCCGTCAGGCCCGCGGTAGAAGTCGGAGAGCACCTGCAGGCGCTCTGCCCGGCCCGCCGCGATCTCGTCCAGCTGGTCCTCGAGCTGGGCGGTGAAGTCGTAGTCGACCAGCTCGGAGAAGTGCTCCTCCAGCAACCTTGTGACGGCGAACGCGAGCCAGGTCGGCACGAGCGCCGAGCCCTTCTTGAAGACGTAGTCGCGGGCGGTGATGGTGCGGATGATCGAGGCGTAGGTCGACGGGCGGCCGATCTCTAGTTCCTCGAGCTTCGCCACGAGCGACGGCTCGGTGTAGCGCGCGGGGGGACGGGTCTCGTGGCCCGCAGGTTCGGCCTTCGCGACGGCGAGGTCCTGGCCCTTCTCGAGGATGGGCAGGCGGGTCTGCGCGTCGTCGGTGGCCGAGTCGTCGTCGGTGCCCTGGACGTAGGCCTTGAGGAAGCCGGGGAAGGTGATGGTGCGTCCGGAGGCGACGAGGCCTGCATCCTTTGCGTCCTCGGCGGAACCCGCGAGCAACGCGTCGATCCGGATCGTCACGGACTCGCCGCGGGCATCGGCCATCTGCGAGGCGAGCGTGCGGCGCCAGATCAGCTGGTAGAGCCGGAAAGTGTCGCCGGTGAGGCCGGTCTGGTCCGGGTGCTGGAAGGTGTCACCTGCGGGGCGGATGGCCTCGTGGGCCTCCTGTGCGGACTTGACCTTCGAGGTGTAGACGCGCGGCTTCTCGGGAAGGAACCGCTCGCCGAACAGATCGCGGACCTGCTGGCGGGCGGCGTTGATGGCCTGGCCCGACAGCGAGATCGAGTCGGTTCGCATGTAGGTGATGAAGCCCTTTTCGTAGAGCTCCTGAGCCACTGACATGGCGCGCTGCGCGGAGAAGCCGAGCTTTCGGCCCGCCTCCTGCTGCATGGTGGTGGTGCGGAACGGCTCGTAGGGCCGGCGCGTGTATGGCTTCGACTCGACGGAGGTGACCCCGAGCTTGGCTTCGGCCAGCAGGTCGGCGATCCGACGGGCGGACGCCTCGTCGAGCACGAGGAGGTCCTGGCTCCTGGGCTGGCCCTTTGAGTCGAAGTCGCGGCCCTGCGCGATGCGGGTGCCGTCGAGGTCGACGAGGCGCGCCGGGAAGTTGCGGGGATCGGCGTCGGCACCGGCATCGAGGATGACGTCGAGGTCCCAGTAGCCGGCAGGGACGAAGGCGATCCGCTCGCGTTCGCGGTCGACGACGAGTCGGGTGGCGACGGACTGCACGCGGCCCGCCGAAAGCCGGGGCATGACCTTCTTCCACAGCACGGGCGAGACCTCGTAGCCGTAGAGCCGGTCGAGGATGCGGCGGGTCTCCTGGGCATCGACGAGGGCGACGTCGAGGTCACGCGGATTCTCGACGGCCTCGAGGATCGCGGGCTTGGTGATCTCGTGGAACACCATGCGCTTGACGGGGACCTTCGGCTTGAGTTCCTGCATCAGGTGCCACGCGATGGCCTCGCCCTCGCGGTCACCATCGGTGGCGAGCAGGAGTTCGTCGACCCCTGCCAGCTTGGACTTGAGGTCCTTGATGGTTGCCTTCTTGTCGGGCGAGACAACGTAGATGGGCTGGAAGTCGTCATCGACGTTGACCCCGGTGCGCGCCCACTTCTCACCCTTGTACTTGGCGGGAACCTCCGCGGCGGAGGTCGGCAGATCGCGGACGTGCCCACGGCTCGATTCGACGATGTAGTCGCGACCGAGATAGCCGGCGATCTTGGTCGCCTTGGTCGGTGACTCGACGATGACGAGACGCTTGGAAGCCATCAGCGCTGCCCCTTTCCGATGGGAAACATTGCGAACAATAGCCTGCGAGGTCAATAGGTCCCATCACCGGTTGCCGTTGGCGGTCTTCCTCCGCCAGCCAGAGGCGGGCCGGACGGAGCCGCTGGACGCCCCCTGCGTGGCCTCCTGACAAGGGCGACGAGCCCGACGATGAGGCCGCCGACCGTGAGGGCGGTGACGAGGATCAGGCTGGTGCTGAGCCACGGCGCCCAGCGCGTCTGATCCGTGGCCAGCGCCGCCCGCTCAACCGCGGTCGCCAGGTCTCCGTCCGAAAAGGCCTCGCGCGCCCCCGCCACGGCAGCCTCGGTGCGAAGCAGCCGCATGCCGAGGTCGGAGAGCGGATCGGCCGCCCCCTCCACCGTTGCGCGTGCCCCCTCGACCCGTTCGAGGCTCTCGCCGGTCTCGGCAAGCAGCTCCGCCGAGGACGAGTATCCGGACTCGTCCTCCGCGTTCTCGTAACCTTCGCGCACCTCACCTGCGAGCTCGAGACCTGCCGCCGCCGCAGCCTGCTGCAGCTCACCCGCAACCTGGGCCTGTTCGCCGAGGGTGCCCATCAGGTCACCCGCGCCGCCGAAGTCCCAGCGGGACATGGCGATCCGCAGCCCCCTTGGCGGTAGCCATCCTTCGTCGGCGGCGTCGACCGCCGCGTAGTCGTCGCGGGCGACCGAGCGCTGTTCAAGCGTGGTGGCAGCGTCGTCGTCGAGCACCCAGGTCGCGTAGGTCTGGTCGGCGTCCGTGTTGCCGCCGCGCGACTCCACAAGGTCAAGGAAGCGTCGGGCGTCGGTCGTGCCCCGGTTGTCCTCGCTTCCCGGGGGCTCGTAGGCGGACTCGCCCGCGAGGGCCGCCTGCACGACGGTGGTGAAGTCCTCGTCGTCGAGGCCACCGATCAGTTCGTTGACAGCGGCGTGGGCAGCCGCATAGCCGTACTCGTCGGTCTCGCCGACCGCGAGCCCGGTCGGGCTGCGCCACTGGCTGAGCGGGAACGCCGGGCCCGAGTCGCGCTCCGGGACATCGGAAGGGGTCTCCTCGCCGCCGATCCTCGGCGCGAGTCGTCGCGACACGACCTCGGCGAGGCCCTCCTGGAGCCAGCGCCCCGAGAGATGGTCGTCATTGAGCCATGCGTGGGAGGTCTCGTGCAGGAGGAGCTGGGTGTCGAACTCCTCGCCCAGCAGGATCTCGCGCTGTGTGAAGTCGAACCAGGCGTAGCCGGTGACCGTCGGGGACACATCTTCGCGGACGGTGTCGAGGCCGCCGGGCCACGGCGTTCCGAGGAGTTCCTCGAGCGCAGGCACGCCCTCGGCGAGTTTCTGGTCGACGAAGTCGGCCCACGCCTCGTCCCCTGGGAAGCTGAGCAGGCTGACCTCGTCGCCGCCGACGGTGATGCTCCGCTCAGCGGTCTGCGCCGGGTCGCGCAGGGTGACGAACGCCCAGATGCCGGTCTCGTCCGTATGCTCGCTCGCCCGCCGGGTGACGGACGAGTCTGCCGCGGTCTCCGTGAAGATGTCGCTCGTGGAGTGGAAGTCGTAGCCCTCCGGAGCGACGATGTCGAGCGTCGTCCGGCCGGGCTCCCCCCAGGCGAGGGCGGGGAAGGCCGCGAAGCCCTTTCCCACCCGCGTGGGGTCCTTTGATCGGAGTTCGGCACCGGGCAGGTCGTAGGTGAGCGTGATCTCCCGGGTGAGTGCGTGGCGCAGCTGGGGGAAGGCGATCGACGCGATCCTGATGCTCGCCTCCGGTCCGTCCTCCGTCGTGACCGTCAGGGTCGAGCCTCCGGAGGTGGCCCGCAGGTTGCTCGCGCCCGCGGGTACGGGCACCTGGTAGCTGGTGAAGTAGAAGTAGCGGACCTGGTTGCCGGAGCGTTGGTCGGGAAGGGTGTTGCGCAGCGACATCGTGACGCTGACCTTGACCGCCGACCCGTCCGCGGCCACGACATAGCGTGCGGCGTTGGTCTCTGTGAGCCCCTCCACATCGGCCTCGGCGTGCGGCGCGAGACCCACCAGGAACGACGAGGCGAGCAGTGCAATCCCCGCCCCGAGGCGCCGACCCCTCATCTGATCCCCTTCCTAGAGGACCGAGTGTAGGGCTGGCCCCGCGTTCTGGGTCACCGCCGAAAGTCGAGATCTTGAGCCGGGCTCACCTGCTCAGGGGGAACTTCACCTCGCGCCCGTCGCGCGGGTCGATGACGGGGTCCACGAGCGCGCGGATGTAGAGCGAGAGCCCGCCCAGGCAGATCAGACCGACGACGATGAGAAGCCAGCCGGGAAGCCCGAACACCAGCTCCGACCATCCGAGAAGGGAGAAGATGCCTTGCAGGACCAGCATCCCTCCCAGGATGCCGAGGGATCCGGAGATCGCGATCACCAGGCCGTAGCGCACTCGGGGAACGGGGCGCGCCGCCACCAGCGAGTCGGCGTAGTGTGCCGGGGTGCCGAACGCCTGCTCGGCCGGCTCACCGCTCTCGGCGAGGTGGCTCTGGGCCTCGGCGAGGATCTCGCCGATCCTGACCCCGGGCACGTCACGCTCACGGAGTTCGGAGGTGAGGTCGTCGAGGTACTTGTCGTTATTCATGACTGTTCCATCACGAGATCGGTGACGGCCGCGGAGAACCGGTCCCAGTTGAGTGCGCGAAGGGACAACTCGGCGGCCCCCTTCTCCGTGATCGCGTAGTACTTGCGCCCCGGCCCGTGTTCGCCCGTGCGCCACGTCGTCGTGACGAGCCCGGCCTCCTCGAGCCGTCCGAGGATCGGATAGAGGGTGCCTCCCTTGACCTCGCCGAAGCCGGCTTCGGTCAGTTCCCTCGACAGTTCATAGCCGTAGGTCTCGGCCCTCCCGATCACAGCGAGCACGGCGAGTTCGAGGAACCCCCTCAGCCAGGGCGTCGGCCATGTCTGCTGCATCATGACTCCATCGTGCCACCATCTAGATAGGTTTGCAATATAGATAGCGATTCGATTGTGGTGATCTTCGCTGGGCGCCAATAGGGTGCCTTCATGGAGACGCTCACGAAGGAGCAGGGGCGCGCGGTCGCCGTGCGGGCACAGCAGCTCGATGGCGAGCGTCGAGACGACCTGCTCGCCGTCGTCTCCGCACTGACCCACCTACCGGTCAACGTGACCGACATCGTCGCTCCGTCTGCCGAGCACATCGCCTACACCCGGCTCGGGGAGTCGATCTCCTTCGACGACGTGCGCAGGGCGGCCGAGGTCGAGCTGTCGCTCTTCGAACACCTCGACCAGCCGATCCCGACCGAGCCGCTGAACATCATGCTGCGTCCGGTCTCGGACCTGCCCCTGCTGCGCGGCGAGATGGAGGCCTGGGCTGAGGCCCACCCGAGGACGGCGGCCTGGGTCGAGGCGAACGCCGGTTTCCGTGACGACGTCCTCGAGACGCTGCGGATGGACGGACCCGTCCCCCAGCCGGACATCGAGGACACCGCGACGGTGCCGTGGCGGTCGTCAGGCTGGAACACGTCACGCAATGTCGCGATGATGCTGGAGGCGCTGCAGGGATCCGGCGAGGTTGCGGTCGCAGAGCGGCGCGGCGCCGTCCGGGTGTGGGACCTGGCCTCCCGGATCCTTCCCGAGGTTGAGGCGCTCGGCAGGGAGGAGGCCTCGGCGGAACTGGACCGGCGTCGACTCGTCTCGCTCGGGCTCGCCCGGCCGAAGTGGGTCGGCGATGCCGGCCGCGAGGTGCGGGTCGAGGGGACGCGGGGGCTCTGGCGGCTCGAACCGGATGCAGAGCTCGGCCCGGTCGCTCCCCGGGTCAGCGTCCTGTCGCCGCTGGACCGCCTGCTGTTGCCGAGGACGAGGATGCGCGACCTGTGGGGCTTCGACTATGCGTTGGAGCAGTACACCCCTGCGGCGAAGCGTCGTTGGGGCGCGTTCGCGCTCCCGGTTCTTCACGGCGCCGACCTGGTCGGGAAGGTGGACGCCCGCAGCGACCGCGAGGCGGGCCTGCTGCGGGTCGCGGCGCTTCACTGGGACGTCGAGGCCGACGCCGCGCTGCGCGGCGGTGTGGCCGAAGAGTTGGAGCGCTTCGCGGCGTGGCTGGGGCTCGGACTCCGGCTTCCCTGACCGGGAGCCGGACCTGGCTGCCAGGTGACGCGCACAGATCTACGGTGAGCGCCGGCGGTGCCTCTATTGGCACGAACCCCGCTCCTGGTAGATCTGTGCACGGCAATCCACGGATCCGTGCAGGCAGTCCGCGGTGAGACCCGGGCCACCGATCGGGCCATACTCGCGCCCGTCCCAGCCTGTCTACCGGGAACAGTGGCGCACACAAACCCACGATGAGCGCCAGCAGTGCCTCTACTGGCACGAACCGCGCTCCTCGTAGATCTGTGCACTGCAATCGGCCAGCCTTCAGGCCCACACCCGACTGCCCGGCTGCGACCTCCACCCCTGGCCTTCGTCGCCCAGAGCGATCGAGTGGCCTGACTCGCGCCCGTCCCAACCTGCCCATCGGGAACAGTGGCGCACACAAACCTACGATGAGCGCCAGCAGTGCCTCTATTGGCACCAACCCCGCTCCTGGTAGATCTGTGCACTGCAATCGGCCAGCCTTCAGGCCCACACCCGACTGCCTGGCTGCGACCTCCGCCCCTGGCCTTCGTCGCCCAGAGCGGCCGAGGGGCCTGACTCGCGACCGTCACAGCCTGCCCATCGGGGACAGTGGCGAGCACAAACCTACGATGAGCGCCAGCAGTGCCTCTACTGGCACGAACCGCGCTCTTCGTAGATCTGTGCACGGCACTCCACTGTGAAATGTGCAGGCACTCCGCGGTGAGACCCGGGCCACGATCGAGCCTGACTCGCGCCCGTCCCAACCTGCCCATCCAGACGGTGCGCACAAACCTACGGTGAGCGCCAGCGGTGCCTCTATTGGCACCAGCCGCGCTCCTTGTAGATCCGTGCACGGTCTTGACCCATGGGACCCGGACTACCGATGAAGGGCATCGCCCGACCGGGCGCGAGCCCGGTCCGGCCGAGCCTCTGGCTGTTCAGGCAGGCTCAGCGATCCCGGGGCCCTCGACGCTACCGGGCGTGGCCGTCCTTCCGCAGGTCAGCATCAGCAGTTCGCCGATGGGCCCTCGGATTTCGGGGCCGCGGCCCGCCTGCCAGTCGGCGTCGGTGGCGACCATGCGCACCGACCGCACGAGCCGTCCGCCACCCATCGCCACGGCCATCAGCCTCGCCCTGTCGTCGCCTCTCCGACGGCCGCGGGATTGAGGTCTCGCCTGATGCCGAGGGGTCGGGCGATGTCCTGCTGATGCACGAGCACGTCGATCAGCGGCTCCCTGATCGACGTCACAAGGGGGTGTCTGCGCACCTCGGCGAAGCGGTCCCACTGGTCGAGGATCTGCTCGACTGGGGCGCTGCCCCTCCGCACGCCGTCGAGTCGGACGGCCGTGTCGTAACCGCGCCACATGCCGCCGACGAATCGCAGGGTGGCCGCGACGTCGAGCTGCGGGTTCGCGATCAGGTGGGCGGCCACATCACGGACCCGCCAGCCGTCGCAAAGGCTCGGCTCGTCCCACTGCGCAGGGGTGAGCGAGCGCAGCAGGTCACGGATGCCAAGTCGTTCTTCGATGATGATCTGCCAGATCCCGGCACGGTCCATGGTCACTCCTCGAGGATGAGGAACTGGTCGAGGAGCGCCTGGCGCACCTCGGGGATGACGGCTGCGGCCAGGTCGGCCGCGGCGACGTCCAGCACTTGGGCGACGGCCCCGATCACTTGGGCGAGCGTGAGGTCACCGTCGAGGGCACCGAGCACCGCGGCCAGCGCGGTGTCGGCCTTGATCGCGCGCAGCAGGCCTACCCGCTGGCGGAAGATGACGTGTTCCGGATCGGCGGCGCCGGGGCGTCCGACGGTCTCCTGGTCGACATCGACGAGACGCGGCCGCGAGCCGAGCAGCTCACCGGTCGGAAGGCTGTAGGCGTCGACCGCGGAGGCATTGCGGGCGAACACATCGCCGACCGGCTGCGCGACCGCGTGAGGCCAGCTCTCGAAACGGCGGTGTGGTTCATCGCGACCCGCCCTGGTGATCTGGATCCAGCCCATGCCGACGGAGGAGATGCCAAGCTTCTCGAAGTAGCCGAGCCACTCGTCATAGGCGGGCCGCCACCGGTCTGTTCCTGCGAGTCCCGCGTCGGTCAGCCACATCTCGATGTAGCTGAACACGTCGAGTCGTTCGCGTTCGATCACCCAGGCGTCGCAGCCGTCGGGGACCCATCCGGCGAGCCGCTCTTCCCACGGCTGATCCAGCACGGCCCAGTTGGTGAGCAACTGGAGGCTGCCGCCATGGGTCAGATGCTCCCCCGCGCCGCGGACGAGTGTCTCGACTAGCAGGTCGGCCTCGAAGTTGGCTTCGCGGTAGACGAGGGTGGCGCCGTCGGCGCTCGGGGGTGACATGACGAACGGCGGGTTGGACACGATGAGGTCGAACCGTTCGCCGGTGACCGGCTCGTAGAGGGAGCCGGTGCGCAGGTCGATGTCCGCCTCATTGAGGGCCGCGGTCACCGCGGCGAGTTCGAGGGCCCGGGCGTTGACGTCGGTGCCGACGACGCGGCCTGCGTGTCTGCCGAGGTGGAGCGACTGCACCCCACACCCCGTGCCCAGGTCGAGCGCGGTGTCCACCGGCGTGCGCATGGTGATCTGCGCGAGGGTCGTCGAGGCCGGCGAAACGCCCAGCACGTAGTCCGGCCGGGTGGGCGTGACGATCAGGTCGAGCCCCGGCGTGAGATCGGAGACCACCCATCCGGAGGCTCCGTCATCGGGCGAGCCGTAGGGGCGGACGTCGACAAGAGCCCGCACGGCGTCGCCGTCCAGGCTGAGGAAACCGGCCCGGACGAGGGCGTCGGCGTCGACCACCCCGTCCAGACGGTCTGCAGGAACGCTCTGCTGGAGGAGGAAGAGCCGGATCAGCGTGCTGAGCGGGTCGGTCGCCTCGCCGAGCGCCACGTCCGCCGGCACCGTCATGTTGCGACCGAGGCCAGCCTGGCCGAGTTCTCCGATCCGGTCGAGGACGTCGTCGACGAGGTATCCGGCGGCGATGAGGTCGGTACGGAGGCGGATGAGGTCGGTATCGCTGAGCTGCACCCCGTCATCCTAGGACCGCCGGTCCAGGCCGACGCCCCGGTTGTGGGCGTGGAGCGCGACACGCCCCGGGCACGTCCCGGACCGTCCGCGCCAGGAGGTCGACGGTCGCGTCATCGAGTCGATCAGCTCTGCGGTCTCGAGCACACCGAGGCACCGACGACTCGGGTCATGAGCCTGCACCATCCAGGCTTCTGCGCCTGTCTGCGGTCGCGGCCACCACCTTTTCGACGACGCCTCGCGCGACCAGGTCGAGCGGAGGCTGCTCAAGGAACGGTGGGTGGGCCCGCTCAGGGGATGTCGGGGCCGGAGGCTACTGGGAACGGAGGGCGAAGGGTGGCCGAGAACGGAGAACCCCACTCGGGTCGCCCAGTTCCAACCTCCGCAACCCATGCTTCTGAGCCTGTCTGCGGTCGTGGCCACCACCCCTTCGACGACGTCTCTACGTCGACCGGAGGCTGCTCAAGGAACGGAGCACCGGAATACTCGAGGATCGAAAGGACCGAGGCTGCTCACGGCACGACGGTCCGCGAACCACCGAAGAAGCGGAGTGCGGAGGCTGTTCGATACCGGGGGCACCCGGCCGGTCCAGACCCAACCTGCGTCCTGGCGTCCTGGCGCTTCCCTCGTCCGCGGCCGTGCCCACCGCCTCTCGACGACGCCTCGCGCGACTGGGTCGAGCGGAGGCTGCTCAAGGAAGGGTGGGTGGGCTGCTCAAGTGACGGATGGGGCGGAGGCCGCCAAGTGACGGGGAAGATCACGCCCAGCGGCCAGACCCAACCGTCCACCCAACGGGAGTCCCCGGCGACCGTCGGCGGTCGCGGGCACCGCCCTCCGACGACGCCAGGCACAACCTCGTGGTGCGGAAGTCCGATCCGCCGGGCCCGCCGGCGGTATCCAGGGCCGCCCTCGCGCCTTCGAGCGGCGACTCCGGATGAGGGGAGAAGAGGCCGGTGGCGACCCAGCTGGGATCGCCACCGGCCTCGCCGTTGGAGGATCAGACCGACTCGGTCGCTCCCTGCCAGAGGTTGACGCCCTCGACTCCGCTGTGACGGTCGATCGCGGCGAGCTCGTCGGCGGTGAACTCGAGATTCCCGAGCGCGGCCAGGTTGGCATCGAGCTGCTTGACGGAGGAAGCACCGAGCACGACGGAGGTGACAGACGCGGCGCCCTGGTCGCGGAGGGCCCAGGCGATCGCCATCTCTGCGAGGCTCTGCCCTCGCGCCTCCGCGATCTTGTTGAGCTCACGGAGCTGCTCGATGTTCTCCTCGGAGAGGAGGTCGCTGTCGAGCGACTTGCCCTGCGCGGCCCGCGAGCCCTCCGGGATCCCGTCGAGGTAGCGGTCGGTGAGCATGCCCTGGGCGAGCGGCGAGAAGCCGATGACGCCCATGCCGTTGTCTGCGGCGGCCTGCAGCAGCGACGGTTCGCCCTCCTCGATCCAGCGGTTCAGGATCGAGTAGGAGGGCTGATGGATGATCAGTGGCGTGCCGAACGAACGGGCAATCTCCTGCGCCTTGGCTGTGAGCTCGGCCGAGTAGGACGAGATGCCCGCGTAGAGCGCCTTGCCGGAACGCACCGCCTGATCGAGGGCGGCCATCGTCTCCTCGACGGGCGTGTCGGGGTCGGGACGGTGGTGGTAGAAGATGTCGACGTAGTCCAGGCCCATCCGCTGCAGCGAGTCATCGAGCGAGCTGAGCAGGTACTTGCGGGATCCCCCGAAGCCGTAGGGGCCCGGCCACATGTCCCATCCCGCCTTGGACGAGATCACGAGCTCGTTGCGGTACGGAACGAAGTCCTCGGCGAAGACCCGACCGAAGTTGATCTCGGCCGAACCGTAGGGCGGTCCGTAGTTGTTGGCCAGGTCGAAGTGGGTGACGCCCTTGTCGAAGGCACGACGAAGGATGGCGCGCTGCGTCTCGAGCGGCTTGTCGTCCCCGAAGTTGTGCCACAGCCCGAGAGAGATGGCGGGCAGCTTCAGGCCGGACGTGCCGAGACGCCGATAGGGCATGGATTCGTAGCGGTCTTCCGCGGCGACGTAGGTCATGATCCACACTTTAGTTGCATCGCGAACCCCAGGACCGGCGCATCGGCCCAAGCCAGTTATCGGTCGCCGCGACGGCGGGCAGCCACCGTGTACCTTCCACACCGACGAGTATGTCGGCGACCCGTTCCGGCGTTGGGCTCGCCGCTGGCACCTGGCTTGCCGGGCCCATTCTCAGCCCTGTCTCCGCTTCTGGGCCCCTCCCCCTCCTCCCCCACCCCGCCCCTCGTCTCGTCCCTTGTGTCAGGAAACCTCCGCCGCTCTACCCTTGGCCACATCACGGACGCGGCTGAGCGAACACGGCCGGAACCCGATTGCGGAGCTCTCCCGACCCTCCAGTGCCAGTCCTTCTCCAACGGCGACCTGCGGCTGCGAACAACCGCGAACACTTCATGCAGACACGACCCCGCGGCACAACCAGTAGACGACAATCCGCCGCTCCTTCGAAACCAGCGGCCGCTCCCCAACGAAAGACGACCGGGGCAGCCAACCCCCAGCACGATCACACCAGCCGTCGCGCCTACGGCCGACTGCCCAGAGGAGTCCGATCAGCATCCCGTGCCACGTTCCACGACCGCAATGGATGCTCGTGTAGGCCCACCCCGCGACCTGGTCCCGTTCACCGCGTGTGCGTGCCATCAACGATGGCGACCGTCCGGGAGGTCCTCGCCGACGCCTCGGCTCACCGAGGTATCGCCGCGGCAGCGATGCTCGGCGACCGCCCCGGAACCGACGCCGCACGCCTTCCCGGTGGCCAACGCTGAGCACGGTGGCCGCGCTTCCGTGCCCGGCGCCCCAAGTGATTGCGAAGCCCGCCACCGGGCGCACCGCCTGGAACGGCGCGCACAAGCCGCGCCCAGTCGCACCCGGTCCGGTCATGGCCCCGCCCTGCGTGGTCCGCCCAGGCCTGTGCGCCGACCTCGACCGCTTTCCGTACTCTCCCCAGGGGACTCAG
>RRZT011618304.1_pt1 | contig 20794 bp, 17 predicted proteins | sample 2165551 | NCBI WGS metagenome assembly RRZT01 (sample SAMN10456910, study PRJNA506462) | wastewater metagenome | biome: wastewater; feature: sludge; material: wastewater sludge; isolation source: wastewater sludge with Escherichia coli K12::gfp cells carrying plasmid... | place: USA: Moscow, Idaho... | reverse complement strand
TTAGATTTGAAATCAGACAGTCGTACAATGACTTTTTTGGGATAGACAGAGGCGGCTAGTGTGGATACGCCTTCTACGATTTTATCGACATAAAAATCGACGGGTGAAGCGTAACCAGCGATGCGTTCTGAAATGATAGCTTTTAATTTAGCATCTTGACGGTCAAATTCGAGTAATGCTTTGGGGTGAATACCAATTTGGCGATTGATAATAAATTCCATACGAGCCAAGCCAATACCTTGTCCCGGCAGGTTGGCAAAACTGAAAGCTAATTCGGGATTTCCCACATTCATCATAATTTTGGTGGGTATTGTCGGCATGTTACTCATGGATAAATCAATAATTTTTACATCCAACAGTCCTTCATAAATTAGGCCTGTATCACCTTCTGCGCAAGATACGGTGACATCTTGCCCGGCTTTTAGCATTTTGGTGGCATTGCCACAGCCTACTACGGCCGGTATACCCAATTCCCTAGCAATAATGGCGGCATGGCAGGTGCGTCCTCCTCGGTTGGTGATGATGGCGGAAGCTCGCTTCATGACGGGTTCCCAATCGGGGTCGGTCATGTCTGTAACCAATACATCTCCGGCTTGCACTTGGTCCATTTCAGAAATATCTGTAATTAACCTTACTTTGCCTTGTCCAATTTTCTGGCCAATTGCGCGACCCTCGCACAATACAGCGGATTTTTTTTCATTTCGTTTTCTGCGCAAAGTGCTATTTTGGTCTTCTTGAGATTTAACGGTTTCCGGGCGTGCTTGCAGGATGTAAAGTTTGCCGTCTAGCCCGTCACGTCCCCATTCGATATCCATAGGCCGACCATAATGCTCTTCAATAATCAGGGCATATTTCGCAAGCTCGGTAATTTCTTCATTGCTAATAGAGAAACGTTTACGTGCGGCTTCATCTACGTTAACTACTTGTACTGATTTTCCTGCTTCAGCCGTATCTGTAAATGTCATTTTGATGAGCTTTGTGCCCATGGTTTTACGCAAAATAGCGGGATGCCCGGTTTTTAGCGTTGGCTTATGCACGTAAAATTCATCTGGATTGACTGCGCCTTGTACAACGGTTTCTCCTAGTCCATACGAGGCTGTAATAAATACGACCTGGTCGAAGCCGGATTCTGTGTCCATGGTGAACATAACCCCGGCTGCACCACTATCGGAGCGCACCATGCGTTGTACGCCGGCTGATAATGCCACTGCATCGTGCTCAAAACCTTTATGTACCCGGTAAGAAATCGCTCGATCGTTGTACAAAGAAGCAAAAACATGCTTCATGGCAATTTTGACGTTTTCTAGCCCGTTGATATTCAAAAATGTCTCTTGCTGGCCGGCAAAAGAGGCATCTGGCAGGTCTTCTGCTGTGGCAGAAGAGCGAACGGCGACGGAAATTTGATCGGTTCCCGCTTCTGAAACCATTTTTTCCCAAGCTTGCTGAATATCTGCATCTAGGTCAGCAGGAAATGGCGTATCTAAAATCCATTGGCGAATTTGTTTGCCCAACTGGGCTAAAGCGGCAACATCTTCTGCATCTAATTGTGCTAAGGCCACTGCAATCCGGTCTCTTAATCCCTTATGTGCCAAAAACTTACGGTAAGCATCCGCTGTCGTTGCAAAACCGCCCGGCACTCGCACGCCTTTTTCTGTTAACTGGCTAATCATTTCACCCAAAGAAGCATTTTTACCACCAACACTTTCTACATCGGTCATGCGCAGATTTTCAAACCAGATGACATTATTACCGGCCATTTTATATTCCGTCCATTCAGAAGTTGAAAAGGGAAGTTCGAGAGACATGCAAAGTTATTCTAGCGGGTGCTTGTCATTCTGTCATGCCATTTGTCGTGCTATTTTGCTGGGGTTGTAAGCAAATAAAACATTGACTCTGGTGCTCCTTAGCGGTACACATATTTTCCTCTCTTAAAGTAAGAATTCTGTGTTCATTGGTATGTTTTATAGTTGTAGGTCTTTCGAAAGGATTTTTTGTTATGTCTTGCACTCGCCACGCCATTTTTATCTCTGACCGCACGGGATTGACTGCTGAAGGCATGGGGGATGCTTTGCTTAACCAGTTTGATAGCATTGAATTTAAGCGCTTGACGTATCCTTTTATTGACACACAAGAAAAAGCTTTAAGGTTGGTAGAGGAAATTAATCAGCTTGCTTCGTGTTGTAATTTGAGACCAATTATCTTTACGAGTATTGTGGAGGAAGATATTCGCAATATTATTAAAGCATGTTCTGGTCTACATTTAAGTTTTTATGATGCTTTTATTAATCAATTGGAAGAAGAATTAAAAGTGCAAGCCAGTTATCAGGTTGGGCGAACACATGGCATGCAAGATACGAAGCGCTATGATGCCCGGATGGATGCTGTTAATTTTTCTCTTAACCATGATGACGGTGTATCTAACAAGGATTTGCAGAACGCAGATGTTATTTTGACGGGTGTTTCCCGCAGTGGAAAAACGCCTACTTGTTTGTATCTTGCTTTGCAGTACGGTATTCGAACAGCTAATTACCCAATTACGCCAGATGATTTAGAGTCCTCCGATTTACCACGCATTCTTAAGCCATATAAAAATAAGACTTATGGTCTCACGATTGACCCGGCCCGTTTGCACCATGTGCGTACGGAGCGTCGTCCGGACTCCGTATATGCAAGTATGGAGACTTGTCGCCGTGAGGTGAAAGAAACGGAAGCTATGTTTTTTCGACATGGAATACCGTTTATCAGTACAACCCATAAATCGGTGGAAGAGTTAGCTGTAAACGTTATGCAGGCTTGCAAACTTCAACGTCGTTTTTAGTCACCGAAATAAAAGCATTTCTACCTTTTAAAATGGGTGACTTTTAAGTTGCTGGGGTTTTATCTGGGTTTTTGTGCCTGTTTTGCTGCAGCATGGTTTGCAATGTGCGTGAAAAGCCTCAAATAGAGTGCTTGGGTCTGTTAAAATCATTTGCATCAGAATCCGCTACTGGGTTCATATTGTGGGAATTTTTATGTTTGATTTTTTAAAGAAATTTCGATTTACAAAAACGAGTGAGCCGAGTGAGGCCACTCAAACACCGCCTCCTGTGGATGAGGCGCTTGCTGCTGCGCCTGTAGAAGTCGCGCCAACGCCGGTATCTGTGCCCGAGCCAGAGCCTGCCCCTGCGTTAGAACCCTCTGAGTCTTTATCCGAGCAAAAGTCTGAACCGGATCCAATTTCTCCCTCTGTTTCTGAACCTATTTCTGAGCCTGTGAGCGTTTCAGAACCTGCTGTGCAGGAGCCTGAGCCCCCGGTCCAAGAGAAAAAACTTTCTTGGGCGCAGCGGCTTAAAGCGGGCTTGTCGCGCACGCGTTCGCAAATTGGCGGGGGGCTGGCAAATTTATTTGGCTTACGCAAGATTGATGAGGAGCTGCTTGAGGAGCTTGAAAGCACCTTGTTGATGGCAGATTGCGGAGTAGAGGCAACAACCTATCTGATTGAAGCGCTTCGCAAACGTTGGAAACAAGATAAGTTAGAAACGGCGGATGAGTTGAAGTTGGCTTTGGCTCAAGAGCTCAAAGAAATGATTCGCCCGTTGGAGGTCCCCTTAAAAGTGGAAGGTGGACGACCATTTATCATTATGCTTGCGGGCATTAATGGTGCGGGTAAAACAACTTCGATTGGTAAGTTAGCTAAGTATTTTCAGAGTAAAGGCTTGTCTGTGCTGCTGGCGGCGGGGGATACTTTTCGTGCAGCAGCCCGGGAGCAGCTTGAAACTTGGGGGGAGCGCAATGGCGTAACGGTGATTGCGCAAGAAGGTGGAGATTCTGCTGCAATTATTTTTGATGCAATTCATGCTGCGAAAGCCCGGGGAATTGACGTTGTATTGGCTGATACGGCCGGGCGTTTGCCGACGCAATTGCATTTGATGGAAGAAATTGCAAAAGTTCGCCGAGTGATTGCAAAAGCTGAGCCTTCCGGCCCGCATGAGGTGTTATTGGTATTAGATGCCAATATTGGTCAAAATGCGTTGACGCAAGTGAAGGCTTTTGACAGCGCCATTCAAGTGAGTGGGCTGGTACTGACTAAGCTTGATGGCACCGCTAAAGGGGGCATTGTGGCGGCCATTGCGCGCCAGTGTCCTAAACCTTTGCGCTTTATTGGCGTGGGGGAGGGCATTGATGATTTGCAGCCTTTTAATGTAGATGAATTTGTAAATGCGCTTTTTGATATTGAAACTCGCTAAAAATCGGCCATGATTGAGTTTATTCGTGTTACTAAACGCTACCCCGGCGGCCATACAGCGCTTAACGATGTGAGTTTTACGTTGCGCCATAGCGAACTGGTTGTGCTCTCTGGGCATTCCGGGGCGGGGAAAAGCACGCTCATGAAGATGATCGCTGTGCTTGACCGACCAACGTCCGGCCAGGTGAAAATTAATGGCCAAGTTGTGAGCGAATTGCCTAAGCGCGCCGTGCCTTATTTGCGGCGGAATGTGGGTTTGGTACTGCAAGAGGCAAAGTTGCTGCTAGACCGTAATGTGAATGAAAATGTCATGCTGCCTTTGATGATTGCCGGGGTGCCGCTTAAAGAGGCACAAACCCGGGTAAATGCTGCGCTCGAACGTGTGGGATTGGGGCAAAGAGGCAAAGAAATGCCGGTGACGCTTTCTGGCGGTGAGCAGCAGCGGGTGGCTATTGCCCGGGCTGTGGTGAATCGTCCTTCCATTTTATTGGCAGATGAACCGACCGCGCATTTGGATCCTGAATACGCGCATGATATTGCGGATTTGTTTATGTCCTTTAACCGAGCCGGCGTGTCAGTGATGGTTTCTACACACGATGCTTCATTGTTTGCAAGCATTAAACCACGTCGTTTAGTGTTGGCGAATGGCACGCTGGTGCTAGGGGGGGATGCCTGATGCAAGCCTGGCTTTATCTGCATTGGCGTGCGTTTTGCCATGCTTGGGTGCGATTGATGCGCCAACCTTTTGGCACGTTTTTATCGGCTTTGGTGATTGGCATTGCGCTGGCCTTGCCCGGCGCAGGCTTTGTGCTGCTTGACAATATGAGTTCTTTGGCCCGTGGCGTGGCGGGTAAGCCTGAGGTCAGCGTTTTTTTAAAGTCGGATGCAAGTCCTGAACAGCGTCAGGCCATAGAGGAATCACTTCGTCAAAATCCGCGCATTGCGAGTTCTCGGTTTGTAGGGAAGGATTTGGCGCGGGAAGAGCTCATTCAAAATGGTTGGGGAGATGTACTCGAAGGATTGTCTGAAAATCCTTTGCCAGATGCTTATGTTTTGGGTTTACATGGCGATGTACCCGAGCATTTTACAGAGCTGGCCAGCACTTTAAGCGCGCTGCCCGGGGTTGAGCGTGTGCAGCTTGATTCTGTGTGGGTTAGACGTTTAGCGGCGTTGATTGATTTGGGGCGTACGATAACGTTAGGGTTAGGCGTTTTGTTGGCCATTGCCTTGGTGATTGTGACTTTTAATACTATTCGGTTGATGATTTTGACACAGCGCCCTGAAATTGAAGTGAGCCGTTTATTAGGGGCCACAGATGCGCTTATTAGTCGGCCGTTTTATTGGCTGGGCGCACTTCAAGGATTTTTAGGCGGATTGATGGCACTTGCAGCCATTTGGGCTGTGGTGTTTTTAGTGCGATCGCCGGTGGATCAGTTGGCTCGCACGTATGACGCAATTTTTGCTGTACAGGGGCCTTCTACTGGTTTAACCATTATATTAATTGCGGCGGCTGTATTTTTAGGTTGGTTGGGCAGTGTTATTTCTGTTAAGCGTAATTTGGCGGTTGTGGGTTAGGTTGCTTGAAAAACACTTGCTTGCTCATAGCGGAAATTAAAGGGCTGTGGTAGATTCGTCCGTGTGATTTGTGGAAGTTTTTGATGTTTAAAGGCTGTGGTTTTTATTTTAGAAAGGATTTGTATGAACACCTCATTGGCTCTGCCTAATACTCTTTTGGGGCGCATCCACCCGGCGTTTGAGTTAAGTGGTGCACGTCAGATGCTCATCGTTTTATTGGCGTCAGTAGCTTTGGCTATTTCGGCAAAAATTACTGTGCCTTTGGGCCCGGTACCTTTTACGATGCAAACTTACGTCGTTATGCTTTTGGGCGTACTTTTAGGGCGTCGGCTTGGCTTGGCTGCAGTCCTAGCCTATATTGCAGAAGGTTTGGCCGGGCTGCCTGTTTTTGCACAAGGGGCCGGTTTGGCTTACGTATTAAGTCCATCTTTTGGTTATATTTTAGGGTTTGCCTTGGCCGTGTACGTGATGGGCGCTTTAACAGAGCGTGGTTACGGGCGTGGTGTTTTGAGTAGTTTTACTTTAATGGCGCTTGGGCATGCACTGGTATTTGCAGTAGGCTGCACATGGCTGGCCACGATGGTTGGTTGGGAGAAGGCTTATTGGGCCGGTCTGTATCCATTTTTAGGTGTGAGTTTGGCCAAAACAGTCTTAGCTTGTGCCACGGTGTCTTTGGCTTGGAAAAAATGGGGACGTGCCTAAATTTCATTTTTAATTCAGATGCTTGAAAAAGCATAAATGTAGGCAAGATTTTCATTTTTGCGTGGGCCGGTGATGCACCAGTCCACGCAAATTTTATTGGGGTGTAATAAAAGCGTGGCGGCGTAGGTGTCTTGGCCACATAAATGTGGGTGATGCGTTTGCCAATGCCCAGGGTGGGTTTCAGTCAAATCAAAAAGATGCACTGCTTGCAAAGGGCCGTGTCTTAAATGCGCCAGTGTTAGAGTTTTTTCGTTTAAGGTCCAACGGAAAATATTTTGAAATTGTAAGGGAGAGGCATTCGCCCGGGTCGCTTGCCATTGGCCAGATTCATGAAAAATCAGCGTTTCTGCATTGGGTTGTTCAACCCGGACCTGCCCATGCCCTTGGCCATTCCAGCCTGTGTTGGCATGACTCTGTGCTGAGAAGTGTAGTGTTTTAACTTGGGCTAAGGCATGCCATAGAGGGAGGAGAGAAGTTTTTAGCATGAAATATTTTGGTAGAAGATAAAGCTTTAGGGCGGGTGCGTTTTAGATTGTGCTCTTGATAAGTTAATTCCGTATTCTTGTGTTATCTTTTAGGCATGTCATTCTTTGCCTTATTGATTGCCCTTCTTTTGGAGCAAAAACACCCTTTCCCCGGGGTGGATCGTTTGTCGACCCTGCTCGGAAAGTGGGCCGATTATATACAGCAACGCTTTAATACAGGGCAGGACTTAGATGGCCGTGCTGCTTGGTGTGTTGCGGTTCTACCCCTTGTGTTTGCGGTATGGGGGGAATATACCTTATTGACTTACGGTCTAGGTGGATTATGGGGCGCTTTGGACTGGCTATTCCAAGTTGCGGTCCTCTACGCCTTGATGGGATTTAGGCAAGAAAGCCATTTTTTCTCAGATATTCAAAAAGCGCTTCAAACCGGTGATATTTCGCTTGCGCGTAGCGTACTTGGGCAGTGGCGAGGTGAAGATCATCAGCAGGCTTCGCAAGAAGAAATCGCACGCTTATCGATTGAAGAAGGCATTTTAGCTGGCTACCGCAACGTGTTTGCATTGCTGTTCTGGTTTATGGTGCTGCCCGGTGTTTCGGGTGTCGTGTTTTATTACATGACTCGTTTTTTAGCGCAACATTGGAGCAAAACCTCAGAAGAGCCAACAGTATTTTCGCAATTTTCTAGGCGTGTTTTAGCATTTCTTGATTTTTTTCCTACCCGGCTGGCGGCATGGTCATTTATGATCGTGGGAGATTTTGAAGACGCTAAGTATTGCAAAGATACGCAGGCTCAGACTTGGTCAGACCCTTTAGCAGGGGTTCTTCTAGCCTGTGCTGCCGGGGCATTGGGGATTCGACTCGGAGGGATGATCCATCAAGGCGCTGTTTTGGTTGATCGCCCGACCCTTGGTCTTGAGGAAGAAGCAACCGTCAATGCCATGCAACGCACAGCAGGTTTAATGTGGCGTGCATTGCTGTTATGTTTAATGTGTGTCGCATTATTTGATTTGATTGGATGGGCCGGTCTGGTTGCTTTAGGGCATTAAGTACAACTCTAATAATAAAGAGAGGGACAGATATGGCTACACGTGAGGTTGTTATTTTAAGCGCAGTGCGTACCGCAATTGGTGCGTTTAACGGAGTGTTAAAGGATATTGAGCCCGCAGAGTTAGGCGGCATTTTGATTAAAGAGGCCGTTGTGCGCGCCGGGGTTGATCCCAAAGCAATCACTTGTGCAATGGTAGGTAATTGTATTCCGACAGAGGTGCGTTTCCCTTATGTAGCACGTGTTGCTGCAATAAAAGGTGGGTTGAGTATGGGTGCTGTTGCAATGGCTGTGAACCGACTCTGTGGTTCAGGTATGCAGGCTATTGTTAGCAGCGCACAGTCTATTTTATTGGGGGATGCTCAGTTTAGCTTAGGGGCCGGGGTTGAAGTCATGAGCCGGGGAGGGTACTTAATGCCCTGTGCCCGTTGGGGGGCACGTATGGGCGACACCTCCATGATCGACATGATGGTTGCCGTTTTAACAGATCCTTTTGGCGCGGGGCATATGGGCATCACAGCCGAGAATTTAGCTGCTAAATGGGGCATTAGCCGTGAAGAGCAAGACGCCTTTGCCCTAGAGTCTCAAACACGCGCGGCGAGAGCCATTGCAGAAGGGCGATTTAAATCACAAATCGTACCGGTTGTGCTGCAAACACGTAAAGGTGAAGTTGTTTTTGAAACCGACGAGCACCCGAGGGCAACCAGTTTAGAGGCTCTGTCAAAAATGAAGCCCGCCTTTAAAAAAGAGGGCACGGTGACCGCAGGCAACGCTTCAGGTATTAATGATGCTGCTGCTGCATTGGTACTGGCGGAAGCCAAAGCGGCTGCGCAAGCCGGTTGTAAACCCTTAGCGCGTCTTGCGGCTTATGCTATAGCAGGAGTGCCGAATGACGTGATGGGAGAAGGCCCCATTCCCGCTTCTAAGCTAGCTTTGCAACGGGCCGGGCTTAAGCTTGAGCAGATAGATGTCATTGAATCCAACGAAGCTTTTGCAGCACAAGCACTCACTGTCATAAAAGGGTTGGCGCTAGATCCGGCAAAAACCAATCCCAATGGTGGCGCCATTGCACTAGGCCACCCCGTTGGCGCAACAGGGGCCGTGCTGGCAGTTAAAGCCATTCATGAGCTACACCGTATTCATGGTCGCTACGCGATGGCTACGATGTGTATTGGCGGCGGTCAGGGAATTACCGCTATTTTTGAACGTATTTAGTTAGGTAATTTACTCTAAATGATTTGCTTTAGGTAAAAATACAGACTTGAGCTTTGTATGCAAATCAACGTCATACAGTTTCAGAGCCAGTGCTTTTTTGATGAGTTAGATTATGTTTTTTGTTATCAAGTCTATTATGAACGCCAGAAAATCTCGCTTTAGCGGACTTTTTGCATAAATAAGAATTTGATCAATTTTGCGTTATGCGCTGCGTTTAAATTATTTTTAAGTAAAGTACGCTTAAAAGATAAAGACGCTGTTTTTTATTTTAAAGGTTGAATAGATATGTTTTCTTATGGTGCTCAATTTCCGCAAACTCGCTTTCGTCGTATGCGTAAAGATGCTTTTTCGCGTGATCTTATGAGAGAGCATGTGCTTAACGCTTCGGATTTAATTTATCCTGTTTTTGTGTTTGAAGGGGATGGGGTTGATCAGGCTATTGCCTCTATGCCGGGTATTGTTCGGGTTTCTGAAAAGCGGGTGTTAGAGGTTGCGCAAGAGGCTTATGCTTTGGGGATTCCGGCGCTGGCACTTTTCCCGGTGATTGAGGCTTCGCAAAAAACGTTAACCGCACAGGCTGCGTGGGATGACAATGGTTTGGTGCCTCGTGTGGTGCGTGCGCTGAAGGCTGCATGCCCGGGTTTGGGGATTATTACGGATATTGCTTTAGATCCTTACACCAGCCACGGGCAAGATGGTCTTTTAGATGAAAATGGCTATGTCCTTAATGATGAGACGGTACGTGCGCTAGAAAAACAGGCCTTGTGTCATGCTAAGGCCGGGGTGGATGTTGTGGCGCCTTCGGACATGATGGATGGGCGTATTGGTGCTATTCGTGCGGCGTTGGATGCACAAGGTTATATTCATACGCGTATTTTGGCTTACTCCGCTAAATACGCTTCAAGCTTTTACGGCCCTTTTCGGGACGCGGTAGGCTCGGCTGCAAATTTAGGGCAGGCAGATAAGCGTACCTACCAAATGGACCCGGCCAACAGCAATGAGGCATTGCGCGAGGTGGCCATGGATATCCAAGAAGGAGCGGATATGGTCATGGTGAAGCCGGGCATGCCGTATTTAGACATCATTCGCCGGGTTAAAACAGAGCTACAAGTGCCCACTTTTGCGTATCAGGTGAGCGGGGAGTACGCCATGCTCAAGGCTGCCGCTCAAAATGGTTGGTTAAAAGAGGAAGCTTGCGTGATGGAAGCTTTGTTGTGTTTTAAGCGCGCCGGGTGTGATGCAGTGCTGACTTATTTTGCTTTGGACGTTGCACGTTGGTTGCAAAAGGCAAAACGTTAGGGCAATGGGCATTTCGCGCTTATTGGGGATAAGCGCGATTTTTAAGAAATAAGCACAGCCAAGCTAAGGTAAAAAATAGTGCCATTCCTAGGCTCAAGTAAAGTGGTTTACTCCAGAAAAATGGGGCGATAAAGGCTGAATTGAGCGCATTTAATGTAATTTGAATGCTTGTTTGGCAACTGGCTGCCATGCCGCGCCGGGTGGGGAAGATATCTAAGTTTAAGATTGTTAAACTGGGGGAAGCCAGCGTCATGCCTGTGTTAAATATCATGATGGGTAGCACAAACCAAGGCAGGGAAGGGGATACAAAAAGGTTGAGTGCAATATTAAGGCCGACGGCGGAGGCCATAATAATAAAGCCTGTTTGAATACTGCGGTGCGACGACCATTTGCCGGCTACTTTGCCTGAGATAAATGCGCCACTCATCAAACCCAATACACTGGGCACAAAAAGCCAGGCAAAACCCTGCGCGGATACGCCAAGGTGTTTGATCAGAAATTCTGGGGAGGAAAGAATATAAAGAAAAAATGCGTTGAAATTGAGTGCCAACGCCAGAGATAAGAGCATAAAGCCCGGGTTTTTGAAAATCAGGAGGTAGCCTTCTAAAAGCGGGGCAAAGCGAAAAACTTGGCGGTTTTGAGCTGTTAAAGTTTCCGGCAAAGTGCGAGCGCACCAAATTGTTAGGCCAAAACCGAGCGCTGCTAGAAATATAAAGATACTCCGCCAATTTAGAATCAGTAGGAGCAATCCACCGATGATGGGTGCAATAGCCGGGGCCAGTACAAAGATCATGGTGACGCGTGACATTGCACGTTGCGCATGAGGGCCTTCGTAAATATCTCGAATAATAGCGCGCCCTATGACGACGCCAGCCCCTCCGCACAGACCTTGGAGCGCCCGGCCAAACCAGAGCATTTCAATATTTTGTGCTAGTGCACACGCAAGGGAGGCAACACCGTAAAGCGCGGTAAAGATGAGGATGATTTTTCGACGCCCAAATGCGTCTGAGAGTGCCCCGTGCCATAAGCTCATCAGCGCAAAAGTTCCCATATAAGCCGTGAGCGTTAATTGAACTTGTTCAGGATTTGCTTTTAAAGACGCGCCAATTTCGTGGAAAGCCGGCAAATAAGTGTCGATTGAAAATGGCCCAAGTGCTCCCAATGCCGCCAGTAAAAGAGCTAATTGAGGGAGATTTTTATTTGTATGCATGTTTTTTTACAAGCGTATAAGCGCTTAGGTTTGTTCCCAAGGCAGGCCTGCCATCCGCCAGCCATTGAGGGTGTTTCGGTGAAATTCGGAATCTTTATCACCCTCAAAACCTTCGAGAATGTTATAGACATTTTTGTAGCCCGCCGCGTGTAGTGTAATAGCAGCGTGGTGTGATCGTGCGCCAGAGCGGCAGAGTAAGAGCACGTAGGCATCGTAGGGGATGACCGCTTGGCATTGTTTTAAAAAGAGGGGGTTACGTGTGCCGCCCGGCCAGGTGTTCCATTCAATTTCAATGGCTTGTGGCACCCGGCCAACCCATGTCCATTCAGCGCGGGTGCGTATGTCCAGCAACACGGCTTGCGGGTGTTGCTGCCACACGTCAAATGCTTCAGCAGGCGTTAAAGCCCCAGCGTAAGGCCAAGCGTTTTCTTGAGCGCGTTCTTGTGCTTTAATTAAATTTGGATGACACACGGTTTGCTTGGTTTTATGTTTGGGTGGGCTTGATTTTTACCGGGCGCGACCAACCTTGCAGCGAGATTTGTTTGGCGCGTGACACGGTGAGCTGCTGTGCCGGGGCATCTTTTGCAAGCGTTGTGCCTGCGCCAATGGTGGCACCTTGGCCAACGCGCACAGGGGCGATAAGTTGCGTGTCTGAGCCAATAAACGCATCGTCTTCAATAATGGTTTTGTGTTTATTCACGCCATCGTAATTGCAGGTAATGGTGCCGGCGCCGATGTTGACGCGTGCGCCCACATCGCTATCGCCAATGTAGCTCAAATGGTTTGCTTTGCTTTGCGTGCCGATCGTACTGTTTTTGATCTCTACAAAATTGCCCACGTGTACGCCGTTTTTGAGGGTAGTGCCCGGCCGAGTGCGGGCATAGGGGCCGATCACACAGTTTTCACCGATGTTAGAGCTTTCCAAGTGGCTAAAAGGCGCAACGCAGGTGCCGCTTTCAATGGTCACGTTGCGTAGCACGCAGTTGGCGCCGATCTGCACATTGTCTTTTAAACGGACGTGGCCTTCAAAAATGCAGTTAAGGTCGATGCTGACGTCTTTGCCACACTCGAGCGAGCCGCGTATGTCGATCCGGGCCGGGTCGATCAGCGTGACCCCGGCCGCCATCAGCGCTTGGGCTTGTTCTGCTTGAAAAAGGCGCTCGATTTGTGCAAGTTGCATTTTGTTGTTGACGCCCAAGGTCTCGTTAAAGTCTTCTACGCACAAGCTCTGTACGGCCAAGCCATCTTGTACGGCCAGCCCGATAATGTCTGTTAAGTAGTATTCGCCTTGCGCATTGTTGTTATTTAAACGCCCAAGCCAGTTTTTGAGTTGCGAGGTGGGGGCGACTAAAATGCCGGTGTTGACTTCGGTAATGGCGCGTTCTTGGGGGCTGGCGTCTTTTTCTTCCACAATGCGGAGCAAATCCCCGGCGCTGTTGCGCACGATGCGCCCGTAGCCCGTTGGCATGCTTGTTTTGGCGGTTAAAACAGCTAAGCCGCCTTGTGCGATATCGATTAAGCGCTGCAGGGTTTTGGCTTTAATTAAAGGGACATCGCCATATAAAACCAGCGTGGGCTCCGCTTCATTGAGTTGGGGCAGGGCTTGTTGCACCGCGTGGCCGGTGCCTTTTTGTTCGGTTTGGGTGGCAAAGCAAAGGGTTTGATCTGAAAAGGCGGCCTGCACAGCTTGGCCACCATGCCCAATCACCACGCAGCATAAGCGTGGCTGAAGGGCTTGGGCGCTGCGCAGCACATGCGCTAATAAAGGCGCCCCGGCAAGGGGCTGAAGTACTTTGGGTAGGGCAGAATGCATGCGCTTGCCTTGACCGGCCGCGAGAATGACAATTTGCATAGAAAAAAGACCTTTTAAGATGAAAGTCGCTTGAAATAAGCTCGATTCTAACAGGCATGCGCCTGCAAGTAGTGGATTATGCGGAAAGCTGACTGTGTTTTAAGCATGCGGGGCAGAACATTCCGGGGGAGAGTGATACCATTTGCGCTTACTTTACACAGAGGGCGTTATGCTCAGTTATCGCCATGCATTTCATGCCGGCAACCATGCAGATGTGCTTAAGCACACTATTTTGGTGGCTTTGCTGCAATACCTTAATCAAAAAGAAAAACCGTATTTTTATGTTGATACCCACGCCGGCGCCGGTTGTTACAGTTTAAGTGCCGAGAGCGCGGAAAAAACGGGGGAGTTTCAAACGGGTATCACTCGCCTTTGGGGGCGCACAGATTGCCCGCCGATGGTGCAGGCGTATTTGAGTGCCGTTGCGCAATTCTCCCCGGTTGGGAAGTTGCTGTTTTACCCCGGCTCCCCGGCCTTGGCTATGACGCAACTGCGCCCCAAAGACAAAATGCGCCTTTACGAATTGCACCCGGCAGATGCCGTTTTGTTGGGGCAGACTTTTGCGCACCACCATGATCAGGTGCAGATTCAACAGACCGACGGTTTCGCCGGGCTACGTGCCGTTTTACCGCCTGTTACTCGCCGGGCTTTGGTGCTGATTGATCCTTCTTATGAAATGAAAGAAGATTACCGTGCGGTTGTTCATGCGCTAGAAGAGTCACAGCGCCGCTTCGCAACCGGCATGTATGCGGTCTGGTATCCCTGCCTGAGTCGGCGAGAATCCCAAACCCTGCCAGAGCGTTTAAAAGCGAGCGCCTTGGGTGATTGGCTGGATGTGCAATTTCATATCGATGCGCCCGGGCAAGGCGCCTTAGGCTTACAGGGCAGCGGCATGTTTATTTTAAACCCACCTTGGACATTGCCTACGTTGCTCAAAGAAACCTTGCCCTTTTTATCCAAGCATTTAGACCAAACCGGGCGGGCGCGGTATCACTTGGAGTATCAAATCAAATGAGCTCTGCTAACTTTGATAGCCTGCGCCAAATACAAAAAGCCTTAGATGCGTTTGCCAAGGCGCGAGATTGGTCGCGTTTTCACAGCCCCAAAAATTTAGCAATGGCGCTGGCGGCAGAAGCCGGAGAGGTGCTGGAACATTACCAATGGCGCACAGAGTACGAGAGTCAGCATTTATCCGCAGCGGCGCAAAAAGAAGTCGCCCTAGAGTTGGCCGATGTTCTGTTTTACCTGGTGCTGCTTGCCGACAAGGCCGGGGTCGATTTAGCCGCCGCTGCCACAGAAAAAATGGCGATTAATGAAAAACGGTTCGTGCCGAATAGCCCCGAGTCTCAATTATGAGCGGCTGGGAACTGATTACGCTGTTAGCAATGGCCTTGGGATGCTGGTTTATTCTTGAAGGCGTGCGTGTGCGTGAGCTTGCCGTACAGGCTGCCCGCCAGGCCTGTATGCGTGAGCAAGTCCAATTTTTAGATGAAACCGTGATGCGCGCTAAATTCTCCTTTGCTCGCAATGAGCAAGGGCGTCTGTCGTTGCGTCGGTTGTATCAGTTTGAATATTCTGTCAGCGGCAATGACCGCTACCCCGGCAGTGTGGCAATGTTGGGCAAAGAAGTGGAACTGGTTGAAATTGCCGCGCATGGGCAGGGTAATGTCATCTTTTTAAATAAAATCAGTGAAAAGTAGTATTGGCCAGATTAACGCTTAAAAGGTTTTGAATGATGGGTTTTGACCGCATTGCTTTTACACAAACCGCTTTAGACCCAGATAGAAGTGTTGTCGTGGAGGCATGCGCCGGTAGCGGAAAAACCTGGCTATTGGTCTCTCGCATGCTGCGCTTATTGTTGGCAGGCAGCGCTCCCGGGCAGATTTTAGCGATTACTTTCACCCGAAAAGCTGCCAGTGAAATTCAGGCGCGTTTGCAAGAGTGGTTAAGTTTGCTGGCCCAAGCATCAGATGAAGAGGCCTTAAAATTTTTGCAGGATAGGGGTTTAAGCCCGGCGCAGGCAAAAGCGGCTTTGCCGGATGCACGCGGCCTGTTTGAACGTGTGCTTCAAGCCCATCCGCCTATGGTCATCACTACTTTTCACGGCTGGTTTGGCCAAGTGCTCCACGGTGCGGCTTTAGAGTTGGGGCTAGCAGGCTTTTCCCTGATGCAAGCCGAAGCCCCCTTGCGTGAAGAGGCCAAAGCCCGCTTAGGCCGGCAAGCCGCCCAAGCGCCCGAAGGCGAAGTCGCACAGCATTTGCGAGCCTTGCTTAGCTTATGCGGGCAATACAATACGCAAGCGTTGCTAGATAACATGCTGAGCAACCGGGCAGAATTTCAAATGTGGCAAGCCGGGGGCGGGCGCTTGGAGGCTGCCTTAGCGCAGTCCGAACAAGGCGTCGACCCGGTCGATGCTTTTTTTGCAGAGCCGGACCATCTTGCGCAATTGCAGCAATTTGCAGATTTACTTTTGCAGGACACCGCAACCAGTAAAAAGCAGGGAGCTACGTTAAAAGAAGCGCTAATGCAGCCACCCGGGTTAGCGACGTGGGAAGTGGTCTACTCTACTTTTTTGACCAAAGAGGGGCAGCCCAGAGCACGCAAGCGTACAAAAGATTTGGATAAACGCCTAGGCCCGGAGGGCGGGCAGCGCTTTTTAGATCTGCACGATGATTTTTCCCGTAAATGTGCAGCGCTTGAACAGGCTTTATGCGACCAAGCCGCTCATCGCTTAAATGCGCATGCCTTGGTGGTGGGCGAGGCTTTGATCGCACACTATGAAGCGCTCAAGCAGCAGCGCAAGGTGTATGACTTTGGAGATTTGGAGATTAAAGTCGCGCAACTGCTCAGCACCAGCGACTATGCGCCCTTGATTCAAGCCCGGATGGATGCGCGTTATAAGCACATTCTGCTCGACGAATTTCAAGACACCAACCCGTTGCAATGGCGTATTTTGCTCTCTTGGTTGGAGGCTTATGAAGGCAGCGGGCAAGTTGCCCCTAAAGTTTTTATGGTGGGCGACCCTAAGCAATCTATTTACCGCTTTCGCCGGGCGGACGTGCGGATTTTTGATGAAGCCAAAGCTTGGCTTCAAACGTACTGCCAAGCTGCGTTCTTACCGAATGATGTGAGCTTTCGCAACGCCCCGGCCTTGGTGGACGTGTTAAATGCGTTGTTTAGCCATACCCCGGCTTTTAAAGGCTTTCGCCCACAAATTGCAGAAAATCAGTCTTTGCCCGGCGGTGTTGTTGTTTTACCGCTGGTTCAGTCCTCAGGTGAGGCGTTGTCTCAAAATGAGCAAGATGATTTGCTTGAGGAAGGGGCGCCAGACATTCCCGTTTTGCGAGATCCTTTATCGCCTCCCGTTTTAATAGAAGAAGATCTTCGGCGCCGGGAAGAAGCGCAGACAATGGTACGCACTCTGCAAAACTATGTGGGCCGTTATAGCTGCGTGGAGCATGGAAAGGCCCGGACATTAGGCTGGGGGGATGTCATGATACTCACCCGTCGGCGAGCAATTTTGCCGGAATATGAGCGAGCGCTTCGAGAAGCCAATATTGCCTACTTTACGGCGAGCCGAGGAGGGCTATTAAATACCTTAGAAGCGCAAGACATGTTGGCGATACTGACATTTCTAAGCGGTCCTCAAAACAATCTCGCCTTGGCGCATAGTCTACGCACCCCGGTTTTTGATTGTACAGATGACGATCTCATGCGCCTCAAAGCATATGATTCAATCTCTATGTGGGAAGCGCTGGTTGCACATGTTCAGCAAGAGGACTCTGAGTGCAGCGCCACACTTACCCGGGCTTATCAATTGTTAGATCGGTGGCAGAAATTAGGGCAGTACTTACCTGTACACGATGTGCTCGATAGAATTTTTTACGAAGGCCAAGTGATGGCGCGTTACCCCCAGCGCACACCCCCCGCCATGTGGGCCGGGGTTCAAGCCAATCTTGAAGCGTTTATGGCACTTTCTCTCAATGTAGATGGTGGCCGTTATAGTAGCTTGACCCGCTTTGTGGCTGAGCTAAGGCGCTTACAAGTAGCCGATGAAGAACAGGCGCCAGACGAAGGAACGCTGGCTCCGGCCGTAGAAGGTGGGCGAGTCCAAATCTTGACGATTCACGGTGCCAAGGGACTAGAAGCGCCTTTAGTCTGGTTAATTGATGGGCACGCGCAAGGCCGGGGGGAAGACTCTTACAGCGCTTTGATTGATTGGCCACCAGCCTCAGCTTATCCGCAGCATTTCTCGATGCTCGGAGTACGTGCAGAAGCAGCCAGTGATTGGCGGGATTTGCTAGACCAAAGTCAGGAAATCTCAGAACGCGAACGCCTAAACGTTTTGTATGTTGCCATGACGCGTGCTAAACACGTCTTTTTTGTGAGCGGCACAGGAGGACGCAATAAGCTCAAGGATTCAGATTACCTGCAAATTAAACAAGCTGTATTACGCGTTTTAGCGGCATCAAAAGGGCAAGCGGGTTTAGAGGGCGAAGAAGAGAACCGCCTTCTTGAATACATAAGCCCCTTGCCTCCGGCATCCAATAATTCACTTGTGAAACAAGCCCCCGCACAAACCCCGGTGCCATCCGTTAAACCCGTTGGGGAACGTCAAGTCAATAAACAAGTGCTCACACCAGGCGTGCAATTGGGCATTAATTTGCATGCTTACCTTCAAATGCACGCTCCGGCAAATGTTGGCCAAAATGCCTATGCTTGGTTACGTGTGCCAGAAGGGGAGAGGGCGTCCGCCACTGCCTTAGGGAAAGCCATGCTTGAAAACCCGGCATGGCAGCAATTTTTTAACCCAGCCGCCTATCTTTATGCTGCCAACGAACAAACTTTTATAAATGCCCAAGCGCAAACAGGCAGAATAGACCGCCTCGTCGAATTTGAAAACGAAGTCTGGATACTTGACTACAAAGTCGGCCAAGCCAACACCCCTCACATAGCAGACTACAGCGCACAACTGAACGCATACAAAACCGTCGTCCAACAAATCTACCCAAACAAAACCATACGCACCATGCTCTTATTCAGCACCGGGGAAGCAAAAGAGGTTTAGCGCATGAAAACATAAGAAAGCAAACCCGTCTCGTCAAAGCTTACTAAGCTAGATTTTTAAGAAGCAAAGCCATGAAATGCACGGTTATCAATCTCATCCCCATTTCTTTAAAAGAGAGACGGGTGGTCACGCAGGATGAAATATTTAAAAATCATCACGGATTGTACATATAATAACAAATACTGTAGTATTTCGTATCTTATTTTGTAAATTTTAGAATTAAATTAAAAGATTTGCTTTTGTTTAACTCAATTAAGTCTAACACATAAAATATTTTCGTGTTTTTTATTGGAAAGTAAATATTATTATGGCTCAACAATTAGCAACCTCAACTGAATACAATGAGCAATTTAGCCGGTTGCTTATAAAACAAATTCACCCTGATCTTGATATTGCATGGCAGGAGCGTTTGTCAAGAATTTTTTCAGAAATGCCTGAAGAATGGTGTGTGAAAATTAATAAAGAGGTATTGACGAAGAAAAAAATTCATTGGGATAAAAAGCGTAACAATTTTCTCTATCTTTCTAAATATCCTAAGCTTGAAGATTTTATTAAAACATCATGTCATCCCAAGCTTCGACCAGTTGCTGCTTGGTGCACAGAGAGTATAACCTCCATTAAGAAAACAAATTCTGTAATTGAAATTGCAAATATTATAGAAAATATAATGGAAAAGATTAATGGTCTTGATTTAGATGGGGATTTTGATTTATTAGCTTGCCGACGTGCGCTGCGCGAGAATTTTATTGTTGCTGTTGCAGCTACTATAAAGGAAAAAAAACATTTAGATGTCCCGGAAAGTCAACGTCATTTTAATACAGACGTAATGAAATCTTTTATATGTGAAGTCTTTTTGAAGCAACAATTGCTTGGTTACGAATTTCATATAATACGTAAACGACGTTTGTCACAAATGTCTCACCCATTTCTCAGTGTTTACCTTAGTAAAGAACAAGGGATTCGCAAACTTGAAGTTATTTATACAACACAGTATCTTTTTGCGGTAACAACCAGTCATGAGAGTGACGTAAACTTATTTTCAGTACGACGCTTTTTAACTGATGAACGTATTTTAAATTATACCTACATTAATGGTGTTTTTATAAAGCTTGATCAGTTTGATAACCCTCTGGCCATAAAGGACTTTGAGAAGCAAGTCTCTAGTATTGTTAGCATAGAAGGTGGTGTCAATATAGCTATTGTAGAGATGTTTGAGGATATAGAGGAGCACTATCATCAAAATATTCGTTCTAAGCTTTTTAAAGCTTTAGACTCTTACAATATAAGTTTAGAAAGAGCAATTTGTAGAAGACTACAAGAATATGAATACAATTTAGAGAGTGAGATTTTGTCGCAAGTAAAAAAAGGATTGTTACAGCTTGCTAAACATAATGATGATTTCAATTATTTGTTTGTATCTCTACGACAATTAATTGGTGAAATTATTTTTGATTTTAAAGACTTTCAATCGCAACCAACAATACTAAACGACTTGGCTGCAGAGAAAACAATGATGCATCTTTTAGCTTATTTAGAACTGATATCTAAGCGCCATGATCGGATTTTTAATCCTTCGGCCATTAGTGAATGGGAGGAAAATAGCAAAGCTGCTGCTCGCCCGATGGAAAGTTTAGGAGATATTATTAAAAAATCCACAAAACAATATATGCTTGTAAAAAATAAACTTTTAGAGCTGGAGAAATTACAAGAAAAGAAGGACTCATTCTTTGATAAGCTTCTACAACGTAGGAAAAAACGAGAAAAGAATTTAGCCGCGTTACGGACTAGTTTTAAAAATGTTCAGCGAACGGGATATGTTGATATGCTAAATTTATTTATAAAATTTAAGAGTGAAATGCTATATCTGGAACAAGAGTCTATACTTTTAATGAAACGTCAACGTAATTATGCGCTATCTGCTGGAAATAACGGTGTTGACATGCTCCCTATTTTAATAAGTTTGCCAGAAAATTACAGGGAATTTAACCCTAACCAATATTTAGAGCCTTTTGTTTCAAAGAAAAAATTACCTGTAGAGCATGAATATTTATCGCATCCAGTACAATCATAATATTTGGTGGGTAGTGTCCCGAACCGGTTGATTTTATATAATTGGCG
>RRZT012005043.1_pt1 | contig 20802 bp, 16 predicted proteins | sample 2165551 | NCBI WGS metagenome assembly RRZT01 (sample SAMN10456910, study PRJNA506462) | wastewater metagenome | biome: wastewater; feature: sludge; material: wastewater sludge; isolation source: wastewater sludge with Escherichia coli K12::gfp cells carrying plasmid... | place: USA: Moscow, Idaho... | reverse complement strand
CTCCATCTACCATTTCCATTTTGGAATGGATGGATTTGAACTGCTCTATGATGGATTCTAGTTGCTGTTTCAAAAACATCAAATGTTTTATGTTTATCCCAATAAGCAATATCATCACAAAGATTTTTCAGTTCCATTGCGACTCTATAAGCTTGAATACCAATAGATAATTCTATTTTTCTAAGCTTTCCTGCCCAATCCCATACATCCCCAAACATCTCATTGTGTAAATCCATCATCCAACTATAACTAAAAGGTGCTTCTCTCTTTGAGGGTGGTGCTGAAAGATATTTTATTGTTGCATTGGCTATATTTTCTGCTTCTTTTTCATACACATCTGCTAAGGTATAAACTTTATTACTTGGGAGCTTTAAACCTGATACATCTCCAAATGGAGTTGCATCATCTATGGGTTTTGTAAAATCTATCATTAAGCTACCCACAATCTATTTTGATATTGACCTACTAGAAACTCTTGTTCAAATTTATGGATAATCCTATCAAGTGAACTTTTCTCCAATCCTTGTTTTTCCAATGCAGATGTACTTTGCACTAAAGATGCCATAAATAGTGCTTTCTCTTTAGCTCTTTGCTCTTTGAGTTGCTCTATTGATACTATCTCATTTCCTGCAAAATCAAGACCTAAAAGATTCGTTATTTTCTCAACTGTACTTAGCTTAACGTCATCACCAGCAAAGAACCTATTTAATGTTCTTACACCAATACCAGAGATTTTTGCTAAATTCTCAATAGTTATATGGAGCTCTTTTTTTCGCTGTTCAATTTTATTTGTTAACTCAACTCTTGTCATCATTCATCCTTTTGCAAATTATGCCATAAGTGACATAATAATTAATTTATATGCCACTTATGGCATATTTATCACTAAACAATTTTATTCTTTTCTAGTATATCCATCACATATTTAATTACTTCATCACCTGCATCTGGATATAGATTTTTTATAATACTGACCTTATCTTCAACAATTTCTACATCTTCTATATCAAAAGCGATTGCTTTTTGGAAAGTATCAAGTGCTTTATCAGCATGATTTTTATTTTTATCAACATAAGATTTTTCTGTAGTTCTTACATTTGAATGAGCTAACATAGCTGATACATTATAAATATCAGCTCCATTATTTATGGCTGTTTGTGCGACCATAGACCGAATATCATGCAATACCAAATCATAGATACCAATGGTAGCCATCAATTCTTTAAATTTTGCAAGTACCCACTTACTACTGACTTTGAATATTTTCCCTTTTTGTTCTCTTTTACCAATAGCTTCTAAAAGTCTAGGTGTTAAAGAAAAAGTCAAGTCCATACCAGTTTTTACATTTTCTTTTGGAATTGTATATGTATTATTTCTAAAATCAATATTTTCATATCTTAGGGATACCACTTCACCAATTCTTCTACCAGTTAATAAAAATTCAAAAATAGCTCTTATCTCTGGATGACTATAACTTCTCATAGCATGAATAATTCTAACTGTATCCTTTTTAGATTTAGTATAACTTCTTTTATTATCAACTTCTGGCTCAGATAGTTTTCTCCAATTTAAAACTACATCGTTAAAATCTAATACAGGTTTTGTAATTGCCTTAATTATAGAAATTGTTGAAGCTGATTTATGTTCCATAAGCATTTCATTTATGATTGCTTGAATATCCGCTACTGTGATTGTGGTTATTTTCTTTTTATGGAGAGGTTTTAAAAACTTCTCAAATCTAAATTTATATAGTTCATAGGTAGATTTTCTTATTTTATGTGTAAGAACTCTCGTATTGTAATAACTATTCCAACAGTCTTTGAAAATATCACTCTTGTTATCAACTTGAACAATGACTGGTTTCTCTTTTTTTAATGTTCCATAAGTAGCCAGTGTATTTTTTAAATCATTTTTTTTACCTAATAATGATTGCACAGCACTCACCATCGAAGTACCACTTGGAATTGAATAAGATCTCTTCCCTCTACACCTTTTATTATTGTGTATTGCTTCTACTTCTATTTGAATTTTATAAGCTCTACCTGTTGGTGCTTGAGTATTACCAAATCTATCAATTTTTAATTCATTTTGTTCTGCAAATAAATACATTCCAATTGCAGTGCCATTTTTCAAATTTATCTTATGAAGTCCCATGTTTACATACTTTCAAGCCAATCCACACTTTTTATCATTTTTACCAAAAAAAGTGTGGATTTTTATAGTTTTTCGTATATAATTGTACATAGTAATTTATTAAAAGATGTTTTACAAGTGCCTATATTAGGGCTATTCTCAACACTTATAGTTATTTGTAATTTCTTTTAGATTAGAAGATGAGTTTTTATCTATAATTTCATCCTCTTTTCATAAGTAGATACTACAAGAAAAGTCTGAATAATTTTCTATTCTTTTGGTATGGTAATAAAAGTTACTTTTTTATGAAATTTAAGCTATTTTGTCATATAATTTCTAGAAATAAAAGGGGTAAGTGATGAGTTTACAAAAGAAAATTTTTACATTTATTGTGATTACATTGGTATTTCAGGTCAATTTATTTGCACTTGAAGCAAAAAAAATACCATCAGTAGTGCCACTATCTTGGATAAAAGAAAATATCTCTAATAAAAATCTAGTAATTATTGACCTTAGAGAAGAAAAAGAGTACCAAAAAGGTCATATTAAAGGAGCTGTAAATATCCCTGGACTCCAAAATTTATTTGAAAAAGATGATTGGATGATGCCAAAATTAGACTATCTTAAAAAATTGTTTAGTAATGCTGGAATAGATAAAGACACCCTTGTAGTTGCTTATGACAATGGAGACTTTTTTTGGTCCGCAAGGCTTTATTGGATACTTGAAGTTTTAGGGCATCACAATGTAGGAATCTCTAAATATGCTTACGGAAAAGAGATGATAAAAACTCTTCCTATATCAAAAACAACTACAAAAAATAAACCAAAAGATTTTATACCACGAGTTGATGATAGTCAAATTGAAACAAAATTAAGTACTTTGATGTCAATTGGTAAGAAAACAATAGTTGATGGTCGTGCGAAAGAACATTTTGAAGGGAAAGAGTCTATCTCAAAAAGATATGGACATATCCCAACTGCAAAAAATTATGCTTGTACAAATAATTTTCAAGTTTCAGGAAATGGTAATTATATGAAAGAATTTGATGAATTGGCAAAAATTTACAAAAATATTCCAAAAGATAAAGAGATTATCTTATATTGTCAAGGTGGAGCTGAATCAGCCCTTAACTATATCGTTTTAAAAGAATTAGGATACAAAGCTTCAATATATGATGGTTCTTGGAAAGAATGGGGAAATGACGCAAATGTTCCAATAGTCAATCCAAGTAAGAAATAGGGATAAAGCTTGAATTATACGAAGTCGATAAAAGCTAAATTAGTATCGATAATCTTATTAGTAACTTTATTGACAAGTGGTACAGGGTATGGGATATTTCTTTCATGGTATATGAACAGTCAACACAATAAAGCAATAGAGCTTTCAAATACTATGGGATTGATTTTGGGGCAAGATATTGCAAAACTACTCCTCTTAAACGATGTATCTGCAGCTTCTGATATCACAACAAAATTAAAATCATTTAGAAGTTTAAATAATATGGTACTTTACAAACTCGATAAAAGTGCTATTTTTCAATACAGTAAAGAAAATGTAAGTTTTAAAGCAAGTTTTGCAAAAGATAGTTTAGAAAATCAATTTATTGTAAAAAATAATCAATTGACTATGTATGCTGATGCTGTATATCAAGGGACTCATTTTGGATATATTGAGTTTAATTTTCAAGTAGAAACACTTCTTGAGATTATACAAAAGAATAGTTTGATGCTTCTTCTGATGTTTCTAATTATCATTATTTCTTCATATTTTTTAGCACAATATTTTGCAAAAAAATTTACTACCCCAATATCCAAATTGGTTCAATTTCTTGAAAAAGTTGAGCTTGGTCATACTATCACAGAAAGGGTAGTGAATAATGAAGAAAATGAATATGGAAAGCTTTACAGTGAAGTAAATACAATGCTTGAAAGGATTGAAAAAGAGAGTGAAAAGCTTAAAATTGCTGCAGTTGCGTTTGAAATCCAAAGTGGAATGGTTGTAACAGATAAATATCAAAGAATTTTGGAAGTCAATAAGGCATTTTCAATAATTACAGGCTATCCAAAAGAGGATGTTATAGGGCAAACACCAGCTATTTTAAAATCAGGATATCACGATACACAATTTTATACTGATATGTATAATGCAATCAAAGAAAACAATTTTTGGTCAGGGGAGATTCGCAATAAACATAAAAATGGAACTATTGTCAACGAGCATTTGATTATTCAAGCTGTTTTGGATGAAAATGATATGGTGAAATATTATGTTGCTTCTTTTATGGATATCACAAAACAAAAGATAACTGAAGCTAAATTATCTCAAAATGAAGAGCTTCTCATCACACAATCAAAAATGGCTCAAATGGGTGAAATGCTAGAAAATATAGCTCACCAGTGGAGACAACCACTTTCTGTTATTACGACTTCAGCATCATCGCTCCAAATCCAACATGAATTTGGAATCCTTTCAGATGAACTTCTTTTGAGTTCGCTAGATAATATTGTCCGTTCTGCAACACATCTTTCTACAACTATTGATGATTTTAGGGATTTTTATAAAAATAAAAAAGACCCTCAAAAGTTTCATTTGACTAGGTTGATTGAAGCCTCACTTATCCTTTTAAATGCAAGATTAAAAAATCAAAATATTGAAATCATAAGTGAAGTGGAAGATCAGATTCTAATAGGATATGAAAATGAGATTATCCAAGTATGTATCAATATTATCAACAATGCAAGAGATGAACTTGTGATGAAAGAAAATCAAGAACGGATTATTTTTATTCAGTCTTTTATTAGTGAAAATGAAGTAAAACTTTCATTTTTTGATAATGCTGGGGGAATCCCTGAAGTAGTACTTCCAAGAGTATTTGAAAATCATTTTACTACAAAAGAAAATCGTGATGGGACTGGAATTGGACTTTATATGTCAAAGCTAATTATCGAAAAAGCAAATGGACAACTTATAGCCTCAAATGAATATTTCCAATGTAAAAATCAAACTTTTTACGGTGCTAGATTCGATATAATTTTACCTATAGATGGTTCTAAAAAATCTACATAATTTTTTATACCAAATCATTTTATTTGGTATATGTAGCATCAACAAATAAGTCTTCCAAACGCTAAATAAAAATAGCTTATCTTCTATTCTTTCGAATCGTGTAAACCAATATCCGCTTAAAAAGACTAATTTTCGTCCTCTTTTTTCTGTTAAAAAGTCTTGAAATTGCTTGTATACGAATTTTTATCCCCTCTAAAAATGCTTTACTTTGCAAAAAGAGGGAGTTTGTTCGTACTATATGAAGAATTTTCATTGTAAAGTGATAAACAACGGCAAACCACTGTATCGTTAAAAGTCTCTCTTTTGAGTTCTTTAGAATAGTAAATGCCACTGCAACAGGGATAAATTTTATAATATAAATAACCACAAATAACCCAACAAAGCCTTGCGATAAAATTGCTAAAGCCCATATCCCCATAATTTCAGAAAGCCCAAAAAAAAGTACAAAAATAGTTAAAATTAAATATTTATTTTGAGCTTGTATCCACTCTAAAATCGCTTGGTAAAGTTGTAGTTTTTTAAATTGTAAATATATAGGCTTTAAAATGGTATCCCAAAAAAGATACTCTAAAAGAAGATAGATAAATGCGAGTAATGAAATAAAAAAGTTTCTAATGATTTTCATAAAGTGATTTTAACTAATTTGGTAATTTTTAATGCTTAAGAGTGAGTAAAAAATGTAATGTGCGGAAGGAGAGCTTACGCTCCTCTTACTATCGCTTCTATTTTTCCAACAATTGATGGATCTTCAAGTGTAGAAGTATCTTGAGTGATAGCTTCCCCTTTTACGATACTTCGTAAAATTCTTCTCATAATTTTTCCACTTCTTGTTTTTGGAAGGTCAGGAACAAATGCCATCTCATCACAAAGTGCAATAGCTCCAATCTCATTTTTAATGATTTTATTTATCTCTTTAGAAAGTTCAAGTTCATCTGCAGTTTGGTCAGCTTCTTGCGATGCAACTGCTTTCAATACGATATAAGCAAAGATTCCTTCACCTTTGATATCATGTGGTTTTCCAACAACTGCAACTGCTGCAACATTTGGATGTTTTTTGATAGCTGATTCAACTTCTGCTGTTCCCATTCTATGCCCTGAAACATTGATAACATCATCAGTTCTACCTGTGATTGTGATATATTTATCATCACTCATCATCGCACCATCACCTGTAAAATAAACTGGTTTACCATCTTTTTTACAATCACCAAAATACGATTTTACAAATCTATCACTATCACCCCAAATATTTCTAATCATTGATGGCCAAGGTTTAGTAATACACATAAATCCTTTTTCACCAATTTCAGTTGGAGTCCCATCAGCGTCTATAATTTCAGCCATAATTCCAGGGAGTGGAAATGTTGCACAAGCTGGTTTAATTGGAGTGGCTGCAGGAAGTGGAGATATCATATGCCCACCTGTTTCTGTTTGCCAGTATGTATCAACAATTGAACATTGACTTCCACCTACTTCTTCATAGTACCATTTCCAAGCTGGTGGATCTATAGGCTCACCAACTGTTCCAAGAATTCTTAAAGAACTTAAATCATATTTAGCTGGCTCATCTGCACCCATTTTATGAAGCATTCTAATTGCTGTTGGTGCTGTATAAAATTGATTAATCTTATACTCTTCAATCATCTTCCAACATCTTCCAGCATCTGGGAAAGTTGGAACACCTTCAAACATCACTGTAGTTGCACCAGCAGCTAGTGGACCATACACGATATAAGTATGTCCTGTAATCCAACCAACATCGGCAGTACACCAATAAGTATCGTTATCTTTGATATCAAATACCCATTCCATAGTCATTTGAGCCCAAAGAATATATCCAGCTGAAGAGTGTTGTACACCTTTTGGTTTTCCTGTACTTCCTGAAGTATAAAGTAAGAAAAGCGGGTCTTCACTATCCATCATTTCAGATTCACATTTACTTGATTCATATTTGATAAGTTCATTGTAACTATAATCTCTTCCTGCTACCCATGTGATATCTTCACCATTTCTCTCAACAATACACACTTTCTTAACACATTCACAACCACTTTTTAATGCTTCATCAACAACAGGTTTAAGCATATATGGGCTTCCTTTTCTGAAAGCACCATCACTTGTAACAACCAATTTAGCTTCTGCATCAATAATTCTATCTTTTAAAGCTTCTGCACTAAATCCACCAAATACAATAGAGTGGATAGCTCCAATTTTTGCACAAGCAAGCATCGTGATAGCAGCTTCAGGAATCATTGGCATATAAACAACTACCCTGTCTCCTTTTTTAATATCAAATTGATTTTTGAACATATTTGCAGTTTTATTTACTTCATATGCAAGTTCTCGGTAAGTGATAATTCTTTGATCTCCATTATCCCCTTCAAAAATAATAGCCGCTTTATTTTTTTTAGTCTCTAAGTGTCTATCAACACATTGATGAGCTACATTCATTTTTCCACCAACAAACCATTTATAAAAAGGTGCATTTGACTCATCTAAAATAGTATCATACGGTTTAAACCATTCTATTTTTTCACTTGCAAATCTTCCCCAAGTACCTTCATAATCTTCTTTGAATTCATTCATCAAATCATTGTACTCACACATATTTTTAAATGCTGGGTTGTTAAATCTTGATTTTTTTGGCTCGAAAATATCGCTCATTTTTGTTTTCTCCATAAATTTTTATTTGATTTTATTATAAATAGGTTAAATAGCATTTTAATAGCATTTGATTTTTATAAGATTTTTCTTTCATTTTGAAAGTATTTTCGTTACTTTTTGTAACAAAGAAATAAAAAAGCTGACAAAAAGTCAGCTTTAAAGTAAAAAAGTCCTTAAAAAGAAGATTTAAAAACTAGCCCATTCATCATCATCATTTGAAGAAGAGACAATTGGTTTAATTGTTTTTTTCACATCCGTTTTTGGTGTAGAAGAAACTAAGGTTGCATTAGTATTTGCAGGTGCTACAACAGGAGAACTTTTTTTAACTAAGCTATTTCCTATTGAAGTGATTCCACTCACTCCACTTTTTGATGTTGAAGTGAGTTTATTTGCTTTGACATTTGCTTTTCCATCAAATTCTTTCTCTTCTGCATTTGCTACAACCATTTTTGCAATTTGATCAGTTTCAATAGTTACTCTGAGTGTTTCACTCGCAATATTTGCATTTTGTTGTGTTTGTCTATCAAGAAGAGTAACTGCATCATTAATTTGATTAATCCCTGCTAATTGCTCTTTACTTGCCATTTCTACATTTTTAATAAGTTCTATTGTTTGAGCAATATTATCATTAAGTTCAGTATATCCAGCAATCATCTTATCTGCAATACTTTTTCCATTATTTGCTTTTTGTGTTGCATTACTTACAAGTGCTTTTATTTCATTGGCTGCATCACTACTTCTATTTGCTAAGTTCCTTACCTCTTGTGCAACAACTGCAAACCCTTTTCCAGCTTCTCCAGCCGTTGCAGCTTCAACTGCAGCATTAAGAGAAAGAATATTTGTTTGAAAAGAGATTTGATCAATTATAGCTATTGCTTCATTAATTGCATTTACTTCGTGATTTATCTCGTCCATAGCTTTTGTTGTTTCATTCGCTAGTTTTTGTCCATCATTAGCTGCATTAGTAACATTTGCAGCAAGATTTGCCATTTTGATAACTGTTTTAGTATTGTGTGAAATATTGTTTGTTACTTCTTCTAGTGCTGCAGCTGTTTCTTCTAGTGAAGCTGCCGCCTGATTTGCATTTTTACTTAGGGAATTGACATTTTCAACTAAAATATCTGTGCTATCATCAAGCGTAAGACCATTTCTCTTATTTTCTTTCAACATCTCCGTAATAGCATTTCTTAAATGTGTTATGTCTCTAAGAAGTTCATCAAATACACCATTTTTTTCTATACCATCTAGTGTCAATTCTCTTCTATAATCAAGTTTTACATATTCACCAAGAATTTTATTGATATTCACAAAATTTTGTTTTAGATTATCAAGTGCTACGTTTATATTTGATTTGAGTATCTCTAAATTTGGATTATCACTGCTTGCTAAAATTTTTTGAGAAAACCAACCATTACCAACTCGAGTCATTACATTTTGGACATCTTGTATAAAAACATCATCTTTTTGAATAGATTTCTCAATTAACATAATATTTGTATCAATATCTTTTGCCATACTCCCAAACTCGTCTGTCGTATCAAGATTGATTTTTGTAGCTGTATTTGATTTTCGATTAAGAAAACTGAAAAAAGAATCAAGACCAGTTTGAATTTTATGTACTGAATTCATAATAGAATTAATAATCATAACCGATAAAAAGAGTACTAAAATAACTGCAACAATAGCTAAGATATCTATAACCATAATAATAGAATCATTTTTTTCATCATAAGCTTTAAGTGATTCTTGATCTTTTTTCATAGAAGCTTTTTTCCAATCATCAAGTGCTTTTTTTAAAGGTCTCCAAGTATCTTGAATATGAACAATAAGCTCTTCTTTTGTTAAAGTTCCCTCTTTTGCTTTTTGTGCTAATTTTTCAACATCAGCTTTATAAGTATTGTAAAGTGGCTCGATATTAAATTTTGAATACCCTTGAGAATATTGCGAAGTTTCTTTACTACTTAATTTCTCCATTGCTTTTGCCATATCTTCAAGACCTTTTTCAAGGTTTTTCATCGTTCCTTTATCACTTATGTCTATATAGACACCTCGAAGTGCGGATGTGATTTGAAGTCCTCTTGATAAAGCAGAACTTACTGCACCCCTAATTTTTGTGACTTCTTGTGCACTATGAAATGCTTTTTCTTGAGAATTTAGACTCATACTAACAAAAATAGCAAGTCCAATAATTGCAACCAAAAATACACCTACAAGTGTAAATAACTTCCCTCGTAAACTCATATTTCCAAACATATTTTCCCCTTATCTTAACTATTATCTATAACACTGTACAATGCTATATTTATTATGTAAATGGTAATAAAAAGTAACTTAATAGTAAATAAACTTTATAAGTTTTAATAATGAAGATTAATTTATATTATAATCTATAATAATAGCTAGGGGTAAAAAATGCACACAAAACGAATCGACGGATTTCTTTCGAAATTAGGTTATTGTACTAGAGGTGATGCTCGTAAATTTATGAAAATACATGAAGTTAAAATAAATAATGAAAGAGTCTTTCATCCTTCAATAAAAGCAATGCATAATGAAATCACCATAGATAATCAACCACTCGATAGTGAAACACTCACAATTTTAATGAATAAACCAAATGATGTAGTATGTTCCCACGATGATAGTGGAAAACTTATATATTCTCTTCTTCCACTAAGATGGCAAAATCGAAATCCTAAACTTGCAACAATCGGCAGACTTGACCGCGATACAACAGGAGCTATTTTACTTACAGATGATGGGGAACTCAATCATAAACTAACAAGTCCTAAAAAAGATATCCCAAAGGTGTATGAGGTAACGTTAGCTCATCCTTTAAGAGGAGATGAACAAGATATTTTTGCTAGTGGAACTTTGATTTTACATGGTGAAAAAAAACCATTACTCCCTGCAAAATTGATTGAAATTACTCCTACACAATGTACTCTGGAGATAGTTGAGGGAAAATATCATCAAGTCAAAAGGATGTTTGGAGCGGTTTCAAATCGAGTTATTGGACTCCATCGCCAAAGTTTCAATGGTTTTAACGTAACTGATTTAGAATTTGGAAACTACAAAATCACAAACCCTTTATAAGTTTTAAAAATATCATTGAAGTCATAATTGCATCATTTATAGCATCGTGTTTTCCCATCATTGGAAGTTCTAATTTTTTCATAATCGTGTTAAATCTTAGGTCAATATTTCCTTGAGGGATTTTCCCTATCACTTTATCAAAATACAAAGCTGAAACTTCTATTTGTTTGTTTGGAAGTTTTATTCCTATTTTTGGTTTGGTGTATTTGTTTATCATCGCTACATCAAATTCTAAATAGTATCCAACCAGTGGACGATTTCCTATAAAATCCAAAAATTCATAAATCACCTCATCAATATCTTTTGCATCGACTAAATCACATTCTCGTATTTGATGAATTTTAATCGAGTTTCCTTCAAGTTTAGTTTTTGGTTTAATGAACCTTTCAAATTTTTGACTTGAAAGAATCGTATTTCCTTTGATTTTAACTGCACCAATAGAGATAATATCATCTATTTTAGGGTTGAGTCCAGTAGTTTCACAATCAAAACAGATATATTCATCCCCTTCGTAAGATTCAAAAAGGTATTCATATTTAGGATTTGTAAGTTTTCGTTTATTCCAATTTTTTATAAAAGCATCAAACATAAAAGAACCTACATCAAATTCAGTTTATAATGAAAAGAGATAAATTTTTTAAACTTATCAACAATTTTAAAGCTATCTCTTAAAAGGTCTTTTTCTAAAGAATTCAGTTTATTTGGATTGATATAGTTATCAAGTGGCTCTTTTGCATCAATCTTTTGCAACCTAAATTTAAGTCTTAAAGTAAGGAGGAAATTGAAACTTTCAATAATCTCCATAGCGAATTCTCTCTCTAAAACACCTAATTCTTGGAGCTCTTTGATACGATGTACGGTGTTTGTTTTTCTTATTTTGTTTTCTAATGAAAGAGCTCTTATCCCATGAACTATTGGGAAGATTCCCCCTTTTTTAATATCAAGTTCATCTTTATGTTCTTTTTTATCAACAATAAAATTTGCAAACATCCCAAGAGGTGTTTCAAAGTTTAGTACTGGTTTTGCAAAAAAAGAATGAAAGACACTCGAATCAGTAGCTTTTTGGAAAAGGTATTTTTTCAGATTAACTAAAAGATATTTATCCCCTGCAACTGCAAAAGCATCATAAAAAATTGCCAAATTCATATGGTTTTCTTCACTTGGATTATTTATCCAATCAAATATCGTCTCCTCATACTCACTTTGAGTTTTAACCCAAAATGGATTTGAAACCATAATATTTCCATTACATCTAGGATAGCCACATTCGATGAGCGTATTTGTAAATTTATTTGTAAATTCTTCTATCAATTCTTTACTGACAGAGCAATCATTGGCTAATATAAGAGCATTATCTTGATCTGTTCTAAGAATTTGTTCTTCTCTCCCTTCACTTCCCATAATAATAAGAGCGGACTGTGTTTTAAGCTCATCAGGTGCTAAAAGATCGAACACTTTATTAAACAATTTATTATTGAGCTGACTGATAATTTTCCCTATATATCTTACTTTTACCCCTTTTGCATGGAGCATTCTTATCACTCGAACAAATTTTTCACTTGCAGATTTTAACTCTTCGATATTTTGAGTATTATCAAGTTCTAAAATAACAGAATATGTTTGAGATGCAAAAAAACTAGTCAAAGAGATAAGGTCTAAAATTCCAACAATATGTTCTAATTCATCTACAACAATCAATCTTTTTATACCAAACTTATTCATTTTAATTTGAGCATTAAATAAGAATTCATTCTGATACACAGTTTTCAATCCCCACGAAGTGATAAGTCCAATAGGAGCATCAAAATCGATTCGATTTAGTACCACTTTTTCTCTAAAATCTGTATCAGTAACAATTCCCATTGTCCCATCATCTCTTTTTACAAGGATTGAAGAAGCTTTATTTTTCTTAAGATTTTGAACCGTATTAAAAATAGTTTCATTTTCATCTACAATAATTGGTTTTTGCATATAAGCATCTTTAACTCTAGCAATCATCAGATTGATAAACTCTTTGCTTTGTTCATTATTCACACTACTATTGAGTTTTTTTGAAATTGACTGGAAAAAATACCCCTCAATCTCCTCATTTTGATACATTATCTCTAAAAAAATCTCTCTTGGAAGTGCATAGCAGATAGTTTCAGAAGTTGTTTTGAAAGTATATTTTGAATTATTTTCTATCATTGAAATTGGATCAAAGTATTCATTATTTCCATAAACAGAGATAACTGTTTCTTCTTGAAGTTCTTGAACGACACCCTTGATAATAAAATATAAAAATAACGGTTTTTCACCACCTACAAGCAACACTTCATTCTCTTTAAAATAAACAACATCAAGAGACTCAACAAGTTTGTCTAATTCTGAATCATCCAACCGATTAAATGGAGTAATTTTTTTAATAAAACTTTTTTCTTCTAAAAGAGCCATTTTAATACTTTATTTTGGAGTAATTGTTGTAAGATTTGAGACAGTCCAGCTATACATTCCACCTCTGTACCAATTTAATTTTTTTGCTGGATACCCAAGTTTTAAAAGATTTTCTATAGCCCAAGTTGATTGTGGACACCAGATTCCATTACAAAATAAAACAAGAGTTTTTGCATTTTTAAAATCATACACACCATTTTTTTCAGTTACCCCTATAGCTTCAAGCATATCGCCAAATTCTGCTGGATTTTTTGCTTTATCAAAATTTGGAAAAGGTAAATTTACAGCTGTTGGGATAGTAAGTTTTTGATACCAAACAGGAAGTCTCGCATCTACAAGAAGCAGATTTTTATCAGTTTGAGCTTTTTGCATAAACTCAATCACTTCAAGTTCCCCCAAAGTTTGCACTTCATTGTTTATCTTCATAGGGGAGATTTTTCCTACAGTTGTGACAAATGTTTTTTTACATTCGCTTGGAACATTTGCATTTGCAAAGTCCCCATTCCAAACATTTTCTACTGATAATTGAACATCTTTACATTTAGGACTATGCGTTCTTGTAATATTGTATTCACTTTTTACATCATACGAATCAACATAAGTGATTTTTACCGCACTTTTTTTCAAATCCAAATCGGCCCCACTCAATGCTGCAACCGATAATAACCCTATAAAACAAATATTTTTGAGATTTTTCATACTCTGCTCCTTAACTTTTAATATAACTGTATTTTATACGAAATCAAATAAAAGTCAAATAGCTTCAATGCTTTTTACCCTTTTATATCTATTTAGTTATATGATTTAATAAAAGATTAAAGAGTAGTAAACTTAGTAAGATAATCCCACTGCATCTTTAATAACTCTCATCTTTTCACTAGCAATTCTTTTTGCTTTTTTTGCTCCATCACTTAAAATATCTTTCACCATTGTTGGATGATTTAAAAGCTCATTTCTCTTCTCTTCGTACGGTGCAAAGTAGCTATTTATTTTTTCTAAAAGAGTCATTTTAAAATGCCCATACCCTTCCCCTGGTGTCGCATATCTTTTTTGCAAATCAAGGAGTTCATCATTTGACATAAAAAGTTTAGAAATCGCATAAATATTGCAGTTTTCCCACTCTTTTGGCTCATTTAGGTCTGTACTATCAGTCACTATCCCCATCACTTGTTTTTTGATAACTTTTGGAGCACCAAACATATCGATAGTATTTCCATAACTTTTTGACATCTTCGCTCCATCAGTTCCAGGGACTGTTGCCACCTCATTGTCCACTTTTGCCTCAGGGATAACTAAAATCTCCCCATAATGATTATTGAAACTTTGAGCGATATCCCTTGTCATCTCAACATGTTGGATTTGGTCTTTTCCAACTGGGACGATATTACTATCAAAGAGTAAAATATCCGCAGCCATAAGGACAGGATAGGAGAAAAGCCCATGATTTGTAGGTAACCCTCGTGCAGTTTTATCTTTGTAACTATGAGCCCTTTCAAGTAGTCCCATTGGTGTATGATTTGAAAGTATCCAGTAGAGTTCAAGCACTTCAGGAACATCACTTTGTACCCAAAAAGTGGATTTCTTTGGATCCATCCCTAAGCTCAAAAAATTAACAGCTGCTTCAAAAGTGTTTCTTTTTAAAAATTCGCTATCTTTTACCGAAGTTAAGGCATGGTATGAAGCTATAAAAGCAAACAATTCCCCATCATCTTGACTCTCTATCATCTTTTTTATCATCCCAAAATAGTTTCCGATATGGATTGTTCCACTTGGTTGTATTCCACTTAATATTCTCAATTTTCGTCCTTTTTTAGTTTTTTGTTAAAAGTGTTTTAGCAAATAGTGTTGCTTCTTCTGTAATATTTTCACCACTTATCATTCTTGAAATCTCTAGCACTCTCTCTTCATCACTCAATTCTTTTACTTGTGAAACTTCCCCTTTTTTCTCTACTAAAAAGTGTTGGTCTGCAGTTGAACTTAGTTGTGGTTGATGAGAAATGGCAAAAATTTGATAGTTTTTTGATAAAGTTTTAAGAACTTTTGCTATCGATTCACTCTCTTTTCCGCTTAAGTTTGCATCGATTTCATCTAAGAAAAGTATCCCATTATTGTCACATTCATAGATACTTCTAGCCGTTAGTAGTGCAAGACGGAGCCTGTTAAACTCCCCTGAACTTAGTTTTTTAAGTTCCGTGTTATTCAAACTAAAAACCACCTCATCATAGCCATTTTTGGTGAGCTCACAACTATTTAAAGTAATCCCTAAATTTGTCAGATACAAATCTTTTAAAAAGATATTCATATCATTTTCTAAAATCTCTATTGCTTTTCCTCGAAGTCCACTGAGTTTTAGCCCAACTTTTTCAATTTCAAGTGAGTATTTTTTATAGTTTTTTTCCAAAATTGCTTTTTCAAAAGTGATATTTTCATACTCATCAAGCTCTTTTTGTTTTATCTTTTTGTATTCCAAAGCCTCTTCTATGGAGCCATATTTTTTTTGTAACGATGAGAGTTCCTCAATCCTATCAAGTGTCTCTTCCACATTCATATCTTCTACTGCATTCATTTTGTCATAAAATTTCTCAAATTGGTTATTCACTTCATTTATAGCATCATCAAAAAAACTGCTATCCACTTCAAGCATAGATAATGCATTTGAGATTTTGTGGGTATTATCCAAAAATGGTTTTGCTTCAAGGAGCACTTTTTCGATTTTATCTTTTTTACTTATAGTATCTTTGAGCTCTTTTAGCTCTTCATATTCCCCTACTTTTGGGTTTATTTTAGTGATTTTTTCTATCTCAAACTTTGCAAACTCTTTGAGATTTTCTAAATTTTCTTCATCTTTGTAAATCTTTTGGAGTTTGTGTTTTATCTCTTTTAACTCTTTGTACAAAGTGTGAAACTCTTCAAGAGTCTCGTTGTATCCATCAAACTTCAAACCACCTAAAAAATCCAAAAACTCTACGATATTTTCACTTTCAAAATCACTCGTATCTTTAAGGTGGAGGTGTTTAAAAAAACCTTTTGAAAACTCTTGGAGGTCATTTTTAGAAATAGTTTGATTATTTAAAAAATGTCTTGTTTTTGTAGTAGTGATTTGTTTTATTGTAAAATCATCATCAATCAAATAATCTTCATTTTTAATATTTGCATTGGCAATAGTAATTTCACTCAATTTTGCTTTTATCTCTTTAAATCCAAAAGCACCCACCATACTATTAAAAAGTATCGATTTTCCAGCTCCACTTGGTCCACTAAATATCACGAGTCCATTTTTGAAATTTAACTCAACTCTATTAAAAGATAAATATTCCTCTAAATAAAATCTCTCAATCAATCTATTTTCCCCAATTTAATTTTTGATTTAAGACAGAGAAATAATCTCTTTCTTTTGCCCTAATAAGCTTTGATTTTTGACTTGCTATTTTTATCTTCACCGTTTCATTTTGTTTAAGTTCATAAGTGTCCTGACCATCTATCAAAATTATAGCACCATCAATATCAGGAGTTTTGAGCTCTATCTCAAAATCAGCAGGCAAAACCAAAGGTCGTTGTGTTAAGGAATGAGCTGAGATAGGTGTCACGATAAATGCATCAGTCAAAGGATAAACAACTGGTCCGCCACTACTTAAATTGTAAGCAGTTGAACCTGTTGGGGTTGAAACTACAAGCCCATCTCCATAATAACTATTAAACTTTTTTCCATCCACAAATGCTTCAATATTCACCATATGTACAACAGATTTGCTTTTGAGTACGATGTCGTTAAAGGCGATAGTTTTATTTTTGTTAATCGTTGCTTTTATCATCATCCTTGAATCAATTGCATAATTATCAGCCAAAAAATCATTCAAAAACTTATCAAGTTCTTCTGGGAGTACAGAAGTTAAAAATCCCAATGTTCCAAGATTTATCCCTAAAATTGGTTTTCCAAACTTGATACTTCTTCTAGCAACTGATATCAGTGTTCCATCACCACCAATCGTCACTAAAAAATCACACTCATTTGCTAAAACTTCAAGAGGTTGACCATCTTCAATATCTATCGTTTCACCACTAGATTTTTCTATAATTGTTTTTATACCGTGTTGTTCAAATTTCTCTTTTATCCTCAAATAAACATCTCTCAACTCTTTGGAATTTGGTCGTAAGATGATTCCAGCTTGGTGTTTATTTTGCAAAAGTTCTTTATTATTTATAGATTTCATAGTCGCGATTATATCTTATAAGGTATTAGAAATGCTACTTTTCCACTCTTTATTGAAAAAAAACTAACACTTTTTGTTACTTTTATCTCTATTTTCCAACTTAATAGTTACAATCACAAAATAATTAATCCACAAAGGTAAATAAAATGGTCGGTAGAAAAGTTGGAATTGTAGGGGCTGGTTTTGTTGGAGCAACCGCTGCATATAGTTTGACACTGTTGGGAACTTGTCATGAGGTAGTTTTATATGATTTGTATCCAGATATCGCAAAAGGGAAAGCTATCGATATCGCCCAATCGACAAATTATTCTCCGCAAGGAAGTATCGTTACCTCAGCTACAACTTTAGCAGATATGAAAAATTGTGATATCGTTGTTATTACTGCAGGAGTTCCACGAAAAGGGGATATGACAAGGGAAGATCTACTTCTTATCAATGCAAAAATAGTAAAAGAGGTGGTAGAGGGGATTGTAAAATACTCCCCAAATGCAATTATTTTGTGTGTATCGAATCCCCTTGATGTGATGACTTATGTGGTGCATAAACTTTCAGGATTTGAAAAACATAGGGTGATTGGTATGGCTGGAGCATTAGATGCTTCAAGAATGTCCTATCAAATCAATAAAAAAGTTGGTTTTGGTCCAGGGCAAACAAGAGCTATAGTAATAGGAGATCATGGGCAGAATATGATTCCTATGCCTGAGATATCAGCTGTTGGAGGAATTCCACTTGGACAACTTATAACACAAGAAGATATGGAAGAAATTATCGAAAAAACAAAAGAGGGAGGTGCTGAAATTGTGAAATATCTTGGAACCTCTGCTTATTATGCACCTAGTCGTGCTATTTCAGTTATGGTTCAAGCTATTTTAGATGATTCAAGAATTGTCATCCCCTCTTCTGCTCTTCTTTGTGGCGAATATGGTTATAACGATGTTTGTGTCGGTGTTCCTGTAGTTTTAGGTGCGAAAGGAATTGTCAAAATTATAGAACTAGAACTCAACGACGAATTAAATTCTAAATTTGCTACAAGTGTTAGCTCTATAAAAGAGGGAATTAAAATTTTAGAAGATAATGGATTCTTTTAATAGAAATCCTATTCTCCTAAACTGTATCTATCTTATGAATAGGTAACAATGGGATTTCTATGAAGAATATAGCTCCATATTCACTATTTTTAACATAAATATCCCCTTTTAAACTCTCAATAACTATTCTTTTACTCATATGCAATCCAAGCCCAGTCCCGATACTTTGTTCTTTTGTACTAAAGTATTGATTAAAAATTTTTGAGATTATAGCTTCAGGAATACCTCCACCATTATCTTCAATTGTAATAACCGCTTTATCGATTTGCTTAATAAGTGTTATCCTAACCCAACCATCAACTATCTTTTTTTCCAATATTATATCTTTAGCATTATTGATTATGTTGATTATAACTTGTGGTAGTTCGCCAGAAACAATCATAACTTCTATAGGTTCACTCTCAATTTCTTGAATTAAGTTGATATTTACATCTTTTAAAACTGTCCCAACAATATCAAGTGCATTTTTTATATTTTCTTGTATTGTTTGAATTTTAAGTTCTTTTTTCTCTTTGATGAAATTTCTAAAAGTATTGATAGTCTCTGAAAGATATTGAGCTGAACTATTTATTTTTTGCATACTTGGTATGATTGTAGCCTCATCTAAAATCTCCAACTCTTTATTGAGTTGGATACTTGTTGAAATTGTTGAAATCACGCTAAGTGGCTGTCTCCATTGATGAGCAATATTTCCTATCATTTCACCCATTTGAACCATTTTAGAAGCTTCCATAAGCTCAAACTCTTTTTGTCTATTTTTATTAATTTCACTTTGTATCTTATCTTCTAATGAATTATTCAGTTCATTTAATTGCTGTGTTTTCCATTCTAATTCTTGATTTGCTTTTTGAAACTTTTCAGTTTGTTTTCGTACTTCCTCTTTTAAAAATGCTTTTTGGCTAGAAATCTTATAAAAAATAAGAAAAATAAGGGTAATTATAAAACCAAATATAATTAACCTTTTATAAAGTTCTCTATTTATATCTCTCAGTTCTTGTGAATCATGATAAAAAACGAAATAACCAATATGCTCTTTTTTAATATTTTCCAATGGAAGAAATGTCGCTACTTTAGTTATATCGTTGATAAGAAGTTCAATACTAAATGATTTTTTTGTTTTTAGCCCCTCCTCTATACCTTTTTTATAAATACCTTCAAATGAAATTTGTTTTCCATTAGTCTTATTAGTAAATATTTGACAATTTTCCGTGTGAAGTTTATATAACATCGAATTTTCGACAGCTGTAGCAAAAAGTTTTTTACTCTCAGGAATAACCCGCGAATCGACACAATTTTTAAATACCAAAAAATGTGTGTGTACATTGTAAAGAGCTTCTAATTGATTGATAAATGCCATAATTGAAAATGAATTTTCAACACTTCCAATGTGATTTTTATTTTTATCAAACAATGGATACACATATCTAAATCCTGGTTCAACTTTTCCGATTTCAAGACCTTTAATAGGTTTATGATATTGATTCACATAACTTACACTGTATCTCGCTTTAGAGAGATCATCACCATACATGTGTGGTTTATGCAATCGTAAAAAAGAAGTATTGTCTTTATTATGGAAGTGAACTTGAAGCATATTAATATTTTGAATAAATTCATAATTCTTTTTAAGTAAGGCAAAAAGTCTTTCTCTATCCCCATTCGCAAATGCTTCAAGATTTTCAGGACGATTGATATATCCTTCAAATACTGTATTGGCTATCTTGTCTAAATAACTATTAATAGAGTGATATTGTTTTTCTAATTCTTGTGTTTTTTGAGTAAGCAATGCTTCTTTTTTATTCGAATGTACTTGACTAATGATTAAAATCATTAAAGCCTGCACTACAAAAAAACTAATAATAAACTTCATTTTCATCTAAAAACTACCTATATTTCTACTGTTTAGGAAAGAATTGTATTCTCTTTCCCTAAAAAATAACATAAATTGTAATTAAAATGTAATTTTTTGTAACTTTAAAAATGAAAATAAAAAAAGGCTAGTCAGATTGACTAGCCTTTTTAACTCTTATGATACAAACAGCTATTCAATTATGAACAGTGTCCTCCACCACAACAACCAGATTTTTTAGGCGTAGCAGATGCAGCAGCT
>RRZT010499173.1_pt1 | contig 20805 bp, 18 predicted proteins | sample 2165551 | NCBI WGS metagenome assembly RRZT01 (sample SAMN10456910, study PRJNA506462) | wastewater metagenome | biome: wastewater; feature: sludge; material: wastewater sludge; isolation source: wastewater sludge with Escherichia coli K12::gfp cells carrying plasmid... | place: USA: Moscow, Idaho... | reverse complement strand
GTCGTGCAGACCTACCCGTCGCCGATCCCCGCCTCGAGCGCGTTCCGCTACAGCCAGTCCGGCTTCACCCGGCAGAATACCGGCGGCTGCGGCTTCTGGAACAAGGACGCCGACTGGGCCAACACGACCGCCCTGCCGAAGATCAACTCCGCCGTGAAGGGCGCGACCACAGCCTCCGGGGTCACCGGCGCGAAGGTGCTGGACCTGCAGTCGGCGTTCACCGGCCGGCGCCTTTGCGAGAACACTGTCGGCCTGCTGGAGGAGAAGGGCCTGACCTCGTGGACCCAGGCCGGCGCCGTCGACAAGACCGAGTGGATCGACCAGATCCGCACCATCTCGACCGCGACGAGTGACTACTACGTCCAGGAGTCACTGCACCCGAACTACTGGGGGGAGCTGGCGATCCGCTCGTGCGTCCGGCAGGCCTACAACGGTGGCACCGTCAAGGGCGGCGCCTGCACCATCGCCGGCACCGGCCTGCTCAGCGGCGAGCCCCGGATGAGCCTGAAGTAGTCCGCCCTGCCGGCGGGCCGCCCTTCGGTGTTGATTCGGCGGCCGCCGGACTCGGTGTTTATCGGGTAACCCGATAAACCCCCGCTTCACCCGAGGAGGTTCGTCGGGTGAAGGCGGTGTTTCTCGGGTGACCCGATAAAGCGGTGACAACCGTCAACCGGCGTGACCCCTGTTTCCCAGCCGGTCAGCGGCGGCAGAGGCCGCGCAGGGCGTCCCAGGTCTCGATCTTCGTGCGGATGCGGCCCTTGCTCTCACCGAGGGCGATCTCGGCGGCGTCGATCGACCACCAGTCGGCGAGGGTGGTCGGCGGGGTGCCGCGGTCGGTGAGCACCTGCACGAGGTCGGTGGCCGGGGCGCCCGGGTCGGGGGCGGCGAGCAGGTCGGCGACCAGGTGACGCACGGTCTGTGCGGCATCCGACTTGTTCGTGCCGATGACACCGGTGGGGCCCCGCTTGAGCCACCCGACGACATACTCACGGGCCTGCACGATGCCGGCCTCGTCGACGACCCGGCCCTCGACATTGCGCACGACCGCCGACCAGTCGTCGAACGGCACGCCGGGCAGCGGCACCGAGCGGTAGCCGATCGAACGGAACACCAGCTGCACCGGCAGCTTCTCGCGCTCGCCGGTGCCGACCACCTTGCCGTTCTCGTCGAGCCGGGTGCGCTCCAGCTCCAGACCCTCGACCGCGCTCTGGCCCTCGACCGCGACCGGCTTGCGCCAGAACATGAAATGCAGCCGACGCCGCGGGTTCTCGACGGTCGTCGCGGCGGCCTGGCGCAGGATCTCGACATTCGCCTTGGGTCGGCGCTCCAGATTGTCCGGGATGTCGGCGAACGAGTCCTCCGACACGGTGACCTGCACACCGGGGGTGTGCACCAGCTCGCGCAGCTCGACGGTGGTGAAGGCGGCATGCTGCGGGCCGCGCCGGGCGATGACGTAGATGTCGTCGATGTGGTGGGCGTCCAGCTCGTCGAGCACGGCCTGCGGCATGTCGGTCACCGAGAGCGCTTCGGCGGTCTTGGCCAGCACCCGGGCCACGTCGACCGCGACATTGCCGACGCCGATGACGGCGGCCGCGCTGGCCCCGCTCAGGTCCTGCGCCGGGGCGTCCGGATGCCCGGAGTACCACTCGACGAACTGCCGGGCCGCCCGGCTGCCGGGCAGGTCCTCACCGGGCACGCCGAGTTGTGCGTCCTCCTGGGCGCCCGCGGCATACACGACCGCGTCGTATGCCGCGAGCAGCTCCTCCCGGCTCACGTCGCGCCCGACGTGCACATCACCGAGCAGGCGCACCCCGTCGGTGCGCTCGAAGGTGCGGGCCAATGTCGCGGCGACCTGCTTGATGCTCGTGTGGTCCGGCGCGACGCCATAACGCAGCAGTCCGTAGGGCACCGGCAACCGGTCGATGAGATCGACGGTGACGGGCAGCTCGGTCTGCCCGAACAGCGATTGCGCCGTGAACAGGCCCGAGGGGCCGGCCCCGACGATGGCGATGCGGCGGGGGCGGGGATCAGTCATGGCGAGTCCTTCGACCGGTCGGTGGGCACGCCCTCGTGCCACGGCGGCCCCGAGCCTATCGACCCCGGCCCCGCGCGGTCACGACCTCCGGGGCATCACGGCTGCGCCGATCCCGTCGCTGAACTTCGCCAGGACCGGGCCCAGCACGGCCAGGACGAGCACGTATGCCGTGGCGATCAGCCCGACCTCGCGGTACCCGGCCATCACGGCCAACCCGGCGATGACGATCGAGAACTCCCCACGGGGCGCCAACGCGAAGCCGGCCCGCAGCCGACCGGCCCGGCGCACCCCGTCGCGGCCCGCGGCATACCAGCCGGTGGCGAGCTTGCCGAGGATGCCGACCCCGGCGAGCCCGAGCGCCAGGGGCAACTGCGACACCAGCTGACGCGGATCGGTGGTGAGGCCGAAGGCGACGAAGAAGATCGCCGCGAAGAGATCGCGTTGCGGCCCCAGGATCGCCCGGGCCCGCTCGGCCAGCCCACCCGGGATCGCGATGCCGACGAGGAAGGCCCCGACCGCGGCGCTGGCCCCGAGGCTGTGCGTGACGGCCGCGACGAGCATGGTCACCCCGAGCACCCGCAGCATGATCTGCTCGTCCTGCTCGTGAGTGAGCCACCGCGATCTCGGCGGCGATGTCGACGAACCCGTCCGAGGCCGAGACCGGGGCGATCCCGCCGGTGCCGAAGGCCAGACCGGCCAGCAGGTAGAACGGGATCGCCGACATGTCGAAGCGGCGGGCCACCATGCCCAGCGCCGAGACCCCGACGAGGATCAGGCCCAGCTCGACGAACACCATCCCGAGGTGGTCCACCGGCCGACCCGCCGTCAGTCCTCGGCCGGCGGCACCGGGAAAGGCTCGTCCTGCGGTGACATCGCGAGGATGACACCGAGGTCGGCCAGGCCGACCTCGCTGCCGATGGCCACGATCACGTCACCGGCGTGCAACTGCGCGCGGGGGCCGGGCGCGGCATACACCGATCGCCACGCACGATGGCGACGATCGAGCAACCGGTGCGCGTGCGAGCCTTGGAGTCGCCCAACCGGCGCCCGTCGTAGCGGGTGTCCGGGAGGATCTCGAAGCGCGCGGACGACAACCCGGGCACCTCGCGACTCAGGTCGGCAAGCCGGGTCGACAACCGCGAGGCTCCGAGGAGCTCCGCGAGGGCGACCGACTCATGTGCCTCCAGGTGCAGTCGATAGGCGACCGCATCGGGATCGTCGCGGCGGTAGGTGACCATCTCGGCGTCACCGCCGCGGCCGATGACCAGTGAGATCGGCGAACCGCCCCGCGTCGTCGCGTCATAGCGCACGCCCACTCCGGGAAGCAGCGTCTCCACGAACTCCATGGGCCCATCCTGGCCCACAGTGGCCCGGACGGAAGAGCGCATCGAGCTGCTACTCCCGCCGGAGCGCCCAGCACGGTTCAATGGACACGTGGCCACCGTCCGGAGATTCGTCATCGCGATCGGCGCGATCTGCGTCGTCACGGTGATCGGGGTGACGGGCTACATGCTGCTCGGTTTCACTTTCCTCGAGGCGCTCTACCAGACCGTGACCACGGTCGCGACGGTCGGCTTCCGCGAGGTGCACCCGCTGAACACCGCGGGCGAGATCTTCACCATCGCGCTCATCACCATGGGCGTGGGCGTCGTCCTCTACAACCTCACCGTGATGGTCGAGGCCATCACCGAGGGCGACATGCGGCGGTTCTTCGAAAGGCGTCGGATGGACAAGCGTATCTCCGTGATGAGCGGGCACGTGATCCTCTGTGGTCACGGTCGGGTCGGCCGCTCGGCCCGGGAGCACCTCAAGGCGATGGGCGCCCAAGTGGTCGTCGTCGACACCGTCCCGGAGCGCCTCGAGCAGGTCGAGGACCCCTATCTGGTCGGCGACTGCACCCGCGACGAGGTGCTACGCGCCGCCGGCATCGACCGCGCCCGGGCCCTCATCGCGAGCCTGGAGACCGACGCGGACACCGTCTATCTCACCCTGTCGGCGCGGGCCTTGCGCCCGGATCTCGTCATCATCTCGCGGGCTCGCACCGCCGACTCCAAGGAGAAGCTGGTCTTGGCCGGCGCCACCCGGGCGGTCAACCCGCAGATGATCGGTGGGCGGCGAATGGCTGCCTTCGCCCTCAACGCGCACGTCGCCGAGTTCCTCGACGTCGTCATGCACGACGAGGAACTCGACTTCCGGATCCAGCAGGTGCGCATCCTGCCCGACTCACCGCTGTGCGGACGCACCCTCGGCGAGGCCGACCTCGAGGATGCCTCGGGCGCGAAGCTGCTCGCCTATCGACCCGGGGCCCGTATGCCGTTCACGCCGCACCCGCCACCGGAGACGATGCTCTCGCCCGGGTCGGTGCTCATCGCCTTCGGCACGACGGCGCAGATCGACTATCTCGACGCCCTCACCGCAGCGGTGCGCCTCGAAGCGACGGGCCCGACCCTGCCGCGGCTGCGGCCCCTGCCCCCCACCGCCGAGCCCCCGCGGGTCACCGCCATCGACGGGCGCTGACCCGCGGCGACAGGCGGGCGGTCTCGGTCAGGCGGGCGGGTTGATCTCCCGCACCACCAGGCCGGTGCGCAGCTTCGGGGTGAAGAAGGTCGACTTGGGCGGCATGAGCAGCCCTTCGCGGCCGGTCCGCTCGATCTCGGTGATGCTCGTCGGGCGGATCAGGATGCCGGCTTCGCCACGACCCTCCCGCAGTGCGGTGAGCATCTCAGGCAGACCGTGCTGGTAGTCGAAACGCAGCGACCCGTCGGCCAACGGCCCGGCCAGGGTGTGTTCGAGCCAGGCCCCGTCGAGCGAGCGGATGCCGTCGAACGCGTCGGCGTGCGGGATGAGCCAGGTGGCCGAGCCGTCCGGCGCGAGCAGGACCAGCCGGCCCCGGTCGACCATCTCGGCGAGCATGGCCGGGGTCGGCGTCGGGGCTGCTTCGAGGTCGAAGTCGTGGGCCAGGATGCGGGAGACCTGCTCGTGCGAGTGGCCGATGACGAGCCGGTGGATCGCGTCGATGGCCAACTGCTCGGGCACCAGCTCACCGACGAAGGTGAGGGTGTCCTCGGCCATGGTGTCGGTGCGCCCGGTGGCGGCCCGCACCTCGTCGCGGAAGACCCGCGACACCCCGTACCGGTGGTGGCCGTCGGCGATGAGCACGTCGTCGGAGCCGATGATCGCGCTGATCGCGGCAAGCCGCTGCGGGTCGCTGACCCGCTCGGCGGTGTGGACGACGCCGTCGACCGTGAGCGAGCCCATCAGCTCCGCCGGCTCGGCCAGCAGTGCCGTGAGCCCGCGGGCCAGGGACAGCCCCCAGACCGGCGACAGGTTCGCGTCGGTCGCCCGCGTGAGGTCGAGCCGGTCGGTCGAGGCCTTCTTCGTCGTGCGCTCGTGCGGCAGCACCTTGCCCGCGCCGGCGTCGACGACCTCGAGTCCACCGAGGACGCCGACCAACTCGCGGCTCGCGCCGGTGGCGTCGGTGAAGGCCATCCGGTAGATCGTCAGGCTCGGCTCGGGGTCGCGCACCAGCACGCCCGCGGCCACCCAGTCGGTGAGATTGCGGGCCGCCGTCGGGTAGTCGACAGGCACGTCGATGTGCACGATCTGGTGCGGGTCGCGGGCCCGCAGCTCGGCGACGTCGGCGTCGGACAGCACGTCGTACGGCGGTGCGATGACCTTGGAGTAGTCGGAACCCGGCGCATAGCGCAGGGCGCGGAAGGGCGAGAAACGCGGTCCGCGCTGGGCGGATTCGGGGTGCTCAGACATGGCGCGAGTCTAATGAGAGCGTCACTCCGAGGGTCAAGGGCAGGACCGCCGACCGGCGCGATGGGACTAGCAGCGGTCGCCGCAGCGCGCCGGTGTGCTCGCTCGGCGCGGCCCGCACCCGTTGGCCGGGTCGGGGTCCGAAAACCCGAAGGCCGAGACGTCTCCTACTCGGGGGTTTCAGGAGGCGTCTCGGCCAAGGGTGTTTCTCAGGTCGACCGGCCACTCGCTCGGGGGTTCGGGAAGCCGGTCGGGATTCAGTTGTGGTTGTTGCGTCGTGCGGTTTCGCTGTCCTGGTGTCTCCCGCTCGGGGGTTCGGGTGGCGCCTTGACACCTACATCATCGTCGGGCCGCCCGGTTCGTTACACGGTCCGGAAAAGAAATCTCGGGAACTCTCCGCGGCGGCTCGGCGGGCCTCGCCGAGCGCGCCGTGGCGGTCAGCCGTCGAGTGCCAACCGACCCGCCAGGGTCAGCAGCAGCAGGCCGGTGGTCGCCTCCATGCTGCGACGCACCGAGCGGCGGCCGAGCCACCGGGAGGCCCGTTGCACCCCGGCGGCCAGCGCCACCAGGTAGGCCAGCGACAGCACGGCATGGGTGAGCGCGAGAGCCACCGCCTGGCCGACGGTGGCGTCTGCGGTGAGGAACTGCGGCAGGACGGCCAGATAGAAGGCGATCACCTTCGGGTTGGTGATGTTCGACAGATACCCCTGCCGGGCGGCGGTCCGGGCGGCCCGGCGATCCGGCGGCCCGTCCGCGAGCGGCGGATAGCGCCCGCGCCACGCGCTGCGCAGTGCCTGCAGGCCCAGCCAGACCAGGTATGCCGCCCCCACCCAGGTGAGGACGACGAAGACCGGCCGGGAGGTCGCGACCACCGCACCGAGCCCGAACGCGGCCGCCAGGCCCTGGGTCGCGGCCGCCCCGGCCACCCCGATCGCGGCATACCGGCCGGCCCGGCGCCCGCCGGCCAGGGCGGCGCGCACGACGACCGCGAAGTCCGGCCCCGGGATGAGGATGAGCAGGACGCTGAAGATCACGAAGGCGCCGTAGGCGGGCCAAGTCACCCGCCGATTATCCGGCCAGGCCGACCGGCGCGGCCTGCGCCGTCCCGGGTCCTGACACGGGTCCCAGCTGAGGTGGCAGACTGCCCGCGATGGACTTCTACAGCATCTACGACCAGGGCCTGGTCCGCGTCGCGGCGGCCACCCTCACCACCGGGCTGGTCCGCCCGGCCGACAACGCCGTTGCGGTGCTCGAGGTGGCGCGTGCCTGCGCCGCCGACGGGGTCGGGGTCGTGGTCTTCCCCGAGCTGACCCTCACCGGCTACTCGCTCGAGGATCTCGTGCTGCAGGACGCCCTGCTCGACGCGGTCGAGGCCGCGTTGACCCAGCTGGTCGAGGCCAGCCGCGAACTCCTGCCGGTGCTCGTCGTCGGCGCGCCGCTGCGGGCCCGGCAACGGGTCTACAACTGCGCGGTGCTCGTGCACCGCGGGCAGGTGCTCGGGGTGGCCCCGAAGAGCTACCTGCCGACCTATCGGGAGTTCTACGAGAAGCGCACCATCGCGGCCGGCGACGACGTGCGGGGCACCATCCGGGTCGGCGGCACCGAGGTGCCCTTCGGCCCCGACCTGCTCTTCCGGGCCACCGATCTGCCCGACCTGGTGCTGCACGTGGAGATCTGCGAGGACATGTGGGTGCCGATCCCGCCGTCGGCCGAGGCGGCGCTGGCCGGCGCCACCGTGCTCGCGAATCTCTCCGGCTCGCCGATCACCGTCGCCAAGGCCCGTGACCGGGCCGCCTTGTGCGAGTCGGCGTCGGCGCGCTGCCTCGCGGCATACGTGTATGCCGCTGCCGGAGAAGGCGAGTCGACCACGGACCTGTCGTGGGACGGGCAGTGCCTCATCCACGAGGCGGGCTCGTTGCTGGCCGAGGGCGAGCGTTTCGTGGACGGCGCGTCCCACGTCGTGGCCGACGTCGACCTGACCCGGCTGCGCCAGGAACGGATGCGGCAAGGCACCTTCGACGACAACCGCCGCACCCACGCAGCCCGCACCGGCGCCTTTCGCGAGATCGCCTTCACCCTCGACCCACCCCGCCACGACATCGGGCTGCGTCGCCCGGTCGCCCGGTATCCCTTCGTGCCCGACGACCCGGCACGGCTGGCCCAGGACTGCTACGAGGCCTATTCGATCCAGGTGCACGGGCTCGAGCAGCGACTGCGCTCGATCGGGGTGCCGAAGATCGTCATCGGCGTCTCCGGCGGGCTCGACTCCACCCACGCGCTGATCGTTGCGGCCCGGGCCATGGACCGCCTGGGCCGCCCCCGCAGCGACATCCTCGCCTTCACCATGCCCGGCTTCGCGACCTCCGACCACACCAAGGCCAACGCGATCGCCCTGATGGAAGCGCTCGGGGTGAGCTGGCAGGAGCTGGACATCCGGCCCGCGGCGACCCAGTTGCTGCGCGATCTGGGCCACCCGTTCGGCCTCGGCGAGACCGAGCGGCCGGCCGCGCAGCTCTACGACGTCACCTTCGAGAACGTCCAAGCCGGGCTGCGCACCGACTACCTGTTCCGGATCGCCAACCAGCGCGGCGGGATCGTGCTCGGCACCGGCGACCTGTCCGAACTGGCCCTGGGCTGGTGCACCTACGGGGTCGGCGACCAGATGTCGCACTACGGCGTCAACGCCGGGGTGCCCAAGACCCTCATGCAGCACCTCATCCGATGGGTCGTCGCCTCCGAGCAGTTCGACGCGCAGGTGGGCGCGACCCTGACCTCGATCCTCGACACGACGATCACCCCAGAGCTGGTGCCGGCCACCGCCGGCGAGCCGGTGCAGTCCACCGAGGCCCGGATCGGCCCCTACGCGCTGCAGGACTTCACCCTCTACCACGTGCTGCGGCACGGCCTGCCGCCGTCGCGGATCGCCTTCCTTGCCTGGCATGCCTGGCACGATGCAGCGGCCGGCCGTTGGCCCGAAGGTTTCCCGGAGGATGCCCGAGTCGCCTACTCGCTCAGCGAGATCCGACACTGGATGGAGGTCTTCCTCGGGCGCTTCTTCGCCAACCAGTTCAAGCGCTCGGCGCTGCCCAACGGCCCCAAGGTGGTGCGCGGCGGGTCGCTGTCGCCGCGTGGTGACTGGCGGATGCCCTCGGACGCCTCCGCCGCGGTCTGGCTCGACGAGTTGCGCTCCCGGGTGCCCGAGCACGACTGAACCGGCCCGGCCCCGGCCCGGCCCGGCCCGGCCCCGGCCCCGGCCGACCGCACGCCCGCCGCCCGCCACCGCCACCGCCACCGCCAGCACGCCAGCACGCCTGGGGCGCTGGCACGCCAGCCCGCCTGGGGCGCTTGCTGGGGCGCCTTCCCACCCCTCTTCCGGCGCCCGCGCGCTGGGAAGCGCCGATGATGTCGCCGCAGGTAGTGCCACAACACGCCCTGGGGCGCTTTCACGGGCGCTCTCCCACCTCGCGGACATCGCGCCGCCTCACGGGCGCTCTCCCACCTCGCGGACATCGCGCCGCCTCGCGGGCGCTCTCCCGCCTCGCGGACCCCGCGCCACCTCGAGGACCCCGCGCTACCTCGAGGACCCCGCGCCACCTCGCGGGGCGCCCCTCCCACCTCGCGGGCCCGGCACCTCATCCCCGAGTGTCCACCCAGTGGACAATTCCCCGATGCGGGAGGGGGTTCGGCCGACGCCCAGGCACAATGGCCGCCGGAAAAGTCACGCGGCCCGGGGGGAAACTGGGCGGCGCTGACCGGCGGGAATTCATGTGGCCTGGGGGGAACCGGGCCGCAGGGGGAGATCGATCGACATGGCCGATTCGGCTGCGCGTGTCGCCGTGCTCGGCGGCACCGGACTCTTGGGGTATGCCGCGGTGCGGGCCCTGCGCGTGCGCGGCGCCGACGTGCGCGTCCTGGCCCGCGACGTCGACGAGCGCGTCGTCGAGCGACTGCCCGGCCTGGGCGGCATACCGTTGCACGCGATCGATGCCTTCGCGTGTGCCGACGAGGAGTTGGCGCAGCTGCTGCGCGGCTGTGACGGCCTGGCCTACTGCCTCGGCCCGGACGATCGAACCAGCCCACCCGCGCCGGCCGCGGACTTCTACCGCACCTGGCTGGTCGAGCAGACCGAGCGGATCTGCCGGATCGCCCGGGCGGCGGGAGTGCAACGCATCGTCGTGCTCGGCTCCTACTTCGTGACCTGGGACCGGATGCACCCCGAGCTCGGGGTCGCGGCGCACCATCCCTACGTGCAGGCGCGGGTGGACCAGGCCGCCCGAGCGGTCGCCGCGGGCGGCGGCAGGGCCGCGGGCGGCGCGGACGTCGCCATCCTGGAGATCCCCTACGTCTTCGGCACCCAGCCCGGCGTCGTGCCCTTCTGGAAGGACTGGGTCTTCGATCGGGTGCGGGCCATGCCGGTCGTGCTCTACCCGGACGGGGGCACCTCGGTGGTGACCACCAAGCTGGTCGGCGAGGCCGTCGCCGGCGCTCTCGCCGGGCCACCCGACGCACCGGGCACCCAGCGGTGGGTGCACGGCGGGCGTTACCCGCTCTCGGACGTGCAGCTGACCTGGACGCACCTGTTGCGCATCGTCCTGGACGCGATGGGCCGGCCCGGCCGCCGGATCGTCACCATCCCCCGGCTGCTGGCCGAGCCGGGCGCCTGGGCCCTCGGCCGCGAGGCCCGCACCGGCGGGCGGGAGCCGGGCGTGCAGCCACGGTGGCTGATGCGCGACTTCATGTGCCAGCGGCTGTGGATGGACGACACGGACAGCCGAGCGGCGTTGGGCTACACCGGTGGTGGCGTCGCCGCCGCCATCGCTGAGACGGTGCGCGCGGCATACCCCAATTGATGGCAGGCGAGACGCTACGGCGAGTGAGCTGCCGCTGCGCTAGGCGGCGGGGTTCCAGCGGACCGCGAGCACCAACGCGCCGATCACCAGACCCGCCGCGAAGATGGCGAACCAGCTGGTCAGCTCGCGGTGCTCGGTCTGGATGACGACCTCGCGCGGTATGCCGCGCAGCACCTCCCCGAGGGCGGCGGCGTCACCGGCCGCGTGGTAGCTGCCGCCGGTCGTCGCGGCGACGGCCTGCAGGGTGGGCTCGTCGACGACGAGCACATTGCGCCCGCCCGGCACGGTGCCATCGGGTCGGGCGCCGCCGGTGAACGGGCCGCCAGTGTCGCCGAAGGCGTCGGCGCCCAGTTGCGCTGTGGTGCAGACCATCCGGGCCGGCGTGGTCGTGCCGAAGCCGATCGGGTAGACCCGCACGCGCCGGTCGGCGGCCAGCCCGGCGGCGGCCATCGGGGTCACGCCGCGGGTGTTCGCGCCGTCGGTGAGTAGCACGACGATGTCGGACACGTAGCCCTCGGTGGCGCCCTTGGGTGGTCCGGACGGCACGACGGGAGTGGCCGGGGTGCCCGAGCGCAGGTCGGTCTGCGGCAGGTTCGGCACGGCACCGACCGGCGCGACCTGCGGGTTGATCTCGGCGATGGCATCGAGCGAGGTGAGCAGCGCCGAGCCGATCGCCGTGCCCCGCCCGGTGCTCAAGCCTTCGACCGCACCGAGCAGGGCAGCCCGGTCGGTGGTCGGCGGCACGGTGAGCGAGGCGAAACCGCTGAAGACGACGAGCCCCATCCGGGTGTCCGTCGGTTGGGCCTTGACGAAATCGATGACGGCCGCCTGGGCGGCGGCGAGCCGATTCGGGGCGACATCGGCGGCGCACATCGACCGGGACACGTCCAGGGCCAAGATGATCGCGGTGCGCTGCGAAGGCACCTGCACGTCGGCCTGCGGGCGCCCGATGCCGACCGCGAGCACCGCGATCCCGGCCAGCAGCAAGGCGATCGGCAGATGCGGGCGCCACCGCGCGCGCGGTGGCAGCGCGGCGCGCACCAGCGCGAGGTCGGGGTGGCGCACGGCATACCGGCGCCTGCGGCGCAACGACCAGAGGTATGCCGCGAGCAGCGCCGGCACGAGCGCCAGGGCGAGCAGGGCCAGCGGCCAGGCGAAGGACATCAGACCAACCTCCCGGTGCGCAGCACGGCCCGGGCCGCACCGAGCACGACGAGCAGCAAAGCGGCCGCGGCGAAGAGGGCGGAGATCTCGGCCGGGGCGGGCGTCGCGGTGAGTTTGAGGTCGATCGTCGAGTAGATCTCGGCCAGCGCCGCCGCGTCGGGCGCGCGCCGGTAGTGCCCGCCGGTCGTCTCGGCGATGCGGGTCAGGAGTTGCTCGTCGAGGGCGGTGGCCACGCTCACCCCGTCGACGGTGACGGTGGTGCCGCGGGGATCGCCGAGCCCCACGGTGTCGATGCGCACCCCGGCGACGGAGGCCAGCTCAGCGAGCTTCACCGGGTCGAGCCGGGAGCGGTCCTCGCCGTCGGAGAGCAGCACGACGACGGCCGAGCCGAGGTAGCCGATATCGAGCTGGTCCAGGTCACCCTCCAACGCCTCGGGCGAGATGTCGAGTTTGCCGCCGGCGATGGCCCCGAGGCTGGCGTAGATGCCCTGACCCAGGGACGTGCCACCCTGCGGGGTGAGGCGGTCGATCGCCGCGAGGGCGTCACCCGGCACAGCGCTGGGGCGCCCGGCGACGACCCCACCGTCGCCGAAGGCGACGACCCCGATCCGGATCTCGGCCGGCGCTGCCGCGACGAAGGCCTTCGCGGCCGACTTGGCCGCTTCCAGCCGACTCGGCGCGAGGTCGGTCGCGGTCATGCTCCGTGACACGTCGAAGGCGAGGATGACGGTGCCCTCCCGGTGGATGTCGCGCACCGTGGCCTGCGGCCGGGCGGCGGCGACGACAAGTAGCGCCAGACCCAGCAGCAGCAGGGTCGGTGCGAGCCGATCGCGTCCGGCGCTGCCACCGGGCCGGCCCGGCCGACCGGGCCCACCGGCGGCACCCGTGGCACTGGACCCAGTCGGTTTCGTCGGGCCGCCGATGGTGGCCAGCCGCACCGTCGTCGCCGCCCGCGCCTGCCGGGCCGCCCGCACCCGTCGGTATGCCGCGAGCAGCGCCGGCACGACGAGCAGCCCGGCCAGGGCCCAGGGCAGCGCGAAGGTCATCGCGACGCCCCCGCCCCGCCCCGGCGGGCGGCGGCCACCCGGCGCGCGCTGATCCGCAGCAGCGCCACGACGAGGTCGTCGCGGGTCGACACGGTGTGCAGCATGAGACCGGCCCGGCCCACCGTCTCGGCGAGCCGTTGCTGTTGGGCGGCGGCCAGCTCGGCGAGGCGGGCGCGGAAGACCGGGTCGCTGGTGTCCACGAGCACCTGGTCACCGGTCTCGGCGTCGGCGACCGCGAGCAACCCGCTGTCGGGCAGTTCGTGCTCGATCGGGTCGAGCACCTGCACGGCCACGACGTCGTGACGTTGCGCGAGCAGGCTCAACGGCTGCTCCCAGCCGGGCTGGGAGACGAAATCGGAGATCACCACGACGAGGCTGCGGGTGCGGGCCAGGCCGACCGCGGCGCGTAGCAGCTCGCGCAGGTCGGTGGGGCGGCTCGTCGGGGTCGGGTCGGCGAGCAGGGCATGGCCGATCCGCAGCACCTGGGTGCGGCCCTGTCGCGGCGGGATGACCTGTTCCAGGCCGTCGGAGAAGAGCACCGCCCCGACCCGGTTGCCGCCGCGCGCCAACAGGTGCGCGAGCACCGTGGTCAACTCGAGCACGACGTCGTGCTTGGGCCGGTCCTCGGCGCCGAAGCCCATCGACGCCGACCGGTCCAGCAGCAGCCACGCGGTGAGCTCCCGGTCCTCGGCATACTGGCGCACGTGCGGGATGTCGGTGCGGGCCGTCACATTCCAGTCGATATGACGTAAATCGTCGCCGGGCTCGTATTCGCGCAGGTCACGCAGGTCGACGCCGATCCCCCGCAGGATCGTGCGGTAGTCCCCCTGCAGGCGCCCGTCGAGGCGGCGCACGACGGTCCACTCGAGGCGGCGCAGCAGCGCCTCGGGTGTGCGGGGAGCCGGCCCCGGGCTCAGCTCGGCCGCTGGAACCATGACGGGTCCGCCTGCCCGGTCGGGGACTGCGCGTGGCTCGGCCCACTCGATGGAGCACCCGCGACTGCCGCCGGCAGGGGCACTGCGGCGAGCACCGGCGCGAGGATGTCGTCGGCACTCACGCCGTCGGCGAGTGCCTCGTAGGACAGCACCATCCGGTGGCGCAGCACGTCGGCGGCCAGGTCACGGGCATCGTTCGGCAGCACATAGTCGCGGCCGCGCACGAGGGCCAACGCCCGAGCCGCCATGACGAGGTTGATCGAGGCGCGGGGGCTGGCACCGAAGGAGAGATACCGCCCGAGTTGGGCCAGTCCGACGGTCGCCGGCACCCGGGTCGCGACGGCGAGCTGCACGGCATACTGGATGACTCCGGGGTCGACGTAGACGGCGTCCGTCGCCGCCTGCAGGCTGCGCAGCCGCTCCGGGTCGAGCACCTGCGCGATCGCCTCCAGCCGCCCGATCATCCGCTCGACGACGACGAACTCCTCCGCCGGGGAGGGGTAGCCGACGAGCACCTTGAGCATGAAGCGGTCGACCTGGGCCTCCGGCAGCGGATAAGTGCCCTCCGACTCGATCGGGTTCTGTGTCGCCATGACGAGAAAAGGATCCGGCGCGGCGAAAGTCTCCCGGCCGATGGTCACCTGTCGCTCCTGCATGACCTCCAGCAACGCGCTCTGCACCTTGGCCGGGGCCCGGTTGATCTCGTCGGCCAGCAGCAGGTTCGCGAAGACCGGGCCGAGCGAGACCTGGAACTCACCGGTGCGCTGGTTGTAGATGCGGGTGCCGACGATGTCGGCGGGCACCAGGTCGGGGGTGAACTGGATGCGCTGGAACTGCCCCCCGATGGCGGCGGCGAGGGTCTTGATCGCCATCGTCTTGGCCAGGCCGGGCACCCCCTCGACGAGCACGTGCCCACGGGCCAGCAGGGCGACGATCATCCGCTCGAGCAGCTGATCCTGCCCGACGATGGTCTTCTTCACCTGGTAGAGCGTCTGCTCGACGAGCGCCGCGGGTGACTGGGTCATCGTTGCCTTCCTTGCCGGTTCACTGGCCGGGTCACAGGGCCGGGGCGCCCACAGCGCCGCCGGCCTGGGTGATCGGCACGGCGAAGCCGATGCCGATGAAGTTGGGCTGCTCGCTCGGGTTGGCCAGCGCGGTGACCACGCCGACGACCCGGCCGTCGCGGTCCAACAACGGCCCACCGGAGTTGCCCGGATTGACGGCCGCGTCGAACTGGATCAGCTCGCTGAGCGTGACCCCGGCCTTCGTCGTGAGGGAGCGCCCGGTCGCCGACACCACCCCGGCGCTCAGCGAGCCGACCAGCCCGAGGGGGTGGCCCACGGCATACACCCGATCGCCGGTGCGCACCCCGCCGGCGAGGGTGGCGGGCACGATGACCTGCGGTGGGGTGTCCGGGACGAGCACGGCCAGGTCACGTTCGGGTTGGGCCACACGCACGTATGCCGCGCTCGTCGAGCCGTCCGCGAAGGTCACCGTGATCGGTCCGTCGCCGGCGACGACGTGGTGGGCGGTGAGCACCTCCCCCTTGGCGTTGGCGACGAAGCCGGCGCCCAGACCGGCGTCGGCGCTCCCGGGCGTGCCGGTACGCACGAGCACCAGGCTCGGGGCGATCGCGGCATACACGGTGCGCCCCTCGGCCGGCGCCAGCTGCGCCTCTTCGACAGCTCGACTGGCCACCGCGGTCGCGACATCGCGCACCTCGGCGCGGGTCAGGGCGGCCGGCCCGGCAGGGCGGCGCACCCACCAGGCCCCCAGACCGGCGAGCAGCAGCACCGCCAGCATGGCCGCGAGCAGCACCCGCCCGCGGCGCCCGCGGGGCCAGCGACGCAGCAACCGCGCCGGGCCGGCGGGCGGCGCGGGCGCGTCGGCCGGCGCAGCTACCGGCGGCGCCGGACGCAGCAGGTCGGGTGGCAGCGGAACCATCCACCGAGGGTATGCCGCCGCAGCGCTCCCCGGGTGCCGTGCCGTCGGATTCACAGCCGGTTGACGGCTGGCCCAAAGCGAACGCCGGGGAAAAGTGCACACTCGGGCGCCGTTTCCCGTGACGAAGGGCTCATCTTGCGGGAAAAGTGACCGATCAAGCGGTTACTCGCCGGCGGGTGGGTCGAGCTCGCCGGCGGGTGGGTCGAGCTCGCCGGCGGGTGGGGCGAGCGCGCCGTCGCGTTCGTCGCGAGCCGCCCAGTCGAGCAACTCCTCCAGCCGGTATGCCGCGTCGTCGATCCCCGCGTGCAGGTCACCGAGGGCGGCATACCGGCTGGGGACGGTCGCGAGGGTCAGCTCGGCCGGCTGCACGTCGGGCAGCTCGTCCCAGCGGATCGGCGTCGAGACGGTGCCGTCGGGCACGCCGCGCACCGAGTAGGCACTGGCGATGGTGTGGTCGCGGGCGTTCTGGTTGTAGTCGACGAAGACGGCTGCCGGGTCGCGGTCCTTGCGCCACCAGGTCGTCGTCACGAGCGACGGAGCCTGGCGTTGTACCTCGCGGGCGAAGGCGAGCGCGGCCCGGCGCACGTCGGCGAACTCCCATAGCGGTTCGATCCGCACATAGACGTGCAGCCCGTGCCCGCCGGAGGTCTTGGGGTAGCCGGTCATGCCCAGCTGGTCGAGCAGCTCGTGCACGACCGCGGCGACCTGCCGGACCCGCTCGAAGCCGGCCGCCGGCATGGGGTCGAGGTCGATGCGCCATTCGTCGGGCCGGTCGACGTCGGCGCGACGCACGTTCCAGGGGTGGAACTCGACGGTCGACATCTGCACCGCCCAGATCACCGCGGCAAGCTCGGTGACGCACAGCTCGTCGGCGGTGCGATTCCATCGGGGGAAGTGCAGGCGCACGGTCTGTAGCCACGGCGGGGCACCGTGCGGGATCCGTTTCTGGTGCACCTTCTCGCCGGCCAGGCCCTCGGGGAAGCGGTGCAGCATGCACGGCCGCTCCCGCAGGGCCCTCACGATCCCGTCGCCGACGGCCAGGTAGTACTGCGCCAGATCGAGTTTGGTCCACCCGTGCGCCGGGAAGTAGACCCGATCCGGGTTGCTCAAGCGCACCGTGCGCGGGCCGACGTCGAGGTCGATGGCGGGACTGCTCGGCCGGGGCATCCCCGCACGCTACGACGAAACGTGACCGAAAAGCACGAACGGCCGCTGGCAGGGGGTCCGGCGGCCGTCCGTGGTCGGCGAGGGGGTCGCGCCCCCTACGGGTGATGCTACTCCAACGCGTTGATCTCCGCGCTGATTGCCTCAACTTCCTCGGGGCCGATCATGCCGGCGGCCATGGCGACCGCCTGGTCGGCGGGCATCATCGCGGCCATCTCGAGCATGGGGTTGCTCGTGATGCCGGGCGAGTGCTTCTCGAGGATCGCCACGACGTCGGGGTCTTCCAAGAGGGTGCCGAGCGTCGTGGTCGAGAGGTCGTACTTGCCCATCGAGGCCGCCTTCCAAGTCCGGAGGCCGGTGCGGTTACCGGCCGGTAGAGCGTATACCGCCGCCACGCTCACGTCGTAGCGGACCGCGGTGTGGGCACGGCCACCCCGCGGGGCTCACCCGGTGTGTTCCAGACCGATCTGCCACACGTCCAGGTGGGCCGAGCGGAAGCCGGCCTCGGAGTAGGCGAGGTAGTACTCCCAGACCCGTTGGAACTGCTCGTCGAACCCCAGCTCGCGCACCTGTTCGGCCTGCTCGTGGAAGCGTTCGCGCCACAGCCGCAGGGTGTGCGCGTAGTCGGGCCCGAGGGAGCGGGCGGCGCGCTCGCGCAGCCCAGCTCGTCGCGCCTGATCGGCGATGGCGACCCGACTGGGGATGAGCCCGCCGGGGAAGACGTACTTGTGCACCCAGCCGTAGGCGTGCCGGGAGTCGAGCATCCGGTCGTGCGCCATGGTGATCGCCTGCAACCCGAACCACCCGCCCGGGCGCAGCGCCGCCGCGACCGCGGCGAAGAACTCCGGCCAGTAGCGCTCTCCGACGGCCTCGATCATCTCGACACTCACTACGGCGTCGTATGCCGCGCCGATCCGCGCGACGTCCCGGTAGTCGCACAGGTGCACCCGGGCTCGATCGGCGCACCCGGCGGCCGCGATCCGAGAGATCGCCAGCGCCTGTTGCTCCCGGGAGAGGGTGATCGTGTCGACCTGGGCGCCGCGGCCGGCCGCCTGGATCGCCAACTGCCCCCAGCCGGTGCCGATCTCCAGCAGTCGGGTGCCCGGCCCGACCCGGGCGAGGTCGAGGATGCCGTCGACCTTGCGGCGTTGGGCTGCGGCCAGCCCGGCGAAGCCGGCGGTGCCGGTGTCCTGGTCGAACCACGCCGAGGAGTAGCTCAGCGTCTCGTCGAGGAAGGTACGGAACAGCTCGTTGGACAGGTCGTAGTGCTGCGAGATGTTGCTGGCCGCGCCGTCCCGGTCGTTGTCCTCGTGGATCGGGTGGCGGGCCTCGACGAGCCGGCGGAAGCGGCGCAGCGGCGCAGGCACGATCTCGGTGAGCCGCTCCGCGAACGGCGTGAGCAGGTCGGCGAGGTCGGTGCCGGGCCCGGGTCGCCATTCACCCGCGAGATAGCCCTCGCCGACCCCGAGCTTGTGGTCGACGCCGACCCGGTCGAAGAGCCGGGCGTCCTCGATGAGCATGACCGGGGCGCTGGGGCGGGTGGCCCCGAGGGCCCGGCCGTCGGGCAGCACGATCCGGGCGTCGAGGTCGGCGGCCAAGCGCCGCAACAAGGCTCGGGCTACGGCGGCATGCACGGGCGCCCGACGCGGGGCGGGAGTGTGGCCGCGCAGCGGCGCGAAGGCCGCCGACGCCCGCTCGCCCGGCCGCGCGGGCGCGCCGCCATGCTCGCCGTCGTGCGATCCGTGGACGTCGAGACTCATCTCATTCCTCATCGGGGTTGGCCCACGGCGGGGTGTGCCGGGGTCGGGGGTGCACGGGCAGCCGAGCCCACAGCCGGATGCCGTGCCAACGGATCCGGGCACTGGTCTGCTGCGTGGACAGGGGGGTGCGCACGGCCGCGCGCAGGCGCGCCGACCTCGTCGGCCGTTGCGGTATGCCGCGGAAGGCCGCCGCGAACGCGACCTCACCGCCGCGCTCCAGGACGATCGACACCGAGACCCGCTCGGCTCGCAGATCCAGTCGCACCCGGTAGCGGCCGTCGACGGCGAAGAAGGGCGAGACGTAGAACTCCTTGTCCACCAATGCTTCTCGCCGCTCGTCGAGCTCGATGACATGGGCGTGACGCTCGCCGTAGGTGTTGTGGATCTCCAGCACCGCGAAGCTCACCCGCCCGTCGGGAGCCAGGCACCAGTGCACTGACAGCGGATTGAAGACGTGCCCGAGCAGTCGCGGCGCCGCGAGCATCACGAGCCGATGCCCTTGCGGCACAACCCGATCGCGGGTGGCGAGGAAGTCGAGCAGGCCGCCGCGGATGCTCGGCGCAGTGCCGGCGAAGTGGTCGTCGGCCCGGAAACCGCGCCTGACCCGGGCGGGCAGGTCGTCGAGCCGGTCGAGGTCGACGAGCCACAGGTGCGTGCGCATCGCGACGGTATGCCGCACGGGCGTCCGCCGTTGGTGGCGCACCGACCCGACGACGAGCGCCGGCACGACGAGCTCGGTGCTGCGCGGCATACCTCGTGCCGAGCCCGCTCGAAAGGAGGCAGCACGCATGGGCTCAGTCTGGCCCGCATCCGAGGCGCCCACGGGGGTTTTCGGCGCATCGACCATCGGGCTCACCAGCGCCCCCCGAGCCGGGTGGCAGCGGCGACCCCGGAGCGGGCGCCGTCCTCGTGGAAGCCCCAGCCGAGGTGCGCCCCGGCGAAGGCGAGCCGGGGTCCACCCGCTTCGCGCAGCCGTGCGGCCGCCTTGACCGCCTCGGCGGTGAACACCGGGTGGTGGTAGACCATCCGGGCCAGGACGGTGCCGGGGTCGACCCACCCCTGCGGGTTGAGTGTGACCAGCAGCTGGGAGCCGGGCCCGGTGCCGGTCTGCAGCCCCATCAGCCGGTTCATCCAATAGCTCACCAGGACATGATCGGCCGTGGCGCTGCAGCCGCGCAGCCGATAGTTCCACGAAGCCCGCGCCCGCCCGGCCTCCGGCAGCACGGAGTCGTCTCGGTGCAGCCAGGTCTCGTTGCGGGAGTAGCCGATCGCTCCGAGCAGAGTCTTCTCCTCCGGCGACGCGTCGGCCAGCAGATGGGCCGCGTCGTCGGCATGCGTGGCGACCACGGCTACGTCGGCGCTCAGCAGCTCGCCCGAGGCCAGCCGCACCGTCACGCCGTCCTCGTGGCGGGTCACCGCGGTGACCGGGGCGGCGCGTCGAGCGGTGCCACCCTGTTGCGTGAGCCGCTGCAGGAGTCGCTCGACATAAACGCCCGAGCCGCCGACGACGGTGCGCCAGGTCGGGGAACCACCGACGGACAGCATCCCGTGGTGGTCGAGGAAGGCGAACAGGTGCCGGGCCGGGTAGTCCAGGGCGTCGCGGTCACCGGAACTCCACACGCACGACACGAGCGGGACGGCGAAGTGCGTGATCGTGTATGCCGCGAACCTCCCCTCCCGCAGGAAGTCGCCCCAGGTCTGCTCGGGGTCGCCGCGGCCCTCGAGCACGGCCTTGGCCCGGCGGTGGAACCGCGGCACCTCGGCCAGCAACCGCACGAAGCGCGGGTCGCGCAGCCGACCCGGCCGGGCCAGGATGCCCCCGGCGCCTCGGCCCCCGGCATACTCGAGTCCGCATTCCTGGCAGTGCACGCTCAGGCTCATCTCGGTGTCGCGGGTGGCGACGCCCAACTCGTCGAAGAGCCGCAGCAACGTCGGATAGGTGCGCTCGTTGTGCACGATGAAGCCGCTGTCCACCCGGACCTCACCAGCGGGGGCGGTGCCCGTCGGCACGGTGTGGGTGTGCGCGTGGCCGCCGAAACGCTCGTCGGCCTCCACGAGCGTCACCTCGTGCGTGCGAGCCAACACGTATGCCGCGGTGAGCCCGGACACCCCGGACCCCACGACCACGGCGCGTGGTCGGCTCGG
>RRZT010976408.1_pt1 | contig 20819 bp, 18 predicted proteins | sample 2165551 | NCBI WGS metagenome assembly RRZT01 (sample SAMN10456910, study PRJNA506462) | wastewater metagenome | biome: wastewater; feature: sludge; material: wastewater sludge; isolation source: wastewater sludge with Escherichia coli K12::gfp cells carrying plasmid... | place: USA: Moscow, Idaho... | reverse complement strand
GTGGGCGAACTGCCCGCCAGTGAGCTGATCCTGCGACATCTGCTGCCGCTGGCACACGAGGGTCTGGACGCCTGGGGCACCGACCCCGACATTCGCGACCGGTTGCTGGGTGTGGTCGAGGCGCGCTGCAAGACCGGACTCAACGGGGCCGAGTGGCAGACCAAGGCGGTGCGCGCCTTCGAGGCGGCCGGCTGCTCGCGGGCCGAAGCGCTGCGGCGCATGGTAGAGGCCTACGCCGAACGCATGCACGCCAACGTTCCCGTGCACGCCTGGGAAATGCCGTAACAGTGCGTGAGAAAAATTCAGAATAAGTACGTGGAGGCGACTTTCTCGGCACGTGCTTGTTAATGTTCGTGCATTGGTTGCGAGGAAAGTTGGGGGGCATGGCCACGCCACCAAAAATCGATTCTCGGCGCGAGACCGCGCCGCGCCGCGCCGATGCCGCAAAGGCACCGCGGCACGCGCGACCCAAACGTGCGCTGCGTGCGCCGCTGCCGGCCAGCGCCTGGGTGTTGAACGCCGTCGCCATCGCGATCGCGGTGCTGCTCGCGCCCGCGCTCACCACATCGGCGGCCACCACTGCCGTGCCGTCGCGGCAGTCGATCCCAGCGGTCGCGGCGTCGACGCCCGCAACGCCGCAGCCGATGAGCAGCCAGGGCCAAGAGGTGCCCGACCTCACCACGCAGAAAGAGGCGGACGACTTCGACGACACGCTCGCGGCGCCACCGCCGGGCAAGGCCGTCAAGTCCAACGGCACCGAGTTCGTGGCACCCGTGCCGGGTGCGATCACCGGCGGCTTCGGCCAGCGGTTCCACCCGATCCTGCACTACTGGCGCATGCACAACGGCGTCGACATGCACGCCGCCTGCGGCACCGCGGTGATCGCCGCCTACCGTGGCACGGTGATTCAGGCCGGCTACAACGGCGGCTACGGCAACCTGGTGGTCATCGATCACGGCATCTACCAGGGCAAGCAGGTGATCACCAAATACGCCCACCTGAGCCGCATCGGCGTCGTGGTCGGCCAGCGGGTCGACACCGCCGAAGGCATCGCGCTCTCGGGTACCACGGGCCTGTCGACCGGGTGCCACCTGCACTTCGAGATCAAAGAGAACGGGGTCTACGTCGACCCGGCGCCGTACCTGACCGGCAAGCCGTCGCCGCGCCCCGACGGCCCGATCAAGAATCTCGGCACCACCACCAGCCCGAGTGCGACGCCGTCGGCGACGCCGAGCGCCACTCGCACGGCCACCCCGACGCCCAAGCCGTCCAAGACCAAGTCGGCAACGCCCACGCCGAGCCCGAGCGCCACGGCAACGCCCGACCCGTCCGAGAGCGCCACGCCCACACCCACGCCCACGCCGACGCCGAGCGAGACGGACGAGCCCGAGCCGTCCGAGGCGGCGAAGAAGACCGCCGAGCCCGAGCCCACCGAGGCGGCGAAGAAGACCGCCGGGCCCGAACCGACTCGCACCGAAGCGAGCCGCAGCGAAAGCGACGAGCCCTCGCCGTCCACGTCCAGCACGCCGTAGGCTCGGCCCGATGAGCGGGCTCTGGGGTAATCAACGCCGGCGGCGACTGTTCACCTCGCCCGCGCGGCGCCGTCGTTCGGTGCCCGAATGGGCCTGGATCCCGTTCGCGGCCCTGGCCACTGTGCTCGGCCTGCTCGCTGCCCTGCGCGCCCTCGGGGTGGACGGCCCCGCGTTCTACCGGTGGCTCACCGATCCCCGGCAGCCGTTGGTGCCGGCGCTGTTCCTGGGTTCGATCGTGGCTGCCGCCGCCCTGTACGGCCGGGCGCGCAGCGCGGCCGGACGGGTGATCGGCGTGCTCAGCGTGAGCTCGTTCGCCATCGGCGCACTGGTGCTGGGCATGGCGTCGTACATCAACTGCGCACCCGACGGGCCGCCCTTCTTCGAACCGCTGATCTGGGTGCTGTCGGGCAACGGTGCTGCGCCGTGGGGTGCCGGGCCCGGGTGTCCCACCGAGGCACCCCTAGCCGCACATCTGGCCCGGCTCTGCGCCTCATGGGGTGCGCTGGCCGGCGTGCTCGGGGTGGTGGCAGCCATGTTGCGCCGACAGATCGACCGCTGGCTGGCGTTGCTGGCGCGACGCTCGGTGGTGGTGCTCGGCCAGTCGGCGGAGGCTGCCGGCGTACTGCGGGCCCTGGCGGTCAACCTGGCGCCCGGCACCTCGCTGTTGGTGATCGATTCGGCCAAGGACGAGGGTTTCGTCGCCGGTGCCCGGGCGCTGGGTGCGCGGGTGCTCGCTGCCGACACCGTCGATACCGCCACGCTCGTGCGGCTGGTGAGCCGGCGCGGACGCATCGCAGCCGAGTCGGTGCAGATCATCGAAGACCGGGTGCCCGAGGCGCTCGCCACCTTCACCAGGGTGGCGAAGGCACTGGATGCCGCCCAGCCCAACGAGGGGCTCATCACCCGGGTGCTGGTACGCATCGACGACCCGTGGGCGGCCGAGAACTGGCGGCGCAGCATGGTCGGCCCTGAACGCGCCTGGTTGGCCGACGCGTTGTCGGCCACCGAGCAGACCGCCCGGGCCGTGGTCGCCCGCATCGACCTGATCGGCGCCCGCCGGTTGGTGCTGGCCGGTGAGGGCGACCTGGCCGCTGCGGTACTGGCCGAAGTGGCGCAGTGCGAGCGTGAGCGGCGCGTGCTGCAAACCACAACGGCGCAGCCGCTGCAAGTCACGCTGGTGGGTGAGCACGCCGCCGACCTGGCGAAGGAGCACATCGCACAACAGGCCCGGTTCGGCAACGACAAGGGCATCGAGTTGGTGCAGGTGATCGCCGAGCCGGCGACCGACGCGGTGCTGATCGCCGCCGGATCCGGCGAGTTGACCACGCTGCTGGTGATCGCCGAGGCGGCCCCCGCGTTGAATCGTCCGACCCGCATCGCCGGCCGCGTGCCCGACGTCACGATCATGGCCGTCGATCCCGGGTCGACCGAACTGCCCGAGCAGCCGCTTCTGGGCCGGCTGACCAGCTTCGGGGTCGGGCTGCAGACCGGTGACGAGGTGCCCGAAGATCACTGGACACGCATGGCCAGGCTGCTGCACAACGCCTACCTGGCCCAACTCGGCGACGGCGTCGGCGCTCGTCCGTCGTCACGGCCCTGGCCCGACCTGCCCGTGTTCTACCGCGACAGCAACCTTCGCCAGGTGCACACGCTGTTCTCGGGCGTGGTGCAAGTGGGCCGCACCTGGGCCGCTGACGGCGCGGGTGAGCCGCTGAGCCCGGCCGAGATCGACTTTCTCAGCCGCCGCGAGCACGACTCGTGGCGACGGTTCTACCTGGCCAACGGGTGGCGGCAGGCGCCGGCCCGCGACGATACACGCCTGCTGCACGACTGGCTGGTCGACTGGGACGCCCTGCCGCCGCCGGCCCGGGCACGCACCTCGGCCGGGGTGCGGCGGGCGCTGGCCCTGCTCGACGTGGCCGGCTACCGCTCGCAGAAGATCACGGCGCTCGTGCCCCACCGGCGCCGGGGCGAGGTGCTGGCCACCCAGCTCGACCACGAGTGGACCTGGCAGACCGAGACGGGCGCCACCATGCGGGCACGCCCGGGTGACTGGCAGGTCACCGACCCCGAAACCGGACGGCAATGGTCGGCCGATCCGGCCGCCTTCCACGCCGGCCACGAGCCGGTCGGGGCCGGACGCTACCGGCGCACCGGCTTCGTACTCGCCCGTCCGGCACATCTGGGTGAGCAGGTGAACACCATGGAGGGCCCGGCGGTGGCCGAGGCGGGGGAGTGGCTGGTCGAAGGCGACCTGCAGGAGCGTTGGCTGGTGCCCGGTGCCCGGTTCACCGCCGCCTACGAAGCGGTGTAGCGAACGCCCTCGCCGAGCAAGGCGCGGTCGCTATCTGAGCAATGCCCCGGCCAACCTGCGGTCGGCGGCTGCGACCGCTAGCGTTGACGCATGGCGACTCCCCAGACCAACTCCCCGACGAAGCTTTCCGTGATCGGTGCCGGCGCTGTCGGCTCATCCCTTGCCTACGCCGCCCTGATTCGCGGCTCGGCTCAGCAGATCGCTCTCTACGACATCAACGAAACCAAAGCCGACGCCGAGGTGCGCGACCTCAACCACGGCACCCAGTTCACCCCGTCGACGGGCGTCGAGGGCGGCGGCAACATCGAGGTGGTCAAAGACTCCGACGTGGTGATCATCACCGCAGGGGCGGCTCAGAAGCCTGGCCAGACCCGGCTCGAACTCGCGGGGGTGAACACCAACATTCTGAAGTCGCTGATGCCCAAGCTGCTCGAGCAGGCGCCCGATGCGCTCTACGTGCTGGTCACCAACCCGTGCGACGTGCTCACCGTCGTGGCCCAGAAGGTCAGCGGTCTGCCGACCAGCCGGGTGTTCTCGACCGGCACCATGCTCGACACCTCGCGGCTGCGGTTCGCGATCGCCGAGGTGGCTCGAGTCTCTCCCCGGCACGTGCACGCCAACATTCTGGGTGAGCACGGCGACACCGAGTTTCCGGTCTGGTCGAGCGCCAAGATCACCAGCATTCCGATTCGCGAGTGGGTCGATTCGACCGGTCACCGCATGTTCGACGACACCCTGTTGCAGCAGTTGGGCGATGAGGCCATGCACGCCGCCTACAAGGTGATCGCCGGCAAGGGCGCCACCAACTACGCCATCGGCCTGACCGGAGCGCGCTTGACCGAGGCCCTGATGAGCCCGACGCGCACCGTGTTCCCGCTGTCGAGCGTGCTGGACGGCTGGCACGGTCTGCATGACGTGGCGCTCTCGGTGCCCACGTTGGTGTCGAGCAAGGGCGTCGAGCGCGTGCTCGACGTGCCGCTGGACGACTCCGAGTTGGCCAAGCTCGAAAGCTCGGCCGGCAAACTGCGTGAGACGTTGAGCTCGCTCGGCTTCTGACCTACTTGATCGGCTTGGTGCGGGCGGCAACGTCTTCGGCCAGTGCCAGCGCCGAGCTGCGCTGTTCGTCAGAGGTGCCGCCCAGGCCCATCACGCGCACGTAGTAGGCGGCGTCGATGGCCACCAGAGCCGTGGTCGTGATGCCTTCGCCGGTCACGCCAGAGGTGTCGGTGCCGCTGTAGTTCTCTTGGGTGCTGAGCAACTCGAGTTCGGCCGACAACTTGGTGCCCTTGGCGTCGTGCACCACGGCCACCGACAGCAACGCCCCGCCGTCCGCGGCCACCAGGGCGCATTCGCCGGCTCGGCTGTCGGCGGTGAAGGTGTTCAACTGGTGAAGGTCGGCCACCGCCTGATCGATCACGGCGTCGGCCTTGACGGTGTCGACGCGGGCTGCGCACACCTCGGCCTGTGTGCCGATGGTGGACGGCGCCGGCTCGGGTTGGTCAGCCGAGCAACCGGTCAGAGCGAGTAGCGCGGCAACGGTGAGCACACAGCGCTGCGCGGGCGTGAACCGTCGGGGCATGGGTCAGACCCTACCCGGGGTCTGGGCGGTGGTCTGGGTCGTGTTTCTGCCCGAGGGCGAAGCGGAAGTAGTTCGTCAGCCGATAGCTGCCTCACCGGCAATGGTCGACCACCGGTGCGCATCACCGCCATCCATCGTCCAGGCCCTCAGTCGCCGGTGAGCCGGTTGCGCAACAGCGAAACTCCGGCCCCCGTCACACCATTGAGGCCGGCCGGTCTGCCGGTCGCCACGAGCAGCAGGTCTTGAATGGGGCCGTGTACCTCAGCGGCACCGCCACCGATACTCGCCTGCGCATCGGTGGCGATCAGGCGAAGACCCTCAATGCGGGCCGGCGTGCCGAAGAAGGGCGTCTCGGCCAGGTGGGTGAGCACGACCGCGCCAGAATCGGCCGGAGGTGGCACAGCCAGGCCCAATGGTCGGGCGATGTCTTGGGCGTGCACGAGAATGGCGACCAGCGGAGCCATCGGGCCGCTGCCCGGCATGCGGCGTGCTGAACCAGCGCTGGCGCGGAGCTTCGTCATCAATTCGTTCGGTGAGAGCTTCTGGGCGCGCCGACGCGCCCACGTGTCGGCCATTCGGTCAAAGTCGCCTCGCGCCCGGATCGCCGCGAAGACGGCCTGGGGCAGGCTCGTTGACGTCGGTGCGGTCAGGTGTGCCACCACGACACGAACCGTCCAGCCGGTTCAGAGCGACTGCTGACTCCACTGCTGCGGCGGCAACTCGTCGAGAAATCGGCACAGCAGCAGGCGGTGGTCGCCGACTACGGCAATGATCTGCGCTTCGTCCATCGGCGACTCCTTGACGATCCGGGTGGGCCAACTCAACTTCAACCTAGCGAACCGTTCTGACACAAGTTTCGAGCCGACGTCCGCCCTCGCGAAGTACTGAGCACATCCGGCCAGACTGCACCCCATCCCACCATCGTCAGACCTCTGCTGCCACTGCGGTCTCTGACTTGGCCGTGGCCACCGACCGGGGTCGTCACCGTTCGCCGGGGTGCTGACGGCCTGTGCGGCGGCTGTGAATACTGACCGGCATGAGCCTGCAGTCCCACCCCGCCACCCCGCCGGGCCCGCGCCCGGGGCGTCCGAATCTGTTGATCGGCGACGTCGAACGTGAGTGGGTGTGCCGGGCGCTGTCCGACCACTTCACCGCCGGCCGGCTCACTCCGGCCGAGTTCGACGATCGCGTCGAGCAAGCCGTCGCCGCCCGCACCGACGCCGATCTTCGCGGCCTGCTGAACGACCTTCCCACCCCCACCCCGGCAGCGGTGGCGTCCACGTCGGGGGGCGCCACCGCTGCGGCGAACGCGACGCCCGTGCTCGACGTGCTGTTGGCACTGCTCGGGCTGGCGGCCGGCATGTGCCTGATCCTGCTGTTCATGATCGGCGGCGAGCGGTACGGCGGTTTCGGGTTCTTCGCATTTCTGGGCGGTGCGACGGTCGCCGCCGTGATCACCCACTTCATTCATCGCGGCGCACGCCGCGCCTGAACCGTTCGGGACGGCCACCGCTGCCGCTAGGCTGGGGCGGACGCCCTAACAGATTGGACGCCGATGCTGCCGCTCATCGCACCCGGATTTCTGCTCGAACAGAACATTCCGTTGGCGATCGCCATTGTCGTCGGCTCGTCGGTGGCCTACGCGGGCGGTTCGACCATGCAACACCTGGCGGTCAGCCGGCTGGTCGACGTCGAGGCCGAGAACCGGGCCATGAATCTGCGCCAACTGTGGCGGCTGATTCGCACCCCGTTGTGGTTGTTGGGCCTGTTCACCATCTTCATCGGCGCCTCGGCCCACATCGTGGCCCTGATGCTCGCCCCGGTCACGGTCGTGCAACCGGTGGGCATTCTGGCGGTGCCGTGGGCGGTGCTGATGGCGGCACGCATTCACAGGCACACGGTCACCCGGCCCATGTGGGGTGCGGTGGCCACGACCATCGCGGGCATCGTTTTGTTCACCCTGCTGTCGGCCACCGCCGCCTCTGAGCACACCGTGCTCGACCCGACGGCCATCGCGATCGGGTGTGGCGTCATCGTCGTGATCGGCACCACGCTGGGCCTGCTGGGTTGGAAAGGTCCGGTGCGGGCCAGGTGCCTGATGTGGGCCTCAGGCGGTTCGTTCTTCTACGGCTTGTCGGCGGGCATGGTGAAGGCCACGTCCGAGGTGATGAAGCAGGACAGCTTTCACGGCAGTCCGGTGTTCTGGATCGTCGCGCCGTTCTTGCTGATCTCGTACGGCGTGGGCGGCTTCATGGTGCAGCAGGCGCTGGCCAACGGCCCGGCCGAGATCACTGTCGGTTCGATGACCACCACCGACCCCATCGTGGCCGTCAGCTTCGGGCTGGTCGTTCTGGGCGAGGGGGTGCACATCACCCCGCTGGCCGCGGTCGGCATGGTGATCGCCGGCGCCCTGTCTGTGTGGGGCGTCGTGCAACTGTCGCGGCATCACCCCGATGCGGCTCGGCCGGTCAGCGCTCCGGCGTCGCAGCCCGACCCGGTTGTGACGTAGTGGCTTCAGGCCTTCACCGGCAGGGCCGACATCTGGCGTCCGGTGCCGCTGGCCAGAATGATCGTGGCGTCTTCATGGGGCATCGGAAAGAACACATACCCTGTGACGCTCTGGGTTGCCTTCGCGGTGCCGGTGCGAATGTCGGGTGACTGCGGGCTGGTCGTCGGGTCGACCACCTGGGTGGACTGGTTGGCGAAGGCCAGGAAGCTGAACGAGATCGCGGCGGTGTCTGCGTAGACGCGCACGTGCAGTTGCAGGCCCTCGTCGGTCCAGGTGTGTTCGAGAATCTCCCACCGGCCACGCTGACCCGTCGAGGTCTCGAACGGCTGGCCCGGACCGGCCGCCACCGTCGGGGTCGGCGAGGGTGACGGCGTGACCTGCTCCGCCCGGGACCGCAGGTAGATGCCGCCGCCGATCACCAGCACCAGGGTGAGCAGCGCCACCAACGTGATCAGCAGCGGGGTGCGGTTGGGCGGGGGAGCGAACTCGTTGATCGACACCGGGGTGGGCGGCGCCTCGCCGAGGGCCCGAGTGGGGTCGAAGCCGGACGGCCCGCCGTTGTACCGGCTGTTGGGGCCGTACTGGTTGTTGGCGCCGTAGGGGTTGTTCGCGCCGTACGGGGGCTGCGCGGAAGCCGGTTGTTGGGATTGCTGGGGGTGATGTCCGCCGGGCTGTGAGATCTGCGACCCCCACCAGGGCGGCGTCGACCCGGGCCCTTGCGGCGGCGGGCCGCCGGGCCAGGGGTTACCGGGTTGGTTCGTCATCAAAGAACAGGCTACCCGGCGCCGTGGTCACCGCCGCGGTCGAGACGTGGGTGACGAGTTTGAACACCTGAGGCCGCGCGGGCCCTGAATGAGGGCATGACGAAGAACTGTGCGCCCGCGGTGGCCCGTATTCGCGATCTGCACGACCTGTTGGGGGTGATTCCGCACCTGCTGGGTTTTCATCCCGACGAGTCGTTGGTGGTGCTGGTGGTGGCTGACGGGCAGGTGCAACTGACGGCCCGCGCCGACCTGGGCGACCTGAAGCCCGCGGGTCATCTCGAGGTGTTGCTCGATCGCATGGTGCTGCGCTGGCCTGCTGCCAAGGTGTGGCTGGTGGGCTACTGCGCGGTCGAGAAGCACGGCTGGCGCCTGTTGCGGCGGGGGCGCCGCTGCCTCGGTGACGCCCTGGCGGGCGAGTTGTTGTGCGTGTCGGGCGGGCACTACCGGGTGGGTGACGCCGACGGGCCGCTGTACCGACACGATCCGGCCAGCACGCCCAGCGCGGCATCGGCCACGCTGCACGGCCTTCAGGCGCGACCCAGCCGGGCGGCGTTGCGGCGCAGCATCGTGGCCGACGAGCCGTCCCCTTTCGAGGCCGAGCGCTCCCTGGTGGCAGCCCTCGATCGAGTGGCCACCCTCGACGAGGCGGTGCTGCCTGGTGAGATGGTGGCCGCGCTCGACTCGGCGCTGACCGCCCCGAGCCGGCAATCCCGCGACGACCTGGTCTGGCTGGCGCTGCTCAGCACCGATCCCGACGCCCGCGACCGGGCACTGATCACGATCACCCACGAGAGCGCCGAGGCCTGCGTCGACGTGTGGTCGCGGGTGGTGCGTGCGTGCCCGCACGGCTTGCAGGGGCAACCGTTGGCGTTGCTGGGCTGGTCGGCGTGGGTCAGTGGCGACGGCGCGCTGCAGTCGATCTGTCTGGAAGAGTTGGAGCGGCTGGGCGAGTCACTGCCGTTGCAGCGGCTGCTCGATCGGCTGAATCAGTCGATGGTGCCGCCCAGCTTCTGGGCCGAGCTGCGAGCCGACATGGTCGGTGCGATCAAACCGTTGCCGTCTCTACAGCTGGGTGCCGACCAGGGTTCCGGCGGCGTAGGTCAGGCCCATGGCCAAGGTGCCGACGACCAGGTTGCGTAGCACAGGCCGGTTCACGGGCACGCCGCTCAATCGGGCGCTGGTGAACCCCGTCACCGCCAGTGCGAGCAACACGGCGGCGATGGTGACGGGCAGCCGAACCGGCACCGGTGCGAACACCACCCCCAGCAACGGAATCACTGCGCCGAGCACGAACGCCACCATCGAGGCCGAAGCGGCCTGCCAGGGGCTGGTGAGATGGTCGGCCGACACTCCGGCTGACTGCTCGGTGTCGCGCTGAGCGCTCACCGACACGTACTCGCCCCCACCCATCGACAGGGCGCCGGCCACCATGCCGGCGGCACCGGCGATCAACACGGCCATCGAGTCGCTCGTCGCTCCGGCGACACCGAACACCAGGCCGGCGATCGACACGATGCCGTCGTTGGCGCCCAGCACTCCCGCTCGCAGCCAGTTGACCCGCGACGCCAGCGCGGCGTCCAAACGGGGGCCGGCATCGGTGGTCATGATTTCAGTGTGAACCCCGCCAAGGCGCGGCGCAAGCAAGGAAAGGCTGACCTTCGACCGCGCGTGCCAGTGCCGCAACAAGGCTTTGACAAGGGCTTTTTGGCGGACTCTGGCCCCCGCGACCCATCCGAATCCAGATTGGGTTCCGGGCCCCTGGCGGCTCTGAACGCCGGTGACGGCCACAGACGGCCCATCGATTTTGAACGAGTTCGCCGGCCCGTGCCCATGCTGAGGGCATGGCACGCCGAGCACGCATGGCCGCCGACGACGAGCTGTCACAGATCGTCCGTCGGCGACTGCAGTCACTACTGGCCGAGATTCCGCCGCGGCGGGCGGCGGGTGACCGGGCCGTGGGCGAACCAACCGTCGATGAGCCGCATCCCACACCGCTGCCGAATCTTCGGGCGCAGCCAGATCCGTGGTCGCTTGACCCGCCGGCTGACGACGGCCCGCTGACCGATGGTGCGGACGATGACTCCGGGTCTGAAGCCTCTTCGGCGACCCGGCCGCACGCCGCCCTGAGGGTGCTGCCGGGCGTCGGGCAGCGCGCTCGGCAGTTCGTTCGAGAACACCTCGTGGTGGTCGGCATCATTGTGCTGTCGGGGTGCCTGTGGGGCGGGTACTCGATGTTTCAGGCCAGAACCGCCCCGGTCGCCGTCGCGGCGCCGGCGGCCTCGGTGCAGATCAGCGTTCCCCAGCCCTCGCCGTCGCCGTCCGCCACCGTGCTGGTGCACGTGCTCGGTGAGGTACGCAAGCCCGGGGTGGTCAGCCTGCCCGAAGGCTCCCGGGTGCAAGACGCGATCACTGCGGCCGGCGGGCTCACCAGCAGGGCCAAACCGGGTGACCTCAACCTGGCAGCCCGCGTCAGCGACGGTGCGCAACTGGTGATCGGGCGGTCGGGCAGCCAGGTGCGCACCACGAACGCGTCGACGTCCACGGGCACGACCGCCGACGTCACAGTCGACCTCAACACGGCAACGGTCGAGCAGCTCGACACACTGCCAGGCGTCGGGCCGGTGACCGCGCAGAAGATCCTGGCCTGGCGCTCGGCTCACGGCCGGTTTCGCTCGGTGGCCGAGTTGCAAGAGGTCGACGGGATCGGGCCGAAGAGCTACGCCGAGATCGCACCCCATGTCAGGGTCTGAGGTGTCGGGGTCAGCCCGCCGGGCCACGGCGCCGGCCCATCCGGGCCCCGATGGCGACGCCGAATCGCCCGATCTCAGGCTGGTGCCCGCCGCCGCCGCGGCCTGGGCGGGCATGTGGGTGGCGACGGCGGCTCAGGTCACCTGGCTGGCCCTGGGTAGCGCACTGGCCGTTTCGGTGGGGCTGCTTGCGATCAGGCGACGCTCGTGGGCCACCGCCGCTGTCGCGATCGTGCTGGCCGGTTGCTTGCTCACCGGCTGGGCACGTTGGTGGTGGCAGCAGCACGACCCGTTGACCGGTCTGGCGAGTGATCAGGCGGTCGCCACCGCCGAACTGGTGGTGGTGGGCACACCACGCAGTGGTGAGCAGCAGGGTGTGCGGCCGCCGTGGTGGTTGAGTGCCGCGACGCTGGTCGGCGTCGAGGCTCGCGGGCAACGCTTGGCCAGCGGCGCGCTGGTGCAGGTGAGCGCCAGTGGTGACGACGTTGCGGCCTGGGCGCACGTGGTGCCGGGCACCACGGTGCGGGCAGTGGTGCGGCTGGGGCTGGCCGATGCGGGCGAGCAGCCCCAGGTGCAGGTACGGGCCAGAGAGCCGCCGGTGGTCGTGCTACCACCCGGGCCGGTCGATCAGACGGTTGAGCGGGTGCGGGCAGGGTTACGGGCCAGCGCGGCGCATCTGGACCCCGAACCGCGGGCACTCGTGCCCGCGCTCGTGGTGGGTGACACCTCGGCCATGCCGGCCGAACTGGTGGAACGGTTCCGTGTGAACGGACTCACCCACCTCACCGCGGTGAGTGGGGCGAATCTGACGTTGCTGCTGGCCTTTCTCAGCACGGTGGCCCGGGCCGTCGGTGTGCTGGGGTGGTGGTTGCGGGGCCTGCTCGGGCTGGGGGTGGTCGGGTTCGTGCTGCTGTGTCATGCCGAGCCGAGCGTGGTGCGGGCGGCCGCCATGGGCCTGGTGGGCCTGATCGCGCTGGGGGCGGGCGGGCGCGGCGGCCAGGCGGTGCGGGCGTTGTGCGTGGCGGTGGTGGCGATCGTCTTCGTCGATCCCGACATGGCACGCTCGGCTGGTTTCGCACTGTCGGTGCTGGCGAGCGCGGGCATCGTTGCCTGGTCACGACGGTGGACCGACCTGCTGGCCATGCGCATGCCGCGCCCGCTGGCCGAAGGCATCTGCACACCGTTGGCGGCTCAGTTGGCCACCCAACCGCTGGTCACGGCCATCTCGGGCCAGGTGAGCGTGGCCGGCCTGGTGGCCAATCTGGTGTCCGGTCCGCTGGTCGGCCCGGCGACCGTGCTCGGCTTTCTGGCCGCCGCTTCGGCGATTCCGCTGCCGCTGGTGGCCACCTGGTTCGCCACCGGTGCCGGCTGGTGCGCCCAGGGCCTGTGTTGGATCGCCCGGCTGGGGGAGTTGTTGCCCGGTGCGGCGATCAGTTGGCCGGCGGGTTGGGTGTCGCTGCTGGTGGTGACGGCGGGGTGTGTCGGCGCGGTGCTGGTGTTGCCGCGATTGCTGCGCAACCCGTGGCTGGCCGCGGCCGCGGCGTTGCTGATCGTGCTGTCGTTGCTGCGGCCGGTTGCGCGGCCCGGCTGGCCGCCGCCTGATTGGGCGGTGGTGTTCTGCGATGTCGGGCAGGGTGACGCCACCTTGTTGCGTGTCGCTCCGCGGGCCGCGGCGGTGGTCGACGCAGGCCCTGACCCGTCCAAACTGGCCACCTGCCTGCGCGATCTTGGTGTTGAGCAGGTGCCGTTGGCGGTGCTCACGCACTTTCATGCCGACCACGTCACCGGCATCGGGGTTGCCATTCAAGGGCATCACACCGAGCGGGTGATCGTCTCGGCGGCCACCAGCCCCGTGGGCGGACGGCAGCTGGTCGAGCAGGCGGCCGCCGGAGTCGGGCTCACCCAGGCCACGCCCGGAACCGTTCTTGTCGTCGGGGAGTTGACCGTGGAGGTTCTGGCCGTGCGCGCAGGTGGTGGCACCGTGAACGTCGAAGAAGGCGAATCAGCTGCAGAGAACGACGGATCACTGGTCATGCGCGCCACGATCGCCGGTCTGCGGCTGCTGCTGGCCGGTGACGTCGAAGAAGACGGACAACGCAACGCGGTGGCGAGCGGAGCCGACCTCAGCACCGACGTGCTGTTGGTGCCGCACCACGGCTCCGGCCGGCAACTGCCCGAGTTTCTGGCGGCGACGCGTGCCTCCATCGCGGTGTTCAGTGTGGGTCTCGACAACGACTACGGCCACCCGGCGCCACGCACGCAGCGGACCGTCGAGCAACTGGGCATGCGCATTCTGCGTACCGATCAGCAGGGGTCGATCGCGCTCAGTCGCAACGAAGGGGGCGTCCAGGTCACCACGCAGAAGTGAGGGGCTGCCGATGGTGTCGGTGCGGCCTGGCATGCTGAACCCCGTGAGCACCCCGTTCGGAACCACTACGCTGGTGCAGGGGCCCGAAAGCCTGCTGGCCGAGCGCGCCGTCCAGGGCCTGATCAAGCGCGCTCTCGACGAGCGTTCCGACGCATCGATCAACCGGTTGTCGGCGGCCCAACTCGACCGTGGGTCGCTGCTCGAGGCAACGTCGGGCTCTCTGTTCACCACGGCGGCCGTCGTCGTGATCGAACAGCTCGCCGAACTGCCGGTGGGCCTCGCCGACGACGTGGTCGGGCTGGCGCAGCAGGCGTCGGACGACCTCGTGCTGATTCTGGTGCACGAAGGCGGAGCCAAGGGTAAAGCGCTTCTCGACCGGCTGCGTAAGGCGGCGGTTGAGGTGGTCGAAGCCCCCTCTGTCAAGGCGTGGGAGCTGCCGCAGTTCGTGGTGGCCGAGGTGCGCAAGCGCGGCGGTCGCATCGATCGCGAAACCGCCGAGGCGCTCGTGGGAGCGGTCGGCAGTGATCTGCGCAGTGTCGCCGCGGCCGTCGCCCAGTTGCTGGCCGACACCGAACAACCCGTCATCACCACCGCCGATGTGCACCGCTACTTCGCAGGCCGGGCCGAGGTGAGCGGTTTCGCCATCGCCGACCATTGCTTGGACGGCAATCGCGAAGCCGCGTTGGGCAGCCTGCGGTGGGCGCTGGAAACAGGGGTCGCGCCGGTGTTGCTGACCAGCGCGGTGGCGTCCGGGTTACGCAGCCTGGGCAAGTACCTGGGCGTTCGTGACGAACGCTTGCGTGACGTCGAACTCGCCCGGCGCATCGGGGTTCCCCCGTGGAAGCTGAAAGACCTGTCCCGGCAATCGCGGGGCTGGAGCGCCCCAGGCGTGGCTCGCGCGATTCAGCATGCTGCGGCCGCCGACGCCGCGGTCAAGGGTGCGTCCGGCGACCCCGACTATGCGCTCGAATCGCTGGTGCTGTCGGTGATCGACTGCCGCAGCCGGGGCCGGCAGGCGTCGGTGCAGACCCGACGCTGACGCTCGCAGCTGATCAGAATGGGCGAAACCCGCCCGGCGGTGGGGGTCGTACCGCATGGGGCGGGTTTCGCGTTGGGGGGGTGGCACCCCTCGGGTGGCGACTCAGCGCTTGACCGAGATGTGCACGTGGTCGAAATGGTTCGCCGTGGCACCGCCGCGGTCGGCCATCGAACGCCAGCGGGGGTTCTGCGTGGTCCAGATCTTCTGCCGGTAGATGACGTAGTGGATCTTGTACTTCTTGGCGTGCCTGGTGAAGTTCTTGGCGATCGAGTAGCCGAGGTTCTTGTTCTTCTTCCACGACGGGATCATCACGTCGATGGCGCGGCCGGCCGGATGGTCGCCCGAGTAGCGACTGCCCGCGCGCCAGCCTCCGATGGACTTGATCGACGCCCAGCCGCTGCGCACCTTGAGTGCGACCTTCTTGGCGCGTTTCGTGAGCCGCTTGTAGTTCGAGATCTTCGCCTTGCCCTTCTTCTTCGCCTTCTTCGGCGGCTTGGGGGCAGGCGAGGTGGTCGTCGGCGTGGGTGTGCCGGGCGTGCTCACCGTCGGGGTGGGGGCAGGGGTGGTCGGACCGGTCGTCGGTGCCGGGGTGGCGCTGGCCGACGTGGTGGGCTCGGGGCTGACCGGGTCGGCGTTGGCCGGTGTGGCCAGGGTGGTGGCGCCGATGGCCAGAGCGAGAGTCGCGGCCGCGGACACCGCCGTCACCGATAGTCGTGTCATCGCGTTCATCGAAGCCCCGTTGCTCTGTGCCCGCGACGCTGCGCGGTTCGGCTGTGATCGGGCGCCCCTCGCCCAACATCTGGCCGCTGAGAGACTTAATCACACTCTCAGGATCAACGCAATTTGTTTAGACTTTTCCCAGGAAGAGTTGCCGATGGGCGGCGTCCGTCTTCGAGGGCCGCACACCCCGGAACACGGAAACGCCGTCCGACGGGGTCGGACGGCGTTGCGCGTGATCAGGTCAGAGCGCGGCGGCCTTGGCCGCGATGGCCGATTTGCGGTTCGCGGCCTGGTTGCTGTGAATGACGCCCTTCGACGCGGCCTTGTCGAGCGCGCGGCAGGCGGTCTGGGCCAAGGTCTGCGCCTTCTCGGCGTCGCCGGCGTCCACAGCCTCACGGAAGCGACGCACGTGCGTACGCAGCGCCGACTTCACGGCCTTGTTGCGCTGACGAGCCTTCTCGTTCGTCTTGATGCGCTTCATCTGGGACTTGATGTTCGCCACAGGGCTTGCCTCTTCGATGCTTGATGCTGAGTGTGCGCCCTGACGCGGACGCGACCACCAACCCTACCAAAGCCGGTCGTGGTCGCAAAAACGGCGCGGGATCGGGACGCTGCCGGCCGTCCTCCCTTGCAGCCGACGATCTCGCGCCGGCGGACGGCTGCCTGCCTGTGTGAGCACCGATCGCGGAAGGGTCCCATCACTGCTCACCACTACATCTGGTGGTGCGCTGACGGTTGGGTCGCCATTGGAACCGTCCCCGAATCCGGCTCACCACTGTCGCGCAATGCGGATCACCACTGCAGAACGACGCGCTGCTCGGCCACGTCGGCGTGCAGCATGAGTTCGGGCGTGTTCGCCACGTGGATCACGGCTGCCAGGGCGTCGTCCGGGTCGCGGCGCTGTCGCTGGTTGGGCAGGTCGAGGATCAGTTCGGGGCGGAACTGCACCTCGGAACGGTCGTCGAACACCGCCGCGTAGAAGATTCCCGACTCGACGAGCTCTTGGAAGAAGTGGCTGCCGTAGGACAACTCGGGCCGGAAGTCCCCTTCGGAGTACGTGGTCTCGAACAGCCCGACGAACCCGTTCAGTTCGGTGAAGTGGGTCGGCACGCCCAGCGACGGCATGGACGTGCCCCAGCGTCCGGGGCCGATCAGGATCGCCGACCCCTCCAGCGACCGGTTGATCTCGCCGATCCGTCGCGCCACCGCGTAGCGGTCCGGCTCGCCGAGGGCCAGGTAGGCGTCCGGACGCACCCACACCACCTGATCGATCGGCAGCCGGACGTTGCCGCCCATGAAGTTGCCCCGGCTGGCCAGCACGCAGCGCTCCGGGGCGCGTTCAGGCACCCCGATCGAACCACCCACCCCCCGGGTCTGCAACGGACGGCACTGCACCAGGTTCAGCACCGCGACGCCATCGGGATCGCGGTTGACCGTGAACTCGATGTCCACCGGGTGCTGGTACGCGGCGGCCAGGCTGGCCAGCACCTCGCGCAGCAGCCGCGCGACCCCGGCCCCGTCCAGCAGGCCCGCGAAGTCGATCACCTCGGGGACCTCGCGACCAGGGCGTCCCAGTTCGCGCAACCGGCGGGCGGCGGCCGCGTCGGGTCGGGCCACCAGCGCCCAGTCGGCCCTGGGCACCACCGCGCGAGCCTCGGCGATCGGCACCGTGCGGGCGACGTCGGACGGCAGGTCCAGCACGTCCACCCGCCGTTGTGTCCAGCGGCCCTGGTCACCGCCCGGCGAGGACGACGGGTCGGCCAGGCTGACGATCCGGGCGTTGTCGCGCCCGGTGCGGTCAACGGCCCGGGTGCCCAGCCCGGTGACCAGCCGGGCCATGCCGGCGTCCGGCAGCGAGGGGTCCCACACGTAGAGCGAGGACGAGTTCGCCACCCCCGCGGCCAGCGGGAAGAACAGACCGCCGTGCAGGTCGCCCGACACCCGCTGCACCAGGATCGCCATCTGCTCGTCCAAGTCCAGCAGGCCACGGTCGGCCCGGTACTGCAGCGCCTCCGGCCCCACCGCGCTGGCGTACACGATGCGGACGGCGTCCTCGAAGGCGGCCAGCCGCTGCGCCGGGGTGCCCTGGTTGGCGCAGAACACGCTCGCGTACTTGCCGGCGAACGCGTTGCCGAAGTCGTCCTCCAGCAACGAACTGGAACGGACGATGATCGGCGCCTGGCCGAAGTGTTCCAGCAGTTGCAGGAAGTCCTCACGCAGCGTTCTGGGGAACTCCCCGTCCGGCAGCAGCCCGTGCAACCGCTCGGCCGCGCCCGGTTCGCCGCGCACGGCGTCGCCCCCCTGCTTGTGCGCCGTCCAGTGCGACCACCAGCCGTTGCTGACCAGAAAGGTGACGAACACATCGCTGCCGATGAAGAACGAGTCGTGGGGTTCCAGCCGACCCGCGAACGACTCGGCGCCGTCCTGTTCCAGGATCGCCCGGGCGACCAGCATGCCGAGGCTCTTGCCGCCGATCCGTCCGGTACCGATCAGCCGCGACGCCACCGCCAGCAGGTCGACCAGCCGCAGGTTGGCCCGGCACAGTTCCGCCATTCGGCCCCGGGCGCCGACCAGCACCTCCATCAGGGTCTCTCGGGCGGCCTCCTGCTCCGACGCGGAACCGTCCAGCGCGGCCCACGCCTCATCGACCACCGACTGCCACACCTCGGGCTGATCGATCCGCCGGGCCAGCGACGCGAACAACTGGGTGGTGGCCGCCGACGAGGTGATCGACATCGCCCGGCCGCCGCTGAGCAGGTGCGGAAAGAACATGGTGGGGGAGTGTCGCTGCCAGACCTTGAGCGGCTGAACGTACAGCGCGTCGTCGATGCGGTGCAGGTCGAGCAGCACCTGGGTGGTCTCGCGGATCGCCGCCACCGTCGCGTAGCTGTGCCGGTTCCGCAGCAGCGGAAAGTAGGCGATGGTGTCGAGTTCGAACAGGAACGGGCAGGTGGCGCGAAAGAAGTTGGCCACCATCAGGTCGGAGCGCCACGCCCGGTGCAGGTCGCTCAGCGGGTCGATCACGTAGAAGCCGAGCCGGCCCACCTCGGCGAGCAGATCGTGCACGGCGATGGCGAACGGCTCGAAGCCGGCGAACGGGTCGAGGGTGTGCACCTCGACCCCGGCGAGGTCGTCCAGCAGCGGCGGGCGCTGGCCGAAGCTCAGGTACAGCACGCGGCGGCCCTCGGCCAGCGCGCGGCCGACGAAGGGTTCGGCAACCGCGGCGAAATCTGCCTCGGAGTCGACCTGCCAGACCACGTTGTCGCCGACCCTGAGGTCGTCGATGATCGCGTCCAGGCCGGGGACGCCGGTGCTGGCCCGGGTCATCGCACTAGATCACACCCATGGCGACCATGGCGTCGGCCACCTTGATGTAGCCGGCCAGGTTGGCGCCGACCACGTAGTCGCCGGGACTGCCGAACTCCTCGGCGGTGGCCAGGCAGGTGTCGTGGATGTCGTACATGATCTCTTGCAGCCGGCCTGCGGTGGTCTCGAAATCCCAGGCGTCGCGACTGGCGTTCTGTTGCATCTCCAGCGCACTGGTGGCCACCCCGCCGGCGTTGGACGCCTTGCCGGGCGCGAACAGCACCCCGGCATCGCGCAGGACCGAGACCGCGCCCGGCGTGCAGGGCATGTTCGCGCCTTCTGCGACCAACCGGACGCCATTGCCGACCAGCGTGCCGGCCTGGGTGTCGTCCAGTTCGTTCTGGGTGGCGCAGGGCAGTGCGATGTCGCACGGCACGTCCCAGATCGACCCGGAGGTGACCACTCGGGCCCGCGGGCCGACCGCGTCGGCGTAGTCGGCGACCCGGCCGCGGTGGATCTCCTTGACGTCCTTGAGCACCTCCAGATCGATGCCCGTTTCGTCCACCACATAGCCGGACGAGTCGGACATCGCGATCACCTTCGCCCCCAGGGCCTGCGCCTTCTCGACGGCGTAGATCGCCACGTTGCCGGAACCGGAGACGACCACCGTACGGTCGTCGAAGTCCTCGCCGTGCACCCCCAGCATCGCCTCGGCGAAGTGGACGGTGCCGTAGCCGGTCGCCTCGGTGCGCGCCCGCGACCCGCCCCAACTGACGCCCTTGCCGGTGAGCACGCCGGACTCGTAGCGGTTGGTGATGCGCTTGTACTGGCCGAAGAGGTAGCCGATTTCGCGGGCGCCGACGCCGATGTCACCGGCGGGCACGTCGGTGTACTCGCCCAGGTGCCGGTACAGCTCGGTCATGAACGACTGGCAGAACCGCATCACCTCGTTGTCGGAGCGGCCCTTGGGGTCGAAGTCCGAGCCGCCCTTGCCGCCGCCGATCGGCATGCCGGTGAGCGAGTTCTTGAACACCTGCTCGAAGCCGAGGAACTTGATGATCGACAGGTTGACGCTCGGGTGGAACCGCAGGCCGCCCTTGTACGGGCCGAGCGCTGAGTTGAACTCGACCCGGAAGCCGCGGTTGATCTCGACTTGGCCGGCATCGGTGACCCACGGCACCCTGAAGATGATCTGCCGCTCGGGCTCACACACCCGCTGCAGAATCGACCACTGGGCATACTCGGGCCGTTCCTCGGCCAACGGCGCGAGGCTGTGCATCACCTCGTAGACCGCCTGGTGGAACTCCGGCTCGCCGGGGTTGCGGGCCAGCACGATGTCGAACATGGGCTGAAAGCTGGGGTGCAGGGTTGTGCTCACGTTCGCACCCTATTGCGACCCGACCATGGTGCGGTCCTGGTTTCTCAAGCCGGTCCAGACGCGATCCGCCGGCCGCGATCGGCAGGGTGCGTCGGTCGGTGCACGGCACGGTATCGTGAGAGGTCGTCCGTCCACCAGGAAGCTGCATGTCTGCACCACGTCCAGGCGCCACGCCACCGGAGCTGCTCCGCAACTTCTGCATCATCGCGCACATCGACCACGGCAAGTCCACGCTGGCCGACCGCATGCTGCAGGCGACGGGCGTCGTCGACGCGCGGTCGATGCGGGCGCAGTACCTCGACCGCATGGACATCGAGCGCGAACGAGGCATCACGATCAAGAGCCAGGCCGTGCGCATGCCGTGGCGCAGCGACGGTCGCGACCACGTGCTGAACATGATCGACACCCCTGGTCACGTCGACTTCACCTACGAGGTGTCACGGTCGTTGGCGGCGTGCGAGGGCGCGATCCTGCTGATCGACGCCGCCCAGGGCATCGAGGCGCAGACGCTCGCCAACTTGTACCTGGCGCTGGACGCCGACCTGCACATCATTCCGGTGCTC
>RRZT013063432.1_pt1 | contig 20826 bp, 18 predicted proteins | sample 2165551 | NCBI WGS metagenome assembly RRZT01 (sample SAMN10456910, study PRJNA506462) | wastewater metagenome | biome: wastewater; feature: sludge; material: wastewater sludge; isolation source: wastewater sludge with Escherichia coli K12::gfp cells carrying plasmid... | place: USA: Moscow, Idaho... | reverse complement strand
GTAGAGCAGGGTCGTCACCGCCAGCCCGAGCAGCCACGAGATGTCGGCGCCGCCGAGCATGTCGACGAACGGACCCTTGTAGAGCGTCTGGCTCATGAACGGAATCTGCACCAGGACGCCGACCGCGTAGACGATGATCGTGCCCCAGTTCCAGCCGTGGTAGCGGCCCTTCGGGTCGTAGAGGGCGGGAATGTCGACCCGCTCCTTGCTGATCAGGTAGTAGTCGGTGAGGTTGATCGCGCTCCACGGGGTGAAGACGAGCAGCAGCGCCAGGATGAAGTTGCGGAACAGGCTCAGGAAGTCGGCGGTGGCGAGCAGCGCGATCATGGCGGCGGCCAGGTTGAACAGGATCACCCACACCGCGCGCATGGCCGGCGACATGCGGTCCTTGCCGGTGAACGCGGTCAGGGTGGTGGCGATCGACATGAAGCCGCCGTAGGCGTTCAGCGTGTTGATGGTCAGCTTGCCGACGACGATCACGAGGTAGATCAGGAGCGCGATCCACGCCGGGCCGGCCAAGGCGCCGAGGTAGCCGACCTGGTTCTTGAGGAAGGCCGTGCCGCCCGCGACGGCGATGAACACACCCAGCGTCATCGACAGGGTCGCGCCGACGACCGAGCCGAGCCAGGTCGCCCAGAACGTGTGCGACTCCTTGGTGTCCTGCGGCAGGTAGCGCGAGTAGTCGGCGACGTACGGGCCGTAAGTGAGCTGCCAGCCTGCCGACAGCGACGCGGCGAGCAGGAAGGACGTCAGGTCGAACTTGCTGTTGGCGAGGGCCGCGGTGAAGTCGTGGGTGCTGAAGAGCTGGATGGCGAGGTAGCCGAGGCCGATGATGCCGACCACGCTCGAAATACGGCCGAGCGTGTGAATCAGGTTGTAGCCGAAGATCGCGACCAGCGCGGTCAGGCCGGCGAAGATCGAGATACCCACCCACGGCTGGTTGGCGCCGAGCCCGAGCGCGGAGTTGATCGCCTGCCCCGACAGCACCGTTCCGGTCGAGGCGAAGCCGAGGTACAGCATCACGACCAGCACCAGCGGAATCGCCGCCCCGTACACGCCGAACTGGGCCCGCGAGCTGATCATCTGCGGCAGGCCGAGGCGAGGACCCTGCGCCGAGTGCAGCGCCATCACGATGCCGCCGAGCACCTGCCCGACGAACAGGCCGATGATCGCCCACAGCGCGTCGGCGCCGAAGATCACCGCGAGGGCACCGTCGACGATGGCCGTGATCTGCAGGTTGGCGCCGAACCAGAGGGTGAACTGGTTGAACGGCGTGCCGTGTCGCTCTTCGGCCGGGATCATGTCGATCGTCCGGCGCTCGATTCCCAGGCTGCGGTTCCCGGCCGGGGCGGTGTCGGTTGCCATGGGTGGGTCCTCCCTCGGGTCGTGCGTCAGTGCACGGTGGATTGGTCCATGCAACGCTCGCCGCCGCCACCCTGCCAAACCACGCCACCCATCGTCTCGGAAACGAGAGTTCTGTTGTGGGGATGCCCCGTTGGCGCGGCGGGGGACGTGTGCTGGGGTAGTCGTCGGTTCCCACATCAAGGAGGTTGTGATGGAGCCCCTGCTCCGCCCCTGGCTGTCCGCGCTGCACCCGTACGTCCCCGGCCGCCCGGCCGCGAGCGAGGCGGGCGGATTGGCGTCCAACGAGTCGGCCTTCGGGGCGAGCCCGAAGGTGGCGGACGCGGTGGCCGCGGCGTCCGGACGCCTGCACCGCTACCCCGACCCGACGGCGTCCGGGCTAAGGGAGGCGCTCGCCCGCGAGCACGGCGTGTCGCCGGAGCAGGTGCTGGTGGGCGACGGGTCCGACGAGTTGATCTACCTGTTGTCGCTGGCCTACGTGGCGCAGGGCGGCACGATCGTGTGCGCCGATCCGGCGTATCGGCTCGACGAGATCCCGACGGTGATCGTCGACGGCCGCGTCGTGGGGGTGCCGCTGGTCGACTGGCGTCACGACCTCGACGCGATGGCTCGCGTCGAGTGCGACATCGCCTATGTGGTCAACCCGCACAATCCGACCGGCACGGTGCTGGACGCCGCGAGCATCCGTCGGTTCGTGGACGCCTCCCCGGCCCGGCTGGTCGTGATCGACGAGGCGTACATCCACTTCGCCCCGGCGGGTTCGGACTCGATGGCGCTGGCCCGGGAGGGCCGAGCTGTGGTGCTGCGCACGTTCTCGAAGGCGTACGGGCTGGCGGGCGCGCGGGTCGGCTACCTGGTCGGCCCGAAGGACGTGGTGAACGATCTGCGCCGCGTCCGGGCACCGTTCTCGGTCGGGACGCTGCCGCAGGTCGCCGCGCTCGCCGCGCTCGGGGACGCCGCCCACCTGGCCCGGGTCGTGGCGGGGACGCTGCGGATGCGCGACGGCCTCGTCGCGACGCTGCGCGAGGCCGGGTTCGAGCCGGTGCCCTCGGCGACCAACTTCGTGCTCGTGCCCACCGGGGACGCCGACGCCCTGGTGACGCGGTTCCTGGACGCCGGTGTCAGCGTCCGGCCGGGCAGCAGCCTGGGCGTGCCGAGGGCGGTGCGGATCAGCGTCCCGGACGAGGCGGGTCTGGCGCTGGTGCGGACCGCTTTGAGGCTCACGCCATGAGTGGGGTCGGCGACGCACACCCCCGCGAAGTCCCGTGCCGGGCATGAGCGGGATTGCGTACCCCGGGGACATGTCCCCCTGTTTGATCTTGGCGTTGCCCAAGTAACCTCGTGCCACCCCACCCCAAGGAGGCGAGTCGTGAACAGACGACTAGCGAAGTGGAGCGCGGGCGGCGTCCTTGCCGTCGCGATCCTGCTCATCAACGCTCTCGTGGCCACTGCGCCTGCGCATGCCGAGAACGAGAGCGTTCTACTGTCGGGCAAGGTGGAGGGTGCCTCACCCTCCGCAGCCCAAATGTCCCTTTCTGCCTACGGCTACTCCCCCACTGCGGAGGAAGGAACCATCTCGCGCGGTCGGCTGCTCGCGCAGGGATACATCCGAGCGGACGGGACGTTCGCACTCTCCATGCGCGACTCCGACCTGCGGACTTCCATGAACCAAACAGGCGATGTCCTCGTTCAACTCCGGGCAGAGTCTGCCAGCGGCCAGGTGAACCACCCCCTCAACCTGCGCTTAAGCCCCCAGCAGACATGGCTCAACGCTGACCCAAATGCCTCACTCACAAACGTGACCCTAGCCATCACGGCCGATCAGCGGCCTGCAACTCGTGGCCCAACGTTCGCCGCCCAGACATGTACGGGAGGCTACGGGTGGGGCATGACCCCCAACAAGCAGTTCTCGTTCGTGCCCCTGCAAGCCTACAAGACACTCAGCAAGACGAACTTCTTGTATTCATGGGACACCACTTCGACGACGAGGATGGAGATTGTCTCTGGAACGAAAGGCGGGAGTCTATATGCGTCCGGGACGCTCGCATACTCGTCCCTGAATACTGCCGCAGCGGGGATCGACCACACCTGGACCTACAACACCAACCAGATGCTCTACGTCGAGTGGGAGTATCGCGAGTGGCGTGAGTACTGCTTCGTCATCAACAACCTGACAGTCGAGACGGGCCATATCGAGTGGCGTCCCCATCGGTTCGCTGGCGGAACCTCGCTCGCAAACACGTCACAGGACTTCACCTGCACTGCGGCCAATATCAGTACCGTCGCAGTTACCACGTGGGCCTCAAGGAACGCTGCGACCGCGTGGGGAAATCTGTTCTCAGTGCTCGGAATCAAGCTCGATGTCGCCGTGACGAACTCCGAGAGCAACAAGTTGACCATTCGACCGCGCGCAGGCGTGACTGCTCGGGCATGTGGGAGTAACCAGAAGCCCTTCTACGCCTCCCGAGTGAAGGAGATTCCATGAGGCGCCGGCGGACGATGATCGTCGCATCTGCGCTTGTCGGCACATCGATGAGCCTTACAGCCTGCGCTTGGTGGAGCCCGGAGGGGACGGCGCTGATGAACCCGGTCGAGCATGGCTGGGTGACGCGCCAGGAGATGGGGAGCGTCTTCAGCGACGGCATGGAGAGCCTGGAGGTGGTGCGCGGGCCGATCACCATCAAGGACATTCGCACCATCGGCCCCAAGGGCGTCACCCAGGTGGGGTTCCGGCTCCAGCTGCCGACCACCAAGTCGCCCCAGGTGCAGCTCAGCAAGGGATTCCCGCCCGCGCTCCCCGACCTGGTGGAAGGCGTCGGGCGGACGATCGGCACCAGCGGCACTAAGGAGTCGTGGAACGTCGTGATCGGCTACCGGGTCGACGAGGACCGCCGCTGGGAGCGGACCGGAGTCGAGGTGATCTACGAGAAGGACGGCATCACCTACCACCAGACCTTCCAAGGGACCATCATCGTCTGCACACCATCGACCCCAGAGGTCGACTGCTGGGATCCCCGCCTTGGCGAGCGGTGACCCACCCCTGCCCTTTCGGAGAGCTTCCGAGCTGGGCCCCACAGGTGCCAGGTCGCGCAGCATGAGGAGTGAGCACGACGGTCAAGGAGTGTCCGTCCGATCCAGGTGAAACGTCACCTCGACCCAGTCCACTCCGGCCTTCTCCCAGTGGAACCCGAGGGTGAGCGCACCAGAGGGTGGGGGCGGGCTGATCACAATGACGCCGCCTCCGGTGCTCCCGTCGGTGACCCCGTAGTCGCGCATCGAGTAACCTGCCGAGTCGCCACCTGACTGCGTGGGGTCCTTCGTTTCCCACTCTCCGACGGATCGCAGGATGATCCCTCCGGGCAGTGACGCCACCATGTGGATATCCGCGCCGCTGCGCTCCAAGGTTGCGGGGCTCCATTCCTCGTTCCCGTTACGGGTCTCGACCCAGATGCAGAGGTGGTCGGGTGACACCGCCGCGTGCTCCACACGGATCTCGACTCCTTGGGGCTCATCGACGAGGATCGCCGCCCACGGAAGGATTGTCGTGCGGACATCGAAGTCCGGCCATGGCCACCACGACGGAGCCAAGGACGCGGATTCAGCAGGGCGTTCCACCTCACACATTCCTGCGGTACTCCCCTCCCACCTCGAAGAACGCGTCGGTGATCTGGCCCAGGGAGCAGACGCGGGCGGCGTCCATCAACACCGCGAACACGTTCTCACCGTCCAGAACGGCCCGCTTCAGCGTCTCGAGGGCCGGACCTGCGGCGTCCGCGTGCTTCGCGCGGAACGCGCGCACCCGCTCGAGCTGCGAGGCCCGCTCCGCCTCGGTGGCGCGAGCCAGCGGCACCTGACGCGGCGGGGCGTCCGACGGATCACGGAACGTGTTCACCCCGATGATCGGCAGCGACCCGTCGTGCTTGCGCTGTTCGTACAGCATCGACTCGTCCTGGATCCGGCCGCGCTGGTAGCCGGTCTCCATCGCGCCCAGCACCCCGCCGCGCTCGGTCAGCCGGTCGAACTCGGCCAGCACCGCAGCTTCGACCAGGTCGGTCAGCTCGTCGATCACGTACGAGCCCTGCAGCGGGTTCTCGTTCTGCGACAGACCCCACTCGCGGTTGATGATCAGCTGAATCGCCATCGCGCGGCGCACCGACTCCTCGCTCGGGGTCGTGACCGCCTCGTCGTACGCGTTGGTGTGCAGCGAATTCGCGTTGTCGTAGAGCGCGATCAACGCCTGCAGCGTGGTCCGGATGTCGTTGAAGCTCATCTCCGAGGCGTGCAGCGACCGGCCCGAGGTCTGAATGTGGTACTTGAGTTTCTGCGCCCGCTCCCCCGCGCGGTATCGGTCGCGCAGCGCGATCGCCCACACCCGGCGGGCCACCCGGCCGATCACCGAATACTCCGCGTCCATGCCGTTGCTGAAGAAGAACGACAGGTTAGGGGCGAAGTCGTCGACCGCCATGCCGCGCGCCAAGTAGCTCTCGACGTAGGTGAACCCGTTCGCCAGAGTGAACGCCAACTGGCTGATCGGGTTCGCGCCCGCCTCGGCGATGTGATAGCCCGAAATGCTGACCGAGTAGAAATTGCGCACCGCGTTCTCGATGAACCACTCCTCGATGTCGGCCATCATGCGCAGCGAGAACTCGATGCCGAAGATGCAGGTGTTCTGCCCCTGATCTTCCTTCAGAATGTCGGCCTGCACCGTGCCACGCACCGCGCTCAACGTGTCGGCGCGCACCCGCGCCGCCTCGTCCGCCGACGCTGGACGCCCCTCCCGAGCCGCGAACGCGTCCAACTGCTGGTCGACCGCCACGTTCAGGAAGAACGCCAGCATCGTCGGCGCCGGCCCGTTGATCGTCATCGACACCGACGTCGTCGGCGCCGCCAGGTCGAAACCGTCGAAGAGCTCGCGCATGTCGTCGATCGTCGCGATCGACACCCCCGATGTGCCGACCTTGCCGTAAATGTCCGGACGCGGGTCCGGGTCGCGTCCGTACAGGGTCACCGAGTCGAACGCCGTCGACAGCCGCGTCGCCGCATTGCCTTCGCTCAACAGCCGGAACCGCCGGTTCGTCCGGAACGGGTCCCCTTCGCCCGCGAACATCCGCGTCGGATCCTCGGCCTCACGCTTGAACTCGAACACCCCGGCCGTGAACGGGAAATGCCCCGGCAGATTCTCGCGCCCCAGGAACGACACCACGTCGCCGTCGTCTGCAAACGTCGGCACGCTGACCCGCCTGATCTCGCTGCCCGACAGCGTCGTGCGCGCCAGTGTGGTGCGGATCTCCCTGTCCCGCACCCGCACCACCCGTTCCGCGCCCCGGTACGACTCCACCGTCGCCGGCCACTGCGCCAGCGCGTCGCGGGTCGCCGCGTCCAGGGACGCCTCTGCCGGCACCCGCAACGCCTCCACCGCCGAGGCGTCCGACCCCGCCTCCGCCAGGTCACCGGCGACCAGCCGCAGACGCTGGACGCGGCGGGCGGCGTCCGCCTGCTCGGCCGTGCGCGCGTGATGCGCGCGCACCGTGTCGGCGATCTCCGACAGGTACCGGACGCGCGCCGCCGGCACCACGCTCGCCATGCGGGTGGACGCCCGCGTCGCCACGGGTGCCAGGGTGCCGTCGCCGATCGCCAGGCCCTGTTCGGCGAGCAGCGGCAGCAGTGCCTGGTACAGGGCGGTCACCCCGTCGTCGTTGAACGTGCTCGCCGACGTGCCGAACACCGGCATGTCGGCAGGCGTCGAGCCGAAGGCCTCGCGGCTGCGCACGAGTTGGCGTCCGACATCGCGCAGGGCATCGGCGGCACCGCGCCGGTCGAACTTGTTGATGGCCACCACGTCGGCCCGGTCGAGCATGTCGATCTTCTCGAGCTGGCTGGACGCCCCGAACTCCGGCGTCATCACGTACAGCGACACGTCGGCCAGGTCGACCACCGACGAGTCACCCTGCCCGATGCCCGGCGTCTCGAGAACGATCAGGTCGACACCCGACGCCTTCAGGATCTCGACCATCAGCGGCAGCGACTCCGGCAACTGGGCGGCGCCGCGCGTCGCAACGCTGCGGAAGAACACCGACGCCCCCGACAGGCTCGACATGCGGATCCGGTCACCCAGCAGCGCTCCCCCGCTGCGGCTCCGCGTCGGATCGATCGCCACCACCGCCAACCTGAGCCGGTCGGACTGATCCTGACGGAACCGCCGCACCAGCTCGTCCACCAGCGACGACTTGCCCGACCCGCCGGTGCCCGTCACGCCCAGCACGGGGACGCGGCGTCCACCCTGAGCCCGCAACCCGGCCACCCACGCCTCATCGAGGACGCCGACCTCTGCGCCCGTCAGGGCGCGCGCGACCGCCGCGCGGTCGCCGGCGAGCACCTGGTCGGGGGTGACCGGGGCGTCCTGCCACAGGTCGACGTCGCACGCCTCGACGACCTCGTTCACCATCGCGGCGAGCCCGAGCCGCTGCCCGTCGTCGGGGCTGAAGATGCGGACGCCGTGCCCGGCCAACTCCGCGATCTCCTCGGGCACGATCACCCCGCCGCCGCCCCCGACGATTCGGACGTGACCGTGGCCGCGCTCGGCGAGCGTGGTGGCCAGGTACTCGAAGTACTCCAGGTGACCGCCCTGGTAGGAGCTGATCGCCACACCCTGGGCGTCCTCCTCGACGACGGCGTCGACGACCTCGTCGACCGACCGGTTGTGCCCCAGGTGGATCACCTCGACGCCCTGGCTCTGCAGGATGCGGCGGATGATGTTGATCGCCGCGTCGTGACCGTCGAACAGCGCCGCGGCAGTCACGATGCGGATGTGCTGCGCGGGCCTGTACAACTCCCGGGCGTTCATCTGCCCACTCTAGGAGCCCGTGCACGCGTCCGCCACGGGTCGGCCAAAGGCGTTCTCAGGAGCCCATCGACTCCAGGCCGGCCGTGCCGTGCAACCGCCGCGCCGCCTCGGCCAACGACCCCGTGATCGACGGGTACACCGTGAACGACGACGCCACCTGATCGACGGTCAACTTCTCCCGCACCGCGATCGACAGCGGAAAGATCAACTCCGACGCCGTCGGCGCCACCACCACCCCGCCGATGATGATGCCCGTCGTCGGCAGACAGAACACCTTGATGAAGCCGTCCTTGAGCGACTGCATCTTGGCGCGGGCGTTCGACCGCAGCGGCAACACCACGGCGCGGGCACGCACCAGCTCGGCGTCCACGGACCCCTGCGTCACCCCGACCGTCGCGATCTCGGGGGCGGTGAACACGTTCGACGACACGGTGGTGAGGTCGAGCGGCGACACCGCGTCGCCCAGCGCGTGCCACATCGCGATGCGGCCCTGCATCGCGGCGACCGACGCCAGCGGGAACACCCCGGTGCAGTCGCCGGCCGCGTAGACGCCGCGCGCCGACGTGCGGGACACCCGGTCAACCTCGATGTGGCCGCTCTTCGACATGGTCACGCCCGCCTCGGCCAGCCCGATGTCCTCGGTGTTGGGAATGGAGCCGACCGCCATCAGGCAGTGGCTGCCACGCACCTCCCGGCCGTCCTGCAGCCGCACCACCACCCCGTCGCCGTCCCGCTCGGCGGCGACCGCCCGGCTCTGCGACATGATCGTCATGCCGGTCGACTCGAACACCTCCTGGATCACCCGGGCGGCGTCGGCGTCCTCACCGGGCAGCACCTGCACCCGCGACGACACCAGCACGACGTCGACACCGAGCGCGTGGTAGGCGCTCGCGAACTCGGCACCCGTCACCCCGGAGCCGACCACGATGAGCCGCTCGGGCAGCTCGCGGAGGGTGTAGAGCTGCGTCCAGGTGAGAATCCGCTCACCGTCGGGCCGCGCCTCCGGCAGCTCCCGGGGCCGGGTTCCCGTGGCCACCAGCGTGATGTCGGCGGGCAGCGTTTCCTCCCCGGACGCCGTGGTCGCGAGCACGTGCGCGGTGCCGTCGAGGCGTCCACGCCCGTCGATGATGCGGATGCCCTCGTTGGCCAGCCGCTCGGTGATGTCGGCGCTCTGAGCGCAGGCCAGCTCGACGACCCGGTCGTTGACCGCCGCCATGTCGACGACGATCTCGTCGGCGATTGTGCTGCCCGCATCCGACGCCCTCAGCCCCAACTGCTCGGCGCGGCGGATCTTCGTCATCACCTCGGCCGTCGCGATCAACGACTTGCTGGGCACCACATCGGTGAGCACGGCCGAACCGCCGAGGCCCTTGTTCTCGATCAGCGTCACCCGCCCGCCGAGCTGCTGCCCCACCAGGGCCGCCTCGTAGCCGCCGGGTCCGCCACCGATGATCACCACGTCCGTCACGGTGGCATCCTGCCACGAACCCGCCGACGAGATACCGTGCCCGGGTGAGCGACATCAACGACCTGCTGCCCTCCATTCGACGCTGGCGCGACGCCGACCCTGACCCGGTGACCGCCGCTGCCCTCGACAATCTGTTGGCCAAGGCGTCCGACGGCGACGCCGAAGCCGTCGCCGAGCTGCGCGACGCGTTCTCGGGTCGGCTCGAGTTCGGCACGGCGGGCCTGCGGGCGGCGCTCGGCCCCGGACCGGCGCGGATGAACCGGGTCGTGGTGTCGCAGGCGGCGGCGGGGCTGGCGCGCTGGCTGATCGCGAACGGGTACGCCGGGGCGCGGGTGCTGATCGGGTACGACGTCCGCTACAACAGCGACGTGTTCGCCGCCGACACCGCCGAAATCCTCAGCGGATACGGGCTGACGGCGATCCTCACCGAGACGTGGGTGCCCACCCCGGTCGTCGCGTTCGGCATCGGCGAGCTGGGCTGCGTGGCCGGCGTGGTGGTCACGGCGTCCCACAACCCGCCGAACGACAACGGGTACAAGGTGTACGTGGGCCCCAGCCAGATCGTGCCGCCCACCGACTCCGAGATTGCCGAGCAGATCGCGGCCGTGGCGTCCGAGGGGCTCGACGCGATCCCCCGCGACACGGGCTATCAGCGCATCGGCGAGCCTCTGCTCGCCGCCTATGCGGCGCGCGCGGCGTCCCTGGTGCCGGACGACCAACCGCGCGACCTGGTCTGGGCCTACACCGCCATGCACGGTGTCGGCGCCGAGGTGGTGGCCCGCGTGCTGCAGGAGACCGGCTTCCCCACGCCCGCACTCGTGACCGAGCAGGCCGCCCCCGACCCGTCGTTCCCGACCGTCGCGTTCCCCAATCCCGAGGAGCCGGGCGCGATGGATCTCGCCCTCGAGGTGGCCCGGCAGGCGGACGCCGACGTGGCAATCGCCAACGATCCGGACGCCGACCGCTGCGCCATCGCGGCGCCGTTCGACGGCGAGTGGCGGATGCTGAGCGGCGACGAACTCGGCGTCCTGCTAGCCGACGACCTGTTGCGAAGCGGCGTCCGGGGCACCTACGCCTGCTCGATCGTGTCGAGCACCATGCTGGGGCTGCTCGCCGAGGCGGCCGGGCAGCGGTTCGAGCAGACCCTCACCGGCTTCAAGTGGATCGCGCGGGCGCCCGGCATCGTGTTCGGCTACGAGGAGGCGATCGGCTACTGCACCGACCCGGCGGCGGTGGCCGACAAGGACGGCATCACCACCCTGGTGCGGGTGCTGTCGCTGGTCGCGCGGCTGAAGGCGTCCGGGTCGAGCGTCGCCGAGCGGCTCGACGACATCGCCCGCACGTTCGGCGTCCACCTCACGGCTCCCCTCACCTACCGGGTCGAGGACCTGGCGCAGATCGGTGCCGCGATGCAGCGGCTGCGGGCCAACCCACCGGCCGAGCTGGCCGGCGAGCCGGTGGTGGTGACCGATCTGGCGTCCGGGTGGAAAGGGCTGCCGCCGACCGACGGGGTGCTGCTCGAGACCGAGCACCTGCGGGCGGTCGCGCGCGCCTCGGGCACCTAGCCGAAGCTGAAGTGCTACCTGCAGGTGCGGCGGTCGCCCGCCGACAGCACCGACCTGGACGCCGCGCGGGCGGCGGCGTCCGAGACTATGGCACGCGTCAAGGCCGACCTGGCGGCCATTCTCGGCCTGTGACCGGGGCATCCGCGCAGCTCGTGCTGCTGGCCGGGCCGTCGGGCAGCGGCAAGTCGCGGCTGGCGAACGCGGTCGGAGCGCTGACGGTGCGGCTCGACGACTTCTACCGCGACTTCGACCACCCCGGCCTGCCCCGCACGCTGGGCATCGTCGACTGGGACGACGCGGCGTCCTGGGACGCGGAAGGTGCGGTCGAGGCGTTGGGTGAGCTGCTGCGGACCGGCCGGACCACGGTGCCGCGCTACTCGATCGTCGAGAGCCGCCGCATCGGGTCGCACGAGTTGACGCTGGCCGACGAGCGCGTCGTGATCGCAGAAGGCATCTTCGCGATCGAGCTGCTCGCCCACGTGCGGGCCGCCGGGCTCGACGTCGACCCGGTCTACCTCGACCGCAACCGCAACCTCGTCACAGCCCTGCGGCTGCGCCGCGACCTGGCCCAGAAGCGCAAGACGCCGCTGGTGCTGGTGCGCCGAGGCTGGGCGTTGCGCCGCGAGCAGCCGAACCTGAAGCGCCGCGCGCTCGCCGCCGGCTTCCGGCCGTTGACGATGCGCGCGGCGATCAGCCTGCTGGGGTGAGGCAGGGGTGGGATGACGCCGGGTTGACGCCCGGCTACTTGGGCTGGCAGGTGTAGGGGCCACGCGGGCAGGGCGGATCGTCCGGGGGCGGCGGTCGGGTGCCGGTCTTGACCACCAGCGACACGTCCCGATCGGCGACGTCGCCGTCGGCGTCCATCACCCGGAACCGCATCGTGGTGGACGGGTCGTAGGTGCCCGGCGTGCCCGACAGTGCGCCCGTCGGCGAGACGTTCAGCCAGGCCGGCTTCGCCGACAGGACGCTGAACGTGTAGGGCGCGCGTCCGCCGCTGGCCGCGAGCTGCGCCGCGTAGGGGCGCAGGCGGACGGCGTCCGGAAGGGCACCTGTGTCGAGGCGGACGCCGTGCGCCAGCACCCACTTCTTGTCGGCGAACGTGTACCAGGCGCGTGAGCCGAGGCGCGCCCGGCCCTGCAGGCCGGCGTATGCCTCCCAGGACGGCGTCCGGGTGCTGTCGGCGCTGACGCCTGCATAGCCGCGGACGCCGATCGCTGCGGACAGCCCGTAGAACGAGATGCCGACCGCCGGGGTCACGCCGCCCTCGAGCTGAGCCTTGCCGACGATCGACTTGGTGAGCGTGGAGGTGCCGTTGAAGTCGTGGTTGAGGCTGGGCGAACGGAACTCCTTCTTGGTGAGACTGATCCAGCCGTTGGCCTGCTGGTTGAAGGTGATCGAGCCGGCCGCGTCCAGAACGAGCTTGCCGTCGAAGGTGACGTCGATGAACGCGGTGAACGTGATGCCGTAGATCACGAACGTGACCTGGGCGAGCCGGATCGGGTTGGTGGTCTTCTGGCAGGTCAGCTTGGCCACGGCCTTGAGTTCGGCCTTGGCCTTCTCGGTGAGGTTCAGCGTCGCGGTGACCGACGACGCGAACGGGCGAACCTTGACCTTGAGCTTGAGGTCGCCGTCGAGGGAGAGCGACCCGTTGTAGGTGACCGGTCCGGCGGTTCCGGTGCACCAGGTGTTCGTGAAGGTCTGTTCGGGAACCAGGACGCGATTGACGCGGGCGCTGGTCGGTGCCGTGCCGTCGGGTGTGGCGACGCGGGAGGTGGTGCGCGACTGTACGCCGGCGGCCGACGATGTGCCGAGGTCGACCGCGAAGTCGTAGTCGCCTTCGGGGATCACTGTCTCGACCGACTCCGCCTGGCCGTTGACAAGCGTGGTGCCGTCGCCCAGCGGCGCGGTGGAGGTGACCCGGGCCAGGACGCCCTGGGGCGCCTCGTCACCGGGGGCGACCACGAGGACTTGGCCGACGCCGGGGGCGACGACCCCGGGGTCGAGGACGAGCTGGGTGTCGGGCGTCGGCATCGGGGTGTCGGCGGGCGGCAGGTCGGTGACAGGCGGGTCGTCGAGGGTCTGGGCGAGCGCGGACGCCGGGAGCTGGACCACGTTCCTGATCGGCGAGGCCGCGATCGGGCCCGGCCGGACGACGGGCTTGACGGGTGCGGCGTGAGCGAGGCCGGGCCCGGCGACGCCGGCGCACAGCGCGACGGACGCCAGCAGTGTCCCGGCGCGGAGCAGAAGTGACCGGCTCGCGGGCCGGCTGGTAGATGCCATGGGAGTGTTCCCTTCGTGCGTCCGCCGAAGCGGCGGCGGGCCGGCGTCCAAGGCTGTATGGACGCAGTCTCGACGCTAGGCAGGCGGGCGGCGCACGGCGTCCGCCCTGCACGGGTGGCTGATACCGCGGTGGGTTGATTCCGGGCTGCGGATTCTGTCGGTGGGCTGCGGCACGATGGGGTCATGAGCGATCACACGAAGAGCACGGACGCCACGTTCGACATCGACCTGGCCGGGGCCGACGCGCTGCTGGAGGGCACGGGACGCTTCGACTTCACCAAGACCTGGGCTGGCGGCCTCGACGGCACTAGCCGCGGCGTGATGCTGTCGGCCGGCGACCCCGCGACGGCGACGGCCGGGTACGTAGCGTTGGAGGTGTTCGACGGCGCGATCGACGGGCGCTCCGGCACCGTGGCGTTTCAGCAGTTCGGCACGATGCAGGACGGCGCGACCACGCTGCACTACGTGATCGTGCCGGGGTCGGGCACCGGCGAGCTGGCCGGCGTCGTCGGATCGATCGAGCTGGAGGTCGACGACGAAGGACGCCACGGGGTGACCCTGCTGTATGCGGGCTGAGGCGCCCTCTGCGAGGATGCGGGCATGCGCGTGCTTCTGATCGGCGGCACCGGGCGCCTCAGCGCTGCGGTCGCCCGCCGCACCATCGCTGTCGGCCACGAGTTGACGGCGATGGTCCGCAGCTCGGGGGCGGCCCTGCCTGCGGGCACCGAGGTGATCCAGGGTGACGTCAACGACGAGGCGGGCGTCGCCGAGCGGCTCGGCGACCGGGAGTTTGACGTGGTCGTCGAGTCGGTCGCCTACCAGACCGACCAGGTCGAGCGTGATCTGCGGCTGTTCGGCGGACGCTGTGGCCAGTACGTGTTCATCAGCTCGGCCTCGGCCTACCAGAAGCCGGTGCGCTCGCTACCGGTCGGGGAGGACACGCCGCTCGACAACCCGTACTGGGACTACTCGCGGGCCAAGGCCGCCTGCGAGCGGGTCGTGTTGGACGCCCACGCCGCGACCGGCTTCCCGGTCACCATCGTGCGCCCCTCGCACACCTACGACCAGCGGGCCATTCCCCTCCACTTCAACGGCCGCAACGGGTCGTGGTCGGTGGTGAAGCGCATCGTGGAGGGGCGTCCGGTGGTGATTCACGGCGACGGCGAGGCCCTGTGGACGTTCACCTGGAACGACGACTTCGCCGCCGGATTCTGCGGGCTGTTCGGCAACGCCGACTCCATCGGCCGCGCCGTCAACATCACCAGCGACACCTCCATCACCTGGAACGAGGCGTTCCGCACCATCGCCGACGTCGTCGGCGGGCAGTTGGACGCCGTGCACGTCGCGTCGGAGACGCTGGTGCGATGGCGTCCGGAGTTGGAGGGGACGCTGCTCGGCGACAAGACCAACTCGGTGATCTTCGACAACACCCTGATCAAGACGCTGGTGCCGGGCTTCCGCTGCCCCACCACCTACGTCGAAGGCGTCGCCCGGTGCTGGGAGTACATCCAAGCCCATCCCGAAGCGCGCGTCGACGACCGGGAGTTCGACGCGTTCCTGGATGGGGTCGTCGACCGGGTCAGGGGGTTCTGAGGAGGCTCGCCCCGGTGGCGGAAAGGGGCCGTCGAGACGAGTGTTCTGACACGCATTTCGACAGACCCATCCCACAACCACTCGAGGTGGCCCAAAGGCGCCCACTCACGACGTCGGCTGAGCGTCCGCCTCGGAGCCCCCGTCGGCAGCGCCACCATCCGCCACCCGCTCGACGAGTCCGGGATCGCCCGCGCCCACCGCATCGGGTGACGCGGCGTCCGGACGCCCGAAGGGCACGTCACCCACGAGCTGATCGAGGGCGTCGAGTTGCTTGGCGGCCTTCGCGGCGGCACGGTTGCGTCCCTCGAGCGAACGGGCCTCGTTGATCGCCGCCTCGACGGCCTGCTGCGAGCCGGACTCCTCTTCGCGCTTGGTCTCTTCGAGCTCGGCGAAGATGTCGACCTTCTCGGGCGCGGTGAACTTCGATGTGTCGGTCTTGAGGTGGTCGCGCACCACATCGCCGGCCATCGATCCGAGCCCCTTCAGCGCGTCGTTCAGCTCGCTCGGAATCACCCACACCTTGTTCGACGAGCCCTCGGCCAGCTTCGGCAGCATCTGCAGGTACTGGTAGGCGAGCAGCGACTGGTCGGGCTGCCCGGCATGGATCGCGTTGAACACCGTCGTGATGGCTTGCGCCTCGCCTTCGGCGCGCAGCATGGACGCCTGCCTGTCGGCCTGGGCGCGCAACACGGCCGACTCCCGCTCACCCTGGGCGCGCAGAATGCTCGACTCGCGGTCGCCCGACGCGCTCAGGATCTGCGACTGCCGCTGGCCCTCGGCGATCAGGATCGCGGCCCGCTTGTCTCGCTCGGCCCGGGCACCCTTCTCCATCGCGTCGCGGATCGTCGCCGGCGGCTCGATCGACCGCAGCTCGACCCGGTTCACCTTGATGCCCCACTTGCCGGTCGCCTCGTCGAGCACCGCACGCAGCTTCGCGTTGATCTCTTCGCGGCTGGTCAGGGTCTGCTCAAGATCCATGCCGCCGATGATGTTGCGCAGCGTCGTCTGGGTGAGCTGCTCGATCGCCTGGATGTAGTTCTGCGCCTCGTAGGCGGCCCGCACCGAGTCGACGATCTGGAAGTAGATGACCGAGTCGATGTTCACCATCAGGTTGTCCTCGGTGATGACGCCCTGCGGCGGGAACGGCAGCACGACCTCGCGGGTGTCCATCACGTACACGACGCGGTCGACGATCGGGACGATCAGGTGCAGGCCCGGCCCCATGGTCTTGTGGAACTTGCCCACGCGTTCGACCACCCCGACATGCTGCTGCCTGATCTGCCGGATGGCGAGCACCAGCCCGACCACCGCCAGAACCGCCAACACAATCAGCACATACTCCATTGCAGGCCTCCTCGACTCGGTCCCTCCAGCCTACGTCGGACCGCCGACGGCGGCGTGTGCCCCTCAGGACGGCGGCAGCAGTTGGTCCTTCGGGTGCACGACGAGCGTGACACCGTCGATCTCGAACACGTCGATCAGGGCGCCCACAGGAATCGTCTCCCCGTCATAGCTGCGGGCGCTCCACGCCTCGCCGGCCACCTTCACCTCGCCGCCGGACGCCGTGACCTCGCGCGTCACAGTGCCGGAACTGCCGATGACCCGGTCGAGCTGCGACCGGTAGCCGGGGCCGCGCTGCAGCCGCTTGAGAAGGCTCGGCCTGATCAGCCCCAGCATCAGCACCGCCACCACCAGCGCGGCCGCGATCTGCACCCACAACACCCCCGGCAGCAGCAGCGCCGCGCCGACGCCGACGAGAGCGCCCACGGCCAGCATCAGCAGCGTGAGGTCGAGGGTGAGCATCTCGGCGATCGCCAGCCCGGCGGCCAACGTCAACCAGAGCGCCCAGGGGTTCTCCTGGAACCATTCGAGCATGTCAGCCCCCGGATGCGGTGGCGGGCCCTGCGGCCCGCGCCGTCCAGCGGCCGTCGGATTCGCTGACCACCAGCGGAATGCCGAACGTCTGGCTGAGCAGGTCGTCGGTGAGGACCTCACCGATCGGGCCGGCCGCCACGATGCTGCCCTGGCGCAGCAGCAGGGCGTGCGTCATGCCGGGCGGGATCTCTTCGAGGTGGTGGGTGACGAGGACGACGGCGGCGGCGTCCTCGTCTGCCACCAGCTCGGCGAGCGTCTCGACGAGCGACTCGCGGCCGGTCAGGTCGAGCCCGGCGCCGGGCTCGTCGAGCAGCAGCAGCTCGGGGTCGGTCATCAGGGCGCGGGCGATCTGGACGCGCTTGCGTTCGCCTTCGCTGAGGGTGCCGAAGGTGCGCTTCGACAGGTGGTCGATGCGCAACTGCTTCATCAGGACGCCGGCGCGCTGGAAGTCCTGCGCCTCGTAGGTTTCGTTCCAGCGGCCCATGACCGCATACGACGCCGACACGATGACGTTGCCGACCGACTCCGACTTGGGAATGCGGTCGGCCAGTGCCGCTGACGTGACGCCGATGCGGGGCCGCAGCTCGAACACGTCGACCGCGCCCAGCTCTTCGCCCAACAGCACGGCCCGCCCGGAAGTGGGATGCATCTGCGCGGCGAGCACCTGCAGCATCGTGGTCTTGCCAGCCCCGTTGGGGCCGATGACGACCCAGCGCTCGTCGGGGTCGACGCGCCACGACATGGCGTTCAGCAACGTTGCTGCCCCCCGCCGGATCGTGACGTCATCGAGCTCGATCACCGGGTCCATGAAGCCAACCTACCCGGTCAGGCGCCGGTCGAGTGCAGTCCCCCGTCGACGTGGATCAACTCGCCCGTCGTGGCAGGGAACCAGTCCGACAGCAGCGCCACGACAGCCTTGGCCGTCGGCGTCGTGTCGGCGGGCTCCCAGCCCAGCGGCGCGCGCGAGGCCCAGATGTCGTTGAACGAGTCCGCACCCGGAATGGCCTTCTTGGCGATGGTCTCCAAGGGGCCGGCCGACACGATGTTGGAGCGGATGTGGTCGGGTCCGAGGTAGCGGGCCAGGTAACGCGACGCGCTCTCCAAGGCCGCCTTCGAGACGCCCATCCAGTCGTACATCGGCCAGGTGACCCGGCCGTCGAACGTCATGCCGACGATCGAGCCGCCGTCGGTCATCAGCGGCTTGCAGGCCATGGCGAGGCTGACCAGCGAGTACGCCGAAATGTGCACCGACGCGCCCACGTCCTCCCACGGCGTGCTGAGGAACGCGCCGCCGAGTGCCGTCTCGGGGTTGGCGAACGCGATGGAGTGCACGACGCCGTCGAGACGCTCGACACCGGCCTCACGCAGCGCATCGGCCAGCCCGGCGAGGTGCTCGGTGTTGGTGACGTCGAGCTCGAGGACGACCGGCGTGGTCGGCAGCTTCTTCGCGATGCGGTTCGTCAGCGACATGGCGCGGCCGAAGTTCGAGATCACGACCGTCGCGCCCTCCTGCAGCGCGATCTCGGCGACGCGGAAAGCGATCGAGTTGGTCATGGTCACACCGGTGACCAGGATGTTCTTTCCTTCGAGAATGCCCATGGTTGTGCCCCTCTCAGTGGCCCATGCCGAGGCCGCCGTCGACCGGGATGACGGCGCCGCTGATGTAGCCGGCCTCTTCGCTGGACAGGAAGAAGACGGCGTTGGCGATGTCGGCGACCTCGCCCAGGTGACCGGCCGGGATCTGCCGCTCGTAGTTGGCGACGACATCCTCAGGAAGGACGGCCGTCATCTCGGTCTTGATGAAGCCCGGCGCGACGACGTTGGCGGTCACGCCACGGGCGCCCACCTCGCGGGTCAGCGAGCGGGCCATGCCGATCACGCCAGCCTTGGTCGCCGAGTAGTTCACCTGGCCCGGCGAGCCGTACATGCCGACGACCGACCCGATGAAGACGATGCGTCCCCACTTCTGGCGCAGCATCGAGCGGACCGCACGCTTGGCCGTCCGGAACGCACCCTTGAGGTTGACGTCGATCACGGCGTCCCACTCGGCGTCGCCCATGCGCAGAATCAGGGTGTCCTTGGTGATGCCTGCGTTGGCCACCAGGACGCCGACGGGGCCGTTCTCGGCCTCGGCGGCCTTGAACGCGGCGTCGACCTGCTCGGCGTCGGTCACGTTGCACGAGACGCCGAAGGCGCCCTCGGGAGGTTCGCCGCCGAGATCGGCACACGTCACCTTATAGCCCGCCTGGAGGAAACGCTCCGCGATGGCGCGGCCGATGCCACGGTTGCCGCCCGTCACGAGGACGTGGCGCGATTCTTGAGTCTCAGTCACGGCGGTCACGCTACCGCCAAGTCCCCGCACAGGTCACGGACTTGGGCAGGCTCGTCGGTTCGTGTCGGGCGTAGAGTGGCGGGATGGCCACCCGTGCGGAAGCTGGACGCCCCACCCGGGCGTCCGCCGACGCGCCGCTGCTCATCACGAGCGCCCGGCGTAGCCGCACGCTGGACGCCGACGAGCGCAACAAGCGCTACCTGATCTCGATGGCCGTGCGTGTCGCGTGTTTCCTGGCGGGCTGCTTCTCGCCCGCACCCTGGAACTGGGCGCTGTTCGTGGGTGCCGCCGTCATCCCGACCGTCGCGGTTGTGCTCGCCAATGCGGTCGACCATCGGACGCCGGAACAGCTCCCGGAGCCGGCGTCCGGGCTCGACCGGCCGGCGTTGCCCTCAGGGGAGGTCATCGAGGGAACCATCGAGCCCGACAGTGACCCGGAGGGCGCCCTGTGAGCATGGGCGACGCCCCCCGCAGGCCGTGGCTGCGGTGGCTGCTGATGTCGGTGTTCGTCGTGGCGCTGGCGGTGACATTCGTGAACCTCGGACGCTGGCAGCTCGACCGCCTCGACCAGCGCCGCGAGCGCAACGACACGGTCGCCCAGCACGAGGCTGCCCCGGTGCAGCCGTTCGACAAGGTCTTCACCCGCGAAATCACCGAGGCCGACCAGTGGCAGAAGGTGCAGGTGCGGGGCACGTTCGACGCCGGGCGCCAACTGCTCGTCCGCTACCGCTCGAACGCCGGCGACACCGGCTGGGAGGTGGTGACGCCGCTGCGGCTCGAATCGGGGGACGCCGTGCTGGTCGACCGCGGATTCGTGCGTCGCCGCGGCGACGAGGACTTTCCGGCCGTGCTGCCGGAGCCGCCCGCGGGGGCCGTCACCGTCGTGGGGCATGTGCGGCGCAACGAACAGGGCCCGCAGAATGCGGTCGTGCCTGCCCAAGGGGCGGTGCGGCTGATCAACAGTGAGGCGATCGCGGAGGGGCTGCCGTATCGCCTGGCCAACGGGTACATCGGGCTGCTGACGGTCGAGCCGGCGCAGTCGGGCGGGTTCGTGGCGGTGCAGCCGCCGGACCTGACCGAGGGGCCGCACCTGAGCTACGCGCTGCAGTGGTTCAGCTTCGCGGTGATCGCGGGGGTGGGCATGGTGATCCTGATCCGCGGCGACCTGGAGGCCAAGCGCAAGGCCGCCCGACGGGCTGACCGGGACGACGGGTAGTCTGACCGGGGCCTGCCCGACGGGCCTGCCCGGCCGACTGTGCGACGACGTGAGGTGAGTTGTGACTTCGACCCCCGAGGGTGACGGACGCCCTGACTTCCTGGCGCCAGGGCAGCCGCAGGCCTGGACGCCGGCGCCCGAGGCACCTCAGCACCACAGCTCACCGCAGCAGCCGCAGCCCGCGGCGTCCGCGCCACCGCCGGCACCCTGGCAGCCGCAGCCCGCGGCGTCCGCGCCACCGCCGGCACCCTGGCAGCCGCAGCCCGCGGCGTCCGCGCCACCGCCGGCACC
>RRZT010782848.1_pt1 | contig 20826 bp, 10 predicted proteins | sample 2165551 | NCBI WGS metagenome assembly RRZT01 (sample SAMN10456910, study PRJNA506462) | wastewater metagenome | biome: wastewater; feature: sludge; material: wastewater sludge; isolation source: wastewater sludge with Escherichia coli K12::gfp cells carrying plasmid... | place: USA: Moscow, Idaho... | reverse complement strand
CTTATCAGTTGCTGTTCCACATACAAGTGCAATATCTGCCTGGACACTTCCTGCCGCCTGTGTTGTTGCATCTGTCTTTCTCTCATGTATCCGTCTCTCCTTTAATATTAATTTTCTATACTCAATATTAAAAGAAATGAAGACGCATTTATACTGATTACAATGCATAAAAAATCCGGCATATAGCCGGAAATGATTATTATAATAAAATGAGCAGCACTATAAGCCGGGTTATGTCAGCATAAGCTGTGATGATCATCTATCTAGTCCTGCTGTTGCCAGCAGGCTCAAGCGACCTACCTAAAGCTTGGCGGGCAGCCTTTATATCGCTTTTATTTGGTCTTGCTTCGAATGGGGTTTACATGTGCCACTGCTGTTACCAGCAATGCGGTAGTCTCTTACACTGCCTTTCCACCCTTACCATAGCTTTCGCCATGGCGGTATATTTCTGTTGCACTGGCCTTGGAGTTGCCTCCACCGGACGTTATCCGGCATCCTGCCCTGTGAAGCCCGGACTTTCCTCACCTGCACGAATGCAGCCGCGATCATCTGTGCTACTCATAATATTTAGTTGTTTTTGCTTTCGTCTACTATCTGGTAAACTTCTATCTTAAACTGATCTTCTTTACTAATACCAACAAATCTACAGCCGTATGTTGTCTCTGTATCCCCTGAATTACTCATTCGTATAATTTCTATTACAGTTGCAAATCGTTCTTTATTGGCAAGTATAACAACTGTATCGTAATAAGTATTAGGTTTAAACTTATAATCAGACTTAAATGCCATGCCATCTTTTGATATATTAATGACATTCACATCTACGGTATCACCAGCATACCCAGAAACATATTTATCATCAAGCTGTCTTAATGATATATAAACATTGACATCAGTTCTTCTTGATTTTCTCTTTTCAATCCCCATGATTCCCTCTGTACTGTACAGGATTATACCTGTTCTCTTTCATTTAATCCATATAATGATATCATTAACTTATTGGAAGTTCAAATATATTTTTTATATACCTTTATTACTTCATTAATTATATTGTGTTAAAATATTTTTATCATCACATCGTAACAGAGCAGAACCCCCTCGGCTTAAACGGCACCAAGGGGGTTCGTCTGTGTTCATGAGTCATTTTACTCATTTAATATATCATTTTTTATTTTTATGTTCAAGTCTTTTCTATAAATATATATTATTTGTAAATTATCATTTAATAAACATAGCATCTCCAAAACTGAAGAATCTGTATTTCTCCTGCACAGCAACCTCATAGGCATGAAGCACATGTTCTCTTCCTGCAAGTGCTGATACCAGCATAACAAGTGTTGATTCTGGAAGATGGAAATTAGTTATAAGACAATCGATTGCCTTGAACTTATATCCCGGATATATGAATATCTCTGTCCATCCACTCTTGGCTGGAATTGTTCCATCTTCAAGTGCGACTGACTCAAGAGTTCTTGTGCTTGTTGTTCCAACAGCAATTACCCTGCCGCCATTTTTTCTTGTATTATTGATCATATCTGCAGCTTCCTGTGTAACAACATAAAACTCCGAATGCATATGATGGTCAAGAATATTCTCTACCTTGACAGGTCTGAATGTTCCAAGTCCCACATGAAGTGTTACTCTTGCAATATTAACTCCCATGGCCTTGATTTTTTCAAGTAGCTCTGTTGTAAAATGTAATCCGGCAGTAGGCGCTGCTGCAGAACCCTCATGCTTTGCATATACTGTCTGATATCTGTTCTTATCTTCAAGTTTATGTGTTATATATGGTGGAAGTGGCATCTGTCCAAGCTCATCAAGAATCTCTTCAAATATTCCATCATATGTGAACTGGATAAGTCTGTTTCCTTCTTCAACTATATCAATAATCTCTCCTATAAGCTTGCCTTCGCCAAAACTTATCTTAGCACCAACCTTAGCCTTCTTTCCCGGCTTAACAAGAACTTCCCATGTATCCTGTCTGTCTTCAAGTCTTTTAAGAAGAAGCACTTCAATAGTAGCTCCTGTATCAGCCTTAGTACCTATAAGTCTCGCTGGTATTACCTTAGTGTCATTAACAACAAGACAATCACCCGGCTTAAGATAATCTACGATATCTCTGAATATCTTATGTTCAATCTCTCCTGTTTCTTTATCAAGCACCATAAGTCTTGAACTTGATCTGTCAGACAAAGGATCCTGCGCAATAAGCTCCTCTGGCAGATCATAATAAAAATCATGTAAATCCATGTACTACTCCTTTCAAAGCAAAGGGGCGGCGCCACACGCCGCCCCTTTACCGACCACTGCAACAGCTGGGTCTGTATTACTTTCTAAGTTCGATTCCGTCAGCCTCAAGATCCTTGAATATCTTCTCCATTACTGGTGTGATATCCTTATCCTCAAGTGTCCTGTCCTTAGCTCTGAATGCGATTGAGTAAGCAACTGACTTGAAGCCTTCTTTAATCTGGCTTCCTTCGTAGATATCGAAGAGGTTGTAGCTTTCTAATATCTTGCCGCCGCGCTTTTCAATAATCTTCTCAACTTCACCAACTGGAAGTTCCTTAGGCATTACCATACTGATATCTCTTGTTACAGCTGGGAACTTTGCAATTCCTGTGAACTTCTTATCGAAGCTTGCCATTTCTGTAACTGTTGGAATATCAATAACAACAATATATGTTCTCTCACCGATTGAGTAAGTATCGGCAACATCCGGATGAAGTTCTCCGATGTAACCAATCTTCTTATCAGCGTAATATACATCAGCCTGACGGCCTGGATGTAAGAATGGAATACCAGCCTTAGCATCATATGTTGGCTTCTTCTTCATTCCAATCTTCTCAAGGAATTCTTCAATAACACCCTTCATTGAGTAGAAGTCAACGCTGCCGAAAGCTCCTAGTGTGAATTCAACTCTTTCGTCCGGAAGCTCGTTAACATCATCTGCTGCAAGGTAAATCTTAGCCAATTCATATAACTTAACATTCTTGTTTCTTCTGTTATAGTTAGTAGATAAAGATGTAAGCATTCCGTGAATTGGAAGTGTTCTCATAACCGAGAAATCCTCTCCTAATGGATTAGAGATTACAACTGTCTTTCTGTATACAGAATCAGCAGGAAGCTTTAACTTATCGAATACCTTAGGGCTCTCGAATGAGTATGTCATAGCCTGTGAGAATCCTGTAAACTGGGCAACCTCAGAAGCTGCATCTTCAATACTCTGCTCAAATGAAATCTTACCCATTGTTGTCTCTCCCTTAGGAAGAGTTGTAGGAATGTTGTCATATCCGAAGAATCTTGCAACTTCCTCTGCCATATCCGCGTCTCTGTTAAGATCCTGTCTAAATGTTGGGATAATAAGCTCATTAGCATCTTTATCATATTCAACTTCAAGTCTTTCAAAGTAAGAAAGCATATCTTCATCTGATACATTAGTACCAAGTAAAGCATTGTATTTAGCCGGCTCAAATGGAAGTCTCTTCTTAGTTACAGGGTCAGGATATACATCAACCACGCCTCCTACAACATCACCTGCATCAAGCTCTTCAATAAGCTGGCATGCTCTGTTGATAGCCTCCATTGCGTTCTCTGGATCAAGTCCCTTCTCAAATTTACCAGAAGCGTCTGTTCTTAAACCAATCTTCTTAGTTGTCTTTCTGATGTTAGTTCCGTCAAATGTAGCTGCTTCAAAAAGCATTGTCTGGACATCATCAGTAATCATTGAATTCTCGCCACCCATGATACCTGCGATACCAACTGGTTTCTCACCATCACAGATAAGAAGTGTCTGTGCGTCAAGAGTTCTCTCCTGTCCGTCAAGTGTTACGAACTTTTCGCCATCAGTTGCTGTTCTTACAACAATCTTGTGACCTGCAATAGTATCATAGTCATATGCATGCATTGGCTGACCATATTCTTCCATAACATAGTTAGTGATATCAACAATGTTGTTGATTGGTCTGATACCTGCTGTCATAAGTCTTTGCTGCATCCACTTTGGAGATGGAGCAAGTCTGATATTCTTAACAACTCTTGCAACATATCTTGAGCAAAGCTCTTTAGCTTCAATATCAACTGAAACCATTGTGTTAACATCCTCATCGTTACCTGTCTTAGTAACAACCGGTGGATTGAAAGGCTTTCTGAATGTAGCAGCAGCCTCTCTTGCGATACCGATAACGCTGTAGCAGTCTACACGGTTATTAGTTATCTCATATTCAAATACTGTATCATTAAGTCCTAAGTACTCTACCGCACTTGAACCAACAACAGCATCATCTCCAAATATATATATTCCTTCCTCTGGTGCATCCGGGAAGAATTCTCTTGAAGAACCAAGTTCCTCGATAGAGCACATCATACCGCATGACTCCACGCCTCTTAACTTGCCCTTCTTAATCTTAATTCCGTCTTCTGGAAGTGCGCCGCCGTCATGTCCTCCGGCAACTTTACCTCCGTCTAATACTACAGGAACCTTCTGTCCACTTGAACCAACTTCAATATTAGGTGCACCTGTTACAATCTGGACATTCTCGCTGCCAACATTAACCTGGCATATAACAAGCTTGTCTGCATCAGGATGTCTCTCAACTGAGAGAATCTGTCCAACTACGATTTTATCAAGGTTCTTGTCAAATGCATTAAAACACTCCACCTTAGTTCCTGAAAGTGTCATAGCATCTCTGAATTCCTGATCTGTACACTCAAGACCTGGAACCATTGCTTTTATCCAATTTAATGATGTATTCATATCGTCATTCTCCTTAAATATACTTTATCTTATTCCAGTCGTTAGACCACTATATGAATCGATTTAGAACTGCTTTATAAATCTGATATCGTTCTCATAAAGAAGTCTCATGTCATCGATTTCGTACTTAAGAAGAGCAACTCTCTCAAGTCCTACACCAAAGGCAAATCCTGTATATTCTTCCTTATCAATTCCACAAAGCTCGAATACATGTGGGTGAACCATTCCACAGCCGAGGATTTCAATCCATCCCTCGCCCTTACAGAAACGGCATCCTTTACCACCACATTTGAAACAGCTTACATCCATCTCGGCACTAGGCTCAGTGAATGGGAAATGATGTGGTCTGAATTTAACTTTAGTATCAGGTCCGAAAAGCTCCTTAGCGAATTCTGCTAAAGTTCCCTTAAGGTCTGCAAATGTGATTCCCTTATCAATTACAAGACCTTCTACCTGATGGAAGCATGGTGAATGTGTAGCATCAACTTCATCTGCTCTGTATACACGTCCTGGAGAAATCATTCTGATAGGGAGCTTGCCCTTCTCCATAACTCTTGCCTGAACAGGGGAAGTCTGTGTACGGAGTACTATCTTATCATTAATGTAGAATGTATCCTGTTCATCCTTAGCCGGGTGGTTAGCTGGTATGTTAAGTGCCTCAAAGTTGTAGTAATCATACTCAACTTCTGGTCCATCAACTACTTCATAACCCATTCCGATGAATATCTTCTGGATTTCTTCTAATGCAAGTGTATTAGGATGCTTATGTCCTAACTCATCCCTCTTAGATGGAAGAGTAACATCTATTACTTCACTCTTTAACTGAAGTTCTCTCTTCTTGGCAGCTAATTCTGTCTTAGCCTTATCTAATACTTCTTCAATTGCCTGTCTTGTCTCATTAACAATCTGACCAACCTTAGGTCTGTCTTCTGGTGCAACTTCCTTCATACCTTTAAGTACTTCTGTAAGTTCACCCTTCTTTCCAAGGAAAGCGACTCTGATATCATTCAGTTTATCAAGCGAATCAGTTTCATTAATCTGTGCTAAAGCTCTTTCTCTAATTGCTTCAAGTCTTTCTTTCATCCTTATAGCCTCCATACTTCTTTCGCTTTTTATCATTCATATGCGTAAAAAGCCACTGTTTATTGTAACATATCAATTTTATTTTGCAACCCGTGAATGTCGCTTCTCATACATTTCAATTACGCGCATTGCACCATCGCTGTGTGCCGGATTTGAAAGCGTTATCTTTTTAATATTTTCCTTTGCTTCATCAATACGTTTTTCATTGTACTCTATCTGCTGCCTTAATTTATAACGGCGAGTATTTATTTCATGCCGCACTTCAACCATTTCCTTAGGATTAATGATTGCCCTCACTCTTCCAAGCCATATATGTGGACTGTAAAGTCCTAAATTCTTAAGCATATTCTCAAGCTCATTTTCAGCAGAATTAAGTGATGATGTCATATCAAGCATTCTAATCTGCTCTTTTTTCATCTCCTCGTACAGTCTGTATTTCTTATCAAGTTCATATGAACTTTTAACTCCGAACTTTGTATATTCATAATCCAGCGTATTTGCTGCATTAATGAACTTAATCTTTACTTTGTTAAGCAGTGCTGTAGCTTTATTAAGTTTTATTTCGGTTATAATCACATTTCTTTCAGTAACCTTTAATAAAGCAAACATTCCAACTGCAAGAATTGCTGCAAATAAAGATATTCCTATAAAAAGTGCCGTATCACTGTCATTTTGAACAAGTGTCATCGATATAAGAAATACTGCAAACACTGCCGCAAGCGCAAAGATTGCTGTTTTCGCAAGCCTTCTTATCTTAATCTGTCTTGTAACAAGAACGTCCGCATCAGTTCTAAGATTAAGCTGTTCTGCCTCAAGTATCCTTAAATCTCTCTTAACAGTATCATAATAATCTTCGGATGCTTTCAAAAGCTTTATTCCACCTGGCATTTCATTTTCCACAGCTTCCATGCGCCTGTATGCCGCATTTGACAGCTTATGTTCTGTACTTTTAAGAATACGCCTGTCAACCATCATGTTGTCTATGGTCTCTGCACAACTCAATATTTTATCACGTATCTGTGTGGGAGCTTCTTCCATAATCTGTATATCATTATATTCTTCAGTAACAGCCTCATACTCAGCTTTAGCATTTTCTACATGTGTCGCTGCTTCTTCCATGATATCACACTGTTCTCTTACATAAACCTCAATATCATGTGTACTGAAATCCTTTATATTGACACTGTCTATATTCCTGCTCATCGCATATTCTGCAATTTTATCAAGGTCGGATTTTTCCTTTGGAAGCTCAATAGGTATAGCATCAATCTCTTTGCGGTCTTCCTCATCCTTTCCATATTTCTCAACTGCCTTGATAAGCGTCTGTGCCTGCATACTGTTTAACAGATGATCATATTTTTCTTCTTCTATCTTGGCCTGCTGCTGTTTTTCCTTTGTTTTCTCATCAAGTTCTCCGCTCTTGCGGTCTTCATGTTTTTTCTTATTCTTCTTATCAAACGTTTCATATATATTCAATATATTAAACATTTTATTGGCAGTTTTTTCCTTCTCTGCCTCTTCTAGCAGTTCCTCATCTCTGTACGATTCATCATCATAATCATCATATATCGTTTCTTTTTCAGCTTTTTTAAATATTCCCATATATCCACCACAATTCTTTAAAATGTTTTGCTATATTTAATGTATGACGTTCTCCACCTGTCAAGTCTTTCATCTACCGCCCTGTTGTACTGTGCCAGATTGCCGTCTGCTTTTAATCTGGCAATATCTTCAAGTTCCCTATATTCATCACTATATCTGGCATTATCCATTAAAGTTTCCAATTCCTTCTGGACAACATATTCATCTTCATCCACATCAACATTAACAGGTTCTTTATCCTTCTTTGCCATAATTAAAGCTGCTATACTGCATTTTTTTGATTCCTCATGCTGACCCGTCCTATATGCCTCATCATAATATATCACTGCTTTATCATACATAAACATTCTTGCATAGGCAGTTCCCAGGTTATGATAAACTTTTGCATAATCAGCTGCCAACAAATCTTTTCCCTTGTAATCTTTTATAATTGACTCGTAACATCTGACCGCAGCAAAATAATATCCAGCATTGAGATATCCATCTCCTCTTGCTTTAAGCCTTTCGCATACGCTCTGCTTTCCAAGAGTATTAAGAATCCCTTTTAACTGCTCAATCTCTGCAACAGAATAATAATCTATTGTCTTGAGTATTATTACAAATATCTGTGCTAATGACCCTCCTGTTTCTTTCAGCTTCCTTACTCTTTCTGCCAGCTCTTTTTCTCCGGTTTCATCAAGAAAACTGATAAGATTATCATCTATAAAATCCTGTCCAATCAGATATATATTATTATAAATATAATAACAGAGTTCTTCTGCTGTATATAACTTCACACCTGTCTGTAAAACAGTCAGTGGTGTATCTGCCTTCTTTCCTCTGCACAGTATTATTTTCCCCATTGTATTTCTCCGTTTCCTGATGTTTTCCACATTCTCAGCTTCTTAATACAAGTTCTTTGCTTATAACTTTTCCTGAACTTTTGACAAACTCGCCAAATCCAAGATCTTTTATTGTAATATTACACCTGTCAGAATCTACAAAGCTTACGCTCACAGATACTCTTGTTGTTTTCCCTTCCCTGAATGGAATTTCACTTATATCAACAACTTCATCATAATATTTATTCTCAGGTGTTATTATTTTAAATGTAATGCTTCTCATATCCTCAAGTATACATTCCACAGTCCGTCCGGCAGTATACCAGTTACTTCCCGGTCTTACCAGCCTGAATCTCATTGGCTTTTCATATGACGAAATATCTATTTCTATACCACATTTCACATGATTATCAAGAAGCATTATGACATTCTTAAACACTTCCGGCTTCAATATCTCCATTGCCGCAAAGCATGCACCCTTTGCAAAAAGATTCTGTCCGACAAATGCTTTTCTTCTCGTAACCATAAGCTTTGCAAATCTTTCAGGAAGCTTTTCAACATCAAAACCTTCACCTGTAAGATATGCCGCCGAAACATGTCTTTTAGAAAAATACTCTTCTGCAAATGTACACAACTCATTCTCAGCCAGTCCAAGTTCTTTGCTTATCACAGCTTTTTTTAATATATCAGATGTGTATCCTGTATGTTCCTGAAGCAGATAGTTACTATTGTCATTCTTCCTGACTGCAAGATAATCACACCTTATTCCTTCACTTGTGTAGTCAAACAGTGCCACACCAGCAGCATGAAGTTCACTTTTCTGTCTGTACGCATAATATGCAAAGCTTTCAACTCTGCTTAATACCTGCCATCTGCCATCTGATACACCACATTTTTTAAGAGTATCCCTGACAGCAGATATTTCATCAGAATGATAATCGGGAATGGTTACACATATGCTTTGAATCTGTGATGTACCTGTTGCTCGCATACATTCAGCGACAACATTTGCAAGACTGGTCTTTTCCTTTGAATCCTCTGTCAGTTTTACCGTCTGCACATTCCGTGAATTATATGAATATACACTTGCCTGAATTTTACTATATCCTATATCTATTCCTGCTATAAGTCCTTTACACTGCTCCATATCTGCTATCCTCATTTGACAATTGTAAACATTTCTCTTGTAACGTATTCCTCAACACAGTAACTATACATGAGCTTTCTTAATGTTGTAAGGTCATGCTGCTGTCTGCTTGCAAGACAATCATTAAGCATGTCAATCCTTCCATCTGTGTTCTCTGATGGAATATCCTTATATTCGCAGACTACCGGCTCTGTAGATGCCTGTTCATTGCTGTCATTAACTATAAATGTATATTCTAATGAATCCCCATAAAACAGATTAAACCTGCATGTAAATATTCCCCATTCGTTAGACTTCATAACCTGCACCAGCCTGTCAGCCCCATTAATACTATATGTCAAAGATACTTTATCATCTGGATCTGCTATGTATTCAACAATAGTAAGTCCCTGCATATTGTATGGTAAATCCAGTATTCCTTTGAATTTTTTGAAAAATCCATATATTCTGTCATGTTCACATAATTCATTAAGAACTGATTGTGCAAGTTCTTTTTCAGATGTATCTTCTCTTAACGCAACAGGGTTTCTTGACAGATTCTTAAGCCATGCTACATAACAACACTCTGGCAATCCATATCCATCCCCCATGCACTCCTCTATAACTCTGAATACTATATCATTAGCCTTCTTCTGCCTGAGAAGATAGAATTGTGAATTATAAGATAAATATGCCTTTACTATAAGCATATCAGGAATCTTACTATAATAATCAGCAAACACCTCTGTAAATCTTCCAGTATGCACACCTGTATACATCATCTGGGCAAGAATCCTTTCTGACATATGCAATACATTTACATTATAATTAACTGCTGACTTCCACACCGCATACATTTCATCATTAGTCCCATTATAGTATTCGCACATATAAGAAAGAACAGGTTCATTATAAATGTTGTGTCTGAATATATATTGAGTAATCTCATCAATAATCTGACTATGTCCGTCTGATACATTTGTAAGAATATAGTCAGTCATTTTAAGAAGTTTTGCCGCTTTTGCCATACAGCAGCCGTATATACCGGCTATCTCATATGCCTGTGAATACATTGATGAATCTATAAGTATCTCTATCAGCTTTCCCGCATCCTTCTTCGTCAGATTATCTGTATCAACATAATTGTATTCATGCCAGAAATCATCTTCTTCATAATAATGATAGTAATAATCAATCATCCAGGCATTAACTTGCTGTTTATACTGTTCACTGATACCCTGTTCCTTTTTTATTGTTTTGTACAGCTTAAGTGTTTCTTGTGTATACTGTGAATTCTTTCTCATTTCACAGATTCTGCTCATAATTATTCTGGAATTGTTCTTTCCATAATCACCTGCAGCCTCAAACACCTCTGCATACTGCTGTATATCAAACACTTTTTCTATATCATAATCAATTGTATCTTTTCTAATCTGTCCGTCAATACATTCAAATGTAATCTCGCAGTCACTTCCATACATACATATATATGCTGTTTCCCCTGAAAGCTCATATACTGTTTCTTCTGTAAACTGCGGATATCTGACATGTACATATCTTACGACATCACTAAAGCACTGCATTCTGTACATATATGGCATTTTACTTACAAATGTGCCTGTGTCATCACACACAAGCTGTGTCTTAAGAAGTGCCTTGTATAATACAACAAGATTGTCACTGATATTGCCAGCTTTAAGCTGTTCATAAACATATATCTCTATATTTCTTTCATAACCTTCATAGATATTCTTATAGTACGAATCTCTGCCCGTCACCACATTTGCATATAAAAATGCTTTATCTGCATCTGTAAGAGTATTGTCATATGCAAAATACATCAACACTATCTTTGGCAGCTGCCTGTCTGTCTTTTTAGGCATACTGGCAATATAAAACTCATATAATCTTGTTATTTTCAGGCCTCTTAATACCCCTTTTTCATATATCTCAAAGCAGTTTTCTCCTGTCATGCCCATTCTTACCATCTGGGTTACAAGAACTGTCAGTATCTCGTCTTTCTCATATTTATCATATATCTTTTTTAGTATAATAAGAGTATTAATATTAATATTCTTCTCATTAGCCACAACATCTGCAATCTGCATTGCAAGCTTCTCGCTAATAATGTCGTTCCTGCATCCATAATTAATAACCTGCATTTCAAACTGATTAAGCACCCGTAGTAAAACAGGCTGTGCATTAATAATGTTCATAGCCTCAATATACATAACAGGGCTTATGCATCCTGAATTAATTACATCCTTTATTCTTACAAGTCTTATACTCTTATTATCTGAATCTGTACTCAGGTAAAAAAGTATCCATAATATTCTATATGTATCATAGCCATTCTCAAAAAACTTCTTAACCTGTGATAAAACCTGAGCCGTATACTCCTCTTCACGCACAATAAGTGTCGAAACATACAGAAAATAGCAGTAAAGTTCTACATTTTCACCAATTCTTCCAACTATATCTTTCTTGATATTATTATATATCTGTGTTGCTGTTTTCTCTCTTCCGGACGCCATAAGCAGTTGTATCTGCACAATATCATAAAATACATCTGTCCCCTTAATTCCCCTTATTCGGTCAACCGTCTGCATAGATTCAGCAATCCATTTTTCTTTTTTGATTTTCTTCATTCTGAAATCAAGATAAAGCTTTGTAAGCTTATATCGTGCAAGTTTTTCTTCTGTTCTAACTTCAAAATCTTCCGATTCATCAGCCTTCTTACATATAACGCTTACATTTATCTTTAAATGCTGTGTATAACTCACTATATGTATATATCCATAGTTGTTGCCTGCATGCATTTTCTGTGGATTAACTATATATTTAATTACAGCCCTGTCACCTGCAAAATCATCAGTTGATAAGCTGTCTTTCTCTAATTCAATAAAATCTGCATCTGCATATATATCAATCTCTGTTTCTTCTGTCCCGCTCTTTATAAGCACACATTCAAACTGCTCTGCTTCATCTTTGTGTATAATTGTATTCTCTTCGTTATCAATGTGCAGAACAACTGCTTCAGTCTTAACATGATTTCTTATATCATCCTGATTCTCTTTCATACATCTGAATACAAATGGTATCTTTTTCTCGCCGGCATTACATACTACTGTAAATGTTCCCTCTATCTCATCATTTTCTTCAAGTCCGGAAGCGTCCACCTGATATTCAGTTATAATATGCGTACCACCAAATTGTTCTGAAAGAATCTTTACCCTCTCATTGTCAGCATAGACCATTCCATAAACCTTATCGGTGGCATCACATATGAAGCTGCCTGTAGCAACTGTATTACACATAATATCCATGGTAATCTGTTCCTCACTGCATGACAGCTTTGGTACTTTGATAATTGAACTGCCTCTTGAAAGTCTGTTTATGTAATCCCTCATTGGAAACTATGCCTCCGACTTAATCTTATCCAAATGTTTCTTAATATCCCTCTCATATCCCATATCTCCCGGCTCATAGAATTTCTCATTCACATAAGCATCAGGAAGATACTGCTGTCTGACGTAATGATTAGGATAATCATGTGCATATAAGTATCCTACACCGTGTCCTAACTTGGCACTACCCTTATAATGGGCATCCTGCAAATGTACAGGAACCGGTGCAGTCTTTGAATTCTTAACTACATCAAGTGCCTTATCAATTGCCATGTAACATGCATTACTCTTAGGTGCTGTCGCAACATAGAGTGCCGCCTGACTTAATATAATACGTGCTTCCGGCATTCCGATGCGCTCAACAGCCTGTGCCGCAGCCACTGCAACCTGCAGTGCATTAGGATCAGCATTGCCTACATCCTCACTTGCACATATCATTATTCGTCTTGCTATGAATTTAATATCTTCACCTGCATACAGCATCTTGGCAAGATAATAGCTTACTGCATCAGGGTCTGAGCCTCTCATGCTCTTAATAAATGCTGATATTGTATCATAGTGGTTGTCACCCTCTTTATCATATCTTACCGAGCGCTTCTGGATACATTCCTGTGCTGTTGCAAGATCTATATGTATAACTCCATCATCTGATCTGTCTGTTGTGAGTATTCCAAGTTCAATGGCATTAAGTGCATTTCTCGCATCTCCGTTGGATATATCTGCAAGGAATTCCAGTGCATCATCGTCTATTGCTGCATTGTAGCTTCCCATGCCCTTCTTCTCATCATACACAGCACGCTTTATTATTGTCTTGATATCTTCTTTCTCTAGTGGTTTTAATTCAAATATTATTGACCTTGATATTAAAGCTCCATTTACTTCAAAGTACGGATTCTCTGTCGTTGCACCAATAAGAATTATTGTTCCATCCTCAACAAATGGAAGCAGATAATCCTGCTGTCCCTTATTAAAGCGGTGAATCTCGTCTACGAAAAGAATGGTCTTTCTTCCATACATTCCAAGATTGTCTTTCGCCTTGGCAACAACCTCTTCCATATCCTTCTTTCCGGCAACTGTGGCATTAACCTGATTAAACTCTGCACTTGTTGAATTAGCAATTATTCTAGCTAAAGTTGTCTTTCCTGTTCCAGGTGGACCATAAAATATTACTGAGCTAAGCTTATCTGCCTTAATTGCCCTGTAAAGCAGTTTATCCTTTCCGATTATATGAGACTGTCCTACCATTTCATCGAGTGTTTCCGGTCTTAATCTCATAGCCAATGGAGATTCTGTATTCTTATTGTTTTCACGCATATATTCAAATAAATCCATAACTTATACCTGTTTTAATACATTTGCAATTATCTTAGTTCTGTTCCAAGCCACAATCTTTCAACGTAGCCTATATTGCTGATATCATTTCCCTTCAGTGTATTAGAATAAAGAATATTATCAGCATCATACGCATAGATTCGGTTCTTGTAAAAATATGTTCCCTCTGTATCTGTAACTGCATCTGATTCCAGAATTGCAACAGCTTTGCTCTTAATGTTATCCATATAGAACTGCCTGCCGCCTGAAACGTATGTCAGAGCCTTACTTTTATTATACACTTTAGATAATGAACCTGCATTAACATCTGACGCAATGTCTGTAATCTTGTTGTTATCAACTACACGGAGCTGTCCTTTCGCATTAACATACACTATCTGACCATCTGATGAATTATATATGTAATTCTTTTCCTTAGTCATAGAATCAACATCGACATACTCACTCACTTTAGTTTCTTTGATAAGTGCTGATGTCATTGATGTACCTGAAATTCTGTATATAAGCGAATTGTCTCTATCAAATACATAATCTGCATCATTGTCTGTCTTCTTGTCTATCTTATACGCAGATGCATCTTTGCATGAGTAATAATATACTCCATCACTCTTAGAATACAGCAATGTATCCACATCTTTTCTTGTATTAAGGCTGTCTGCATTCGCTGTATACACACCTGTCATGTTCTCTGACACCGGCCATAACTGCATAACTGCATCTGCAACTGAAACCGGCTTTTCTTTTTTCTCATAATCATATGTATACAATGAGCCTGCATTAGTAAGACATACTATCAGGTGCTTTGACTCATACACATATGCCTTATTAAGATTACCCTCTATAAGAGTTGTCTGTGCCTCAGGCTGTTTCTTAACTTCTTTGACTCTGCTCATGGCAAGGCTTGTTCCATTAGTAGAACCCTCGTCATTAATAATATTAATATTCGTGTATATAACAAGACCGTCATCAGAGATATACATAATCTCTTTCTGCAGATTATCTTCTGACACAAGAACACATTCGTCCTTACTCCATATGTACATTGAATATCTGCCAGACGAGTTGGACTCATCATATGTTACCGTAACGAAATACTTTCCATTGTCACTCGCAACGCTTAAGATATTCTTACCTGAATCTATCTGTTCCGGCCACTGTGCTGTATAGAAGGTCTTACTGTCTGCCGCAAATATTGCATCACTTTCATCACACACATAATTGCTGTCCAGCCCTGCTATATCATATATCTTTCCGTTGTAGCTTACATAAAGAGCATAATTCTTCTTAGTTGCAAGCTTGTATATTCCAAATGCTGCGACACCAATAAGCACTACTGCTATCAGCACTGCCGCTATCATTTTCATTCTTTTGTTTACTTTATGTCGTGCAATTCTTATCTGTGGCTTTTCCTGATTACCATTCCTGTTGCCACCTGTTTTTCCGCTACTTTGTCCCTGCTTTCTGCTGTCCGCTTTGCTTCTGTTCTGACTCTGCTTCTTACTTTCTGTCTTGTTTCTGCTCTGATTCTTTATCGCCTGCACGCGTTTTGCTAATGCCTGTCCATAGTCACTCTGTGATTCCTCTTTTTTATCAGAAGAAGCAGACCTCTCTTTCAAAGCCTGCTTCTCCTCATATGCTTTTCTTCTGGCAAGATAATCACTGTTGTTAACTAATATAACAGGTCCATCACATCTTGGGCACTGACTGCCCTCATATTCCTGACCACATTTAGTACACAGCATAATTCTTTCCTTTTAATTATCGATTTAAATTCCGTTCTTTTATTAATTAAAATCTGAACTTATCTTCAAAATACGCCTTAAGATCTGCTATCTTTATTCTTTCCTGTTGCATTGTATCTCTGTCTCTTACAGTTACAGCACCATCTTCTTCTGAATCGAAATCATATGTGATACAGAATGGAGTACCAATCTCATCCTGTCTTCTGTATCTCTTTCCAATATTACCTCTGTCATCAAACTCACAATTGTAATACTTAGAAAGTTCTGCATACACCTTTTCTGCACCTTCATTTAACTTCTTAGAAAGTGGAAGAATACCTATCTTAACTGGTGCTAATGCAGGATGGAAATGAAGAACCGTTCTTACATCTCCGCCTTCAAGCTCTTCCTCATCATAAGCTGAGCAAAGGAATGCTAATGTTACACGGTCCGCACCAAGTGAAGGCTCGATAACATATGGTATATACTTCTCCTTAGCTTCATCATCAAAGTATGACATATCTTCACCAGATACTGTCTGATGCTGTGTAAGGTCATAATCTGTTCTGTCAGCGATACCCCAGAGCTCGCCCCATCCGAATGGGAAGAGGAATTCGATATCTGTTGTTCCCTTAGAGTAGAAACAGAGTTCTTCTGGTGAATGATCTCTTGCTCTCATCTCATCTTCCTTCATTCCTAATGCCTTAAGCCAGTCGATGCAGTACTGTCTCCAGTATGTGAACCACTCAAGATCTGTTCCAGGCTTGCAGAAGAACTCTAATTCCATCTGCTCGAACTCTCTTGTTCTGAATGTGAAGTTACCTGGTGTAATCTCGTTACGGAATGACTTACCAATCTGTCCAATACCAAAAGGTACTTTCTTTCTTGATGTTCTCTGAACATTCTTGAAGTTAACAAAGATACCCTGAGCTGTCTCTGGTCTTAAATATACTGTGTTCTTGGCATCCTCAGTTACACCCTGGAATGTCTTAAACATAAGGTTAAACTGTCTTATATCTGTGAAATTGTGCTTTCCACATGAAGGACAGCAGATATTCTTCTCATCGATGAAATTCTTCATCTGCTCCTGTGTCCATCCATCAACTGAACCTTCAAGTTCATATGAATTCTCGTCTGCCCAGTCTTCTATAAGTTTATCTGCTCTGAATCTCTCATGACATTCCTTGCAGTCCATTAATGGATCAGAAAATCCACCAAGATGACCTGATGCTACCCAAGTCTGAGGGTTCATAAGAATTGCACAGTCAACTCCTACATTGTATGGGCTTTCCTGTACGAACTTCTGCCACCATGCCTTCTTAACATTGTTCTTTAACTCAACACCAAGGTTACCATAATCCCAGGTATTAGCTAATCCGCCATAGATTTCAGAACCTGGGTAAACAAATCCTCTTGCCTTAGCTAAAGAAACAATTTTCTCCATTGTCTTTTCCATAATAATATAATCCTCCTAAAGGCAACAGCCTGACTACATCGAACTGCATCGGCTGCTACATAATCTTAATCATTTTATAACATTTAGTGCTGATTAGCAAGAGGAATGATGTCTTAATCCTCCCAAGCTCAATATACTTTCACACTTAAATAGCACATTGTATAATTTTTAATGCACTGCCAACATATATGTAATTCAAAAAATATCAGAAAAGCCAGATATATAACAACTTCTGTTATTATACATCCGGCTTATATTATGCATTAATCAATAGTGTTCTTTTTCTTCTTATCTTCATGTATAACAAATACAATTCCTGCTAATGCCATAAACAACATTATACTATAACCTGCTACATTATACACATCAGCTGTCTTTACACTATCTTCTGCCTGTTCCTTATCACCTGAAATGGTTTCATCGCTTTTCTTATTATCATCACCCGTATCCGGTGCTGGCGTTGGATCTGGCGTTGGTGTCGGATCCGGCGTTGGTGTTGGTCCTGGCGTTGGTGTTGGTCCTGGCGTTGGTGTTGGTCCTGGCGCCGGATTATCACTCTTATTAAGCTCTTCATTTTTTGCACTAATAGCACTTAAAAGACTCTGACCTTTTGTTGTCCAGTAAACTGCATCAACTGTAAAACTGCCATCTGAATCTGCTGCTTTTGCTGTAAGTGTTCCATTTTTATCAACAACAAATACCTGCTGTCCATCTGGATTAACGCCCGCTACCCTTGATGGTGCTTTGACAGCCTTTGAGAGTGATATATTCATATTCTGAATCTGTTGTGCAAAAAGTTCTGCTGTTATAAAACCGCCAAGCTTATTGCTATGTGTGCTATCTCCTGCTGACATAACCTGCATACCATTAACAGATTTGCCATTAGCTGCCTTTTCATCTGCTTTGTATGCTTCCTCATACATATTTTTTGTTATCTCAAATCCATCAATAAGCAACACATTCTGTTCCTTTGCAAGCTGTTTAACTGCCTCAACATAGGCGTTATTTTCTGTTACCAGTGTTCCTGTTGTTGTATCTGTTGAATCATGATGTGGTTTGATAGTTCCATCATTTGTATAATAAAGTCTTGATACTGGTGTTACAAGAACCGGTATAGCTCCTACTTCTCTCGCTGTCTCGATATACTGTGTAAGATACCACTTATAAGTACCACCACAATCATACGAATAAAAGCTGTCACCATACTTTGAAGCAAGTGATGATGGTGTTGCCACTTTAGTTCCTGCTGTTACCGGATATATTCCGTTAGCATCTGGTTCTCCAAGTGGTACATATCTATCTTCAAGATATCCTTTTCCATTAGCGCAATCATTGTGACCAAACTGTATAAACAGATAATCGCCTTCTTTAATATTGGCTTTTATCTTATCTAATGATCCTTCATTAATAAAGTTACGGCTGCTTCTTCCTCCATTAGCATAGTTCTGTACCTTAACCTTTGAAGAGTCAAAGAATGTCTGTAAATATTCACCCCATGAACCTTCTGCCTGAGCCTTGCCACTCATATACATACCTGATGCTGAATAATCCTTAACTGTTGAATCACCTGCTAAAAATACATTTACTCCATCTCCAAGTTCTATATCTGTTGAACCCGTTGGATCTTCATATCCTTCCCTTACATATGCATCTGCCTTATAACTTACCGCTTCAGACTTTATTCCGCTTATGTTTTCAGGTACAACTTCAACTTCAATATACTTTCCAATTGCATCTTTTGTGATTTTATATGTATTGTCTACATTGGCGCTTGTTGCTTTTACAAGAGTCCTGTTTCCATCATTATCAACAATATACCAACGGATTACTGATGCATCAGATGCATCATTTGCATTGCCAAGTGAGTATACTACAGTAAGAGTATGTCCTGGATATGGTGCATTGATATCTCCATTATCAACAAGATATGGTGTTTTTTCAAATATCACTGTACTCTCATCAGCAACATAATCCGAAGGTGTCCAGCCAGAAAGATAATCATTCACAACATCTTTCTTTGCAACGCTGTCATCTGTCACAACTCCTGTAACTCTCTTAGACATATCAACTGCTGTTCCATCTGTGTAAACAGAATTATATTCTTTATAGTTTGCTTTTTCTGGTTTGTTACCAGACATATCAAACCATCCTTCATCTTTTATGTAACTGCCATTTATCTTAGTATTAAGGAATGTTACTCTCGCATCCTGTCCCCAAGGTCTTCCAAGATATCCCGCATTTACCTCAAGTTCATCGTTTCCTGTTATTGTACAGTTTCTAAACACATACCCTGCCTTAGTTGCTGCTGTTGGCTTGTGTGCTGTAATATAACCGCCAACAGAGCCTGTACTATAACCAAAGAATCTAAGCTCACATCCGTCAAATACTGCATTGCCATCACCAAATATGTAATCTGTATTACCTTCTATGCGACAGTTCTTAAAATACATATTAGTTGCAGAATTACCTGTATATAATGTATCCTGGCTTCCAAGGAATGCACAATCTGTAAATTCTACCTTATCAGCTTCTATAGCCATGGCTGTTGCTCTTTCAGTTGCTGCTTTTGATGTAACATCTGTTGAGTAATTTCTTTCTGGAAGCTTCGTATCAGTTGGACTTACGCCATCTTCTATTTCTTCATCTGTTATATATCGGTTAAAAGAAGCTTCAAATGTAATTCCATCAGCACTAAAACCAGTTGCTGTATTTTTAAGCAATACTGAACAACCCCACTTTGAAGCAGCAGCTTTATCATACTTATCATATGCATTTTCAGCATTATAATAACCGGTTGAATCTATGCTGTAATACTCATATCCAATTCCATAATACCATGTAAGAAGTACCTCTTTACCTGATGACTTTTCATCATTAACAAGTCTTACATAAGGAGTTGATATAACAACCTGTTCTCTGTATGTACCAGGAGCAATATGTACAGTAACTCCGTTCTTTTCATCCGGAGCTGGTGTCATTGCCGATATTGCTGATATCGCCTCTTTTACTGTATTAAAATTAATATTTCCTTTTTCTTCATATCCAACATATATATCAGATACTCTTTCAACCTGCTCTTTATCCTTGGTAGATACCATTAAAATATCTTTAGTCACATCAGCATCGCTTACTACTATATGTGTTGTTGTTCTATATCCATCAGCAACAGCTTCGATTGAATATGAACCATTTCTTAACATAACTTCATATCCATCTGTCGTTACTTTTCCTGTATATATATACTTATCATCTACATTCGTAAACTTAACATCTGTAACAGCTGTATTACCATCAAGTCCTGCAAACTTTCCTGCTGCCTTATATAACCTTCTGGCAGAAACTTCAATATCTCTGGAATAGCTTACCTGACTTATTATCTCGCCTCCGCTTAAAACTTCATAATCATTAACTCCGATAAGTTCAACTGTATACTTGACATCAGGTTCAAGTGTAGCTGTAAATGCCTTTTCAGAATCAAGCTTAAGAATCACATCATCTGCTAATGAAGATGAATCAGCCACAAGT
>RRZT011055081.1_pt1 | contig 20827 bp, 15 predicted proteins | sample 2165551 | NCBI WGS metagenome assembly RRZT01 (sample SAMN10456910, study PRJNA506462) | wastewater metagenome | biome: wastewater; feature: sludge; material: wastewater sludge; isolation source: wastewater sludge with Escherichia coli K12::gfp cells carrying plasmid... | place: USA: Moscow, Idaho... | reverse complement strand
GGACTTCACCAGGGCTGGGCCTGTCCGCGACGTGCCGATGACGAGCGCGGGGGCCGAGTAGAACGACACCATCGGCTGCGCCCGGAGAAGACCTGGGTCGCCTCGTGAGGACGCGGGTTCAATTCCCGCCACCTCCACCCCAGGGTCCCATGTCGAACTCTCGCACGAGTTCGACATGGGACTGAGTTGCCTTCGCCTCCTGTAGCTGCTCCCACGTGATCGGCTCGCCGTGGTCGTAGAACCAACTGGCAACCGTCAGTGTCGTCGGGTTCACGAAGACCTTGTCCACGAAGTACTCCAGCAGCATGGCTCGCGTCGCCGGGTCGTCCATCTTCGCGTGCGCGTACCGGGCGAAGAACGCGCCGATCGAGCTCTCGTCCTGCAGCAGGGCGACCTTCACCCGCTCCGCCTGGATGCCCGCTTCCAGGTCGCGCTTGCGCTCCTCGAGCTCGGCCATTGCCTTGGCCGTGGTCTCGTTGAAGACGCCCATGCCGATGGCCTTGACGAAGTTCGCCAGCTGCTTCTCCACGTCCTGCCGCTGTGCCTCGAGCGAGAGCAACAGCTCGTCGCCACGACCACGGCTCTTGCGGTACTCGGCAGCCAGGTCCACAGCCAGCGATGCCAGGGCCTCAGAGTCATCCAGGAAGGTCTCGATGACCTCCATCACACGCGACTCGATGTCATCCTTCCTTAGGGGTGAGAGGGTGCAGGTCTTCTTCCGCTGGTTCAGGCAGTAGTAGTAGCGATGCTTGGCACCCGTCTTCGAGGTGCCCGAAACGCCCTCCAACGGCCCGCCGCACATCTCGCAGTACATGACGCCGGTCAACCAGTAGTCGGGGCTTGCAGACCCGCCTGCGGCCAGCTGGGCCTTGGTCTTGGACCCACGGCTCCGGTTCGCCGCCAGCTTGCGCTGTGCGTCCTCGAACAGCTGATCGCTCACCAGGGCCGGCATACCTCCAGGAATCACGTGACCGGCGTAGGCGTACTCGCCGATGTAGGCGCGGTGCTTCAGCATCTTCTGGAGAGTCTTGGGAGTGAACTCGAACCCGCGCAAGGTGCGTGCCCCGGACGCGTTCAGATCGTCAGCAATCGCCTGTGAGGTCTTGCCGGCCACGTAATCGGCGAAGATCGACTCGACGATTGGTCCGGTCACGTCGTCGCGTTGATACTTCTTCTCGGCGTCGATCCGGTACCCGTAGATCTTGCGCCCGTTGGCCAGAGCGTTCTGCGCGTTGTACGCGACACCACGGCGGATGTTCGCCGAGAGCTGCCTGGAGTAGTACTCGGCAAAGGCATCGGACATGCCCTCCACGAGGATGCTGTCCGGGTCGTCAGTGGGGGAGAAGCCCTCGATGTACTTCAACCGCGCACCGGCCATGCGGATGGCTTGCTTGACCCGGAGCAGGTCGGCCCGGTTCCGACCCAGCCGGTCGTTCTTCCACACCGCCACGTAGGCGGGGCGGACGCTCGGCAGCTCGCGCAGCATCAGCTGGAACTCGGGACGGTCGGCGTTGGTGCCGGTCTTGGCCGCGTCGGCGTACTCCCGCACCACTTGGAGCCCTTGGGCCTTGGCCCAGCGGTGGACCAGCTCACGCTGCTGCTCGATGCTGGCCTCGTTCTGGGAGGCCGACGAGTAGCGGTAATAGCCCACCACGAGGGTGTTGTCGTTGTAGGCAGGAGCACCTCGTCGGGCGGCCCGTTTGGTCGATGCACGTCCGGCGCCGGCTGTAGCCGGGGTGAGGTCATCCATGGCACGGCTCCTGCTCGCATTCGGGTCTGGTCCAACGCTGCTGTGTCGGCGCCGACCCACTGGTCCTGAGCCTATCGAATCTGCTCGGACACCAGGCGAACAGCGCGCTCTTGGGCCGCTGGGCTCCATCATGGGCGAGCCCCACTGACAATCTCTTGGCAGCGATGGCACCCAACCAGATTTGTCAGTGCCGCACGCGAGCATGTTCTTCATGGGTCAGAACGAAGCAGCGAACCCGGTTCGCTCCCGAGATGCCGTCTGTCGCGCGCGGTGGCGGTCATCAGTTCGCCCCCTCACACCAGATCACGCTCTCAAGCAGTCGGGTAACAGGTGGTGGGTAACGTTACCGGGTAACACGTTACTGTGCATGTTACCGCCCTTCCGCAGGCCACCTCGAAGTCGGCTGTATGGCGAGATGACTTCGGGTGATGTCGGGATGTGCCTCCTCATTCCACCTCTTGCATCTGGTCCCAAATGGCCTAGAATGGTGTTACCCGGTAACGTTTCCCGGTAACGCTCGGACGACCTGAAGGAGGCCCCATGGAGGACGTGACCCCCGTCGATCGCGCACGGGCAGCGGCCAAGGCCCTGCTCGCCGACGGTGACCCGGTCACCACCCGCGCGATCCGCGACCGGGCGAGGGTGCGCATGGCCGTCGCCGCCCAGGTCGCCCGCGAGGTCGCCAGCGCGGCATCTGGGGAGGCGGAGCCCATCGACGTGCCCGACCAGGTCAGCGACCAGGTCGCAGCCCTGTGGCGGCTCGCCATCGACGCAGCCAAACAGGAGCACGAGGCCGAGCTGCAGGCCGTGATCGTCCAGCGCGACGCCGCCTGTGCCGAGCGTGACGAGCTCGTCGCCCTGGTGGCGGAGCTGGAAGCCCAACTCGACCAGGCGCGCCAGGACGCAGCCACGGCATCCGATGCCAACATCCGCGCGCTCGCGGCCGAGGCGCGGGCCGATGGCCTGCGCGAGGCTCTGGCGGCGCTGTCCGTCGTGGCCCCGGTGGCGGAGAAGAAGGGCTGAGCCAATGGCTGCCGACATCCGCGCCGACGTTGCGCGGGTGGAGTCTGCCCTCGACACGCCGACCCTCAAACTCCTCGACCGCAAGTCGGCTCGCATCGCCCTGCCGGTCTTCGCGGCGTTGTTCCCGGAGAACGCCGAGCCGATCCAGACTGAGCGCTTCCACACTCGCGTTGATGCGCTGTTGGACGAGCTGCGGGCCACGGGGCACGACGCGCCACGGTCCACGGGCAAGCAGTTGGCTGCCCAGTGGGTCCAGGAACGCTGGCTGTACCGCGACCCGGGCAAGGGGGAGGAGACCTACCGGCTGACCGGCGACGCCGAACAGGCCCTTGACTACGTGACCCGTGCGAGCCGCACGACACTCAACGTGTCGGTCTCCCGCATCGAGACGATGCGCCGCGTCGTCGCCGAGGCGGCGCTGGCTGCCCATCCGGACCGTGAGGAGCGTATGCGGCGCCTGGGCGAGGAGATCGCCCGGCTCACCGCCGAGTACGAGCGCCTGCAGGCCGGAGGCGAGCTCCAGCAGGTCAGCGATGACGAGCTGGTCGAGCAGTTCGCCAACGTGCTGCGAGAGCTGGAAGGCCTGCCGGCGGACTTCCGCCGGGTCGAGGAGGCGGTACGCAATGTCCACCGAGACGTGGCCAAGCGCTTCCGCGAGGAGGACGCCCCCGTCCGCGAGGTCATCGACTACTACCTCGACCAGTCACGCCAGCTCCTGACGGCCACTCCCGAGGGCAGGGCCTTCAACGGTGCCCTGGAGCTGCTGCGACAGCCCGACTGGCTACGGCGCCTGCGGGACGACCTGGAGACGATCCTCAGCCATCCGGTCGCCGATGCGCTGCTGCCCGAGGAGAACCGGGAAATGCGCAGTGCCGTCAGCGTCATCAACCGAGGAATCGACGCCGTGCTGGTGGAGCGACACCGGGCCACGGCCACGCTGACCGAGCACATCCAGAACTACGACCACGTCCGCAACAAGGAGCTCGACCTGGTCCTGCGCGGCATCGACTCCGAGTTGCGCGCCTGGATGCAGCAGGCCAAGGCACGTGCCCATGTCGATGTGGGTCTGCTGCCGGCACCCCTCGAGGTCGATGTGCTGAAGCTCAACACCTTCGACCCGGACAGCGAGAAGGCACCGGAACCGCTGCAGGACGTCAGTGCACTGATGCCGGCTCCGCCAGACCTTGATGAGATCCGTCGGCAGGGCGGTCCACGGCTGGACGACCTGCGCACCAGACTCAGCGAAGAGCTGGGTGCCGGAGGCATCGCCTCGGCCGCGCGGCTGTTCAATGACCTGCCTGACGAGCTCAAACGGCCCGTGGAGGTGTTGGGCCTGCTGCACCTGCTGGCTGGCATGGGTGCAGACATCGACCTGGCTTCCCGAGAGCCCGTGCGCACCGTCCGTCCCGATGGCTCCACCCGGACCCTGTCCATGCCGAGTACCCGCCTTGGCGCCCCCCATTCCCCAAGAGGCAACGATGAGTGACTTCGACCCCGACGAGGACGTGTTTGACGAGACCGGAGCCGATGGGCTGGAGGAGACCGACGAGTCCTCCCTGACCATGTTCGAGGGCGACACCTCGACCCTGTTCCCCGAACAGCGGCGCTGCCTCCATGCGCTGCTGAAGCACCGCTACCTGTCGGCCGACAAGCATCCCGAGCACTGGACCGTGCTCATGGACAGCCACGAGGTGATCAAGAGCCGGCTCAACGACGTCTTCCTGGACCTGCACATCGACCGTGTCCACCAGCTCGCCTTCAAGCGACAGGCCACGGCTGATGCCGAGCCCCTGCCGACGCTGCTGCGCGCGGGCACGCACACCAAGGAAGAGACCATCATCATGGTGTACCTGCGGCGCAGGTTCTTCACCCAGCGCCAGGAAGGCGACGAGGCGGTCTTCGTCGACCGGCAGGCGCTGCTCGACGAGGTGGCCGACATGCGCCCCGACAGCGCCACCAACCGGTCGATGGACCAAAGCCGGGCCACCAAGGCCATCGAGAGCCTGATGTCCGCGCAGGTGCTGCTCAAGACCGGGGACCCCGACCGCTTCCAGATCTCGCCGATCGTGGAGGTGCTGCTGCCGGTGGAGAAACTGCGAGCCCTGTGGACCTGGCTGATCGAGTCCAACGGCGGCGACGTCGACTCCGATGAGCAGACCCCCACAGCCCCTGACGACGCGCTGTTCGACCTACCCGAGGAGGAGTCATGACCGATCAGGCATTGCCCATCGAGACACCCACTGAGCACGCGCAGTGGCGCATCGAGACGTTGCAGCTGGTGAACTGGGGTGGCTTCCACGGTCACCATGCAGTGCGCTTTGCCCCCGGCTCCACCCTCATGTCTGGTGGCTCCGGCTCGGGCAAGTCGACACTCCTGGACGCCTACATCGCCTTGATGATGCCCAGCGACGTGCCCTTCAACGGCGCCTCGAACGATGCGGGCGGCCGTGCCCGCTCAGCCGATCAGCGCAACTTGCTGACCTACCTGCGCGGCAAGACCGACAGTGCTCGCGTGGACGGCTCCGACGAGTTGCGCGACCACGTGCTGCGCGGCCGCGACGGGGGGCATGTCTGGGGTGCCATCGCCGCGACGTTCGTCAACGACGCACAGTGGCGCTTCACCGTCATGCGACTCTACTTCGTCAAGGGCGGGGCCACGGTCAATGCCGACATCGCCACCACCTACGCCACCGTCGACGGCTACCGCGACCTGTCGACGTTGGAGCCGCTTGCAGCCACCCGGTTCGACAAGCGCAGCCTGCGCGCTGCGGGCATCACGCCCTACGGCACCTTCCGCGAGTTCCAGGACACCTTCACCACGCGCCTGGGCATCGGCGGCAGCGACGGCGGGCACAAGGCCCTACGCCTGCTCGCCCGCGTGCAGGGCAACCTGGAGGTGAAGCGGGTCGACGACCTGTACAAGAAGATGGTGCTGGAGAAGCCTGTCACCTACGAGGTCGCCGACGAGGCCATTGCACACTTCGCCGACCTGCAGGCCTCCTACGACAAGATGCGTGACGAGGCCGAGAAGGTGAAGGTGCTGCAGCGGCTGCCCGAGCTGCAGGACGACCTGCGCCAAGCCGACGTCGAGGCTTCCCTCCTCGATGGACTGGGCGTCTACCGGGATGGTGCCACACCCTTCCAGCTGTGGCGCCTGCGCAGCAAGCGCGTGCTCCTCGACCGGGCCGTGGACACCAACCGTGCCGAGCACGCGGGGCTGTCAGCCAAGGCCCAGCAGCTGTCCGAGGAGGTCACCGATCTGGAAACCCAGGTCGCCGACATCGCCGAGCAGAAGCGGGCCAACGGCGGCGACGCCATCGACGCCCGGCAGCGCCAGATCGAGTCCTTGGGACGTAACCGGGACGAGGCCTACTCAAACAGCATCCGCTTCGCGGAACGCACCAGTGCGATCAAGCTCGCCACCCCTGAGACGGCAGAGGAGTTCGCTCAAGCCGTCGAGGACGCTACCGCCTTCATGGCCGACCACCAGGATCACCACGACGCGCTGCGGGCCGCGCAGGACCAGCTCCGTGACGAGATGGCGCCGCTGACCACAGCGAAGCGCGACCTCCTGGCCGAGCGTGCCTCGTTGGCCAACCGTGCCAGTGCCGTGCCCCACAGGATGCACAGCGCCCGGGTCCAGATGGCGCAGGCGGCTGGGTTCGACCCCGTGGAAGACCTGCCGTTCGCCGCCGAGCTCATGGACGTGCTTCCCGACGAGGAGCACTGGCGCAAGGCCATCGAGACGACACTGGGCGGCATCGCCCGGACCGTACTCGTGGACCGGCGTCGGCTCGCTGACCTCTCGCGGGCGATCGAGCCGATCAGCATCCGACCCCGCATCCGCTTCCAGGGCGTCGACCTGGCCGAGCACCGGCACTGGGCTGGCGACCCGGACCACGTCTCGGGCAAGCTCGCGTTCAAGGACTCGCCGTTCTCGGGCTGGGTGCAGGAGCGGGTCTCCAGCCGCGGCACGGACCACCTGTGCGTGCCCGGCCCCGATGCCTTCACCAACGCCGAGCCGTGCGTCACGCCGAGCGGTCAGACCCGCGACCGGGACCGCGGCGCCCACGGCGAGTCCGACGACGGACCGATCATCGGCTTCTCGAACCAGCGACGCCTCGCCGACATCGAGACCCGGCTGGCGGAGCTGGAACCCACCATCGCGGGCGTCAACAGCCAGATTGCCGAGTACGACCAGCGGCTGCAGCACCTGTCGACCCAGAAGGCCGCCCACCAGTACGTGCTCGACCAGACCTGGGCCAGCATCGACCACCTCGGCATCGCCGCGCGCATCGACCAGCTTGTTCAGGAGATCACCCGTCTGCGGGAGACGAACTCGATCCTCGACCAGCTGCAACAGCAGGCCGAGCACGTCAGCGCACGCCTCAAGGAGACCCGCAAGGACCTGACCCTGATCGAGGACCGGCTGTCGAGGTTGGCCAAGGAGCACTGCGTCCTGGTCGACGACACCGACGCAGTCCAGGACGGCATCGACGCGATCGAACAGCCCCAGACGGCCGAGCTCACCGCCGACCAGCAGGACTACCTTGACCGCGAGTTCGCCGCCAGCTGGGACACCGACGACCTGGCCTCCTTCGACCGCAACGTGCAAGCCCTGCGGGACTCGTTGAGGTCCAGGTCCTCCGAGATCCAAGGCCGCCGCAAGCGCACCGTGGCAGCCATGGAGACGATGTTCGTCGGCTTCCAGTCGCGCTGGCCGGAGAACAACCTCGGCACCGCCGAGCAGTCAGCCGACGGCTACCGCGAGATCCTCGACCGGATCGTCAACGAGGGCCTGCATGAACGACGCGAGCGCTGGCGCCGCGAGTTCGCGGCCTGGTCCAGTGACGACCTGCTCAGGCTCAACTCGGCCTACGACTCGGCGCTGGAGGAGATCGAGGACCGGCTGGAGCCGATCAACCACATCCTGGCGGACCTACCGTTCGGCGGGAAGGGCCACCTGCAGATCCACCACCGACGCCTCGCCAACGAGGAGGTGCAGCGCTTCCGCAAGGAGCTCCGGCAGCTCTCGTCTGGCCTGGCCGCCGAGGTGATCGAGGCCCAGGTCGAGACCCGCTTCAGGAAGCTGGCCGACTTCATGGCCCGCATCTCCGTCCCAGAGGGCCACACCAAGGCATCGACCTCGCAGCGCGACCGCTTCCTCGATGTCCGCCAGCACGTCGTGATCACCGCCGTGTGCATCGACGAGCACGGGGACGAGGTGGCCACCTACGACTCGTTGGGCGGCAAGAGTGGCGGCGAGACCCAAGAGCTGGTCGCCTTCATCGTCGGCTCAGCCCTTCGCTACCAGCTCGGTGACGAGGAACGCTCCCGGCCCCGGTTCGCGCCGGTCTTCCTGGACGAGGGATTCGTCAAGGCCGACAGCGAGTTCGCCGGGCGTGCTGTCGGTGCCTGGCAGCACCTCGGCTTCCAGCTGATCGTCGCTGGCCCCTTCGACAAGGTCACCTCGCTGGAACCGCACATGGACCTGCTGCTCACCGTCGTCAAGAGCGACGAGGGCTACTCCAAGGTCACCGACCTTCCAGACCACCGGGAGGCGACCGCATGAAGACACCCGAGCAGGTCACGACCGACATCCAGCGTCGGCTGTCGAGCCGCTGGCACACCCACCTGGCCGGCGGCGAGACAGCGTTCCCGCACGCCTTCCCGTTGGGGCAGGTCAGCTCGGCGGAGATGAGGGCTGACTACGCCGCCGTCTGGCAGCAGACGCGCGCCTGGCAGGACTGGGCACACCAGCATGACGTGCAGCTCAGCTACGCCACCAGGATGGCCGCCGGAGGTACGCACCAGCAGGTCCCCACCCATGCCACGGTCACCTCGCTCGACCACGCGGCCTCGATCGTCGGTGGGGACTGGCCCGGGAGGCTGGCACGCGGACACAGCCGTCTTGAGGTGCTGCGTGGGAGCTATCCCGACCTGCCGGACGTTGCGCGGCTGGTGCGCAGCATCGACACCTACAGCGAGCTGGACTTCACACTGCTGCTCACGGTCTCGCAGTGGTTCGCCCAGGACCCTGCCCGTGCCCGCGGCGTGACCCCACGGCAGGTGCCCATCCCCGGCGTGCACGCGAAGTGGCTGCAGGCCCATGAGAGGGCGGTGTGCTGGCTGCTCGGCGTCGACGACCTCATGCTGCTTCCCAACCATCCCTCTCGGATCCACTTCACCTATCTCGACCCTGGTTACCGTGCCTCGGGTGGCCGGATCCACGACTCGGCCACGGTGGGCGACCGGTGCTCCCCGGCCTACCTCCCGCAAGTGGTGGTGATCTCCGAGAACAAGGACACCGCCATAGGCTTTCCCGAGCTGCCCGGGGGCATCAGCGTGGAGGGCGTCGGTAGGGGAGGCAAGACGCCGGCGTCGTTCGGCTGGCTGCGCGAGGCACCCCTGGTGGTCTACTGGGGCGACATGGACCGCGATGGCTACGAGATCCTCGACGGCTACCGCGCCGACTTCGGCCGGGACCTGGACTCCGTACTCATGGATGAGCAGACCTACGCGGACTACGAGCCGTTCGGCACCGACACCGACAAGCACGGTGCAATCATCAAGCCCGGCAACCCGCGACTCGTGCCGTGGCTGCGACCGCATGAGCGAGCCGTCTACGAGATGCTGACCGACCCGCAGCACACGAGACACCGCCGCATCGAGCAGGAGCGCATCCCGCTGGCCACAGCCCTGGAGCGTGTGACCCGCCTGATGGGGTAGACGCACTGTCAGCGATCACTTCTCGGCCGCGGCGTACCGCCCGGTGCCCGACAGTGCCGCGTACAACGTGGTGCGGGCCACGCCGAGGTCTCGGGCCACCCTGGCCTTCGAGACGCCCTCAGAGACGCGGTGGCGTGCCTGGGCGATCTGCTCGGGCGTCAGCTTCGGCCCGCGGTCATATTTGCCCGCCGCCTTGGCGATGGCAATGCCCTCTGCCTGGCGCTCCCGGATCATGCGCCGCTCCAGCTCGGCCACAGCGGCGAAGATCGTCAGGACGAACCCGCCGCTGGGGGAGTCGGTGCTCAGTTCCGGCATGTCGACGAAGCTGACCTTGACACCGCGCTCGCCGAGGTCGCGCACCAGCGTCAACAGGTCAATGGTGTCGCGGGCCAGCCGGTCCGGCGACTTCACACGGACGACGTCGCCCTCACGGACGTAGCCCAGCATCGCCTTGAGCTGCGCCCGGCCGTCGACATCCTTGCCCGAGGCCTTGTCGGTGAAGAGCTTGTCGACGTCGCCGAGTGCTTCGAGCTGGCGGGCGAGATTCTGGTCGGCTGACGACACGCGGCGTAGCCGACCACCTGGCCGACGGCCCGGGTCCGCTTCTTCTCCGCCATGTCCAACAACTTCTCAAGACTTCGCATCGTTTCTGTTCAATGACAGTCTATCCCAACCCTGTCGGACGCGCTGGAGCGAGCATCTGGCAGCCGTCCACCAGGTACACCCTGATGGACAGTTGACGGCGGCTTGAATCTCCTGGGCACGGCGGCCCCAGTACCGACACCTGCTCTGGGAGCAGGAAGTGTCGGTGCGCGCCGATAGCCTGATACTGAACCGATTCCGAGGAGTTCTCATGGCTGATCCCCTGCTTCAGGCACTGCGAGAGCAGATCATCGACGAGTCCGAGCCACTGGCGGGGCTCCTGAGAAAGTGCCTGCTGCTGGGTGCTCAAACTGGGTCCGACTCACTCCGGCAATGGGCCCGTTTCGAGTTGAACGGCTACTCGGACGACGTCGATGTGCCACGCTACAGACTTCTCGGGACACTGCCCATCTTTGTGGACTCCGTCAGCGGCTACACCCATGTCACGGGTCAGGTCTTCGACCGCCTGCAGCTGCCCCCGAAAGCGCGACAGTTCGTAGCCGAGACCATGCCGATGCGGCAGCCTGTCGAGGAACTCGAAGCGCTGGCCAAGGAGGACACGATCAAGTTCACCAACTCCGGCCTGGCTGCAGCCCAGAGCATGTGGAACGGCGAGTTGGGCCCGTTCCAGCAGATCGTTGGCATCTCGTTCAAGATCCCAGGCAGTGTGGTCACCGGCATCCTGGGGCAGATTCGCACTCACCTGGTTGACGTCATCGCCGAGTTGCTCGCCGACGCCCCCATGACCGAGCTCCCCCGCAAGGAGAGCGTCGACGCCGCGGTGGGGGCCCACATCGGCACCCAGTACAACACCACGATCCACACCCCCCAAGCTCCGCTGGCCATCGGCACCGGCGCCGAGGCCGTCAACGGAGTCACGATCGACGAGATGCTCCGGCTGCTCGATGCAGTCAGAGAGCAGGCCGCCGCCGAGGAGCTGCCGGACGACGAAGTCAGCGAGATCCTCGACGCCGTGGAAGATCTGCGGGGTGCGGTCGAGCAGGGCACTGCAAGCAACACCGGCGAGATCGTGAAGAAGACCGGGCGGCTCAAGCAGCTCGTCACCAATCTCGGTGCCCCCCTGCTCGTTGCATCCACCACGGGAGCGGTCGAGGCGATCACGAGCGCCGCGATGGCTGGTGCTTTCGGCTGACCTTGTATCAAAACTGATACAATCGTCACGTCCGGCCAACGACAGGGGAACCATGCAGATCAAGACACGTCAGCGGGTCCGCGACCTCGCCGAGGTCTACACCCATGCCCGCGAGGTCAACGCGATGCTGGACCTGGTCGACGACATGTTCCCCAACGCCTCCAACCCTCTGGACACCGACAAGAAGTTCTTCGAGCCCGCCGCCGGTTCCGGCAACTTCCTGGAGGCCATCCTCAAGCGCAAGATCGCCTTCATCAGCTCGTTGACCTATCGCTCGGCCCAGTTCTACGAGCACCGGCTGCTCTGTGCCCTGGCAAGCATCTACGCCATCGACATCGACGCCGAGAACGTGGCCGAGTCCAAGGATCGGCTCAAGTTCGTCCTGCAGTCCCATCTGGACAACGACCTCAACACCAAGGTGCCCAGCATCGGATTCTCGCGTGCCGTCGACGCGATCTTGGAGACCAACATCATCCGCGCCAACACCTTGACCGACCTCGATACGATCGAGTGGATCGACTACCACCCGGGACGCAGCGGCAGCTTCCAGCGGGAGTGGTCGACCGTCGGCGAGGTCGAGGAGGACCTGTTCTCGGTCGCTGAGCCCAAGGCCGACGCCATCCCCATCCACTACTCGCTGCTGGCCGACAACCCCGGACCAGTCACGGCCCCCAGGAAGGCGCGAGAATGAAGGCCAACCGCTTCGGCAACCACGTCCCCGACATCTTGGACTGTCTGGCCCAGCTGGACGAGCAGGTCTCCACCCCACCCAAGGTCGCCACCGCCATGCTCGACCTCCTGCCCGCAGAGGTCTGGAGCCGCCCGGACTACCGGTGGCTCGACCCCGTCAGCAAGTCGGGTGTCTTCCTGCGCGAGGTCGCCTCACGCCTCCTGGACGGCTTGGCGGACTGGGAGCCTGACTTCACCAAGCGCCGCGAACACATCTTCACCAACATGCTCCACGGCTGCGCCATCACCGAAATGCACGGCATGGTCTCGCGCCGCACGCTGTACTGCTCAGCTAACGCTGCGGGCCCCTTCAGTGTGGTGCCGATGGACGACGAGCAGGGGCACCTGCCCTTCGTCGCGGCCGAGCATGACTTCAACGCAGAAGGTCGCTGCGTGATGTGCAACGCGCCCTCCGATCTCGAACGCGGCAAGAACCGCGAGAACTACGCCTACGCATTCATCCACGGCACCTACCCCACCCAGGAGATGGCCACCATGAAGTTCGACGTCATCGTGGGAAACCCGCCCTACCAGATCGACTCCGACGGCAACACCCGGACGATGCCGATCTACCAGAAGTTCGTCGAGCAGGCGATCGCCCTGGATCCTCGGTACCTCGTCATGATCACCCCGTCCCGCTGGTTCGCCGGCGGACTCGGTCTCAACGACTTCCGGGCCAGGATGATCACCGATCGCCGGCTGGCCAAGCTCGTCGATAACCCCAAGCTGTTCGACTGCTTCCCCGGTGTGGAGATCAAGGGCGGGGTCTCCTACTTCCTCTGGGACCGTGAGTACGACGGGGACTGCGAGTTCTCCACCCGGGTCGATGGTCGCATCACCTCCACCATGACCCGCGACCTCCGTGCGGGAGATGGCGTGCTGATGCGGGACAACCGAGCCGCCTCCATCGTGGAGAAGGTCCGTGCTGCTGGCCTGCCCTCGGTCGAGGACCGTTTCGCCCCGCAGGTCCCCTTTGGCCTGCGGACCAACTACGCAGACAGCGCCGCCGCTCCGTTCCCCGGCGCCATCCCTGTCATCTTCGGCAACAAGATCGGCTACGTGCGCTCCGACCAACTCGAGAGGCTGCATGACTGGATTGACCGATGGAAGGTACTCATCCCCATGGCGGGTGACGGACATGGCCGGGAACAGTCGTATGTTCTTGGGGAGCCGATCGCGGTCGCGCCAGGCTCCGCTTGTACCCAGACTTACCTCATCGCGGCAGCCTTCGATTCCCAGCAAGAGACCGAGCACTACGCCCGCTACATGACGAGTCGGTTCTACAGATTCCTGGTTCTCCAGCGAAAGATCACGCAACACCTCACACCCGACCGCTTCCGGTTCGTTCCCATGATGGACATGACCAGGTCGTGGACCGACGAAGAACTGTACGACCACTTCGGACTGAACGATGAGGAGCGCCTGTACATCGAGGCGCACATCTTGCCGCGCGAAGTGAACTGGTCCTTGGACTCGCCCACCCCCGCGAGCCACCTCCCTGGCGGGTCCAAGTACAACCCCGGCAAGATCGTCGACGACGAGCTCGAGGACGATCAAGCATGAGCAACCGCATCTACGCCTACACCGTGGTCGGCAAGGACACCGAGCCCTGGGAGCGCACCGAGGGCAGCCAGCTCATCCACGGCAGCGGCATGGTCAAGGTCGGCGAGACGACCAAGGGCACAGCCCGCGCTCGCATCAAGCAGCAGCTCAACACCGCCTACCCCGGACTCAAAGGTGTGACCATCCTCCTGGACGAGCCCGCCCAGCGCGCCGACGGCAGCGAGTTCTCCGACCACGACGTGCACGCCGCCCTGGTCGCCGCGGGCATCAACCGCACCGGCGGAGAGTGGTTCGAGGCAACCCTCGACGAGGTGAAGGCCGCCATCCAGGTCGTGCGCACAGGTCAGACCTACCAGCCCAAGCGCACCCAGTCCTTCAGCATGCGCCCCGAGCAGCAGGCGGCCGTCGAACTCACGACCGCCTACTACCGCAAGCACGCCGGCACCAAGGCGCCCAAGTTCCTGTGGAACGCCAAGATGCGGTTCGGCAAGACCTTCACCACCTACCAGCTGGCCAAGGAGATGGGCTGGCGCCGCGTCCTGGTCCTCACTTTCAAGCCTGCGGTGGCCACTGCTTGGCACGACGACCTGGTCTCCCACGTCGACTTCGACGGCTGGACCTACGTCGACAAGGAGTCCAGCGAGCAGGAGCGTGACACAGCCGCCGACGCTCCCGGCCCAGTGGTCTGGTTCGCCTCACTGCAGGACCTCGGAGGCCGCAACGCAGCGGGCCAGATCAAGGCCAAGAACGAGGTGATCCACCTCATCGACTGGGATGCCATCGTGCTGGACGAGTACCACTTCGGCGCCTGGCGCGACTCAGCCCGAGCCCTCTACGACCCCAGCGACGCCGACGAAGCCGAGGTCGCCGAGCCCGACGTCGAGGTGACCGCCCAAGACCTGACCGAAGAACTGGCAGTCAAGGCCGACCACTACCTCTACCTGTCCGGCACGCCGTTCCGTGCCATCACCGACGGCGAGTTCACCGAAGACGCCATCTTCAACTGGACCTACGTCGACGAGCAGCGCGAGAAGCACGCGTGGCCCGATCCCGAGACCAACCCCTACCTCGCCCTGCCCAAGATGGAGATCTACGCCTACGAACTGGGCAAGGAGGCCGCCGAGTACGCCGACGACGGCGAGTTCGTCGGCTTCAGCCTGAACGAGATGTTCAGGGCCACCAAGGGCCAGGGCGGCACCTTCAAGTTCGAACGCCCCGACGAGGTCGGCGAGTTCCTTGAGCTGCTGCGCGGCAAGCTGCCCGACCAGATGAAGCTCCAGGTCCTCACCCAGGACAAGCCCCCGTTCCCCTTCGAGGCCGTGCGCTTCAAGGACGCCGCCAAGCACTCGGTCTGGTACATGAACAGCGTTGCCAGTTGCTTCGCCATGGCCGACATGCTGCGCGCCCACCCCTACTTCTCCCAGTTCGAGATCGTCGTCGCTGCCGGCACCAAGGCCGGCCAGGGCATCGCGGCGCTCCCGCCGGTCGAGAAGGCCATCGAGGACGTCAAGAAGGGCGGCGGCGTCGGCTCGATCACCCTGTCCTGCGGCAAGCTCATGACCGGTGTGACCGTACGGGAGTGGGGCGCCATCTTGATGCTGCGCTCCCTCAAGAGCCCCGAGTCCTACTTCCAGGCGGCCTTCCGGGTGCAGTCCCCGTGGGCCCACCGAAGCTCCGAGGGTGCGCTGCAGATCCACAAGCCGACCTGCTACGTCTTCGAGTTCGACCCCAACCGGGCACTGTCCCTGGTCGCCGAGTACGGCGCCAAGCTCGCCACCACTGGCGAGACCACCCCGGCCCAGGCGATCGGCGAGCTGATCAACTACCTGCCCATCTACGGCTTCACCGGCGGCGCCATGGCCCCGCTGGACGCCAGCGAGGTTCTGGACTGGGCCACCACTGGTATCGGTGCCGCCGCCCTGGTCCGCCAGTGGAAGTCGCCCCTGCTCGTCGAGGTCAACGAGCGGACCTTGGACAAGATGCTGAACCAGCCAGCGTTGCTGGAAGCACTTGAGGACATCGAGCAGTTTCGCACGCTTGGCCGCGACGCCCAGCAGATCATCACCAACACCAAGGACCTGAAGAAGGCCAAGCGCGAGCAGGGCGGCAAACTCACCCCTGAGCAGAAGAAGCAGCAGTCGGAGACGGCGAAGGAGCGCGCAGAGATCCGGGAGAAGCTGCAGGCCTTCCTGTCCAAGGTCCCGCTGTTCATGTACACCACGGACTACCGCGAGCAGGCCCTCAAGCACGTCATCGAGTCCCTCGACTCCGACCTGTTCGAGCGGGTGACCGGTCTGACGGTGAAGGACTTCCGAGCACTCAACGAGGTCGGACTGTTCAACGCCCAGCGCTTGGAGTACGCGATCTACGTGTTCAGGAACTTCGAGACCACCAGCCTCGACTACGCCCTGACCGATGACGAACGACAGGTCCGCCACGAGCAAGAGCGCATCGGCGGATGGGAGACCGTCGTCGCACCCGGGGACCCGGCCCCCGCGTCCAATGGCCACTAATCGCCTGGGAGACGCCATCCGAGAGGCCCGCGAGGCCCGCGGCTGGAGCCAACAGGAGCTGGCCGCGGCATCCGGGGTCTCCAGGCCCACCATCGCCCGAATGGAAGCCGGTCAGGGAGTCTCGACCACCACACTGGTCAAGCTCGCAACAGCACTGCGACTGGACATCCGCCTCGAGCATCACTGACACGCAGAGAGGCGGCAAAGCCGCCCCGGGGACTCCCACGAGGACCCGGCGGCCCGCAAGCGCCACATTCACCCGAGCACGGCTGCGAGGGTGGCCGGGTCCTCCCCAACACCGAGGAGGACCCATGCGCACCTATGCCCAGAAGCTGCACCAGACCGCCTGCGAGCGCGCAGGAACTGACGAGAACCATGCCCGTCGGCTCGCCGAGGAACACGGCATTCGTTTCATCACGCCCCGCCACGAGGAGTGGCCCCACCAGCTCGACGAGCTTCACCCCCTCGACCTCGCCGAGGCCGGCGGCGCCCCCATCGCCCTGTGGGCTCGTGGTGGCGTTGTGCCGACCGATCCCGCTGTCTGCCTGGTCGGCTCTCGGGCCAGCACGGCCTACGGCGACCGGGTGGCGGCTGACCTGGCCACGGGCCTCGTAGAGGCCTGCCACACCCTGATCACCACCTCCAGCTACGGGATCGACGCCGCCGCCATCCGGGGTGCCCTGGCCGCCGGTCACGGCGACCGTTTGGTCCTCGTCGCTGCCAGCGGTCTGGAGGCTGCCTACCCGCGTGCTCACGCCGGCCTGATCGAGCAGGTGGTGGCATCCGGCGGCTGCCTGCTCACCGAGGTACCGCCGGGCGTCTCTCCCACCAGGGCCCGGTTCCTCGACCGTGCACGCCTGCTGGCCGGCCTGGCGACCGGCACCGTCGTCGTCGAGGCCGGCATCCGGTCGGGTGCCCGCTGGACCGCCGACTGGACCACAGCCCTCCAGCGGCCCCTGATGGCCGTCCCCGGGCCCATCCACTCCGCCACCTCCCACCTGCCGCACCAGCTCATCCGCGAGGGCCATGCCGCCCTCGTCGCCTCCACCACCGACGTCCTCACCACTCTCGAAGGAGCCCAGTCATGACCACCGAGACCATCCGCGTGAGTGACGACCGGGACGTCCTGGCCGTCATCCCAGCACTGTTGGGCTTCCAGCCTTCCCGATCCCTGGTCGTTGTCCTCCTGACCGGTGGCCGGGTTGCGGTCACCGGCCGGCTGGACCTGGCCCAGGCCCGGGAGCCGGGCTCACAGCGGGCCCTGGAGGCACCGCTGCGCCGGACCGGCGCGGACTCAGCCATCCTGGTCGCCTACGACGACGAGCTGAGCACTGGCACCGCCGACCTGCTGCAGCACTGGGTCGACGAGCTGCCGACCACCGCGGCCACGGTCGGCATCGACCTCGACGTGCTGACCGCCATTCAGGTGGGCACCTGCCAGGGCCTTTGGCGCTCGATCTGCGGTGACCCTGAGGGCGAGCCACTCGACGACCCACGCACCAGCGCTGCAGGCTGCGCGGCCATCTACGCAGGGTGCGCCCCGGCGGCCTCCAGGGAGGCCGCAGCCGCCCTCCTGGAGCCTGGGTCGCAGCCGGCCCCGTCCGGGTTCGCGGTGGCCGCAGAGGCGGCGCTGCTCGGCGTTCAGGACCTCGGCATGGCTGAGGCCGGCTCTGTGCTGGACGGCTACCTCGACCAGGTCGACCGAGACGAGGACCTGCCCGGTGAGGTGCTCGGCGCCGTCGCGGCATTGAGCTGCCTGGACGCCGGCCTGCGGTCGGCCATGCAGCGAGTCGACGCCGACAGTGGTGCTCGGTGGCAGGCCTTCTGGTCAAGGGTCGCCCGGCTGTCGCCTGGTGCCCTTGCCTACGGCCCCCTGGTCTTGGTTGGCGCCACGGCCATCGCCACCGGGGAGGGCATGACCGTCAACGTGGCCGGGGACTGGGCCGAGCGGCTGCGCCCGGGTCACTGGGGCGTCGCCCTCCTGCGTCGGGCCAACGAGGAGGCCGTACCGCCCGGCGAGTGGCCGGCCATCCGCGAGGCTGTGTCCCTGCTGGAGCCCTCGGCGTGACGCGCCAGACCCCCGCTGCCCTCGAGGCAGCGGGGGTCTCTCTTCTCAGTCCCTGGGGCTCTGGGGGCGCTTGTCCTGCTCTTCCTGCCGGTTGCCGGATCCCCCGCCCGAGTCCTCTCCCGGCCGACGCCAGACCCTCGGCTCGAAGTCGCCCTCAGCCATCCGTGCCAACTGCTCGTCGCGCAACCGGTCGGCCCGCTTGCGCTTGCTGCGCAGCTCCTTCACATCGTCGGCCATGTACCAGCCGGTCGGGTCATCAGCCTCGCGCTCTGCCCTGAGCACCTCGATCTGGGCAGCATCATCCCTGGCCTCGGCGAACCACGCGCGGTTCTCCTCCTTGCGGTCCTCGCGCATGGTCATCAACGTCAGCACGGCAGGGTCGAACACCTGCGCGTGACGCTTCAGGAACGCCGGACCCAGACCCTTCGGGAAGCAAGCCTCACCGACACGACCACCGGCCACGATCGTCGGCTGATAGGTGTTCTCGAACGCCTCCACAGTACGCAGCACGGCCTCACGCTTCGGGTTCTCGTCGTGCACGTCGGTGAAGCTGGAGACGAACACCGTGGGTTGTCCGGTCGCAGCGTGAGCGGAGACCGGGTGATCGACGACCGGAGCGTGAGCGGAGGACGTCGGTTCTGCCACCTCGCGTGCTGCGCTCTCGGCAGCCTCTTGAGCTACAGCCTCGGCAGCCTCCTGGGAAGCCCGCTGATGTTCGGCGAAGGCCTCCGACCGCTCGTAGGCGCGCCACTCGTCCCAGGCACGACCAACGGCCATCACCTGGTCCAGGGGCAGGCCTCGCTGAGCCGCCTCGGTGAAGCTCATCCCGGGCTTCTCCGGCGGGGTCTCGAACCACGCCTCCTCGTCGAACGCAGGCTCCTCGGACTGCACGGTCGTAGCGTGAGCGGAGGACAGCGTGTGGTCTGCTTCGTGGGCTGCCCGGTCGGCCTGCCTCTTCCACTCCCACACGATGCGACGATCCTCTGCATCGTCGAGCCACAGACCACGCTCGTTGAGCAGCTCGTCGACCGTCACACCTTCGCGCTCGGCCCACGCCGCCAACCACGGCTCCAGCTCGGCCAGCTCGGCCTGCAACTGTGCCTGGGCGGCAGCTGCCTCGGCAGCCTCCCGGGCCAGCCGTGCGACCAACTCCCGCGCGCGCCTGGCCAACTCGTCGACGACGCGCTGAGCCTCGTCGAGTTCAGCCTGTGTCGGCGTGCTCGCAGCACGCGGCGGGGGAGTCCGCCAGCGTGCCGGGCGGGGCTGTCGTGGACGCCCCGTCGCGTTGCACTCCAACTGCGACCCGAGGCCCTCGACCACCTCGCCGGTCTCGGCGATCACCGAGTCGTCCCAGCCGTAGCGCGAGCCCAGAGTCCTCGCCCCGGTGAAGCGCGGCATGTGGGGCAGCTTGAACGAGATCCTCTGCTGCCCGGCGTTGCGACCGGTCCTCGTGGTGCGGTGGTGGGCCTCGACGTCGTGCTCGGCCAGCACGGTGCGCAGGCCCTCGACGTCGACCGCGCGAGGGTCGTCGAGGGCAGCCTCGATGGCGTCGCGGATGACGTCGGCGTCGCTGCGCTGGCCAGCCGCCTCGGCGCGCCGGTCCTGCACCCTGCGCTGCACCGCCGGGTCACGCACCGACTGCGGCAGAACCTGCGGTCCCAGACCGTACTCGGAACCCCGTTCGGCGAGCCAGTCGTCGAACGCCGCCCGGAGGGCGTAGACGTCGCTCAGATCACCGGCCTGCTTGTGCGCGGCGCGGTACGTCCTGCCGCCCAGCTCCATGTCGGCGAACACGGTCGCGTTCTCGACAGCGTGGACGTGGAACTTGGGGTCCGGCCTGCTGCCCTTGAGCGGCGCCGTACCGTCGGCCTGGGCGATGAGTTGCGTCTGGATGCCGGGACGCTGCTCGGCATAGAAATCGACGACGCACCGGAACGCCGCAGCGCACTGCTCGGGATCGTTCGGATTCACCTCGTGCAGACCAAACGACAGGATCACGTGGCGTGCCTCCGCCTCGCGCACCTGACCGCCCTCGATGGCGACGTGCGTGGCCTCGTCGGGACCAGCCTCGACATAGCGGCGCCGGACCAGCTTGTGGGTGGCTCCCTCTGCACCCCGGCCGGCGTACTCATAGGCCACACCCTCGTGCCGGACGTGGGTGGCATCCTCACCGTCGCGCGCCACCCGCCAGTAGCGGCGCCCGTTCGGCCAGCGGTCACGCACGTACGACGGCGTCTCGCCCGGCTCCGGCAAGGTGTAACTGGCCTTCACTGTCCGGGTCGTGCCGTTGGTCCCGTGACGCCTGCGCGTGGCCTCGAACCCACGGGCCGCTGAGCGCGGCTGGCAATGCTGACCCGCGGCGTACAGCACACGCTCGCCGACCTGGTCCTTCTTGTCCGTCGTGGTGTAGGCCAACGCGCTCGCGGCGTCGGTGACGATCAGCGACTTGATCGTAGGCACGCCAACGCCTCCTCGACCCGCGAGACCAGCGTCCCCTGGGACAACGTATACATGAAGAGTGTTACACCTAGTCAGAGGGCACTTCCTCCGGTCGGGGTGGGTATACGTTTTCCGGCTCATCCGAATCCAGGGTGTAGTCGGGTCTGAACCCGCCGGTCTCGAGCAGGGATCTGGCGATGTAGTTGGTCAGGTTGCGG
>RRZT011213135.1_pt1 | contig 20836 bp, 13 predicted proteins | sample 2165551 | NCBI WGS metagenome assembly RRZT01 (sample SAMN10456910, study PRJNA506462) | wastewater metagenome | biome: wastewater; feature: sludge; material: wastewater sludge; isolation source: wastewater sludge with Escherichia coli K12::gfp cells carrying plasmid... | place: USA: Moscow, Idaho... | reverse complement strand
GGAGAATTACAGGGCGTTGCCCAGAACCTCATAATCAAAGAAAGAAATTAAATTTATTTATCTAGTTATGGCTGAGTAGATAAACAAAAATTACTGAAAGTTAAAACTTTCAATAATTTTATACTACATTCCTAAATTATACCCCAACGAAAGAGCCATAGTCTTATACTCAAGTTTGGTTTTTTCAGAGTTTATTTTACTATCGCCATTATATCCTTTATATGAACTCTGTAAAACAAAGTTTCTATATTCCAAACCTAAAGCCGTTCCATAATAAAAACCATTTTCTATTTCAATTTTTTGGGGTTTTGTTATATTGGTTTTTTCAAAAACAGTTGAAGGGTAATACCCTCCAGCTTGAAGTTTACCATACATTCTAATCTTAGATTTACCAAAATAATATTTATTCACTAGATAATATGTTGTTAAATTAAGTTTTTCTCCATAAGGAAGCTCTATCTTATTATGAATAATTCCAAATCCTCCTACAAGATTTCCATTTGGAGGCGAATAAAACTCCATATTTAAACCCAAGTCATTTTTTTCTTTTTCTAAACTCAAATTATTTTTAAAATTTATTTTATTTTCAAAATTGTATTCTAAAAATATTTCTGTAGAATCTCCATAAATATAGAAACTTAGTAGTAATAAAGTTAGTATAATTTTTTTCATTTTTCCCCTCAATAAATTAGAATCTGTAACCTAATGATAAAGCGTGTCCTATCGCTCCTCTAACTTCTGTATCTCCTTCGTTTGACTCTGCTGTATAAGCATAATCAATAACAAAATCAGCTATTTCAAGTCCTATTCCAGCTCCATAATAAACACCATTCCCCATACCTGACTCAGCATCTTCAATCATCAATTGATATCCTCCAAGAACTTTTAAATAAGGGTTAATAATAAACGTTTGGGCTAAGTGGAGTTTTGCTATGGCATAGATTGGAAGTCTCGTCATCGTTCCAGCTTCTGCCCCATGTCTTGTTGTTTCAACTTCATTCCATTGAATTCCTAAACCTAAGTCAAGTCGTCCAGAGACTCTTTTAAAAACATCTAAGGTGAAAAACTGTGCTGCTTCAAAATCAAATAAATGAACATTATCTAAAACTACATTTACTTGGACACCTATTTTAGGTTCAAAAGTAATATCTCCTTGTTCTGTCCCAAGGGCAAAAGTACTTATGCAAATTAAAATGAATATGATTGATTTTTTCATTTTCATCACCTCACATATAATAAATGCGTACCTATTTATATTATACTCTCTAGGTTGAAGAAAACACTTTAAATTTAGCACTTAATGCTATTTTTATCAATTTGTAAGGAAAAAGACTCCTAAGAGTCTTTTTTACCAAGCTTTTTAATGTTTTTACATGTTGGATATCCAGTACAAGCTAAGAATTTACCCCAACGGCCTCTTTTAACTTCAAAAGGACTTCCACATTTCTCACATACTCCAGCATCTTTCAATATTTCTTCTTCTTCTTTTTTTATCTTGTCCATAATTCCTTTTAATAAAACTACTTCATCTTTTCTTTCTATACTGCCTTGCATAAGCATTTTTTTAACTTCAGAAGGCAAGCTTTCTCTTATTTCATCACTAGCAAAATTTTCACTTTCCAAATAAGAGCCAAATCTACCTAACTTTAATAGGAGTACTTTTCCATCTTTAGTGTAAAGGTCTGTAATTTCACCTTTTTTAACCTTATCTCTTTCTTCTACCAAATCTTTTACTATAATTATACCCTTTTCTATGTCATCTTTAGAGATATTTATCCCTTTTAGGTTTACTTTTTTCTTACATTCAGGGTCTTCGCATTCCAGATATTTACCAAATCTACCAGTTTTCATAAGCATTGGCCCATGACATATTATATCTGATTCAACTCTCATATTAGCAAGTTTTTCAGCTTCTTCTTCAAAAGGTTTTAAATATTTTTCTAAATCTGTATAAAATTCCCTAAGAACTTGCTTCCATTTAAGCTCACCTTCTTCAATAAGGTCAAGCTTTTCTTCCATTTCAGCAGTAAACTTTATATTCATTATATTTGGAAAATGTTTTTCTAATAAATTTTTTACTCCATAACCTAGTTCAGTAGGCACGAACTTTTTGCCGTCTACTACAACATATTCCCTCTTTTTTAATGTATCTATAATAGAAGCATAGGTAGAAGGCCTTCCAATCCCATCAGCTTCTAGTTTTTTTACAAGAGTTGATTCTGTTAGCCTAGCTGGTGGCTTTGTTTCTCCTTCGATTATGTTAAGCTTTTCTAAATGTAATTTATCTCCTTCTTTAATAGTTGGAAACTCTATAGTTTTAATTTCATCTTCATCTTTAAAAATTTTATAATAACCATCAAAAGTTATTTTATTTGCAGTTCCTCTAAATTCATATTCTTTATATTTAGAAAGAATTTCAAACTGCTCATATTCCATTTTTGAAAACTGAGATATCAAAAATCTCTCCCAAATTAATTTATAAAGTTTAAACTGGTCATCATTTAGATATCTTTTTATTTCATCAGGAATCAAAGCAACATCTGTAGGTCTAATTGCCTCATGGGCATCTTGAATTTTTTTAGCATTTTTTTCTTTTTTTTCTGTATCTTTACCCCAGTATTTTTCTCCATATTTTTCTATTATGAAGTTTTTTGCCATTTCTTTTGCTTCAGGCGATAGCCTTAATGAGTCTGTTCTCATATAAGTTATAAGACCTTTTAGCTCTCCATCAACTTCTACCCCTTCATATAGCCCTTGCGCCACTCTCATTGTTTTTGATGCTGAAAACCCTAAATAAGAAGAAGCTAATTGTTGCAGTGTTGATGTCTTTAAAGGTTTTGGTGGTGAATTAGTTTTTTTATTAACAACTGTAGATACAACTTCAAAAGTTTTATCTTCTATATCTTTTTTCAACTTTTTGACTATCTTTTCATCAAAAATTCTACCTGTTTTCTCATCATTAATTCTATTTAGCAAAAAACTTAACCCTTGTTCAAATTCTCCATTTACTTCCCAGTATTTTTCAACTATAAATGCTTTTATCTCATCTTCTAAATCACATATTAATTTTAGCGCAGCAGATTGTACTCTTCCTGCTGATGTATTTACATCTACAGACTTCCATAAAAGTGGGCTGATTTTATACCCCACTAATCTATCCAAAATTCTTCTTGCCTGCTGGGCATCTACCTTATCAATATCAAGTTTTCTAGGATGTTTTATAGCATCTTTTATTGCATCTGTAGTTATTGCATTAAATTCTATTCTATTTTTTTCATTTAAATCAAGTTTCAATACGTGAGCAAGATGCCAAGCTATAGCTTCTCCTTCACGATCCATATCTGAAGCTAGATATATTTTATCAGCTTTTTTGGCAAGTTCTCTAAGTTTTTTTGTTACATCTCCCTTACCTTTGATTGTAGAATATTTTGGTTCAAAGTCATTTTCAATATCAACACCTATTGTAGACTTAGGTAAATCCCTAATATGTCCATAAGATGCTGTTATTTCATAATTTTTCCCCAGTATTTTTTTTATTGTTGAAGCTTTTGCAGGAGACTCAACAATTACTAAATTTGATTTTGCCACTTATTCCCCCTAACTAAATGTAATATCCGGATTAATTCCCCTTGAGATTAAATACCTCTTTACATCTATTACATTATTATAATTGCTATATACTGAGAGTTCAAAAATTGCTTTTTCAAACTCTTCTTCTCCCAGTATTAAATTGTTTTTTAAACCTATTAAGTAAGATTTAGCTTCATCAGAAAAATTTGGCAATTCCTCTTCTGTTAATACTCTCAATGTAAAATCTCTATTATCAAGATTCATTAAATCAAAAACACTATCTAAAAGGTCATTTATTTCTTCTACTTCATAACCTTTTACCAAAAGTCCCTCTACTATATCTTTTTCAAGGTCCTCTATATCTTTTTTCCCATTATCCATAAAGCTTCTAATTATTTCAACTAATACTTCAAAAACCTTTTCTTCTTTAGTCATATTACTCCTTACTCTTCACAAACCGTCCTCCACTAATGGACTTTACTATACCTCCAAGCTCCATTTCTGTTAAAGTAACTAGCAAAAGTTTCGGACTATACTTTGTTTTTATTACCAATTCGTCTAAAGTCTTGGGTGAATTCAATTCTTTATATATAGCATTTTCTGTGTCATTTGACAAAGAAATTTTTTCTTCTTCTACAATTTCATTTTTATCCCAATTATATTCGTCTAGTATATCCTTTGCACAATCGCATAATTTTGCTTGACTATTTTTTATTAATTCATTACAACCTTCAAAGCTTGGATAACTTACAAATCCGGGGCAAGCGAAAATATCTCTACCTTCATCAAGGGCTAGTTTCGCTGTTATTAGAGAACCACCTTTTTTAAAACTTTCTACAACCAAGACACCCTTTGAGAGCCCAACTATTATTCTATTTCTTTGAGGGAAAGTAAAAGGCATAGGATGCATTCCTAGAGGATATTCTGAAACTAAAAGTCCTTTTTCTTCTACTTTTTTATATAGCTTAGCGTTATTCGGAGGATATACTATATCTAATCCTTGTGCAAGGACTCCAATGACATCATTACCATTTTTTAGAGCAAGTTCATGTGCATAAGAATCTACACCATTTGCTAAACCACTTACAATACTTATGTTTTTCTTAGAAAAACCACTAACAATTTTGTCACAAGCAAGTTTACCATAAGAACTCATTTTTCTAGTGCCAACCACACCTATACTATTATTAGAAAATTTCCCTTTACCTTTTATATACAAAAAAGGTGGCGGTGTAGATATTTCTTTTAGCATTTCAGGATACTCACCACTATTATAACTTAGGATTTTTACATCTGCTTTTTCATACTTAGTTTTTTCTTCCTTAATATCAAAGTCCATACAAGACATAATACTATCTATTACATCTTTAGAAAATCCATCATTTCTTAAATTTTCTTCATTTATTTCCCCAAATTCTTTGTATAATTCCATAAGTTTTAAGATTAAATGATGATTTAAGCCACCTAATCTAAATTTATACCAATTATTCATTTATGCCCTCTACTATAACAGGTTTTTCTTCCTTAATTCCCAATTTTTTATTAGTATCTTTCAAAAGATCCCCAAGAGCTTTTGATTCTGGAAAATATCCAAGAGCTTCAATAAGTATTTCTCTAGTTTTATTATAATCTTTGTAAACAGAGCTGTAATAAACATTTGCCAAAACCAAATAAGTTCTTTCATCTGGTTTATAATTTAAATACATTCTTAAATTTTCTACACGTTTTTCTATATTATTAGTCAAACGATAAGTTTCTGCTAAACCTATATAAGCTTCGGAAAAATCTGGTTTAATCATTATAAGTTTATTATAGTATTTAATAGCTTTATTGTAATCTTTAACAAAAAGTCTACTCACTGTTGCTGCTCCGAATAAATTTTTTGTATTCCCACTTCTATCTTTTTCAAAAACTAATAGAGCTTCTGAATATTTTTTTTGCTTTAGTAGTTCGTTTCCTTCAGTAAAAATTTGTTCAGAATCTAAAGGATTTTCTTCCCATTTTATATCTAAAAGAATATCATTATGTTCTTCTAGTAAGAGTACTAAATCCACGCCTTCTACTACTATTTTATTCTTTATCAAAGCTTCTATATTCTTAATTTGAATTTCATAAGCTTCTTTATCAGTCATATTATATTGCCCATTATTTACTATACGTTTTTCAAGTAATTTATAGCTATCTCGAATTTTTCCTAAAGCACTCATGTTTTTTGCATATAATCTTAAAATTTCCCAGTTATCTTTATTATTTTCGCTAGCTTTTCTCAAAAAAACTTCTGCTTCTTTATATTTTTTTTGTTCAAAAAGCTCTCTTCCCTTTATAAAATCTAAGTCTAGGGCATAATATACATCTTCTTCTACGACTATTTCTTCAGGAAATAAATTATTCAACTCTTCTGTTATTGCAGATTTTGTAGTTTCTCCATAACTAATAAAACTAACTAAAGTTAAAATTGCTAAAATTATTTTTTTCATAATTACTCCTTTACTGTACTACTAATTTTACCATTATAAAATACTGTGTCTATTTGCTCTCCTGCACATAGACTGTTTTTATCTTTTACTACTGTACCATTTTTTAAGGTGATAGTATACCCCCTTTTTAAAACTTCTTGTGGATTTACTCCTAATAATCTATGTTTTTTTAATTCTAATATATTTATTTTTTGTTCTAAGAGGCCTTTTATTAAGGAATTCAATCTTTCTTCTCTTTCTATTAATTCTCTATTTTTATTTTCAAGTATCTTAGGATAATTCTTGATAATATATGAGTTTTCATAAGTTCTTAACCTCCTTTTTTCAACTTCAATACTATTATCCATTATTTTTTTTATTTTTTCCATTTTTTTTTGTAAATCATCCAAAATTTTGTCTTTTCTTGGAATAACTAGTTCAGAAGCATGGGTAGGAGTTGCTGCTCTTCTATCAGCCACAAAATCTGTAAGAAGTACATCTATTTCGTGTCCAACTGCAGAAACTATTGGTTTTTTGGAATCTAAAAAAGCATAAGCAACTTCTTTTTCATTAAAACTCCACAAATCTTCTATACTCCCACCACCACGACCTGCAATTATAACATCTACTTCTGGTATTTCATTTAAAATCCTAATTCCTTCTACTATATCTTTTACAGAACCTTCTCCTTGTACTTTGGCAGGATAAAAAATAAAATTTATATTAGGAAATCTTTCTCTTCCTGTGCTTATAATATCTTTTATTGCTGCCCCTGTACCAGAAGTAACAATACCAACGGTTTTTGGTAGAAGAGGAAAGTTCTTTTTTCTATCTTCATCAAAATAACCTTTTGCTTTAAATTCTTGCTTTAATCTTTCAAGGTCTTCAAAGAGTTTTCCTAAGTTCATCTGTTTTTCCACATGGCTTACCAATATCTGATAACTTCCAGTAGTTTCATAAAGGGTAACTTGTCCAAATATTTTTATGGAATCTCCCTCTTTTAAATCTACAGGAATTTTTTTGTATTTGTAATTAAAAGCCACACATTTTACTGAAGCTTTTTCATCCTTCAAAGTGAAGTAAAGATGTCCAGATTTATAGTAAGTGATATTGGACATTTCTCCTGTTAAAAAAAAATCCTTAAAAACAGGAATATCTTCAAGGTATTCTTTTACCATGCAGTTTAGTTCGTATACTGTGTAAATTCTATCTCTCATAATCCCTCTATTCTAAAATTAATGTATTTCAAAACTTTTTTTCTTATCTTGTATTCCATATTTTTCCTCTTCAAATTAATTATTAATTGGTATTTCTTAGGCTACATCAGAACGTCCTCACTGAACCCTTACGGGGCCCTCATAAAAACAAGCAAACTGAATTTATTTATCTAATTATACCTGAGCAGTTACAAAAATTCTTAAAAATAACCAGTTCAGTTAACAGTATACCTCATCTTCACATAAATATCCAATTTTCACATATTTTTTCTTTGCCAATTCTATATTTCAATTATACCTATTTTTTACTTAAAACAAATTAATGCCCTAATATATTTTCTATCCTAGCAAACAAAAACCTCCTAAAGATTTCCTCATCCCTAGGAGGTTTTCTCAATCAATATCTTTATCTATGTATTTAAAATACATAGAATCTCCTCGTAAGAAATGATTAAATAAAATGTCTTCTAAGAAAAATTCAAACATATCAGAAACTTTTATTTGCTCATTAATATAAGAATCTCTTATAATTTGCATCTTTTGAATAATATCTGTATGATATATTTCCTGCTCTTCATAATAAGGGTACTGAATTTTCTTCAAAAAACTTTCTTCATATTTAAAATGATACTGCAAGTTTTTTATAAGAGAAAGCAATTTCTTTTCTGTATCTGATGAAAATAACTCTATCATAGCTGATTCTATGAGGGAGTTTGCTAACTCGATAATATATCTTCTTTGTTTATCAAGGATAATATTTCCAGTGCTCCAAGAACTTTTCCACTTAACCTTTGAAAATGGTAGAGGTGCAAAATGAGAATTGTCTATAGTAACCACTGTATTTCTTCCATTATCTTTGGCTTGATACAACCCTTCATCAAGTCTTTTAAACCAATGATCAAAAGGCTCTCCCAGATGCCTTTCAGCAACAGAAAAACTTGAAGTAATTCTTCCTACAAAGGCATGAACAGTTTTTTCTAAAGTAACTCTTAACTTCTCAGCAACTGCTTGAGCTCCATGTAAGTTAGTCTGAGGAAGTAGAATAATAAATTCTTCTCCCCCCCAACGAACAAAGGTATCAAGCTTACGTAGATTAGCCCTAACAGTAGCAGAAACTTTCATCAAGACTTCATCTCCCACATCATGACCCCAAGTATCATTGACTTTTTTGAAGTGGTCTATATCAAAAAGTATAACTGATAAAGGTTCATGATATCTTTCTGCCCTTTCTACAACTATCGGTATTATCTCATCAAAATAATGTCTATTAAAAATACCTGTTAGTTCATCTGTTGTGGCAATGCTTTTCAAAGCTTCATTTTGCTTTGATAAAGTTTCCATAACTTTAGAAAGTTCTTTTTCATATACTTGCAATTTATTAATAAGTTCATCTTTTTCTAATTCTTTCTTTTTTCTCTTACTAATATCAATAAAATTTCCTATAATATCCATAGAATCATTAATTGGATTATAATAAAAAACAGTCTGCAATTCTATGTAAATAATCTCTCCTCTATTATTTATCTGTTCAAATTCATAAAGAAGTTTAGTTTTTTTGCCTTCTCCTCTACTTCTATAAAAATCATCAGCTTTTTTAAGAATTAAATCCTGAAATCTTTTGAAAGATTTTTTGGTAAATATATCTTCAAAATTTTTATTTATTGCCATATCATGAGTTATTCCCCATAAATTAACTATAGAAGGACTAATATACTTAAATTTAAATGTATTATAATCAATAATCCAAACAGCTTCTCTAGAATTTGCTACAATTAATGAACCTAAACTGCTCAAATCATGACTTTTATCATTTAACTTTCCCATACTCTCACCTCATTTCAAGTAGTCTTATATATATAATACTCCACAAAAGAGAATTTTCTTTATAATTTTAAGGTTTTTTTCAAAAAAAAGAACCCAAAGGGTTCTTAAATTTTGAAAAATTCTAATTCATCTTTTAAATGTGTTAAATCATTATTAAGTTCTGCTATTCTCATTTGATTTACACTTAATATTTCCTTAACTTCACTAGCAAGTTCTGATGAATTAACCATGCTTGTTTCTATATCTACAGAACTTTCTGTAATTGTAGAAACAGCATTTGATATTTCTTGTGTAGCTGTGTGTTGTTCATTTACTCCTGTTACAAGATTATCAATTTCATCGCTATTATTTTTTATATAAGTATTAATAAGCTCTACTTGGGTATTTAAACCATTTATTTCTAGAGTAACTCCTTCTACCTTATCAGAAACCTCATCCATACTATTTCTTACCATAGTTACACCTTTTTGCACATTATTTACTAAATTGCTTATTTTCTCAGTTTCATCATTAGTTTTAGATGCAAGCTTACGTATTTCGTCAGCAACTACAGCAAATCCTCTACCAGCTTCCCCTGCTCTTGCTGCTTCTATAGCTGCATTTAGGGCTAAAAGATTTGTTTGATCTGATATTCCTGATATAGCTGTAAGAATATTTGTAATTTCTTTTGAAATTTTATTTAAAGTTTCTATTTCTTTTTCTGTTGTTTCCACAGCTTCTGTCACTTGCTCAACCATAGTATTAACTTTTTTAATATTATCATAAGAATTTGATGTAACATCTAAAGTATTATTCAAGTTTTCACTATTTTCTCTTATTTTCTCTTTAATATTAAAACTTGTTGCTCCAATTTCTTCAAGAGCTGCTAAAGATTCTTCAGAACTTGCAGTTTGATTTCTTACATTATCCAAAACTCTTTCTATATTTTCTACAAGTTGTTTAAGCCCTCTTACATCATCACTACCCTGTACCAAAGCGTCAATAGTATAAACAAGTAAAGAGTTCTCATCCATTATATTATTAACTTTTCCTTTGATTCCAGTTATTGAATGCCCTAATCTTTCTTTATAACTATCAAGGTTTTCACTCAGTTCCCCTATTTCATCATTTCTTTTTTGAATAAAGCTAAAATCAAACTCTCCTTCACTAAATTTTTTGATTTGAGAATTTAGTAAAGCAATAGGGTAAGTTATTCCAACAGCTAAATAATAAGATGTTCCAAGCATAAGAATTATAGCTCCTAAGGCTAAGAAGGATAATTTTAGAAGTAACGCATTTACATCTTTAAATAGCTCTTCTTTTTCTACACTATAAAAAATTGTAAGACCAAGATAATCATATTTTTTTACATAAGCTAGACTTTCACTTATTCCAGCTTCTGTTTTGTGACCATAAGATACCCAATCATCTACAGTATTTAGCAATAGTTCCCCGTCTTTTTCGTCTACTACTTTTACAAATTCTTCTCCTTGCATGTCTCTGTCAATATAAAGAAGGCCTTTTTTATCAACAACTACAGCTCTACCGCTTTCCCCTAATTTTATTCCTTTTAATCTTTCTTCAATAGATTTTTTATCTAGGTGAGTCAGAAGTTCTGATTTATAAGTCCCCACTCCAATTATTATTCCTAACTCATTGAAATATTTAAACATATCCAGTTTCTCTCCGCTTCCTGTAGTGTCTAATATGTCCGATTTGTAATAAATATAGCCATCTTTTTTTGATAAGATTTCTTTTATATAGTCTTTTGAAGAACTATTTAAACCTTTGTCATATGGATGCTGAATAAAAACACCCTTTTCATCAATTATGTAAGCAAAACCAGATTTCCCCACTCTGATTTCTTTTACTATATTAGCAGTATAATCTATTAATTCCTCTTTTGTAATTTTTCCTGTTTTAAAATCATATTGCTTTTCATTCATTTTACTCTCAATCATATCCATAATTCCGTTAAGGTAACTAAAACTAGTTGTCTCAACATTTGATTCAAACAAACCATAGATTTGTTCAGCATAATTTTTTAGCTCATTTTTTCCTTTTTCTTCCATGTTTTTCTTGGTAATTACTGAAATTCCAGCAAGTAAACTTACCAAAACTACAAGTGAAACAGCAAAAATAAGACCTGTAATCTTATTTTTCAAACTTTTTCTTTTTGAATTCTTAATATTAAATAGATTTTTAATATTAATTTTCCCTATATTTTTTCCCATATTGTCCCCCTTCAAAATTTTTTCATATTCTTTTACTAATTCCTCATTTTTACCACCCTATATAGTTTGATTCTAGTCCATAACGTTTAAAAAGTCAATAAGAACTATAATAAATTTTTTGTAAAGCTCTAAGCAAATGATTAGGTACTAAATTTTAAAACTAATATTTTTACTTAAAAAAACTAAGAAAAAATGGTATAATGAAATTTGAAAACGATTCTTTTGGAGGAAAAATGATAAGAGATTTTATAAAAATGAAACCCAACAAAAACCCCTTTAGGGATCACGGGGTTAATAATATAGTGATTAGAGAAATTAAAGTTTCTCCCAAAGCAAACTATGTAGAACTTATCTGCCTTGTAAAAGAGCCTAAAGACTTTCCTGAGCTTGACATAATAAACGATAGATTCTTAAAAGCATTTAGAGATACTAAATGCCATGTGAAATTTGAAATGGAAAATTTTGTATTTAATGAAGAAGAAAAACTTCTTATTATCGATAGAGTTATTAGGGAAATTAAGGAGCAGAAAATCTCTGCTAAACCTTATTTTGATGAAAAGTTTACAAAAATTAAATTAATAGATCCAAACCTTATTATAAAACTACAAAATGACCACGCTTTAGAAGTTCTTGAAAACAACGGAATAGATAAAAAAATTCAACAAAGACTAGAAAATCTTGGCTTGCCTCTTATCGTAAAGCTTACTACTGGAGACTTTACCGAAGCTGTAGAAATTCTTGAAACAAAAATGGAAGCTGTAGAAACTAAATTGATTGAAGAACATATTGCCAAATCAAGAGTAGCTGAAGATAAGGCAAAATATAATGAAAAAGTAGTTTCAAGTGAAAACCAAGATATTATTTTTGGAAGAGAAATCAAAGGGGAAACTATATCCTTTGGAGCTTTTGGAGAACTATACAAAAATGAGATTTGTATAGTAGAGGGAGAAGTTTTTAGTCTAGATAAAAGAACTACTTCAACAGGTAAACAACTGATTATATTCAACCTTACAGATTATAAAGACTCTATGACTATTAAATTTTTTGCCAAAGAAAATGAAAAAATTGAGTTAAAAGACAAAATGTGGGTTAAAGTTAAAGGAAAAAAAGATATAGATGTTTATGACAACAATGAAGAAATTATATTTGCTCAAAGTGTAAATAAAATCGAAAGTAAAATAGTTAAAAAAGAAGATAAAGCCTCCGAAAAAATGGTAGAACTTCATACTCATACAAAAATGTCTGAAATGGTTGGAGTTACTGAAGCTTCTGAACTTGTAAAAAGAGCTATAGAATATGGACATAAAGCCATTGCAATTACAGATTATGGAGTATGTCATTCATTTCCTTTTGCATACAAAGCTGCAAAGGGTAGTGATTTGAAGGTAATATTTGGTGTAGATGCTTATATGGTTGATGACAAAAGACCTATGGTTCAAAATCCAAAAGATATTGACATTATGGAAGAAATCTATATAGTATATGAGTTAGAAACTTTAGGAGTAAATTCTCATTAAAATGATTAGATTGAAATTGGTGCTGTAAAGATGAAGAGAGATAAAATTATTGACACCTATTCAAAATTTGTAAAGCCTAGCAGAAGTATACCAAAAAAAATAGAAGAACTGACAGGTATCACAAACAGCATGGTTGCTAATGCAAATACTATAGAAATAGTTCTTCCGGAATTTATGGAATTTATAGGAGATTCTACCCTTGTTGCTCACAATGCTAAATTTGATATTGGATTTATTAAAAGAGACACTAAAAAATACATGGATATAGATTATAATCCTACTCTTATAGATACCCTCCAATGGGCTAGAGACCTTTTACCAGATTTAAATGGACATGGACTTAAAACAGTTACCAAAAAACTTGGTGTAGCTTTAGAAAGTCATCATAGAGCTGTAGATGATTCTCAGGCTACTGCGGGAATGTTTGCTATTTTCCTTCAAATGATGAGGGAAAAAGGTGCTACAAATCTTAATGCTCTAGATGGGATTTTTCCTGTAAATGCTGGAAAACAAGCTACTCACAATGTAATGCTTATTGCTCAAAATATAAAGGGCCTTCAAAATATATACAAAATGGTTTCTGAAGCTCATCTTACTCATTTTGGAACAAAAAAACCAAGAGTTACAAGAACTCTTATTGAAAATCATAGAGAAGGGATTTTAGTCGGTGCTCCTAGTTCTATGCATTTTTCTTGTGAAGGAGAGCTTATATCTGATTACCTGAGATATAATTTAGATAACTTAGATAAACAAATAGAATTTTATGATTATATTGAACTACAGCCTAAGGGAACTTATACAGAACTTATAGAAGATGATGCAACTGGTACTCTTTCTTCTTATGATAAAGTGCAGGAATTTAATAGATTTTTCTATAATCTTGCCAAAGAAAAAGGGAAAATTGTAACAGCAACTTCCAATGTTCATTATTTAAATGAAGAAGAATCAAAAGTTAGAAGCATCCTTCTTTATGGTAGTGGTAGCGTATTTAGAGAAAGTCAGTACAAGTCTGACAATAAATTTTACTTTAGAACAACTGATGAATTATTTAGAGAATTTTTATATTTAGGAGAAGATGTAGCAAGGGAAATTGTAATAGAAAATACCAATAAAATTGCTGATATGATAGAAAAAGTTCAACCTGTACCAAGTGGTTTCTATCCTCCAAAAATTGATAATGCTGATAATATTTGTCGTGAAATGACATATAAAAAGGCTCATGAAGTTTATGGCCCAAATCTTCCCGAAGTCATTGAGCAGAGACTCGAAAGGGAACTTACTGCCATTATTGGTAACGGCTTTGCAGTACTTTATCTTTCTGCCCAAAAACTTGTTAAAGAGTCCCTTGATAATGGTTACTTGGTTGGTTCTAGAGGGTCTGTAGGTTCTTCTCTTGTAGCTTACATGATGGGAATAACTGAAGTTAATGCCCTCTACCCTCATTATATTTGCCAAAACAAAGATTGTTGGCATATTGAGTTTATAGAAAGAGAAGGAGCAGGAGTTGACCTTCCAGAAAAGATTTGTGAAAAATGTGGAAGTCCTACAGTTCGTGAAGGGCACACTATACCCTTTGAGGTATTTATGGGATTTGATGGAGACAAAGTACCAGATATTGACCTTAACTTCTCTGGTGAATATCAAGAAAAGATACATAGATTTACTGAAGAATTATTTGGTAAAGAGAATGTATTTAAGGCAGGAACTATTTCAACCTTAGCTGAAAAAAATGCCTATGGTTATGTAAAAAAATATTTTGACGAACATAATCTTAAGGCAAAAAATGCTGAACTTGCTCGTCTTGCTAAATATGTAGAAGGAGCTAAGAAAACAACTGGACAGCATCCAGGAGGAATGATAGTAGTACCTCAAGGGCATGCAATTACAGAATTTTGTCCTGTACAAAGACCTGCAAACGATATGAAAAACCCATCTATAACTACTCATTTTGATTATCATGTTATGGATGAACAACTTGTAAAACTTGATATATTAGGGCATGATGACCCTACAACCATAAAACTTCTTCAAGAATTAACTGGTGTAGATATCTATTCTGTGCCTCTTGCTGATAAAGAAACATTAAAATTATTCTCATCTACAGAATCTTTAAATGTTACTCCTGATGAGATAGGGTCTATAGTGGGAAGTTACGGAGTCCCTGAATTTGGAACTCCTTTTGTTAGACAAATGCTTATTGATACAAAACCAACTACCTTTGCAGAGTTAGTTCGTATTTCAGGACTTTCACACGGTACTGATGTTTGGCTAAATAATGCCCAAGAATTTGTTAAACAAGGGAAAGCAACTCTTTCTGAAGTTATTTCAGTTAGGGATGACATTATGAACTATCTTATAGATTGCGGTATAGAAAAAGGTACAGCCTTCAAAATAATGGAGTTTGTAAGAAAAGGTATGCCAAGTAAAAATCCTGAACAATGGGAAAAATATTCAGAGCTTATGAAAGAACACAAAGTAGAAGATTGGTATATTGAATCTTGTAGAAGGATTAAATATATGTTCCCTAAGGGTCATGCTGTAGCTTATGTTACTATGGCAATGAGAATTGCTTATTTCAAAGTTCATTATCCACTAGCTTTTTATGCAGCCTACTTAAGTAGAAAAGCTGAAGATTTCAATTCAGAAATAATGCTTAAATCTTTAGAGGATATTAAAAAGCACAGAGAGGAGCTTTCAAAACTACCTAAACTTGATGTAAAAGAAAAAAGTGAATTAACTCTTTGCGAAATCATAGGAGAAATGCATGCTAGAGGATTTGAGTTTTTAGGAATTGATGTTTATAAATCTGATGGTTTTAAATTTACTATAGAAGATGGTAAAATAAGAATACCTCTAATAGCCCTTAATGGTTTAGGAGCTTCTGTTGTAGAAAATATGATTAATGAGAGAACACAAGGAAGTTTTATATCCTATGAAGACTTCAAAAGAAGAACTAAAGCCTCTGGGACCGTTATTGATAAGCTAAAATCTGTAAATGCTATTGATGGTTTATCTGATACAAATCAAATATCACTATTTTAAAAAAAGCAGGAAGATTTTCCTGCTTTTTTAGCTTTATTAAGACTTATTGTAACTACTTAGGCATAAGAAGATAAATAAATTCACTCTTCGAGAGCTTTGCATAATAGAGTGTTTTGTACGTTTGGAAAAGACACAAAACATAAATGACGAAGCTTTTCAGCTTCACCGAACCAGCGTGACGCTGGACTCATTAATTTTATTAGAGTCTAAATATGATTAATAGTAAGGGGTTAAGCGTCCCACGCTTAGGTTTTGTATTTTGTACCAAAAATTCGAAGCGTGCAAAGGTCTTTCTTCTTGTTTTTATGGGGTTCGGGGCAAAGCCCCGTATTTTACCACCCAAACTTCAATTATTTTACTATCAAATTCCCATAATCATATTCTTCGGTTTTTATTTCTTTACCTGTAGTATCATAATAATATTGTTTACCATTTAAATATCCATCTACATAATTTAACTTAGATTTCAAAACTCCAGTTTCATAATATTCTTTAGCTTCTCCTGAAAAGAAGTTGGTAGTTGAATTTACATAAGCTTCTTTTTTTAATTTTCCATTTTCATAATATAACTTTTGATATCCAATAGCACCGTTATATTCAACTTCTTCTTCAAGTTTTCCATCTTTATTATAATAGATAGCTTTACCTGTTTTTACCCATTGACCGTTAATCTTTTCTCCTTGAAGCTTTCCTTCGACTATTTTATTTTCATAATCATAATAAACTATAGATGTATATTTATCATTTAAATAATCATGGACTTCACGAATTTTATTTTTTTCATCATAGTAAAATCCTGTACCAAAAAGTTTTCCATCTTTAAATGTTCCTTCAAATCTCCAACCGTCTTCATAGTAAGTAAAATAAGGACCATTTTCTTTGTTATTTACATAATTAGTTACAGTGTAAACCATACCCTGAATAAATCCTAAACTTAAATATCTATAATCTGTGTAATTGGTTTTACTTGTGTAAACAACAGCTCTTGACATGAAGCCTTTTAAAAACTCAAGATAAGCCTTTCTTTCTCCGCTATTATAATAAGTTCCAGATAAAATATAACCATCTTTAGAATTAAAAGCAAAACCAGTGAAAAGATTCTTGTTTTTATATGCCTTATCATTTTCTATTTTAATATCTTCAGCTTTTACAAATTCCTTTTGGAAATATTCTGAAAATAGATATTTTTCATCTTTTTCTACGAAACGTCCATTTGAAACATTTTTTTCTTGTAAAATATAGTTAATATCTAAAAATTTTATTTTTCCATGTGCTACACCATAAGAATAATTCCCTGCATAATCTATATCTTCATAATAAGTTGCTTTTGCAAAGCCATTTATAATACCCTTAGTATAATTTGCTTCTGTTTTTACTCCATAGTCATCAGAATAAAGAATATTGCCGTTTATTAGACCTAAATTATCAAAAAAATACTCACTCAATAATTGCCTGTTTGAACTCAGAATTTTTTCTTTGATTTTCAAACCTTTTTCGTATGTTGTATAATATATTAAACTATCTTTTTCTTTATACAATAAACCATTTATTTCCTTATCGTTTGTAAGGAAATAACCTTTCCCATCTTTAAAATATACATCGCTCTCTTTAATAAGTTCTTGAGAAAAAACAAAACTTGTTATTAGTAAAAAAATATAAACTATTTTTTTCATAATTCTTGCCTCCTTAAATATTTTTGTGATTTTTATTTTGTAACTGCTCAGGGATAATTAATAAAACAAACAAAATTCTTTTGTTTTTATGAGGTTCACAGCAAAGCCCCGTAATCTCCCACCCCACTGTCCACGCCACAGGCTTGGACGGTAGGGTGTATTCTGAGCAGTTACTTTATTTTAATAATTCTGTAAACTATATATAAGTATTATATTTCATGAAGCATCAATTTCCTTTAAAAAAATAACCCAAAGAGAAAATATTTTCATTTTTTCTCTTTGGGAATCTATATTAATCTATAATATAGCCATAATCATACTCTTCAGTTTTTATAACTTTCCCGCTTTCATCATAATAAGTCTGAATTCCATCAAGATATCCTTCAGCATAATTATATTTAGCTTTTATTTTACCACTTTCATAATATTCTGTAACTTCACCTTCTAATCCATCTGTATATATATTGACTTTTCCAGTAAGTTTTATTTTCCCACTTGGATAATAAATAGTAGTCAACGCATCATCATTTGAAAATTTTATTTCTTCTTCTACCTTGCCATTTTCATAATATCTCGTTTCTTTCCCTACCCTTGTCCATTCCATAGTATCTTTGTTATAAATACCTTGACTAGTTAATTTAATTTTCCCCTTTGCATAATCATAATATGAAGTTTTTTTATAAGAGTCTTTAGTGTACTCGGTTATATCAATAATATTATTAAAGATATTATAAGTTGTTACTTTTCCTAATAATTGGTCGTCTTTATAAGTACCTTCTTGTCTATCGCCATTAATGAAATAGAATTTATAGTTTCCATTTAATTTAGAATTTTCGTAATTATAATATGAATTTATAACTCCTTTATTCATTTCTTCATAAAAAGTATACTCTTCAAAATTATTTTTATTTTTATAAATTTTAGCAGAATACATAAATCCTTGTGCAAAATAAAAATCAGCTTTTCTTTCTCCATTTAGATAATAAGTAGCATCACTAAGGTACCCATCATAGGCTTTAAAAGCCATTCCACTAAATGCTTTTCCTCCTGATTTTGCTATTTCTCCAGTGATTTGTAAAGTGTCTTTATTTAAAAAAGTTTTACTAAAATATTCTTCAAATAAAGGACTTTCCATTTTATTTTTTTGTATTCCTTGAGAATAATTATAAACTTTTATTTGACCATCTATATCTATTGCTTCTACTTTCCCATGAGCTATTCCATTTACAAAGTTTCCAGCAAAATCAAATTCTTCATAATATGTTTGCTCTGCAAATCCATTGACTATACCTTTTTTATAATTAGCTTTAATAGTTTCTCCATTTTCTAATTCCATATAAGATATTCCATTTAATAAGCCAAGATTATCAATATAGTAGTCTGATATGACACTTCTATTACTATCTAATATTTTTTCCTTTGTTTTAACTCCATTTTCATATGTACTATAAATAGTCTGGTTATCTAGTTTCTTAGAAACCATTCCAGTTATTACCTTTTCGTCAACCAAAGTATAGGCTTTCCCCTCTTTTATAAAAATGTCATTTTCTGTATAAACTTTATTAGCAAAAGTCATAGAACTTATAAGTATACTTAAGATAAATAATTTTTTCATTTTTCTCTCCTTTATTATGTTATTACTAAATATAATACTTTTTTTTGCAAAAGTCAAATATAGATTATTTTAAATTTTCTATTTTTATTAATTCACCTTTACTGTAGATTTTTTTTACACTAAGTTTTTCATTTGTATCATAGTATAAAGTCTCTCCATCTAATAAACCGTTATCATAATTATATATAGCTTTTATTTTACCATTTTTATCATATTCCTTCAAAGTACCTATATGGTAACTAGGATTTTGTATAAACTGCGAATAAACTTCCCCTTCTTTAAATATTTTTCCATTATCGTAAAAATATTTAATTTTCCCATAACCATTTGGTTCATAAACTACTTCCATTTCTTTTTTACCATTTTTATCATAGTAACTTTGTAAACCAGACCAAGAATAATATTCTCCGTTTTTAACTATAGTTCCAGAGAATTTTAGTTTATTATTTTCAAAATCTATAAATTCCTTAATTTTTGCCTCATTATCCTTATATTCTATAACTTCCTCTATTTTTTCATTTTCACCAAAATAAATCCATGTACCTATTTTTTCAAAATTTGCCTTAGTTAAATCTCTTTCTCCCTTATATCTTATTGAGTTTTTTTCATTTTCATAGTACCCTGTAATACTTAAAAGATTTCCTTCTTTAAATTGCTTTTCCAAAATTTTTCCAGTATTCCCATAAAATATTTTTTGTCCCTGCCACACCCAGTTATCATTTAATAAAACTACAGAAGTTTCAATGCTAATAATTGTTGAATCTTCATCATAATAATTATAAAATTTCCCTTTATCTTTAGAAAATTCACCTCTATAACTTAATTTACCCTTTTCATAAAAAGTCCAAAGACCATCCTTAACCCAATTCCCATCTTCATAAAAATTAGTTCCTTCATAATTTTTACTATTTTTTTCATCATCTAAATAATTTATCTGATAATAGCTATTAATGTCAAAAATATAAGAATTTTTTAGTTTTCCACTTTCATAGTATTCTTCCCAAATACCATCTTTTTCATAAATTCCATTAATTAATTTATATTGACCCTTTTCTTTTATCTTCCCATCAGAAAAATATATTTCATAGGATTTATCATTTTTTACTTCTACTTCTTTTCTTACTAATTTTTTATTTAGATCAAATTCTTCTATAATTCTTTGTCCCTTGGATACTTTATCCAATTTTCTTAAATTATTTTTTTCATCAAATTCTTGGGTTTCCAGTATATCCTTATCCCATTTAGTAATTTTCCAAATTTTATCATCTACAAAGGAATAAAATTCATAATTAAGATAAAAATTCCCCTTAGAAAACTTAATACTTTTAATTTCATTTTTTTCATTATAAATAGCTTCTACCACGTAATCTAAATTTGCATATGCTTCTAAGTATTGTTTTTCTCTTGCTATGTCATAAATAGTCTTCGGTGGGGGTTCAATAATTATTGCTTCTTGACTTGTATTTATATTATCACTTATTTCTACAACAATGGCATTTTCACTTGTTGCTATAATTTCATTAGGTTTCTCACTTAAATTATTTTCATTAACTTCTATTTTTTGGATTTCTCCTATTTCTATAGAGCTTGGAGTACTAAATTCTTGGGAAAAAGTCCCTATTGATACTAAAATAAATAGAATACTTATTTTTTTTTTCAAATTCTCACCTCTTTAATTATTTGTATATTCAATTTTACTATATTTCTGC